>OJNP01000102.1_pt1 | contig 71671 bp, 70 predicted proteins | sample 1597921 | NCBI WGS metagenome assembly OJNP01 (sample SAMN01915213, study PRJEB22387) | human gut metagenome | isolation source: stool | host: Homo sapiens | place: USA | reverse complement strand
TACCGAACGGTACGCACGGTGGTGTGAGAGGACGGGGGCTAACCGCCCCCTCCTACTCGATTGGCTAAGCATACAGGCAGTTTGATGTAGACGAAAGGAAAATTATCCGCAGGTCCGCCCGCTCAGGCCCCCGTGGAACCGGCGATGCGGGTGTGCGTGTCCGTGCGGACCCAGATACCCGCCGCTTCCAGCCGGGCTGCCAGCATGGCCGACAGGAGGCACAGCACGAAATCAGGCCCGACCTGCAGGATGCCGCAGTACAGGATGACCCACCACACGGAAACGGGTGCGTTGATGACGTAATTTGAGGAAAGGTAGAACCACACCAGCCCGAACAGGTAGACGATGGCCATGCCCCCCAGATTCACTAGGAGCAGCTGCTTCACCCCGCGGGCACGCCAGCGCCGGGTCGCCGCTCCGCAGAACCAGGCCTGCACAATGAAGCCGGCCAGGTAGCCGAACGTGGGCTGCGCGATGTAGCCGGGACCGCCGCCGGAAGCAAACACGGGGACCCCTATGAGTCCCAGCAGCACGTACGCGGCCACCGCGACGGCGCCGAGTTTCGCACCCAGCACCAGCCCTGCCAGCAGCGTGAACAGGAACTGCAGCGTATAGAAATCGTTGCCGATAGGGATCCGGATGAACGTCCCCAGTGTGATCAGGGCGATGAACAAAGCGCAAAAGACAAGCTCGCGGACCGATATGTTCTTCATGAAAAATTCGCTCCTATCGATGTATAGAATTTGAATGGATCAGCGTTCCCTTATAGCATAGGCCATCCATTCCCTATTGTCAACCGTAAATTGGTTAACGGTTAACGAAAGACTGGTAAACGGTGATAATACAGGGTTCTGGATTGAGAAAACAAGGGAAGACTTTTGAAATAATGTGGACAAGGGAGAATTTCCGGTCGGCCCGCTTCGCCCGATGTCCGGAACAATTGCCCACGGTTATTTATTGATAGGAACGCCCCTAGACTTTTTGACTTTTCTTTGAAAATGGTGTATGATAATAGCCGGAATTGGCACTCACCATAAACGAGTGCTAATTTACATTGCCAGCAATCTGCCTGGAACGGGGCGGCGCCGCCAGCCGGTGAAACACAGACGCGGCGGCGGGATACATCGCGCCGGGAGGGCAATGACGGAAGGAGTAATACAGTATGGCCGAAGAAGAAAAGAAGCAGGAGACGTTCCGTTTCCAGGCGGAAACGAAGCAGCTCCTCGATCTGATGATCCATTCCATTTACACGAACCACGAGATTTTCCTGCGCGAGCTGATTTCCAATGCGAGCGACGCCATTGACAAGCTGCGGTTCGCGTCGTTGACGGACGCGGACCTGCTGGAGGGCGACAAGGAGTTCACGATCCGCCTGACGCCGGATGCCAAGGCGCACACGCTGACCGTTGCGGATAACGGCATTGGCATGGACCGCGAGGAGCTGGTGAAGAACATCGGCACCATCGCCCAGTCGGGCACGAAGGAGTTCCTCCACAAGCTGGAAGAGGCCAACAAGCTGGCCAGGGAGGCGGAAGACGGGACCCGCAAGGAAGGCGGGAAGGACACGACGGACCGCGACCTGATCGGCCAGTTCGGCGTCGGCTTCTATTCGGCCTTCATGGTGGCCGACAAGGTGACCATCGTGACGCGCAAGGCCGGCGGGCAGCAGGGCTGGAAATGGGAGTCCGAAGCGGACGGCACGTATACCATTGAACCGGCCGCGGTAGCGCACCATGGCACGCAGATTACGCTGCACTTGGGCGAAGCGTACGCCGGCGAGGGGGCGGAGCAGGATATGACGAGCTACTGGACCCTGGAGGGCCTGGTCAGGAAATATTCCGACTTCATCCGCTACCCGATCAAGATGGAAGAGACCCTGGAAGAGCCTGGCAAGAACGAAAAGGGTGAAATCGATGAAAAGGCACCGGCCGTGAAGAAGGTCGAGGACCGCACGCTGAACTCCATGACGCCGCTGTGGAAGCGCAGCAAGAGCAGCATCAAGCCCGAAGAATACGATGAATTCTTCAAACACCAGTTCCACGAATGGGAAGACCCCCTGTGCTACTACCACACCCATGCCGAAGGCACCATCGAGTACACGGCGCTGCTGTACATTCCGGGCAAGGCGCCGGCCAACCTGTATTTCCAGGAATATGAACCGGGCCTGCAGCTCTACTCCCGCTCGGTCTTCATCATGGATAAATGCAAAGACCTGCTGCCGGACTACCTGCGCTTCGTCAAAGGCCTTGTCGACTCGCCCGACCTGTCCCTGAACATTTCCCGCGAGCTGCTCCAGCAGAACCGGACCCTCCGCGTCATCGGCAAGAACCTGGAAAAGAACATCCTGAAGCAGTTGAAGGAGATGCTCGACAAGGACCGCCCGAAATACGAAAAATTCTGGAACGAGTACGGCCGCTCCCTCAAGGCCGGCGTCTATAACAGCATCTACGATCCGGAAACGAAGAAGGAACAGCTGGCGGACCTGCTGCTCTTTATGACTTCGAAGGACGGCAAGCTCTGCACCCTGAAGGAATACACGGACCGCATGCCGGCCGGCCAGAAGGCCATCTACTTTGCCACCGGCAAGGACAAAGAGGCCATTGGGCACCTGCCGCAGATGGAAACGGTCAGAGAGAAGGGCTTCGAAGTCCTCTTCCTCCTCGACCCCGTCGACGAATTCTGCCTGGAAGCCCTGCAGCAGTACGCCGGCAAAAAGTTCCAGTCCCTGAGCCGCGGCGACCTCGACTTCGGCGACGCCGAATCCGACACCTCGAAAAAGGAAACGGAAGATCTGGCCAAGGATAACGAGTCCCTCCTGAAGGATGTCAAGGCCGTCCTGGGCGCCAAGGTCAACGAGGTGAAGCTGACGAACCGCCTGAAGGACAGCCCCGTGTGCCTGGTGGCCGGCGAGGCCGGTCCGTCGTTCGCCATGGAACAGGCCTTCGCGGCAGCGAACGCCCCCATGTTCAAGGCCCAGCGGATCCTGGAACTGAATCCGAAGCATGTCCTCTTCGGCAGACTCAAGGACGCCTATGCCGCAGGCAAGGAAAGCCAGGAATTCAAGGACTTCTGCAACCTGCTCTTCGACCAGGCCCTGTTGCTGGACGGCATGATCCCCGATGATCCGGCGGCGCTGGCACAGCAGATTGCGCGGATGATGGCGAAGTAAACAACTAAAACAACTACATAAATACAGCCTCACGGTAACTCCGTTTCCATCGCTCGTCGCACTGCTCCCAATGCGACGGAAACGGAGCCGTGAGGCTTTATTTGCTTACAGGATTACAACGCCATCTTGTAGATTTCTGCTGCTTCTGCGGCGCCGATCTTGACGGCGGACCCTGCGTTTCCCCCGACGGCGGCGGCGTATTTTTGCGCCAGGGTCCGGATTTCTGCTTCCGTGGGGTGGATCTTCAGGTCCGCGAAGGAAGTGGGCATACCGATTTCCTTGAAGAAGGCCTCCGTAGCTTCGATGCCGGCGCGGGCGACCGCTTCTTGGGCGGACGGATCAGGGGGAACATCCATCACGTTGGTGGCGAACTGATAAAAACGGGGCAGGTTGTGCTGATACGTATAGCGGGCCCAGCTGCCCCAGATGGCGCAGAGGCCGGCACCGTGGGCGATGTCCCAGAGGCCGCCCATTTCGTGTTCCATGCGGTGGCAGACCCAGTCGCCGCCGTCGCTGCCGCAGCCGGTGAGGCCGTTGTGGGAGAGACTGCCGGCCCACATGATTTCGGCGCGGGCACCGTAGTTTCCCGGGTCGCGGAGCAGGAGGCGGGCGTTGTGCATGACCGTGCGCAGCAGGCCTTCGGCGAGGCGGTCGGTCAGTTCCATGGCACCGTCTTTGGCGAAGTAACGTTCCATGGTGTGCATCATGATGTCGGCGCAGCCGCAGGCCGTCTGCCAGGGCGGCAGCGTTTCGGTGTACTGCGGGTCCATGATGGCGAACCGGGGCCGGCAGACGTTGTTGTTGTAGCCGCGCTTGAGCCAGCCTTCCTCTTTCGTGATGACCGAGGAATCGCTCATTTCACTGCCCGTGGCGGACAAGGTCAGGATGACGCCGACGGGCAGGCAGGCCGCTGCCTGGCGGGTGTGGGCGTAAAAGTCCCAGACATCGCCGTCGTTGGCGCAGCCGTAGCCGATGGCTTTGGCCGAGTCGATGACGCTGCCGCCGCCGACGGCCAACAGAAAGTCGGCGCCTTCCTTCCGGACGAGGCCGATGCCTTCACGGACCAGGGAGAGGCGGGGGTTGGGGACCACGCCGCCGAGTTCGCAGAAGGGGATGCCCGCTTCTTGCAACAGGGCTTTGACGCGGTCGAGAAGGCCGCTGCGGACGACGCTGCCCTGGCCGTAGTGGATCAGGACTTTTTTGGCGTCCTGCTCGCGGAGCAGGGCGGCAAGCTGGGAAACCGTATCTTTGCCGAACACGACTTTCGTCGGGGTGTAGTACACGAAATTGCGCATAAGGAAGCTCCTTTCCGGATTTATTGCTGGATTTGGGGTTGGACATAAAAGTGCTGCATCTCCATTGTACCACATCGGCCGCCGGAACCCTGTGAAAATTGATTGCATTCCGCTGTTTTTCCGGATAGACTGGAAGCGGAAAGGATACGGTGCGAAAGGAGGAACGCCATGGACAAGCATAGGGCAGGACGAGGGGCTGCCGCGCCGGCCGCTGCACCCCGCTACGGGCTGGTAGACACGCTGCGCGGCCTGACGGTCCTCAGCATGGTGCTGTACCACCTGGCCTGGGACCGGGTCTTCCTGTTCGGGCACCAGTCCGCCTGGTACACGGGGACGGCGGGGTACGTGTGGCAGCAGTCCATCTGCTGGACCTTCATCCTGATCAGCGGATTCTGCGCCGCCCTGCCGTCCCGCACCCGCCCCGCCGGCCGGGTGCGCCGGGCCCTGGCACTGATCGGGTGGGGCCTCGTCATCACGGTGGTCTCCTTTTTCGTGATTCCCGCCCAGCCGATCCTGTTCGGCATCCTGACGTTCCTCGGCGCGGCGTCCCTTGTGACGGCCGCCCTCGACGGCTTTCTCCGCCGGGCCGCGCCCGGTGCGGGCCTGGGACTGTGCCTGGCGGCCTTTGCCGTGCTGCGGGACTTCAACGACGAGCGCCTGGGCTTCGAAGGACTGACACTGCTGCCGCTGCCCCACGGCTGGTTCGAGCTCGGCCCGGCGGGCACCTTCTTCGGCCTCCAGGAAGCGCGCCCCGTCATGGCCGACTACTTTTCCCTGATTCCCTGGATCTTCCTGTTCTGGGCCGGGTTCTTCGCCTGCCGCTGCCTGCTGCGCCGCCGGAGCGCCGCGGGGGACGAGGTCCTGCCCGCTCTGTTCCGCCAATCCCTTCCGTGGCTGGCGCTGCCCGGGCGGCACACCCTCGCCGTGTACCTGCTCCACCAGCCTGTCCTGTACGGGCTGCTGACACTGATGGCGTGGCTGGCCGGGAGTTGACGGAGGTCTGTTAATTTCCGCTTGCAAATTTCCTGCCGAAAGCGTACAATAATACAAGCGGTAACCGGGCTTGCGGCTGCCGTACCTTCGTGGGGATGTAGCTCAGCTGGGAGAGCGTACGGTTCGCATCCGTAAGGTCGAGAGTTCGATCCTCTTCATCTCCACCACGACGAGTCAGGGACTTCTTCGGAAGTCCCTTTTTTATTGCCCCGGGGGGCCGGTTGCAATCTGTGGCATACCGCCAGTAAACCACTATATATTGTATCCAATGTTACAATTTTGCGCACAGGTCGTGGAAGGGGGACGGTGCCTTCCATGAATTTTACATAATGGAAGCAAAATACTGGTATACTGGAAGTAGGCAGGAGACAGACTGTCCGTGTTTGCCGCAGGCAGTTTCCGGACCGGAAAGGCAGGGATTGTGATGGCGAAGACCTATGTGATTGACACCAATGTCCTGATCCAGGCGCCCAACGCGCTGGCGTGTTTCGAGGAGAACGACCTGGTGCTGCCGCTGGTGGTGCTGGAAGAGCTCGACGGCTTGAAGAAGGCCGACGGCGAACGGGGCTTCAACGCCCGGCAGGTCATCCGTACGCTGGAAGATTTCCGCTGCCGCGGTGACCTGATTGCCGGCGTCCCCCTGGGAAACGGCGGTACGCTGCGAGTCGAGGCCAACTGCATCCACGAGCCACTGCCCGAAAGCCTGTCCGACGACAAAAGCGACAACCGCATCCTCAAGGTCTGCCGCCACCTGGCACCGGCGCATCCGATCCTGGTGACGAAGGACCTGGTCCTGCGCCTGAAGGCACAGATGCTGGGCATCGAGGCCGAAGATTTCAGCACGGAACAGGTCAGCACGTCGGAACAGCAGTACATGGGCCGGACGGAATGCTTCGTGCCGGAACGGGACTTCGCGCAGTTCCTGACCGGCGGCGTCCCGGCAGCGTCCCTCTACCGGTGCGATGAGCAGGGACGGCCCCTGCCGCTCAGCCTTTGCCAGAACGAGTTTGTGCTGTTGAAGGACGATACATCGCTCCAGAAAACGCATCTGGGACGGGTCTGGGGCGACCGCGTGGTCCCCCTGGCGTACGCGCGGGCCAATCCCTACGGGGTGAAGCCGCGGAACGCCGGCCAGTACTTTATGCAGGAAGCCCTCATGAAACCGGCGTCGGAAGCGCCCCTGGTCATCGTCAAGGGCCAGGCGGGCACGGCGAAGACTTTTTACGCCCTGGCCGTGGGGCTGGAAAAGATGCTCAACCACCCGACGGGCGAGTACCGGCGCATCCTGATCTGCCGCCCCAACGCGCAGTTTGACGCGGATATCGGCTTCCTGCCCGGCGACGAGCAGGAAAAGATCTCGCCCCTCATGCGGCCCATCATGGACAACCTGGAACAGCTTCTGGACGGCGACGAGGAGTCGCGCTACGACAACGAGATGGAACTGGAAAGCCGCCTTATGGAGGTCTTCGACCGCAACCTGATCCAGACGGAGGCATTGAACTACATCCGCGGACGGTCGCTGGAAAAGATCTACCTGATCATCGACGAGGCGCAGAACATGACGCCGAACCAGGCGAAGGGCATCATCACCCGTGCCGGCAAGGGCACGAAGATTATCTTGCTGGGCGACCCGAACCAGATCGACAAGCCGTTTTTGGACGAGCGGACGAACGGCCTGAGCTACGCGTCGGAAAAGATGAAGGGCAGCCCTCTGTGCTGCCAGGTCACCATGCTGCCCGGCGAGTGCGAACGGTCGCCGCTGGCCAATGACGCCATCCGGCGGCTGTGAGGACGGAACAGGAGGGTTGACGATGGAGCTGAAGCAGTTTGACCATATCGTACTGACCACGCAGGATCTCGAACGGTGCCTGCATTTCTACCGCGATGTCCTGGGGATGCGCGTCCGCGAACAGGACGGCCGGTATGCCTTGCTGTTCGGTTCGCAGAAGATCAACATCCACCGCCGCAAGGCGGAATTCCTGCCTGCGGCAGCGCATCCGGTCTACGGCAGCCTGGACCTTTGCATTTTGGCGGACGGGGATATAGGGACCATCCGGGCGGAGGTGGAGGCAAAGGGCTGGCCCGTTGAGGAAGGGCCTGTCGAGCGCCACGGCGCCTGTGGCGTCATGGACAGCATCTACCTGCGCGACCCCGATGGCAACCTGGTGGAGATCGGCGTGCCGGGAAAGGCAGCAGGACCATCGTCCAGGTAAGGCAATACATTTTGCAGGGCCGAAGACAAGGATGCACAGCAGGCCACCCAATATAAGTTTCTGCTAACTTAAAAGCCGTGATATTATAAAATGGCTTTAATGTAGATTCCAGAAATAAAATTCCTTGTGAACACATTTATTCTGTTGTATAATATCCAGAGATTAGCAATGGCTAATCAAAATCCTGGAATATACAAAGCAGAAAGGTGGAACGCTCAATGGAACGTAAAGATTGGGAACATGTCGGCATGGTGGCCGGCGGTGTCGTATTGGGGCTGGCGGCCCGGGCCTTCCTGAAATCCCGGACGATGGAGAAGGCCATGGTTTCCACGACGGCAGCAGCCCTGCGGGCGCAGAAGTGCGCGGAAGAAAGTTCGGCATCCTTCCAGGCGAAGGCCGATGACATCGTAGCGGCTGCCAGGGAACAGAACCGCCTGTGGGAAAAAGAGGCTGCCTCCGAAGCAGCGGAGAAAAAGGCGGCGCAGGCCCCGGTAGAGGACAAGGCGGAATAAGTTCCGCCGTTGTCCGGAAAGGAGCCGATTCCCTTGAAATTTCAAATTGTAAAGGAAACGGGCCACCGGCTGCACCTGCGCTGTCTGGCTGTGGCCGGCTGCCCTGTTACGCGGTTTGACGCGGAGCAGGGCGCTGTCGTCCTGAGCAGGCTGGAACAGCTTGCCGGGGTGTGCACCGTCAAGCTCTATGCGGCCATTGCCGAGTTCGCCGTCACCTACCGCGCCACGGAGGGCGGGGCGTGCCGGCAGCTGATCCTCGACACGGTGGCCCGCCTGAATGTGGATGACCCGGCCCTGCGCAAAGCATCGCGGCACCGTGCCGATTCGCTGCGCCTGAACCGCCGCTACCGGAACCGTCTGATCGGTCTCGTCGTGCGGCACTATGCGGCAAAACTGCTGCTGCCCCTGCCGGTCCGCCTGATCCGGAACTGGTACCACACGCTGGGCTTTATCCGCAAAGGGCTGCACAGCCTGCGCTGCCGCCGTCTCGATGTGCCGGTCCTCGATGCGGCAGCCATTACGGCGGCCATGCTGCGGAACGACCATGCCACGGCGGCGTCGGTCATGTTCCTCCTGAAGGTGGGCGATGTCCTGGAAGAATGGACGCTGAAAAAGTCGGTCCACGACCTGGCATCCAACATGTCGCTCCATGTGGACACAGTCTGGAAACTGGAAGGCGGCGCCGAACGCGAAGTCCCCCTTGCCGGTGTGGCGGAGGGGGACATCGTCTGCATCAAGATGGGCACCGTCATACCCCTGGACGGCGTGGTGGACCAGGGCGAGGCCATGGTGAACCAGGCGTCCATGACGGGCGAGGCGGTGCCGGCCCCGAAAAAGGAAGGCAGCACGGTTTTCGCCGGTACGGTCGTCGAGGAAGGCGAATTGCAGGTCCGCGTGACCGGAGCGGGCGGAATGACCCGGTACGACCGGATTGTCCGTATGATCGAGCAGTCCGAGTCCTTCAAATCGAACCTTGAAAGCCAGGCGGACCGCCTGGCCGATACGCTGGTGCCCTGGTGCCTGGGCGGAACCATCCTGACCTATGTGCTGACCCGGAGCGTGGTGCGGGCCATGGCGGTCCTGATGGTGGACTTCTCGTGCGCCCTCAAGCTTTCCATGCCGCTGGCGGTACTGTCCGCCATGCGCGAATGCAGCGCCTGTAAGATTACCGTGAAGGGCGGCCGGTTCCTGGAATCGGTGGCCGAAGCGGATACGATCGTCTTCGACAAGACGGGGACGCTGACCCTGGCGAAACCGAAGGTCGCCGGGGTCATCTGCTTCAGCGGCCACGACCGTGCGCAGGTGCTGCGGTATGCGGCCTGCCTGGAGGAACATTTCCCCCACAGCGTGGCCAACGCCATCGTGCGGCAGGCGGCAGCGGAAGGCCTGACCCACGACGAGCTGCACAGCAAGGTGGAGTATATCGTGGCCCATGGCATTGCCTCCCATATAGGCGACGAGCGCATCGTCATCGGGTCGGGGCATTTCATTTTCGATGATGAAAAGTGCATCATCCCCAAAGGCGAAGAAGGGCTGTACGAAAACCGGCCGCGGGAATATTCCCATATCTTCATGGCCCTTAACGGCGTCCTCATGGCCATCCTCTGCATTGAAGACCCCTTGCGGCCCGAAGCGGCGGATGTCGTGCGGGAGCTGCGCCGGGCCGGATTCCGGCGCCTCGTCATGATGACCGGCGACAGCCGGCGTACGGCCTGCGCCGTGGCAGAAAAACTGGGCCTGGATCAATATTATGCCGAAGTGCTGCCGGAAGAAAAGGCGCGTTTCGTGAAGAAGGTGAAGGCTGCCGGGCATCGCGTCGTCATGGTCGGCGACGGGATCAACGATTCGCCGGCCCTGTCGGAAGCCGATGCCGGCATCGCGATTGCGGAAGGCGCCGACATTGCACGGGAAATTGCCGATATCACCATTTCGGCCCGGGACCTGCACCAGCTGATCGTCCTCAAACGGCTGAGTAATTCCCTGATGCACCGCGTCCACTTCAACTTCGATTTCGTGGTTTCCTTCAATACCCTCCTCATTGCCCTCGGCGTCACCGGCATCCTGCCGCCGGCGACAACGGCCCTCCTGCACAACGGGTCGACCATCGCCCTCAGCCTGCACAGCATGATGGATCTTCTTCCCGCCGAATAAGGCGGGGCATCCCTGAAACAAAACAGCATTCCCGGCCCACGGGCGCCTGACGCGCCGTGGGCCGGGAATGTCTTTTTGCAGGGGATTACAGGTTGTTTTCCAATTTGCGGATGACCCGTGCAGGGACACCTGCCACGAGGCTGTTGTCGGGAACGTCGTGCGTCACGACGGCGCCGGCCGCCACGACCACGTTGCTGCCGATGGTGACACCGGGCAGGATGGTCACGTTACCGCCGACCCATACATCGTCGCCGATGCGGACCGGTTTGGCGATGCCCAGGTGGCGCCGCCGACACTGCCGAACAGTTCCCGGAGGAGCTGCAGCCGCCGCGCATGTTCCGTGGAAGGAAGGGCGTTCAGTTCGCGGGTCTTCGCCACGGCGCCGAGCTTGCGGGCATTGACTCCCGCATCGTGAAAATCATAGGGCAGTCCGGCATCCAGCTTTTCCACCTCAGACATGGTTCCGTTCTTCATCGTGCAGTAAACTCCTTATGTAATCCCTTTCAATAAAGTTTCCCATCCAGACAGGCCGCGCACTGGCCGCACCGGCGCCGTAGGAACAGGTGACGTGCGCCGGGCGGCCGGGAGCGCGGCCGTACAGCCGGTTTTTATTTATAGGACTTCCCGTAGATTTCCAGGTAGTCCGCATCGCTCAGGGGCAGCGGATCGGCTGTGATGTCGCCGCCCAGCACTTCATGGACGCGCTGCGGGTATTTCTTCAGTTCTTCCCGGGTGATGCCGGCATCGCTCATGCGCAGTTCTGCACAGCCGACAGCCGCAATCAGGGCGTCCAGGGCCTTGATGAAGTCCATGCCGGACTTCGGGTCTTTGACGCCCATGGCTTTGGCCATTTTGATCATCGGTTCTTCGGCGGCCTTCTTTTCCGCGAAGAAGTTGAAGTAGGCGTGGGAAATCATGATCAGGCCGGCACCGTGGACCAGGTCGTCGTGGTAGCCGCCCATGACGTGTTCCATGGTATGCTGGGAAGTGCACAGCATGTAGTAGCCGGCGAAGGTGTTGGCCAGTGCCACAAAGGCGCGGGCTTCCTTGTCGGAACCGTCCTTGCAGGCCCGCGGCAAGTACCTGGCAATCAGCTCAATGGCCTTTAGGGAGAACATTTCCCCCAGCGGATGTTCGTTCCTGTTGATGACCGATTCCGATGCATGGTAGAAAGCGTCCATGCCCTGGTAGGCCGTGAACTTCGGCGGCACGCTCATCATCAGGTCCGCGTCGACCACGGAGAGGGTGGGGAACATGGAGTAGAAGAAGATGCCCGTCTTTTCCCGGGTCTTTTCGTTCGTGATGACCGAAGCCATATCGACTTCGGAGCCCGTGCCGGCCGACGTGGTGATGCACACGATGGGGGCGGCCTTGTGTGCCGGCTCTTTTTTGCCGCCGTCCACGGACAGGCTGTAGTCCCAAATGTCGCCGCCGTTCGTCATCATGAGGGCGATGCACTTGGAGCAGTCCATGACGGACCCGCCGCCCAGGGCGATGACGAAGTCGCAGCCCGTCTTTCTGGCCAGAGCGGCGCCGTCCATGACGTTGTCCCTCGTCGGGTTCGGGCGCACCTGGTCAAACAGTTCGTAGCCTGTGCCCGCCAGATCCAGTTCGTGTTCCAGCGCAGCCAGATACCCGAACTTTTTGACCGACGTGCCGTTCGACGTGGCGATGAGCGCCTTTTTGCCAGGCAGCGCTTCCTTGTGCAGTTCCTTCAGCATCCCCGGTCCGAACAGGACGCGGGTCGGCATATCAAATGTAAAATGGTACATAGCGGTTCCTCCTTGATTGATAAACCTGGCACGGCCATCCGTGCTTTTTCTGACACCCCTATCGTACCGTTTCCACTGGCATAAATCAGCGCCAGATGTTAATATGATAAGTGGCAAATACTAAGATTCATTGACGGAACAGGCGGCCCGTGCCTCCGTTCCCGAAAGGAGGCATTTCCATGGACGATGTATTGCAGCAGGCCATCGGCAAACTGGGTGACGAGTTTCCGCACCTCCATTGGAATTTCCGGCCGGACCCGGCGGGCGGGCGCAATGCACGCATTTCCCAGTGGCTCGGCGGCGAGGAGGAGGAAGTCATGGTGTGCGCCTTTGTGGGGCGCCATATCCACGAGGCGTTCCACCGGCAGGACTTCTTTTTCCTGAATTTCGCCTACCGTGGCGATTACCGCGCCCTCAGCGCGCGCTTCGACAATGAGATCCTCGTGCGCGAGGGCGATTGCTATATCGGGCAGCCGTACAGCGGCTACGCCCTGCGTGGCAACAGCGACCGCAACCTCGTCATCGCGGGCCTCCTCATCCGCAAGGACGTGTTCTTCAACGAATACCTGGCCCCCCTGTCGTCGGAACCGGACATGCTGCGCTTTTTCCTTGAGCCGAAGATCGACCGCTTTTCCGACGAGTTCATCCACTTCACGCTGGCGCGTACGTCGCCCATCTGGAAACTGCTCGAACTGATGATGGTGGAGTATGCAGACCGGCAGGAAGACACGCAGCAGGTGCTGAAGCCGCTGATCTTTTCGACCCTCATGCTCGCCGCCCGGGAGTACCGGCGGCAGTATCCGCGGGAACAGCACGGGTCTGTGGCCGCGGCCATGACCTTTTATATGGAACGGCATTTGGACGGCATCACGCTGGGGGACCTGGCGCAGCATTTCGGGTATCATCCGAACTATATATCGGCCCTGCTGCACCGCGAAACGGGGCGGACCTTTTCGCAGATCCTGCTGGAAAAGCGCATGCAGCGCGCCGTCCTGCTGCTGAAGAACACGGACCTGCCCGTGGAGCACGTGGCCGAAATGACCGGTTACGGCAACCCGTCCAACTTCTACAAAGCGTTCCGCAGCTTCTACGGCATGCCGCCGCGGGTGTACCTGGGGCAGTGAGGACAAACGGAAACGCCTGGACACACGGGGTGCCCAGGCGGGGGTATCTGCAGATTTAACCTTCCGGCAGGAAGTTATTTGTGTTCCCACACGTCGACGCGGCGGTTGTCCGCTTTGCCCTGTTCCGTCGCATTGGTCGAAGCGGGATCCGTTTCGCCTTTGTAGTCCGTCTGCACGCGGCCGGAGGAAACGCCGTTGTCCGTCACGTACTTGGCGACGTTGTCTGCGCGGCGCCTGGACAGGTCTTCATTGTAGGCGGCGGAAGCGTCGGAGTCCGTGTTGCCGACCAGTTTGAAGGTCGAATCCGGATGGTCCTTCGCGACGGAGACGATGCGGTCCATTTTGGCTTTTTCGGAAGCCAGGGGCTGGTCCGCGTCGGAGGCAAAATGGATGCTGTCCAGATAGTAGTCGTTATAGACATGGGCCGGTTCGGCAGGTGCTTCCGTATAAGGCGCGGGCTCAGCGGCAGGAGCCGCTTCTGCCTTATGGCCGCCGAAGCGGTAGGACAGGCCGACCAGGAAGCCGCGGTATTTGATGTTATGGTCGTCATTCAGCTTGGTGTCGACATAGCGGTAGCCGGCGTTCAAATCCCAATCCTTGTTGAGGGTGTACGAAAGTCCGGCATCCCACAGGGACGTCTTTTTCGTGCCCAGGGCGCCGTCGGCGTAGAGGGCCAGGTTTTTGGCCAGGGGGAATTTCGTGGTGACGCCGAACTGCGCCACGTTGTTCGTTTCGCTGCCCAGCTTGCCCAGATCATTGTTGATGCGGTTCCAGCCGCCAAAGAGCGCCACGTTCCTGCCCAGGCTGTAGAGCAGGTTGACCTCGTGCTCGTCCCCGTCCGTCTTGAAGGCGCCGGCCTTGGTCTTCAGTCCGTGGTAATCATAACGCAGGGCCCATTTGTCGGAAAGGGCATAGCCAAGGCCGCCGTTAAAATTCCACTTCGTATCGCTGGAAACACCATCCGCCTTCGCTTTCGGTGCCCACGCACCCAGGTCCAGCTGCCATTCGCCCTGATTCCAGGTCGTCTGCGGAGCGGCGCTTGCAATGGAGGCACCGGCGACCAGTGCCATCAACGTCGAAACAACTACTTTTTTCTTCATAGGAAAAGCCTTCTTTCTTCGTTGTCCCTGGGACAACATAATCAAAGCGCCGGACCCGGTGGTCCTTCGCTTTTCGTCTGACCCTACTTTACCTCCTGTTTGTGAAAAAATTGCGAAAGAAAAGGGGATTTTTTGTGTCAAATCTGTGAAATCCCCCGGAAGGCGTTGGCCGCATCCGGCTTTCCGCGTGCTTTTGCCCCATGCCCCCGCCGCCGGACGAAGTGGAATAAATGGGGAATGTGTGCTATACTGAAAGTAATAAAAAATTATCATTGAGGGTGCCTCAATAAGCGGCACAAGATGTCGAGGACGGTGACGTATGAGAAAAGAGTTGGCTCCTTATGCGGAAATGGTGGAATTCCTGGGCGAAGCGTTAGGAAAGGAATATGAGGTCGTCCTGCATGACCTGACGAATCCTGAGTGCAGCATCGTGGCCATTGCCAATGGAGAGTTGAGCGGCCGCAGCATAGGCGGCCCAGTAACGGATTTCGCCTTGAAGATCCTGAAGGCGGGGACGCTGGAAAAGAAACCTTACGTGGCGAATTACCATGGGAAAAATAGCGATGGACACGTTTATCTTGCGTCCAGCAAGTTCATTTTCGATGCGCAGCGTAAGCCGATCGGGATTTTGTGCATCAATCACAATATCACGCCGTATCTGGAAGTCCGCCGGTTCTTAACCGATTCCGTCATCCGGGACCGGGAGATGCATCCGGAACTGGCGGGGCTGGAGAGCCGGAATACGGCTGCTATCTATGAAAATTTCCAGGGAAATGTCTCCGAAGTGATCCGTACTTTGATTGACAAGGCGTTGGAAAACGTGGCAAAGGCACCGGACAGGCTGTCCCTGCAGGAAAAGATGTCCGTGATGGAAGAGCTGAATGAAAACGGACTGTTTCTGCTGAAGGGGAGCATCCCGGCCATCGCCAGAAAGCTGGGGGTGTCCGAACCGACGGTTTACCGGTATCTGAGCAAAGTGAAAAAGGGACAAGGACCACGGCAGTAAGAGAAAACAGGCCCTGCACCGTTCTTCTTTGGTGCAGGGCCTGTTCCGTCATACTTCTCCCGGTTCCATGATGCCGAGTTTGCGTTTCCAGTAACGGGAGTAGATGGCTCCCAGCGGATTATGTGCCAGCAGGCGGTCCTTTACGGCCAGGTACGTGACAGGCCCGTGGCAGTTGGCGATGAAGATGGAATCATGGCCGACACAGAGGCCGCAGACGATATACAGTTCCGTTCCCTGTTCTTCCAGGAACCGGGCCTGGAACTTGGGATTGCACATTGCCTCGTGTTCCAGTTCCGGCTTGACCTGCTTTAAGGCGAATTCTTTTTTGGCAAAACTGCAGTTTTTGCAACAGACACTGTACACTTCAAAACCCTGGTTTTCGTAATAACGGGAAATGTACCTTGCTTCCTCGTTCAAGCCGATGCAGAACGCCAATCCAAGTTTACGGTACCCCATCTTCCTGGCGAATTCCGCGATTTCCTGCAGCCGGGTGATGTTGCTGTAATAGGTACCTTCCACATAGGCAGCTGCATCCATGATCTTCCGTTCTTCTTCGGTATAGGCCTTCCGGACTTCTTCCTCCGGTACGCCGGTACAATTCACGCCTTTCGTATAGCAGGCGTGTGTGGGGCAATTGGCACAATTGGCTCGCATCATTGATTCCTCCTCAGGCAAGGGCGATGACTTCAATTTCTACGGCGGCATCCTTAGGAAGTGCCGCTGCCTGGACGCAGCTGCGGGCAGGACAATCTGCCGGGAAAAATTCTGCGTAGGCTTGGTTCATGGCCGCGAAGTCGGACAGGTCTTTCAGGAAGACTGTGGTTTTCACGACGTTGTCCATGCTGGAACCAGCCGCCTCCAGGATATGTTTGATATTGGTCAGTGACTGGCGGGTCAGCTCCCGGATGCTTCCCTTCGGCATTTCCCCTGTTGCCGGGTCCACGGGCAGCTGGCCGGATATGAAAATGAATCCGCCGGCCCGGACTCCTTGGGAATAGGGCCCGATTGCGCCGGGAGCGGTTTCTGTATGGATGATTGTCTTGGACATGGCGGTTCCTCCTTCCGGATCACTGTCTTTCACGCCACTTTGCGGCTGCCTGTGCCATCCGTTTCAAAGCTTCTTCCAGCTGGCTGCGGGGGCAGGCGATATTCAGCCGCATAAACCCGTCGCCTTCGGCGCCGAAGGTGTACCCGTCGTTCAGCGCCACTTTCGCCTCGTTGAGGAAAAAGTCCATCAAGGCAAGATGGTCCATCCTGAACGCACGGCAATCCAGCCAGAGCAGATAAGTGCCCTGTACGGGCCCCAGCTTGATTTCGGGGATTTCCTGTTCCAGAAAGCGGCGCGTGAAGGAAAGGTTCTTTTCCAGATATTCCACCAGCTGGTCCGCGTAATATCCGCACTCGTTATAGGCGGTCCGGACTGCCAGGGTGCCGAAAATGTTCCGGCCGAAGGCTTTTACGTTTTCCAGCTCGTTATAGAACAGGCCGTGGTTGTCCGCGTCAGGAATGATGGCGGCGCCTGTACGGAATCCGGCAATGTTGAACGTTTTGCTCGGGTTGACGCACACGATGCAGTGACCGGCTGCCCAGTCGCTGACACTTCCGAAGGGGATGTGCCGGGTCCCTTTGTAGACGATATCGGAATGGATTTCGTCGGAAACAACGAACAAATGGTGTTTTTCACAAAGAGCGGCAAAATGGAGCAACTCTTCCTTTGTGAAACATTTGCCTGTCGGATTCTGCGGATTGCAAAGCAGGAACATGGTCGTGCGGGGATCGGCAGCCAGTTCCTCAAAATTTTTCCAGTCTACCGACCAGGATCCGTCGGGATTCTCTATCAGCGGATTCGGGGCAATCAGGCGGCCGTTATGCGGAATCACCTGATGAAACGGATGATAGGCCGGCATCTGCACGATGATCCGGTCCCCGGGGTGGGTAAAGGCGCGCATCGCATACACGATGGCAGGGACGACGGCCGGCGTGTATTCTACCCAGGCAGGATCCACGTGCCAGCCGAACCGGCGCTGCTGCCAGCCGCTGACGGCTTCTTCGTAGTCCTTGCTGATGACAGGGTATCCGTAAATGCCATGTCCGGCCCGTTTCCGGATGGCGTCGAGGACAGGTTCAGGACACTGGAAGTCGGTGTCCGCGATCCACATGGGGATGACGTCCTCTCCGTAGGTATCCCATTTTTTGCATTGGGTATGCCTGCGGTCAACCACTAAATCAAAATCATGTTTCATAAAATGAAGACTTCCCTTCTTTTGTAAATCAGAACAACAACAGGAACATCGTCAGGAATGTGCAGAGAATCATGGGGATGGATGTCACCTTGACGATCTCGATGGGGTTGGTCTTGGCAAACCCGGCCGCTACGATGCAGGCGGCAGCCAGCGGGGACATGCTGCGTCCGAATCCGCCGGTAATGAATGCGGTGGAACCGACATTCATGACACTCATACCGAATTCGGCGGCATGGGGCGTGATGGTCGTATTGAAAGCCATGGAACCCGCAATGCCGCTGCCGCTCAGCAAGGATACCAGGAACGGCCCGAACGTCGCGCCGATGCGGGCGATGGACTGGGTCTGTTTCATGGCGTCAATCAGGCTTTGCGTCAACCCGATGGCGTTCATGCCGGCCGCAAAGACCCCGGCGGCAATCAGGATGCTGACGATGTTCGTATAGGCATTGCCCATTCCCTTGAAAAATTCTTTTGTTCCGTCCCCGGGGTTGGTCCGGCACACGATGAGGGTCAGCACTGTCCCGTAAATCATGGCCTGGGGGACGCTGACATAAGGAATGACATGGACCTGCTTGCTGCTCAGCAGGATGAGCGCCAGGGGCACCAGGGGCATAATGGCTTTCAACGGATTGGCGCGGCGCGGTTTCCCGGCCAGATCCTCTTCCAGTTCTTCCCCTAACGCCGACTGATAGCCGCTGTACCGTTTGGTGATGATTGCATTGGCAATCATGCAGGCAATGGTGACGGCAAGGCAGATCAAGGCAGTGGGAGCGTGGTTGAGGATAACGGTCATAACATCCGTGTTGGCCAATTTCGCAATAAGGATGTTGTGGCTGGACCCGGGACTGAACACATCGCCCCAGGTGCCGACGAATACGGACGCGGCGGCAATCACGGGATGGATTCCGGCAGCGACAAGCAACGGAATGACCAGTGCGCCGACAGCAGCTGTCGCACCGGCAGCCGAAGGCAGCGCCAAACTGGCAATGTAGGCAATGAGTATCGCGGAGGGGATGAGGAGGTGTTTGCCTTTCGTCACAAACTTGCTCATGATGTTGACGAAATCCTCGTCGCATTTTGTATAAGCTGTAACGTATGTAAACCCGACGACCGTACATAAAATGGGAACCAGTGATTTATGGGCAGCCCAGGTGATGAAGGCATCGAAGGCTATCTTCGGTTTCCCGGCCAGGCAGGCCATGGCTACGCCGGCAACCAGCAGAACCATCCGGCTGTCGTACTTTTTGACGATGGCGACGACTGTTGCGATCAAAATGACTACTGCAACATACAACATACTGTTACCCTCCCATTCAATTAAAACATATTGAAACAAAAATATAAACAGGACATGCTTAAAGTTCCTGCAAAAACCTCGTCAACCCGTAAAGGTGGGAAGGGATGGACGCTGCATCTCCTCCTTCCTGATCCGAATGCGAGTTGAACCCCGCAAAACTGAGTCCGTCAATGACCGGGGTGCCGGTTGGATAAATATAGTTTGCATCGCTGATGCCGGGACTGGTCACTGGTTCCATGGATTCCCCGATTTCAGCGTAAATTGCTTTCAGCTTGTCCGCCATGGCCTTTGTGGCAGGATTTTCGGGAAAGGCAGGGTGCGCCTTGATGAAGAATTCCACCTTTGTTCCGGGAACCAGGGGATGTTCGGCAAAATTCCGGGCTGCCGTAACGATCCGGTCATATTCCTGCTGCGTCTTGTAACGGATGTCGACCTGGCAGACGGCTGTATCGGGAATGGCATTGGCAACCTCTCCGGACCGGCATACCGTGCAGCTGACGGAAGATTGCGCCTCTTTGTCGCTTAACGTCCGTAACTGCAAAATCTGATGGGCCATTTCTTCCAATGCATTGGCACCTTGTTCATACCGGCAGGCATGGCAGGTGACACCGTGGACCGTTACGGTCGCCTGCCCCAGGCCGCCGCGGGCCAGACAGGCCCCGTGGTTCTTTTTGGATGCCTCCAGGACAAGGACGGCATCGTGTTTTCCGGCCAGCTCCACAATCAGGGCCCGGGACGCATCGGACCCCGTCTCCTCGTCGCCATTGACTAAAAACGTAATGGTACCGTAATCCGTGTATCCTTGCCCTTTCAGCAATTTCAAGGCATAGAGGCCCAATACGATCCCGCCTTTGCAATCAATACAGCCGGGGCCGTAAACTTTTCCGTTTTCGATACGGTACGGGTTGTGCGCCAAGGTTCCCCGCTTAAAGACCGTGTCGGCGTGGGCCAGCAGCATCAGTTTCTTTGTTCCGGTCCCCTTCAGGGACGCAATCAGGTTGGCGCCCCCGTCAAACGGCCGGATGTCCACAATGGCACCGAGCTGTTCAAACCATGTCCGTAACACCTTCTGTTCCGCCAAAATCCCTTCCGCATAACCAGTCGGCGTCTCGATTTCCACCAGCGTTTTCAGGTCATTCAAAACAGCTTCTGTGTAAGCGGTGCACTTCTGTAACAACGGCATTCCCTTTTCCATGTTTATCCTCCCTCACAAACAGACAAACGAAACGTAGACGGATGCATAGAAATGACGGATTATAGCAATAATATTTTATCATAAATAATTTTTTATTACAATGATGAATTGCCTTCCATTCAGCACGCTGCGCAGGTTGCAACGTTTTTTACAAAAATGGGACAATCCAGTATCCCTTCTTTTTCTATGGCGGGTAGCAGAATATAACAATAAAAAATTCTTAATGATATATAAATACTAATAGGAATAAATATTGACTAAATTGAGCGGTAAAGGTATTATGAAGTTGAATCACTACACTTTGCGGGAAAAAAGTGTATCAGTTCCGGGTTGATGAGGTGAAGGGGCTGTTTGTACAGAAAGGAGAGAAAACAATGAAGAAAAGACATCGATTGGCTGCCGCAGCGGGGATACTGGCTGCCTTGGGCTGTTGTGGCACGGTCCGTGCGGCGGAAGGGGCTTTGCTGGACTATAACCTGGAAACCATGGTTATTACGGCAACCCGTAACTGGGAGGAGGCATCCCGGGTTCCGGCCAGTGTGTCCGTCATTACGGCCAAAGATATAGCCAAGTTGAATGCCACGACCATTACCGATGCCCTGAAACAGTCCATGGGCGTCTTCGTAAACCGTCCCAAAGGACTGGCGGAAACAGCCAACGGCATTGAAATGCGCGGTTTCGGCGACTCGAACATCATGGTCCTTTACGATGGCATGCCTATGAATATGGCCTATGACAATGGCGTCAATTGGAATGCCATTCCCGTGGACAATGTGGAACGGATTGAAATTGTCCGCGGTGCCGCATCGTCCCTTTATGGCGGCCGGGCCACAGGCGGTGTGATCAACATCATCACGAAAGAACCTGCGCAGGATTTGAAGATTCATGCCGGCCTTATTGGCGGCAGCCATTCCACGTGGCGGAAAAACCTTTCCCTCAGCCAGAAACCGACGGACAAACTCAGTTACAGGCTGAGCTTCGAACAGCGGTCGACAGACGGTTTCGAAAACAAGGTAGCCTCTTCTACCTCGTCAGGAAGCTCCAGACCCAAAGGTACCGAGGGTACCGGTGTCGTAGTCAGCCGCCGTGTGAACGGAAACCCCCGGTACATTATCGGTACGCCCGGTGACGGATCTGGCCGCAGCACTACCTACAACGCGTCCCTGACCTATGAGTTCGACAAGGCACGCAAACTGCGGTATTCCTATACCCACGATAAATTCCGCTACTGGTCCGGCGCTGCCCGTTCCTATATCAAGGACAGCAGCGGCAATCCCCTCTTTTCCGGCAGTGTCAGGCTGCCGACAGGGAAATGGCTGAATTTCGACGAATCCTATTTTACGGATTATTATGGCCGCAGGGATACCGACATCCACTCTCTCCAGTATCGCGACGATGCCAGTAAAATCATTTTCAACCTGGGCGTGTCCAACGTGAAGGATGCCGGTTATTCCACAGGCGACTATTTCGACGGGTCCACGCCGGGCAATGATACGCGCTATCCCAGTAAATCCTACCGCGCCGATTTCCAGAAAGTGTGGGATGCGTCGAAGCGCCATACGGTTGTCGCCGGATTCAACGTCCAGCGCGACTCTATGACCCGGACGACGAAGAAACTGGCCCACTGGCATGATTGGGATTCGGCGACCCAGGTTACGGATATCACCGGGGGGCGGGGCAACAATCTGGCCCTGTTCCTGCAGGACGAATACGGCCTGTCAGACCACTTCAAAATCCATACCGGCGTACGTTTCGATTATTACAAGAAATACGACGGCTACGACAACAACAAAGCTTCCTCGGTTTATACGAAATACGATGAGAAGAGCTATACGGAATGGAGTCCCAAGGTCGCCTTCCAGTATTCTCCTAATGATACGACGGACTACTACCTTTCTTACGGTCACAGCTTCACGCCGCCGTCCCTGTACCGCCTGTACCGCACGGACAGCTACTATGTGGGCAATCCCGACCTGGAACCGGAAACCTCGGATACCTTCGAGCTCGGCGTCAATAAAAAATTCGGCCCTGCAACCAGTGTCCATGCTGCTCTCTACCGTTCCTTCACGGAAGACCTGATTACGTCCGAACGCATACCCGGTTCGGCGAAGCGCCGCTATGTGAACGAAGAAAAAGCGGTCCGTACGGGAATGGAAATGGAACTGAAACATAAATTCGACGACAAGTGGTCCGGCTATTTCAATTACCAGTGGCAGATTGTGGAAGATGATAACGGGGACCGCATCTATGATTACCCGAAAGACATCTTCCACGCCGGTATTGAATATAACCACGACAAATGGGACGGGTTCCTCGATGCCGAATACGTGAGCGGCCGGAACTATCCAGGTGAAGTATCCAACGTCTACCTGTCCAACGACTGCTACACAACTTTCAACGCCGGCCTGTCTTACCGGATTAACAAGAACCTGAAGGCTACATTCACGGTCAACAACATTTTGGACCGGGATTACTACACCTGGTACAAAGCAGACGGCCGGAACTGGTATCTGGGTGTCCAAATGGACTATTAAGCGTACGATGTAGTGCCCAGACGGCACGGAAAGGAGAAGGAACGATGCGCAAAGAACTGCTTCTGGGAGGTCTTCTCCTGCTGCTCACGCCCTTCGGCCAGTGCGCTGCCGCGCACGATTTCCACGAACCTCCTGCGGTTCCTCCGGCCCTGAAAGGCACGGAACCGCATAATCCCCGTGTGCTGGGTTATTATTTGGACAACTTCATCAGCCAGGGGCAAATGACGGTCGATGAAGCCCGTTCCACTTATACTTATATGATTTACCGCTTCTACCGACGCCGCCGGGATTTGCGTGCCGTCCAAGGCATGGACCGCGAACGCCGCCGTGCCTATATGAGGGAACGGCGCGCCCAACGGGGCAACCCGCTTCTGGAATATGCCCTTTTTACGGGCATTCCTCTGAAACGGGCCGTTGCCCTTGTGGATCTGTTCCACTATAACGACATGGGAACCCTCCAATACGGACGGCTGATGAAAAAACGCAAATAAACCCCGGACTTCCTTTCGGCAGATGGAAAAAAGACGGGAATGAACCAGAAACCCTGTTCATTTCCGTCTTTTGCGTTTGTATAGGCCAAATGGTCTGTACCATCTCCCGGGGCAATTTTCCGGCACATCGAGCGCTTTGCGCGAGCCAGTGCCGGAAAATTCCGTCCCGGGAGGCATCACATATCCTTCACCGGCACCAGCCCGCGCGACAAAGAGATCTGTCCCGTCCGGGCGATTTCCAGGACCTCGTAGTGCTGGAGCATATCGAGGGTGGCCTGCACGTGGTCTTCGCGGCCTGTGATGCGCAGGACCAGGGACCGGGGCTGCACGTCGACGATTTTGGCGTTGAAAAGCTGGGCCAGGTTGGTCAGTTCGGCGCGGATCTGGGCGTCGGGGCATTTGACCTTGACCATGGCCAGTTCGTAGCTGACGAAGGGGGCGTCGTCCAGGTTGACGACCTTGATGACGTCGATCAGCTTGGCCAGCTGGTTGACGGCCTGGTCGAGTTCCCACTTGTTGTCGACCGTGACGACGATGTTGATGCGGGTGACATCGGGCTCTTCCGTGTAGCCGGCGTTGATGCACTCGATGTTGATGGCGCGGCGGCTGATGAGGCCGGCCACATGGGTCAGGACGCCGGGCTTGTTGTCGCACAGGATGGCTAAGTGCTGTCTCATTCTGCCGTACCTCCTTCCGTTTCGCCGAGGATCATTTCGTCGAGGCGCTTGCCGCCGGGAACCATGGGATAGACCTTTTCTTCTTCGGGAATGACCACGTCGAGCAGGGCCGGGCCGGGCGTGCGGAACAGCTTGTCCAGGCCGGCTTCGAGGTCGTCGCGGCTGGTGACACGGAAGCCCGGCACGCCCATGGCGGCGGACACCTTGTCCATATCCGGGAAGTCGGGAATGACGGAGGCCGCCTGCACGCCGTTGTAGAACAGGCGCTGCCACTGGTTGACCATGCCCAGCACCTTATTGTGGAACACGATGACTTTGACTTCCACGTTGTAGCGGTGGAGGGTGGAAAATTCCTGGCAGTTCATGAGGATGCTGCCGTCGCCCGTAAAGAGGACGACGGTATTCTGCGGCCGGCCGAGTCTGGCGCCCATGGCGGCAGGCAGGCCGTAGCCCATGGTGCCGAGGCCGCCGGAGGTCACGAAATGGCGCGGCTTTTCGACCTGGTAGAACTGGGCGGCCCACATCTGGTGCTGCCCCACGTCGGTGACGGCGATGGTGTCCGCGTCCGTGCGCGCCTGCACCGCCTCGAAGAGGAGCTGCGGCGTGACCGCCCTGCCCATCGGCTGCGAGGCGAAGGGATGTGCCGCCTTATGGGCCAGGACATCGTTCCGCCAGGAAGCGAAGCGGCCGTCCCAGTCGTCCGCCAGGCTGAGCACCCGGTCGGCGAAGAGGGGCATGGACCAGCGCAGGTCGCCGTTGACGCTGATGTCGGCCTGGACGATCTTGTTGATTTCCACCTTGTCGATGTCGAAGTGAACGATGCGCGCGTTGGGGGCGAAGTTCTCCACATCCCCCGTGACGCGGTCGTCGAAGCGGGCGCCGACGGCGACGAGGAGGTCGCAGTCCGTAATGGCCATGTTGGCCGCGTAGGAGCCGTGCATGCCGGCCATGCCGAGGTGCAGATCCCACGTGTCGGGGACGCAGCCTTTGCCCATGAGGGTTGTGACGACGGGGATGCCCGCCTTTTTCACGATGTCGCAGACCAAGGCCGACGTACCGCTCGTAAGGACGCCGCCCCCCGTGAGGAAGAGGGGCTTCTTCGCCTGGCGCAGGGCCTCGACGGCCGCCACGACATCTTCCTCGCGGCCTTTGACGTTGCCGTTGTAACCCCGCAGATGTACTGTTTCAGGGTATTCAAATTCCAATTCCCGGTCGAAGACATCTTTTGCGATATCGACGAGGACCGGCCCCGGACGGCCCGTGCCGGCGATGTAGAAGGCCTCCCGGACGACGCGGGGCAGGTCGTTGACGTTCTTGACGAGGTAGTTGTGCTTCGTGATGGGCGTCGTAATGCCCGAAATGTCCGCTTCCTGGAAGGAGTCGCGGCCGATCAGGTTCGTGGCGACCTGGCCGCTGAACACGACCAGGGGGATGGAGTCCATGTAGGCCGTGGCGATGCCGGTCACCATGTTGCATACGCCGGGTCCCGAAGTGGCGAAGCAGACCCCGGTGCGTCCCGTGGCACGGGCGTAGCCGTCGGCCGCGTGGACGGCACCCTGCTCGTGGCCCGTCAGGACGTGGGGAATGTTCGATTTGTACAGTTCGTTGTAAAGCGTCAGCACGGATCCGCCGGGGTAGCCGAAGACCACCTCCACGTGTTCCCGTTTCAGGCACTCGATGAGTGCCTTCGCACCGATCATCCGCATAACTCTCTCTCCTTATGACTCTATAACTCTTTCCCTTGGCCGGATCATTCGTTCTTGTCGTTTTCATGCAGCCAGGGCATCATGGCGCGCAGTCTGGCGCCTACCTGCTCCAGCTGGTGCTCCGCGTAGCGGCGGCGCAGGGCGAGGAAGTGGGCCCGGCCGCCGGCCTTGTTTTCCAGCAGCCAGTCTTTGGCGAACGTGCCGTCCTGGATGTCGGACAGGACCTGCTTCATGGCCTTCTTCGTCGCTTCCGGCGGAACGACCTTCTTGCCGCGGGTGTAATCGCCGTATTCCGCCGTGTCGCTGATGGATTTGCGCATCTTGGCCATGCCGCCTTCGTACATGAGGTCGACGATGAGCTTCATTTCATGGAAGGTTTCAAAGTAAGCGATTTCCGGCTGGTACCCGGCTTCCACCAGCGTCTCGAACCCGTCCTGGATGAGCTGGCAGATGCCGCCGCACAGGACAGCCTGTTCGCCGAACAGGTCCGTTTCGGTCTCTTCCTGGAAGGTCGTCTGGATGACGCCGGCCCGGGTGCCGCCGATGCCGCGGGCATAGGCCAGGGCCAGGTCGAAGCATTTGCCCGTCGCATCCTGTTCGACGGCGAAGACATCGGGCACGCCGCCGCCTTCGACGAAAGTGCGGCGGACCAGGTGGCCCGGTCCTTTCGGCGCGACCATGAAGACATCCACGTCGGCCGGCGGCACGATCTGCTTGAAATGCACGTTGAAGCCATGGGCGAACGCCAGGGCGCTGCCGTGCTTCAGGTTCGGCCCGATTTCGGTCCTGTATACGTCGGCCTGTTTTTCATCGGGGATGAGGACCATGGTCACATCGGCTTCCCGGACGGCTTCGGCGACGGTCCTGACCGTCAGGCCCGCCTGGCGGGCCGTTTCGGCGGACCGGCTGCCCTCATACAGGCCGACCACCACGTTGACGCCGCTTTCCTTCAGGTTCAGCGCATGGGCGTGGCCCTGGCTGCCGTAGCCGATGACGGCGACCGTCTTGCCCTTCATGACATCCCAGTTGACATCCTGATCGTAAAATACTTTTGCCATAATCAAAACCTCTCTCTTTCCTGCTTTTTTCCGGGTGGGGTTGGGTACGTTGTTCCGGCTTCTGCCGTGTCTGGAGCATAAAAAAACTCCGCCCCCTTGTAGGGACGGAGTCGAAATTCCGCGTTACCACCCTGATTTCCGGGTCATTGCTGTACCCGGACACTCTGCAACGTACCAACATACGCGTTTCCTGTAACGGGGATCGGCCGTCAGCGCTTACTGCCGCAGCTTCAGCGCTCCTCTTCGGGGAGGATTTTCACCTGTCCGCTTTGCACCGGCTTGCACCGACCGCCGGCTCTCTGTCCAAAGGGGGGGAGGTTACTCTTTCCCGTCGTCAGATTTGGTTTTATGAACTTGAGTGCATTTTACAGGATAAAGATGTATTGTGTCAACGGCTTGTCCGCAAATTTTTTACGCTTTCCCGAAAACAGGGCGGAAAACCGCAAAAAGCGTAACGATTGATACACCCGGAGGCGGCGCAGGGCCTCACGGTTTGTGGTGCAGCTCCTTCCCCTGGCCCAGGTACCACGTGACGAACTGCCGGGCGATGCGGCCGTTGCGGCCGGAATGCTCCATTTCCCAGCGGATGCCTTCGAGGCGCAGCTCTTCCGGGTCGAGGGTGACGCCGGCCTTCTTCAGTTCATTCGCAATGATGGCCAGGTACTCTTCCTGGGTCGGCGCGGAGTAATGCAGGATCAGGCCGAACCGGTCCGCCAGGGAGATGGATTCATTGGCGCTGTCGTCGCGGTAGACTTCGTCCAGTCCGTCGCTGCGGTCCTGCCAGGTCTCCTTGAGCAGGTGGCGCCGGTTCGACGTGGCGTAGAGCAGCACGTTGTCCGGCTGGGGCGTGACACTGCCGTCGATGGCCGATTTCAGGTACTTATAGTCCTTTTCCCCCTCGTCGAAGGACAGGTCGTCGAGGAAGAGGATGAACTTTTTGCTCCGCACTTCGGCCAATCCCTCAAGCAGGGCCGGCAGCCAGCGGAGCTGGTCCCGGTCGACCTGGATGAGGCGCAGGCCTTCCCTGTGGAAGCGGCCCGCCAGCGCCTTGACCGCCGTCGATTTGCCCGTGCCCCGGGCGCCGGTCAGCAGGACATTGTTCGCCGCGCGGCCGTCCAGGAAATCTTCCGTGTTGGCCAGCAGTTTCGCCTTTTGGGCCTTGTAGCCGATGAGGTCTTCCCAGGGGAAGGCCGGGAACGGGTCAATGCCGGTCAGGCGGCCCTGGTCGTCAATGCGGAAGGCTGTGAAGCGCGCGAAGAGGCCGCGGCCGTATTGGACGTAGTGGTCCAGCAAGGCGCGGGCGGCTTCGTCCGGTGTTTCGCAGGCCGCCAGGGCCTCGTCCAGGCGCAGCGTGGCCTCGCACGTGTCCGGCCGGGCCGGCCGGTAGTCGTCGAAGAGGTCCGTACCCAGCAGTGCCGACGGCGGCTCCGTCAGATAGGGCCACAGCAGGATCATGTCGGCCCGCAGAACCTGTTCCATGGAAGCGCCGATGACGCCCGTCCGTTCCACCGCCGCGGCAATGGCGGAATCCCCCTCGGCCAGCAGGTTGACCAGGTACGAGCGGACTACGTTGCCCCCCAGGCCCAGGGTTTCCGCCTGGTCCGTCAGCAGCGCCGCAGCGGCCGCCGCCGTATTCACGTCGGGGTGTCCGGCCTCTTCTTCCGGCGGGGCCGTGAAGCCCGTCACCGCCGGGCGCGCTCCCAGCCTCTGCAACCCCAGGAGGGCCTTCACCACGGGGTCCTTCAATATCTTGCGGCAGCCCATGAGGCCGCTTAAATCCGTATAGGTCATGATGTCATCCTCTCTTTCCTGTATGTCCCGATTATACCATACCCGAAATTTCCTGTCTTGCGGAACAGGACATCTGTGCCGGGAAATGAATTGAATAAAAGTCATTGACTTAAATTCAGTGAATGTGATACAATCCAATGGCAGACGAAAGGGGTGCATACCATGACGAACCGGCAGCTGGCGGCGCAGCAGACGCGGAAGAAACTCGTTGCAGCGGCGCGCCGACTCATCGGGGAAAAAGGACTGACCAATACCTCTGTCGCGGAAATCACGAAAGAGGCAGGCGTCGCGAACGGCACGTTCTACACCTATTTCAGGACCAAGGAAGAGATCGTCTTCGAACTCGGCTGGGAATCGTTCCGGAACCTGCTGGACGAAACGCTGCAGCAGGCCGGCGGCTTTCCGGAACGCCTCGTGTATTTCATGGTGCATTTCGCCGGGCAGATCGAGGCTTCGGGCCTGAAGCTGTGCCAGGAATGGGTGCGCAACAACGCGGACCCGGCCCTCGTGGAACCGCAGAACCGGGGCAAGCTGCAGCTGGACCTGGCGTCCCTGGGAAAACTGGTGGAAGACGGCATCCGCCGCGGCGAGCTGAAACAGGACACGCCGGCCGATATGCTGGCCCGTACCCTGGCCGATGTCCTCTACGGACAGATGCTTTGCTGGGCTATGGCCGGCGGGACCTACAGCTACAAGGCGCGGACGGAGGAGTTCTGCCGCTTCTGCCTGCCGGCCCTGATCAACCCGTATCTCGTGAAAAAGAAGGAACGGAACAATTAAGAGGGACAGATGATGTCCGGGAAAGGAAGGAAACCCACGATGGAATACAGAACGTTGTACAACGGCGTCAAGATGCCCATGCTGGGCTTCGGCGTCTACCAGGTTTCAGAAGAGGACACGGAACAGGCGGTCCTCACGGCGCTCCAGGCCGGCTACCGCCTGATTGACACGGCCCGGGCCTACCGCAACGAGGCCGCTGTCGGCCGGGCCATCAAGGCAAGCGGCATCCCCCGCGGAGAAATCTTTCTGACCACCAAGCTGTGGGTCAGCGACTTTTCGTACGAAGGCGCCCTCGCCGCGACGGAAAAATCCCTCAGGCGGCTCGGGACGGACTACATCGACCTGATGCTGCTCCACCAGCCCGTCGGCGACTACTGCAGCGCCTGGCGCGCCCTGGAAAAGCTCTACGCCGATAAGGCGCTGCGGGCCATCGGCATGGCCAACTGCTACCCCCATGTGCTTTGCGATCTGTGCGAAACCTTCCAGGTCAGACCCATGGTCAACCAGGTCGAACTGCATCCCTTCTTCCAGCAGCCCGGGAACCTCGAAGTCATGCAGGAATACGGCGTCGTGCCCGAAGCCTGGGGCCCCTTTGCGGAAGGGAAGCACGACATCTTCCGCCACCCCGTGCTGACCGGCATCGGCGCCAAATACGGCAAAACGGCCGCCCAGACTGCCCTGCGCTGGAACATCCAGCGCGGCGTCGTCGTCATCCCCAAATCGGTCCATGAAAAACGCATCCGCCAGAACTTCGACGTGTTCGATTTCGAACTGGACAAGCAGGACATGGAACGGATCCAGGCCCTGGACCTCGGCCGCAGCCACATCGTCAACCACTTTGACCCGGCCTTCGTGAAGCTGCTGCATTCGTTCCGTGTGGATTGACCGCACAGCGATTGTCCCGGAAATCATTTTTGTGTGGCAATCTATACGCTGAAACATAAAGACAGGCGTAAAAAGCAAATCCGCCCTTTGACGAAGGGCGGATTTTTGTATGGGGCGGGAAATCCTGCCGGCCCTGCTGTTTTGGTCATTATATTGTAGACATTTACGAAACACACAGGTTGTGTTACAATGATAAAATAAACTGGATAAGTGTTTATTTGCGGAGGTTACGGTGAAAAAGGAACCGGAAAAGGAACTGCACCAGCCCCTGGTGGAAGCCATGGAACGGTACTTGCAGGAGGGCGTGTATCCACTGCATACGCCGGGCCACAAAGGGGGCCGCGGCATGGCGGAACCGCTGCGGTCGCTGCTGGGGGACGCCGCCCTGAAGATGGATGTGTCCCTCATGGCCGAGCTGGACGATATCCACGCCCCGTCGGGCTGTATCGCGGCGGCGCAGCAGGCAGCGGCGGAACTGTACGGCAGTGACGCCGCCTTCCTGGCGGTCAACGGGACGACGGGGGCGATCCACGCCATGCTGATGACGGCGCTGCGTCCCGGGGACAAGGTCCTCGTACCCCGCAATTCCCACCGCAGCGTGGCGGGCGGCCTGATCCTGGCGGACGCCGTGCCGGTCTATGCGGCACCGCCGTATCTGCCGGAATGGGGCCTGCAGGGGCAGCTGACGCCGGACCAGGCGGCGCAGGCGTTCGGGCGGCACCCCGATTTGAAGGCCGTCGTCCTGACGAGCCCCAACTACTTCGGGATGGCTGCCGATGTGCGCGCCATCGCGGACATCGCCCACGCCCACGGAGCCGTGCTGCTGGTGGACGAGGCCCACGGCCCGCATCTGGGCTTCCACGGGGGGCTGCCTCCGTCGGCCCTGCAGTGCGGCGCCGACATGGCGGCCCAGAGCACCCATAAGCTCCTGGGGGCCATGACGCAGTGTTCCCTGCTGCACGTGCGGGGGGAGCGCATCGATCTGCGCCATGCCGCCGATGTCATGAGCCTGTTGACGACGACGAGTCCCAACTACCTGCTCATGGGCTCGCTGGATGCGGCGCGGGCGCAGCTGGCCGCCGACGGCCGCGGGATGATGTCCCGGGCACTGGCTGCGGCAGACCGGCTGCGGGAGAGCCTGACCGGCCTTGCGGGGCTGCGGGTCCTTTGGGAAGCGGATGTGGCCGGCCGGGCCGGGGTGACGGCCCTGGACCGGACGAAGGTGACGCTGCATCTGGACCGGACGGATGTGACGGGGATCGAGCTGGGCGGACGGCTGCGCGAGGCCGGACTGGCGGTGGAACTCGTCGATTCGCGCCATGTCCTCTTTTTGGTGACCTATGCCGACGCGGGCGCGGAATGGCCTGCCGTGTGCGGACGCATCCGCGGCGTGCTGGAGGCGCTGCCCGCCCGCCAGGGCGGCGGGGCGGTCAGACACGATGAGGCCCAGATCGTCGCGGTTCTGGGCCTTGAATCCGGCAGCCGCGGCGCCGGCCCTGCCGCTGACCGAAGCGGTCCTGCCGCTGCGCCAGGTCTTTTACGGCGCAACGGAACCGGTGCCGCTGGACCGTGCGGCAGGGCGTATCTGCGGGGAAACGGTCAGTTTTTACCCGCCGGGGATTCCCGTGGTCTTGCCGGGGGAACGGTTTACGGAACCAATCATCGCATGGTGCAAAGCGCGCAAAGCGGCAGGCCTGCCTGTGAGCGGCCCCGCCGACACGACGCTCGCCACGGTGCGCGTCCTGCGGGAACCGCGGGACGGCGCGCGTTAAGGAGTTATACATGCAACAAGGCTATTTCATTACATTGGAAGGCGTGGACGGCGGCGGCAAAACGACGCAGCTCCGGCGTCTGGCCGATGCGTTCGCGGATTGCGGCGTACCCGCGGTCTGCACGCGGGAGCCCGGCGGCACGGCGGCGGCGGAGCGCATCCGCGGCGTCGTCCTGGATAAGGACCTCACCATGAATGCCCGGACGGAGCTGCTGCTTTACCTGGCGGCCCGGGCCGAGCATGTGGACCATGTGGTGCGGCCGGCCCTGGCGGCGGGCAAGGTGGTCCTGTGCGACCGCTTTTCCGATTCGACCATGGTCTACCAGGGATTCGTCCGGGGGATTCCGCCGGACCAGGTGGCCGCCCTCTGCGAATTCGCGGCACAGGGGCTGCGGCCGGATTTGACGATCCTCCTCGACGCGGATCCGCAGGACCTGCTGGCACGGCGCACGCAGCGCCGGGTGGAAGACCGGCTGGAACGGGAAGGCCTGGCGTTCCAGAAGCAGGTGCGGGAGGGCTTCCTGGCCCTGGCACGGCGCGAGCCGCAGCGCATCTGCGTGGTGGACGCCCTGCAGACGGCGGACGCCGTCCAGGCGGAGATTTTGACGGCAGTGGAAAAACGGGGCATCCTGCCCCGCTGAAGATAGAGGAAAAGGGACGAAGCCATGTTTGAGACGATTGTGGGGCACGAGCAGAACAAGGAATTCCTCCGGCGCCTTTTGGCACGGGACAACCGGCCCCACTCCCTCCTGTTCCACGGACCGGAGGGCATGGGCAAGCGCCTGCTGGCGCTGGAATTCGCCAAAGCGCTGTTGTGCCTGGCCCCGGACAAGGCGGACAGGCCCTGCGGAATATGCGGGTCGTGCCGACTGCTCCATACGGTCGGGGCGGGCGCGCCGCCGGAGGTCCGCCGCGGGGACACGGAGGGGCCGGGCCATCCGGACCTGATCTACGTGGAACACGACCACAACCCGGACAAGAAACGGCGCCTCATCACCATCGGGCAGATCCACGACCTCATCGGGCAGGCGCAGCTGTCGCCGTCCGTGGGCACGTGCCGCGTGTGCCTCCTCGACGAGGCGGACCTGATGACGACGGAGGCGGCGAATGCCTTCCTGAAACTGCTCGAGGAACCGCCGCAGCATCTGTACTTCATCCTGATTGCCGCCAAGACCGGCAATATGCTGCCGACCATCCTGTCCCGCGTCATCCCGCTGCGGTTCGCCGCCCTGTCCCGGGCCGAGGTGCAGCAGATCCTGATGCGCAAGACGGGCCTGGGGGCGGACGAGGCCGCGGTGGTGGCGGACCTGGCGGATGGCTCGCTGGGCCGCGCGCTGGCGTACCACGAAGCGGACATCCTGTCCTTGCGCGACCGGGCGCAGGAGTTCATCGCCTGCTTCCCGACGCAGACGCCCCTGAACCTGATCATGGAGCGGGATTATTTCAGCGACCTGATTCCGGACGGTTCGCCGGCCAGCTTCGAAACGCTGCGGATCTTCCTCGATTTGATGAAGACCCTCTTCCGGGACATGCTCTTCCTGCAGCTGGGGCTGACGGGGCGCGTCCTGAACGCGGACCGGGTGCCGGCGCTGCAGGAGCAGGCGCAAAAATGGCGCCGGGATGCGTTGACACACGCCGTGGAAGCGGTGGAACGGGCTTCGCTGGCGGCCCTCCGGCACGCCAACCGCAAGGCCGTCCTCGACGACCTGACCTTCACCATCAACGCCTTCGCGCAGCACGCGTGAAGGAGAGTGCAAAAAGGAGTTCATTATGACGACCATCGTAGGGGTCCGCTTCAAACGGACCTGTAAAATATACTATTTCGACCCTGCGGACACGGGCGCCGTCAAAGGCGACGACGTCATCGTGGAAACCACGTGGGGCATGGAATTCGGCACCGTGACGGTAGGCCCGAAGGAAGTGGATGACAAGCACGTCACCCAGCCGTTGAAGCCGATCATCCGCAAGGTGACCGATGCGGACCGTAAGAAGCTGAAGGAAAACAGCGTCCGCGAAAAAGAGGCCTTCAACATCTGCCAGCGCTGCATCAGGCGCCACGGTCTGGAAATGAGCCTGGTGGACGTGGAATTCACGTTCGATGTGTCCCGCATCATCTTCTATTTTACGGCGGACGGCCGCATCGACTTCCGCGAACTGGTCAAGGACCTGGCCTCGGTCTTCCGGACCCGCATCGAGCTGCGCCAGATCGGCGTGCGCGACGAGGCCCGCATGGTCGGCGGCATCGGCTGCTGCGGCCGGCCCCTGTGCTGCGCCTCCTGGATGGGCGACTTCGAACCGGTCTCCATCCGCATGGCCAAGAGCCAGAACCTGTCCCTGAACCCGACCAAGATTTCCGGCTGCTGCGGCCGCCTCATGTGCTGCCTCAAATTCGAAGATTACCTGTATGAAAAGCCGAGGGGAAAGAACAAGAAGCCCCGCCGGGAGAAGGCGGAAATGCCGCAGGTCGGCACCATGGTTGCCACGAGCATGGGCAACGGCAAGGTGACGACGGTCAACAAGGCCAAGCACACGGCCACGGTCCAGTTGACGCCGGACAACGTCGTCACGCTGGAGTGGGACGAGATCATGGAAGCCGACAAAGCGGTGCAAAGCAGCGATTGAGGGGACGATGTCCCGGCCTTTGCGGCTGCAAAGGACAGGACATCCCGGGAAACCATATGATACGCGAAGATTATCTGCCGTCATGCGGGTACAGGATCTACCAGGACCCGGCGGAATTCACGTTTACGACGGATTCCGTGTTCCTGGCGCACTTCCCCCACATCGTGACGAAGGCCCGCGCCCTGGAACTGGGGTGCGGTACCGGGGCTGTCAGCCTCTTCCTGGCCGCCCGGGGCGCCGCGAGCGTGACAGGGGTGGACATCAACCCGCGCATGACGGAACTGTTGAACAAGAGCGCCGCCGCGAACGGCCTGACGGGCCGGGTGCAGGCGGAAACGCTCGATATACGCGCCATCCGGGACTGGTGTCCCACGGAAAGTTTCGACCTGGTGGCGGCGAACCCGCCGTACCGCCACAGCGGCAGCGGGCAGGAACGCAAGATCGGCACCATCGCGTGCCACGAGAAGACCGCCGTCCTGGAGGACTTTTTCCGGGCCGCGGCCTACGCGCTGCACAGCCGGGGCCGTTTCGCCCTGGTGCAGCTGCCGGACCGGTTTATGGAGAGCATGGAACTGGCCGTACGGTACAAGCTGCAGCCCAAGCGGCTGCAATGGGTACATGCGTCGGTGGACAAGCCGGCGTGGGTGTTCCTCCTGGAAATGGTGAAGAACGGCAGCTACGGCCTCGCTGTCCTGCCGCCCCTCGTCCTGTACGGCGCGAACGGCGGCCTGACGGAACAGGCGCGCCGCGCCATGGGAGAAGTGCCGGAGGAGGCGTGACGATGGCGGAAGAGCAGAAGACGGTCCGGGAGCCGGGCCGGGGAACCCTGTATTTGACGGCGACCCCCATCGGCAACCTGGACGATATGACACCCCGCGCCCTGGCGGTACTGCGGGAGGCGGACCTCATCGCCGCCGAAGACACGCGCCGCACGCTGCAGCTGCTGAACCACTTCGGCATCCGGGGCAGCCTGGTCCGTTATGATGAGAACACCAAGGAACGGGAAGGCCCGATCCTGCTGGAAAAACTGCTGGCGGGGCAGGACATCGCCCTCGTGACGGACGCCGGCTTTCCGGGCATTTCGGACCCGGGCGAAGCCATGGCGCGCCTGGCCCTTGACGCCGGCATCCGCGTCGTGCCCGTGCCGGGCGCCAACGCGTGCCTTACGGCCCTCGTCGCATCGGGCCTGCCGTCGACCCCCTTCTTTTTCGGCGGCTTTTTGCCGAAGACAAAAAAGAACCGGGCGGCCCAGCTCGAAGCCTGGAAATACATTCCGGCCACCGTCGTCCTCTACGAAGCGCCGCACCGCATCCGCGACGTGCTGCAGGAAATCCTGGCGGCCTGGGGCGACCGGCCCCTGGTATTCGGCCGGGAGCTGACCAAGGTGCACGAGGAATTCTGGCGCGGCACCGTGTCCGGCGCCATCGCCTACCTGGCGGCCACCCCGCCGCGGGGGGAATTCGTCCTCGTCATCGGGCAGGGGGACGCCGTCCCGCCGGACCCGGCGGAACCGGCGGAGGAGCCGCTCGACACCGTGCGCCGCCTCCTCGCCGAAGGCGTTCCGAAGAAGGAAGCCCTGGCCCGCGTGGCCAAAGAACGCAAAGTTCCCAAACGGGAACTGTACAACGCGCTCTTAAAAGATTAAAATAGAGGGAAACCCATCCATTTCATTTTCCATACAAAGGGGTCTGAACATTATGTCCAAATTCTATATTACGACACCGATTTACTATCCCAGCGCGAAACTGCACATAGGCCATGCCTACTGCACGACCGTGGCGGATTCCCTGGCCCGTTACCACCGCGCCAAGGGTGACGATGTCTTCTTCCTGACCGGCAGCGACGAACACGGCCAGAAGATCCAGCGCCAGGCCGAGGCCGAAGGCGTTACGCCGCAGCAGTACGTGGACCGCATCGTGGCCACCTTCCAGGCATTGTGGAAACGCCTGCACATCAGCAACGACGACTTCATCCGCACCACCCAGGAACGCCATGTGAAAGTGGTCCAGCAGGTGATGCAGCAGATTTACGACCAGGGCGACATCTATAAAAAGAATTACGAAGGCTGGTACTGCGTACCCTGCGAAAGCTTCTGGACGGAACACCAGCTCGTCGATGGCAAGTGCCCCGACTGCGGCCGCCCGGTGGAAAAGATGCAGGAGGAAAGCTACTTCTTCAACATGAGCAAGTACGCCGACCGGATGCTGCAGTACATCGACGAGCACCCGGACTTCATCCAGCCCGTGTCCCGCCGCAACGAGATGATCAACTTCATCAAGCAGGGCCTGGAAGACCTGTGCGTCACCCGCACGTCCTTCGACTGGGGCATCAAGGTCCCCTTCGACCCGAAACACGTGGTCTACGTATGGTTCGACGCCCTGCTGAACTACATGACCGCCGTCGGCTACAAGTCCGATGACGCGATGTTCCGCAAATACTGGCCTGCCGACTTGCACCTCGTCGGCAAGGAGATCGTCCGCTTCCACTCCATCATCTGGCCCATCATGCTGATGGCCATGGGCGAAGCAATCCCGAAAAAGGTCTACGGGCACGGCTGGCTCGTCGTCGACGGCACCAAGATGAGCAAATCCATCGGCAACGTCGTCGATCCCAACGGCCTCATCGATGAATTTGGCGCCGATGCGATCCGTTACTTCCTGCTCCGGGAAATCAACCTGGGCAGTGACGGCAACTTCTCCCGCGACGCCCTCATCAACCGGATCAACGCCGACCTGGCCAACGACCTGGGCAACCTGCTCTACCGCACGGTGTCCATGGTGGAGAAGTACCACGGCGGCGTCCTGGAAAACCGCCCTGCCGCGGCAGAACCTGTGGACGAGGCCCTGCGCAAGCTGGCGGAAGACACGCTGGCTTCCTATCAGGACCACATGGACAAGATGGAGATCAACGATGCCGTCAAGGCTGTCTGGAGCCTGGTGGCGGCCGCCAACAAATACATTGACGACACGGCCCCCTGGAAACTCGCCAAAGAGCCGGAACAGGCCGGCCGCCTGCACCTGGTCCTCTACAACCTGGCCGAAACGCTGCGCTTCGTCGCCGTCATGACCGCCCCCTTCATTCCGGCCACGACGCCGAAGATCATGGAGCAGCTGGGCCTGCCCGTCAAAGACCTCTACTATTATTCCGAACTGACCTGGGGCGGGATTCCCGACGGCACCAAAGTCGCCAAGGGCGAACCCCTGTATCCGCGTATCGACGTGCTGCCCGACGGCCGCACGCTCATCGGCGCCACCAAGAAATCCGCCGGTATGGTCTACAACCCCGAAACAGGCAAACGCGAGCCTTATGGGGCCGGACAGCCTGCCAGGGAGGCCCAGGGCGCCAAGGGGAAGAAGTCCCAGACCCCGGAGGAAGCAAAAGCAGCCGCCGCGCTGGCCAAAGTGGCCGCCGCCAAAGAACTGGCCGCCCAGAAGGCAGGCTCTGCCGCCGACGCCGCCAGTGATGCCGCCGCTGCCGCCGGAGACGCGGCCAAAGCCGTAGGCGGTGCCGTACTGGCCGTCGCGGCCGTCGCCAAAGCCCGCGTCAGCCAGGCCGCCGAAGACGCCCGCCGCAAAGCGCTGGAAGTCAAAGCCGCCACCATCGACAAAGCCCGGGGCAATGCAGCCGGCAGCGAAACGCCGGAGACCGCCGCACCCGAACGCCCGGCGCCGGAAGTCACCCTGGACGACTTCCAGAAGCTGGATCTGCGCGTCGCCAGGATCCTGACGGCGGAACCGGTTCCGAAGAGTCGCAAACTGATGAAACTCACCGTCGACATCGGCGGCGAAGAACGGGATATCGTGTCCGGCATCGCCCAGCACTATACGCCGGAGCAGCTGGTCGGCCGCAACGTCATCGTCATCAAGAACCTGAAACCGGCCCGCCTGTTCGGCATCATGTCCTACGGGATGCTGCTCGCCGCCAGCGACGGCGAAGGCAACCTGGTCCTGGCGGATGCACCGGACATTGCCAGCGGCAGCAAGGTGAAATGAGTAAAATGGAAACGAGCTATTGTACGCCTGCGTGCAACAGCTCGTTTCCTTATAATGATCGGGGTAAAACAGAGTGACGGTATGTAAGGAGGTGTCCGTATGGCAACAAAGACTGCCTGGTTCCGCATCGGACTGCTGGCGCTGCTCCTGACCTGCTGCGTCAGGCTGCCGGCTTCTGCCGCCGACACGGCCGTGAAGGCTGTCGCGGCAGAAGCAAAGGAAGAAACAGCTGCCGTTCCGGAGAGGCTGCAGGATCCCTTTGCGTCCCTCGACGGGAAGATGGTCCGCAAGTACTGCCTGGTGAAAGGCAGCACGTACGATAAGGTGACGGCCTGCCTGGCCTCCCTGGATCCGGCCGGAACGGATCTGGACGCCCGAAAGCGGCCCTACTATTTCCGTGTCTCCAAAAAATTGACGGACAATTATTTCCGGCACATCCGCGCCTATGACAAGGAGACGCACGGACAGATCGGCGACTATTACGTGGCCCGGGACGGACGGTCCGTCTGGCGCCTGGACGGAGACAAGGCGGGCCTGCTGGCCGGCACGGCGAAAAAGGTCATGGACAGGACGGTCATCCTCGTCTATCCCTACATGGAACTCGGCGAAACGGCAACCGTACGCTTACGTACGCCTGGCAACGTCCCCTACAAGGTGACGGCGAAGAGCCTCGACGAAAACGTGGTCCGCGTGGACGGAACGGACCGCATCGTGCCGGTAAAGCTGGGCAAAACGGTCCTTTTCGTGGAAGCGGAAATCGGCGATGTCAAGGACACGGGGTCCGTCAACCTGCGTGTCGTGACAAAGGAGGAACTGCGGCAGATCGCTTATGCAAGTTACATGCGGCGCCTCTATATACAGCGCATGATGGAGGAATCCCTCTACTGGGATGACTGGGGCCCCCGGGGCTGGGGCTACGGCCCGTGTTACTACGGGCACCGGCCGCCTCCGCCGCCCCGTGGACATCGGCCGCCACCGCCGCCGAAACGCTGAAGCAAGTTCCCTGCAAAAAAAATTCGTGCCCTTGCGCACGAATTTTTTTTGGCAGCCTATTTAACTGGATGCAACGGAACTGGATATAACCGTATTTATCGCAAAATGGATGATTTTGATACGTATCATCCTGATACGTGTTTTTTCGACACGTATTAAAAATGGGGAATTGCCGCCGGCTTATGGCAGCCTTATCGTAAGAACGTCACACAATCCGCAAACCCTTTCCTTGCCCGCGCCTTCGGCGCTTCGCCGGCATATCCGACGCACAGGGCGGCTACGAGCATGCCGTGTCCGCCGTCGTGGGCGGCCGTCCATTCCGCCAGCTCGGGATAGGCGAAAAAGATGTCGCCGAGCCACAAGGTGCCCAGCCCGCGTTCCTGGGCCTCGAGGATCATGTTCTCCATGGCGGCGCCGATGGACTGGATGTTGCAGAGTTCGGCAATGCGGTCGTCTGTGTCGAGGCCTGCCTTGAAGTCTGCCGCGACAGCCAGCTCATTGGTGGCGAGGATGAGGACCGGCGCCTGGCGCACAATCCGGGCCGAGGTAAAGGCGCCGTTGATCAGGGCCAGGCTCTTCGGCAGAAACGGCTGGTGGGCTTTCACTTCGAGATTGAGCCCTTTTTCCATGGTATCGGCGAAATCGGTCTTGGCGTCTCCCTGCAATACGGTGAAATGCCAGGGCTGGCGGTTTTTCGAAGATGGAGCGAGCATGCCGGCCCGTAAAATTTCGTGCAGGTCCGTGTGGCTGACCGCGTCGGTCCTGAATTTGCGGATGCTGCGGCGGGCTGTGATGACAGGCGTGATGGAGCCATTATCTTCCATTGACAGACACTTCCTTTTTATTTTTTCTGCGATTGTCTGATCCGGGTAAAGAGCGTGAGGGCGTTCTTCGTGCTTTGCTCGGCGATATGTTCCCACGTGGTGCCGCGTACGAGGGCGGCGTTTTTGGCGATGAATTCCGTGTACGACGGGTCGTTGCGCCGGCCGCGGTACGGTTCCGGCGTCAGGTAGGGACAGTCCGTTTCGAGCAGGTACAGGTCTTCCGGGCAGGCGGCCAGGATTTCCCGTACCTTTTTGTTGCGTTTGTACGTCGAGGAACCGCCGAATCCGGTGTAGATGCCGCGTTTCCACAGTTCCCGGGCCATTTCAAGGGAACCGGAGAAGCAGTGGAACACCATGCGCAGCCCCTTCGGCATTTCCTTCTGGACGAATTCCAGGCAGTCGCCGTGGGCTTCCCGGTCGTGGATGACGGCAGGCAGGTCCAGGGAGGCCGCCAGCTCGCACTGCTGGTGCAGGCGCAGGAGCTGTACATCCCGGGGCAGGTTTTCCTTCCAGTAATAATCAAGGCCGATTTCGCCGATGGCGACGACCTTTTCGTGTTCCCGGGCCAGCCGTTCGATGTCGGCCAGGTAGCGTTCGTCCCGGATGCCGGCCAGATCCTCGGGATGCCAGCCGACGGCGGCGTAGATGAAGTCATACTGTTCCGCCAGCCGGACGGACGCCACCGAGGTCCCGTACGTCGTGCCCTGGGTGATGACGGCTTCCATATCGCGGGACAGGCGGCCGATGACCTCGGCCCGGTCCGCGTCAAAACGCCCGTCGTCCAGATGGGCGTGTGTATCGATGATTCCTAAACGGGACATGTCGCAACCCTTCCTTATGAAAAATACACTTTTATGGTACTCCATTGGCGGAAGCAAGTCAACTTTTCCCGTCTCCTGCGGCGGAACGATGGAGCGGTCCGGCAGGCCGGAAAGGGCAGGGAAGGAATAATACGTATTTTGTGAAAAATATATGTCATACGTATTAATTCGCCCGTTTCATTTGCGGGGAGCCCTGTTTTATGGTAAAATCAATGGTTGTTGGAGGTTTTACCATGATTTTACACGATGGAAGACACGGGGCGGGCCTGTTCCTGCTGCAGCACTGGCTGCCGCTGCTGGCCCTGTTCCTGTGCACCGTATATGGTTCCGCCGCCGAGGCCGTTGCAGACGCTTCCGCACAGGCTGCGGCCGCGCAGCCGTCGAACATCCGGGTCGTACGGATGGGGATGGAGCGTGTCTACAGCACGTCGGAGAAGACCGTGGACAAGGCGCTGGCCAGGCTGAACATCAACCTGGCGGGACGCCAGGTATATCCGCAGCTGGGCACGAAGGTGGAAAACGGGATGATCATCCACGTACTGGGCCGTCATTCCCATTTGTCGACGGAACAGGTGGAAGTCCCTTACAAACAGAAATTCATCGATGATCCGAAGCTGAAGTACGGCGAGACGAAGGTCGAGACGCCGGGCGTTGCCGGAAAAGACGAGGTCACTTATGAAAATGTGACGCGCACGGGGTTCGAGCAGAAGATCGAATTGGAGCGCAAGCACCTGAAGGAGCCCGTGGACGAAGTCGTGCGGCGGGGGATCGCCCAGGCTGTCTGGACGCCCCAGGGCTACGTGCATTACCGGTACAAGATGATTGTGGAGGCTTCGGCGTACACATGGGGTGCCGGCGCGTCGGGCAATACCTCGCTGGGGCTGACGCCCCGGGTAGGCATTGTCGCCGTGGATCCCCGCTACATCCCCTATTATACGAAAATGTACATTCCCGGATACGGGTTCGCCATGGCCGGGGACACGGGCGGCGCCATCGGCGGCTACCGCATCGACCTGTTCATGAACAGCCTGTGGCAGTGCTATGAATGGGGCCGCCGCGAGGTGGAAATCTATATCCTGTAAAAGGAGAGGGACCATTGCTGAAAGAAGTCCTGATTGTCGAAGGGAAAATGGACACGGTGGCAGTGCGCCGCGCCCTGGACTGCGAAACCATCGAGACTGGCGGTTTCGCCCTGCGCCCCGGTACGCTGCGGCAGATAGAGGCGGCGTACCATAAACGGGGCATCATCATCCTGACCGATCCCGACGGGTCGGGGGAGCGGATCCGCAAGTTCCTGACGAAGAAGTTTCCCAATGCGGGGCAGGCTTTCGTGCCGAAAAAGGACGCTTCCGTGCCGGACGATGTCGGTATCGAGCAGGCCAAGCCGGAAGCCATCCGGGAGGCCCTGCGCAAGGTGCGGCACGAATCGTTCACGCCGGCGGAGACCTTTACGGCGGCGGACCTGCGGGACAACGGCCTGGCCGGCAGTCTTGACGCGTCGGCCCGCCGCGCCTTCCTGGGAGCGGAACTGGGCATCGGGTACGGCACGGGCAAAACGTTCCTGCGGCGCCTCAACACGTACGGCGTGACGCGGGAGGAATTCACGGCCGCCCTGCGCAAGCTGGACGGCGCGGCACCGGCCGGGGAATAAGGAGCATACATGGAAGATACGGAACTGGATGTGCAGCCGGTCATTGCCCGGCGCGAGGTGACGAACCGGATCCTGAAGGCGTTCCATTTGCGGGCGGACAAGAATCTGGGGCAGAACTTCCTCGTGGAGGAGTCCGTGGTCAGCCGCATCGCGGCGGCGGCGGAACTGACGCCGCAGGACAAGGTGCTGGAAATCGGCCCCGGCATCGGAACCCTGACCCAGGCTCTGGCGCGGACAGGGGCGCAGGTGACGTGCGTCGAGCTGGACAAGCGCCTGCTGCCGGTACTGGCCGAGACCGTCGGCTCCTATGAAAATGTACGGATCGTGCAGGGGGATATCCTGAAGACGGACATCCCTGCCCTGATGGGCGGGGGCCCCTTCAAAGTGGCGGCCAACCTGCCGTACTATATCACCACGCCGATCATCATGAGCCTGCTGGAGCGCAGGCTGCCCCTGGAACGGCTCGTCGTGATGGTCCAGAAGGAAGTGGCGGAACGGATGACGGCGCTTCCCGGCGGGCGGGAATACGGCGCCATTTCCGTGGCCATGCAGTATTACACGGAACCCAGGACCGCCTTCCTCGTGAAGGCCGGCTCGTTCCTGCCTCCGCCCAAGGTGGACAGCGCTGTGCTGGTCTGCCGGCGGCGGCCGGATCCGCCGGTCGCCGTGCCCGACGAAAAGACCTTTTTCCGCATCGTGGCGGCGGCCTTCTCCGTGCGCCGCAAAATGCTGACGAATTCCCTGAGGCACATGGGCGGCCTCAGCGGGGACGAGGTCCGGGCCTGGCTGGCGGCAGCCGGCATCGACGGGACGCGGCGTGCCGAAACGCTTTCCCTGGAGGAATTTGCAGCCCTGGCACGGGCGTATGCGGTCCGGTAACGGACACGGGGATTCCGTACTACATCTGGTAAAAAAACTGGTTACAAACGAATGGAGTGTTGATTCATGAATAAGAAGGATTCCCTGGGGTACGCGATTTGCACGACGGCGCGCAAAATCCACCGCTGCCTGACGGCGCGGTTTGAAAAGTACGATATTACGCCGGAGCAGTGGATTGTGCTGCGCGCGGTGTTTGAAAACGAAGGAATCTCGCAGAAGACGCTGGCCGGGCTGGTCGGCAAGGATCCGAACAATGTGAAGGTGCTGGTGGACAAGCTGGTCCGGAAGGCCCTGCTGGTGCGCCAGACCAATCCCGAGGACAAGCGTGCCTTCTCCCTGTTCGTGATGCCCAACGGCCGCGTGCTGAACTACAAGATCCAGATGGAGAACGACCATATGCTGGATTATCTGGCCGAGGGCCTGTCGGGCCGCGAACTGAACCGCTTCCTGCAGACGCTGGACAAAATCAACGGGACGGTGGACGCCGACGAGGCACGGCTGGCCGCCGAAGCCGCCGCGGCGACGAAGACCGCCGGAAAGGCAGAATAAGGACACGAAAAAACAGGTACCGCACCGGCTGGTGGGTACCTGTTCTTTTTATGCTGTTCTGCCTGTCTCCGTCAGCCGGCCAGGGCGAACTGCGTGTTCAGCAGGGCGATGCCGCTAGGCGTGCGGAAGACTTTGTCCCGGAAGGTGCGGATGGCCTGTTCCGTCAGCCCGTCTTCGTAGGCGTTGACGAGGAAGTCCGCTTCGAGCAGGATCTGCCAGTCCTGGCCTTCCACGTGATCGTACGTATGATGATGGGCGATGAGGAAGCAGACGCGGTCGATGTACTCCGGCGGGAATTTGCCCGTTTCTTCGAGAAGCCGGCGCGCCGGGGCGGGGCCTTCCTGTTCCTGCAGCTTGCCGTTCTGGCGGCCGTATTTTTCCATGGCGGGATGGATGCCGATGTCGTGCAGGATGGCCGCCGTTTCCAAAATCTCCTGTTCGCGGGCGGGCAGCCGCTCCATGGCGCCGATCAGGGACGCGAAGGCGCAGACCTTCAGGAAATGCTGGATGCGGCGGGCGTCGCCTTTGTCAAAGGCAATCATTTTCTGTAAGACAAGGTTCTGGTACATAGGGCCTCCTTATTCCGTCTTAGCGGGCTGTCCCTTCGTTTGCCGGTCTTTGCGCCACGAACTGCTCCACAGGGAGCCGTCGTCCCGGGCGGTCTGCTGCGGTGCACGGCGCACGGTAGCGATGGTGTGCAGGTTCTCCACGGCGTACAGCGCCTTGGGGAGGTACGTGTACAGGCCTTCTTCGGGGAAGAGCTGGAAGAGGCGGTAGGTCCTGCGGCCTGCCTTCATGCTGCTGTCCACGGCGAAGCATTCCGTGCCGGAAACATAGTAGCGGAAGTAGGTGATGGACGTGTCGTATCCTTCCCGGCTTTTGCGCGTTTCCGTGAAGAGGGGTTTCACGTTGGGGATTTCCGGGAAGGTGTCGCTGTTTTTATAATGATACGTATCATCGGGGTCATCGACGGTGGCCGCCAGAAACGCGGCGCTGGAGGCGCTGCGCAGCATCATGGGGCCGGACTGGGGCAGACCCTGCAGGGGATCCGTCTGGAAGGCCCGCACGACGGGCACGTTGTATCCCCCTTCGCTGTTGCTGATATAGTCGAAGTCGCCGGCACTGAAGGCCTGGAAGGGCGACGGGGCGGGCACGTTGACCCAGCCGGTGAGCGTTTTGTAGGATACGGTCTTGGCTGGAGCCTTGGCCGCGCCCTGGGCCTTTTCCACGGTGGCTTTATCCTGCCCTTCGGCCGCGGCCGCGGCGGCCTGCCGGGCCAGGGCCGCCTTTTCCGCTTCCCAGGCCTTCAGCTTCTGTGCGTATTCCGGGCGCATGCCGTAAGTTCCGTCGGCGTTCACCGTATACGTGCCCGTCACGGGTTTGGCGACGGCCTCCGGAAAGAAGCAGACCGGAATCTTGACATCGAGGCTGCCCGGTGTGTAGCCGGTGTCGGCCTGGCCGCCGGATACCGTGCGGTACTCCGGCAGCTTCTGCTGGTACTGCTTGTTCAGCTGGGCCTGGATTTCCGCTTCCGTGTACCCGATGGGGCCCTGCGGTGCGGCAGCGGCCTGGGCCGCCGGGGCTACGGGTCCCGGCATCGGGGCCGTCTGACCGGACGCCGTGTCCGGCGCGGCCTGTTTCACTTCCGTCGTGGCTGCCGGGACGCTGCCGGCGGCCGTTCCGGCGGCAGCATCTGCCGCCGCGGCGGGCAGGGCCGGGCTGGAAACGGCCAGCATAAAGGCGAGGACGGCCGAAACGGCCGGTCGTTTGTTTTTCCACTTCATGATGCTTCATTCCTCACGTTCAATGACATCGATCGTACCGCCGCCCACGACGTTCTTCCCCTCATAGAAGACGACCGCCTGGCCCGGTGTCAGGGCACGCTGCGGTTCGTCGAAGGTGACGCGGATTCTGCCGTTCCCCAGACTGGTGATGACGGCGCCCACGTCCCGGGCATGATAGCGCGGTTTGGCCGTGACATGCAGGGGTTCGGGGAGGGACGGCACGGAAATCAGGTTGCAGTCCGCAGCAATCAGGGAACGGGCAAAGAGGGCTTCCCGGGGCCCCACATAGACGATGTTCCGTTCCAGGTCCTTGCGGATGACGAACAAGGGACAGGCGTACGCGATGCCCAGGCCTTTGCGCTGGCCGATGGTATAGTGGAGCTGCCCCTTGTGGGTGCCCAGTACTTCGCCTGTTTCCACATGGACGAACGGACCGGGGCGGGGGTCTTGGCCGGTGAGGGTCCGGATGACCCGGGCGTAGTCCCCGTCAGGCACAAAACAGATGTCCTGGCTGTCCGGTTTGCGGGCCGTCCGCAGGCCTGCTTCCCCGGCCCGCGCGCGGATTTCCTCTTTGTGCAGGTGCCCCAGGGGGAACAGGGTGCGGCCCAGCTGTTCCTGCGAAAGGGTGTAGAGCATATAGCTCTGGTCCTTTTTTTCATCGTCCCCGCGCTGCAGCAGCCACCGGCCCGATGCCTCGTCGAAGGCGACATTGGCGTAATGCCCCGTGGCGATATAGTCGCAGCCCAGCAGCTCCGCCTTGGGGTAGAGGCGGCCGAGCTTGACGTCGCGGTTGCAGTCGACGCAGGGGTTCGGCGTACGGCCGCGGTTGTACTCGTCGATGAAATGGTCGATGACGCAGTGGCGGAAGGCATCGCAGAAATTGAACACATAGAAGGGGATGCCCAGGCGGTGTGCCACCAGGCGGGCGTCTTCCGTGTCGGACAGGCTGCAGCAGCGGCTGTCTTCTTCCAGGCCGATGTCCTCGTTGCGGAACATGCGGAGCGTCACGCCCGTCACATCGTATCCGGCTTCCTGCAGGAGCAGGGCCGCCGTACTGCTGTCGACGCCGCCGCTCATGGCCATTAGAACTTTCTTCTTCATAGATGTATCCTTTACGGGGTACCGCAATCCTTTATTTTTCGAAGGCGGCACACTGTTCGTTGATGGCTGCCTCGTCGGGCTTCATGGCCTCCAGGGTGCGGGTCATGAGGTCGTCCAGGGACCAGCCCAGCAGCTCCGCGCCCTGTTTGATGATGTCGCGGGAGCAGCCGGCGGCAAAGTGTTTGTCTTTGAACTTCTTTTTCAAGGACTTGAGTTCCATGTCCTGGATGTTCTTGGACGGACGCACCAGGGCGCAGGCCCCGATGAGGCCCGTCAGTTCGTCGCAGGCGAACAGGACCTTTTCCATTTCGTGCTCCGGCCTGATGTCGACGCAGATGCCGTAGCCATGGCAGGCGACGGCGTGGATCAGGCGTTCGTCCAGGCCGCGTTCCTTCATGATTTCCTGGCATTTGACGCAATGCTGTTCCGGATATTTTTCAAAATCCAGGTCGTGCAGCAGGCCTGCGATGCCCCAGAAGTCCTTTTCCCCGCCATAGCCGAGTTCGTCGGCAAAGCGCCTCATGACGGCTTCCACCGTCAGGGCGTGGCGCAGGTGGAACGGGTCCTGGTTGAATTCCGTCAGTAGTTTCCAAGCTTCTTCGCGTGTGATCATGGTGTGATTCCTGCCTCTCTGTATGGTGTGCGGCGGTATGCCGTCTTTTTTATTTTACGAAACCCGGCGTGGACAGGTAGCGTTCCCCCGTATCGGGGAGCAGTGCCACAATGACCTTGCCGGCGTTCTCTTTGCGTTTGGACAGTTCGACGGCGGCATGGAGGGCCGCGCCGGAGGAGATGCCCGTGAGCAGGCCTTCGCATTTGGCCAGGGCCTGGGTCGTGGCAAAGGCGTCGTCGGACTTGACCGCCACGATTTCGTCGACTACCTCGCGGTGGAAGTTGCCCGGCACGAAATTGGCGCCGATGCCCTGGATTTTATGCGGGCCGGCATGCCCCTGGGAGAGCATGGGCGAGTCGAAGGGTTCCACGGCGACAATCTGTACGGCGGGGTTCTGTTTTTTCAGATAAGCGCCGACACCGGACACGGTACCGCCGGATCCCACGCCGGCGACGAAGATGTCCACCTTGCCGTCCGTGTCGCGCCAGATTTCGGGGCCCGTCGTCGCTTCGTGCACGTTCGGGTTTGACGGGTTGTCGAACTGGCTCGGAATCCAGGAACCGGGAATGGATTTCTGCAGTTCCGCCGCCTTGTCGAGGGCGCCCTTCATGCCCAGGGAACCGGGGGTCAGGACGAGTTCCGCCCCGTAGGCCCTGGCCAGGTTGCGCCGTTCCAGGGACATGGTTTCCGGCATGGTCAGGATCAGCTTGAACCCCCAGGCTGCCGCCACGGCGGCGAGGCCGATGCCCGTGTTGCCGCTGGTCGGTTCGATGAGCGTGGCGCCCGGTTTGATGATGCCCGCGTCCAGGGCATCCTTCACCATGGCTTTGGCGATGCGGTCCTTGGCGCTGCCGGCCGGGTTGAAATATTCCAGCTTGGTCAGGATCCGGGCTCCGCCGGCATATAGTTTATTGAAGTTTTTCGTTTCCAACAGCGGCGTGTTGCCGATCAGGTCCATAATGCTTGCTGCAATGTGTGCCATATCCATTCTCCCTTTCTTGTGCGGCAGGTCAGATGACGTAGTTGCCGCCGCCCTTTTCGTTGTACTTTTTCACCAGGTCGGCCAGCGTGATGTTGTCGACCACATTATTGATGGCTTCCTCAATCCTGGCCCAGACTTCCACGGTGACGCAGGCCTTGGCCATGCTGCAGGGACTGTTCCGGTCCAGGCAGGCGACCGGCGCCAGGCTGCCTTCGGTCGTCCGCAGGATGTCGCCTACGGTGTACTCTTCCGGCGGCCGGGACAGATGGTAGCCGCCCTGGGCGCCGCGGGCGCTGGTCACGTAACCGGCGCGGCTGAGCTGGGTTATGATCTGTTCCAGATACTTATCGGAAATGTTCTGCCGTTGCGAAATGGCTTTCAGCGGCGTAAAGCCGCAGTCGTAATGAAGCGCCAGGTCGAGCATGAGACGCGTGGCGTAACGGCCTTTTGTCGAAATCCTCATGGCGGGGACCTCCTTTTTGAATTGCTACGGGAACCGGCTTGGGAAGCGGGTTTAAGCTTGGTTTTGACAACGCCCCTGCCGATATACTATTATATTACTATGAATACAGTGAATTAGCAAGATTTTTATGGTGCATTTCAAGGAGACCCTGATATGGAAGTGTATCTGGATAATGCGGCTACGACCGCCGTGCTGCCGGAAATCGCCGCGGCCATGGCGGATATCATGATCCGGCGCTGCGGCAACCCGTCGGGCATCTATAAACGGAGCCGCGAGGCGGCGGGCATCGTGCTGGAGGCGCGGACGCAGGTGGCGGACCTGCTGGGGGCTTCCCCCCGGGAGATCTGTTTCACGGGCGGCGGCAGCGAAGGGGACAACATGCTCCTGCGCGGGGCCGCCCACTGTTACCGGCACAAGGGCCGGCACATCATCACGACGCAGATCGAGCACCATGCCGTGCTCAACACCTGCAAGGCCCTGGAAAAGGAAGGGTTCGATGTCACGTATCTGCCGGTGCCTGCGGACGGCCGGCTGGATCCGGCTGCGGTGGAGCAGGCCGTGCGCAAGGACACGATCCTGATTTCCGTCATGTACGCGAACAACGAGACCGGCGTCCTGCAGCCCATCCGGGCTGTGGGGGACATGGCCCGCGCCAGGGGGATCCTGTTCCATACGGACGCAGTCCAGGCTGCGGGCCATGTCCCCATCGACGTGGAGGCGGACCACATCGACCTGCTGACCCTGACGGCCCATAAATTCCACGGGCCGAAAGGCTGCGGCGCCGTCTATATCCGCCGCGGCACCGCCATGGAACCCCTCGTGTACGGCGGCCCCCAGGAACGGGGCTGGCGCGCCGGAACGGAAAACGTGCCCGGCATTTACGGTCTGGGTATGGCGGCGGCGCACGCCCGGCAGGGAATGGACACGGTGGCCGGACGGGTGCGGAGTCTGCGGGACCGGCTGATCCAGCGTGTCCTGACGGAAATCCCGGACACGGAACTGAACGGCAGCCGGACGGAGCGCCTGCCCAACAACGCCAACTTCCTCATCCGGGGCGTCAGCGGCGAAGAGATGGTGCTCCTTCTGGATTTTGCGGATATCGCGGCGTCGAGCGGCAGTGCCTGTGCCAGCGGCAGCCTCGACCCGTCCCACGTGCTGCTGGCCATGGGCCGTTCGCGGGAAGAGGCGGCCGGCTGCCTGCGCCTCACCTTGTCGGAATTCACGACGGGGGCGGAAATCGACTACACCGTGGACAAGCTGAAGGAAGTTGTGGAACGGCTGCGCGCGGCCCAACGGGACGTGCGTTGATAGCGTGGTCCTGATGTGGTACAATGGTACAAGCATTTGATTTCAGGAGGGTGGCACCATGGTGGATGCAAAAGCACTGGAGCGCGAATTCAAGCGGTATATGGGTATGTACAAGGCGGATCCGGAACTGGGCAGGCTGATGATGAAGCTGTCGTACCAGGAACTGTTCAACGACCAGTTCCTGCAGCAAAACAGCAAATTCAAGAACCTGGACGACATGTTGTTCCGCGGCGGCTTCGGCCTCACGAACGCCATGGAGATCGAACAGGTCAGCCAGGATAAGTGGAACGAATACATTGCCGCCAACACGGACTGCAAAACATGGCACCAGTTCGGCAAACTGGCCATGGTCGACTGGATGAAGACGGTCATCAGGCTGGTGGGGCAGGTAAAGAAGAAGGAAGCCGCCGAAGCGGAGGAAAAGGCCAGGGAGGCCGGGAAGGAAGCCGGGGCGGAACAGCCGCACGGGACGGCGGACGGTTCCGGGCAAAAATAACGGACCCGGAGGCGGCAACAATCCGGAAAGGCGCGGCTGCCGTGAATTGGCAAACAGAAAACGGAATAAGCGAACATCCTTTCTAAATTTCCCTTGACAAACGAACATATGCAAGCTACAATACAGATAGCGAACAGATGTTTCTGAAAGGAGAGGGAAAATGAAAAAGAGTTTACTCGCTTTCCTGCTCGGCGCGGTCTTGAGCGCCGCATTTACATATATGAACGTTTCCGCGTCGCCTGTGGTGTATGAACAGCAGGCCGTGACGGTCCATGCGGGCGATACCCTGTGGACCATCGCCTCCCGGTGGAGCGGTACGGACGAGGATGTCCGCGAAGTCGTGGAACGCATCCGCACGGCCAACCGGATGGAAGGCACGGACATCCGTGCCGGCCAGCAGCTGGTCGTTCCCGTACGCCGCCCTGCGGCGGACAATAAAAAGACCGCACAGCCGGTCAATGTGGCTGTACGGTAAAGACAACCGTCCTCCCCGTGCCGTGTTTTCCCTAGCGGCCGGCGTTCGCCTTGAGATAGCGGATGGCCGCCTTGACGTCCTCAAGCGGCTCCGGAAATTTTGCCGTCGGCGCGACGCGATAGTTGATGCTGCCGACGACATAGCCATGTTCGGCCAGATGCATGCGGAGCTGGATGCCGTTGTCCTTGTTGGCGTTGATGAAGCCGCCGCCGGTCACGAAAAGGATGGCCGGTTTCTTCACCTGCGTCTTCGGCTGCAGGATGTCCATCTGCAGCGGGACATTGGCATAGCCGCGGCTCGGCCCCTGCCCGTAAACGACGTTCGAGATCAGGCCGATTTCCGTCTTGTCCGCCGTGACGTCGAGCACCTTGCTCGCCACATGGCCCGGCATGTCATTCGTCGCCGCGTCCACATGGACCGGCGGCTGCGCCGGTGCCGCCACGCTGCCCCGCGGGCAGCAGTCCGCCGGCCGCCATGGCCGTCATTGTCATGATGAAGAGCTTCTTGCAAGTCTTTTTCATAATCGTCCTCCTGATCTTACGGTCCCCGATCCTACGGGATAACCGTATTATAATACACCCCCGCCGGAAGAGGCCGTTGGGTTCCTGGTCAGGTTCTCCCAGTAGTTCCCGGGTACGGTAATGTCGTGCCGGGGTATTTTTTTTGCGTCGAACAGGGGAATCAGGTCGGCGGCCTTCAGGGGCTCGTAATGGTCAATCTGCCCCAGCAGCCAGGCCAGGTATCCGACCAGGGGTTCCGGTTCCGGGCAGAGGGAGCGTAGAAAGCCCACGTCGGCCGCCTTTTCCCGTTTGGCCAGGCGCTCGCCGGCCGGCGAGACCAACAGCGGCAGGTGCAGGTAAGACGGAGCCGGAAAGCCGAAGAGGCGGAACAGGTAGAGCTGCGGCGCGGCGGAACTCAGCAAGTCCCAGCCGCGTACGACCTGTGTCACGCCCATGAGTCCGTCGTCGACGGTGACGGCCAGCTGATAGGCGAACACACCGTCGCTGCGCCGTACGATGATGTCTCCCCAGTCCGTGGCGAGCTGGTACTGCTGCGGGCCGTAGTGTTCGTCCGTGAAGGAGATGGTCTCATCCGGCAGGACCAGGCGGAAGGCCGGGGGACGGTGCCTGGCTTTGGCGGCCGCTTCGTCCGCCGTCAGGTGCCGGCAGGTACCCTTGTAGACGAAACGGCCGTCGCTGGCGTGGGGCGCGTCCGCCACATGGAGCTGGGCGCGGCTGCAGAAGCAGGGATACAGGTGGCCGGCGCGGCGGAGTTCCTCAAAGTAATAGGTATAGATATCGCTGCGCCCGCTCTGGTAGGGAACCGCTTCGTTGTCCCACGAAAGGCCGAGCCACTCCAGGTCCGCCAGGATCTTGTCCGCGAACGGGCGGGGACAGCGCAGGGGATCCAGGTCCTCCATGCGCAGCAGGAAATCGCCGCCCCGGCTTTTGGCACAAAGCCACGCGGCCAGCGCGGTATAGATGTTGCCCAGATGCATGCGCCCGCTGGGAGAAGGGGCGAAACGCCCGCAGGGCGGCTTATGCTGTTCCCGTTTCCAATTTGCCGCTTCCGTTTCGTTACATCTCCTTTTCTACAATTTCTACAATAATTAGTTCATAAATTAGTTCATAAATTTTTCGTTATTATTATAACACGGGGATAGTATAATAAAAGAAAAAGAGACCGGCGCGAAAGCCCCGGAAGGGGCGGCCGGTGGAAAATACAGGTGAATGGGGTGTGGCGCATATGGGCGAGGAAGAAAAGAAGAACTTGAACGAAGAAACGGCTGCGGAAGCAACCGCGACCGCACCGGAGGCGGAAGCTTCCGAAACGAAGGAAACAAAGGAAACCGCCGAAGCTGCCGGAACGACGGAAGCAGCGGCGGAAAAACCGGAACCGCTGAAGGATATCGACACGGAATGGGAAGCGGAGAAGATCTGCCGCTGGGGCGCGGCCCGGGCGAGCGTCATCGTCGTGGCGCCCCTGTTGGGCAGCATGGCCCTCATTGCGAACGAGGTCTATATGATCACCCGCCTGGCGGATCTGCGGGGCATCACCCTGTCCGAAGGTGCGGCGATGGGCCTGCTGGGTTCCCTGGGGGCTACGTTCGTCGGCCAGTCCGTGGCGACGATCATCCCCATGCCGGCCCTGCAGATCCCCCTGGCCGTCTCCATCACCTACGGCGTCGGCAAGGCTGCCAATGCCTGGCTGAAGGCCGGCCGTCCGGAAGATGTCGCCGCGTTCCGCGAGGTGTATGAGAAAGCCCGCAAGGAAGGGGCCGACAATGCCGACACGTTCAGCAGGATGGACTGCCGCAACCGGCCGCTCGGCGACGAAACGAAAAAGTTCGACATCCGCGAGTTGAAGGAGCAGGTCAGGAACCTGAATTCCGAAGACATCTTCAATAACGTGAAGGCACGGGCGGACAAGGCCGAAAGCAGCATCTCCGCCCGGCTGCGCGACATCAACGAGCGCATCGTGAATCCGCTGAAGAGCAAGAGCGACCGCTGGCTGTCCGCCCAGAACTGGAAACAGTTGTCCCGGGGGGAACTGGTCATCCCCTATTCGGAAATCCGCTGGTACATGATCCAGGCCCTGGCCGGCAGCGACTTCGCCCTCCTCGACATCGGGTACCAGGCGCCGGACTACATGACGATGGTGCTGCAGCATAATTCCTACGGCACCTTGTCTTTGAAACTTTCGATTCTGGACTTCTTCGTGGACCAGAGCGAGGCGACGGCCCATATCAAGGTGGAAGGGTTCGACATCTTCAACAACGAGTTTGCGTCCCTCATCGTCAACACGATCGGGGACAAGCTGATCCTGGGCATCCTGGACCTGGCTTTTGACAAGGTGACCATCGAGAACAAGGATGTCGTCACGACTTACGAGGATGGCGTCATCGGCCTCGACTTTACGAAGACTCTGCAGGAAAGCAAGCTGGGCAAGACCCGTTTCCTGGAAAAGTCCGTCCTCGACGTGCTGCATTTCACGGACTTGAGCGTCGTGCCCGAAGGCCTGAAGCTGAAGGCGACGGTCAAACTGTAAGGGCGCTGGCGGACGGGACGTCTTTCCTTTCTTCCGGAACCGGAATCCAACGGCGGACATTGCGACAGCGGTGTCTGCCGTTTTTCCGTTCCGGAGGAGGCATGGCGCTGACGGAATGGTTATTTTGGCGGGCAATTTTGCCAAATTTCCTTATATGTAGTAAAATATATAGGCCTAATGTCTGCCCGGAGTGTTTCTGACCCGGGCTTTGTTATTCAACCGGAGGAAATCGTGGCCTTAATCAATAGGAAAAGACGGGGCAGTACCACTGCCATGGTCGAGGGCGCCATTTTTGCAGCCATCGCCATCGTCTTCAATTTACTGTTTTATTATGTACCGTTCATCGGCATCTTCATCAACCTGGTCATGCCGCTGCCGGTCGTCATCTGCGGCATCCGCAACGGCCTGCGTTACAGCATCCTTTCGACGGTGGTCGCCACGGCGATCATCGCCATGGTCATCAATCCGATCCACGCCTTGTTCTTCCTCGCCGTCTTCGGCATCATGGGCGTCGTGCTCGGCGAATGCGTGCATCGGGATTTGCCGGCGAAGAAGCTTTTCTGGTATTCGACCCTCGGCGGGCTCATCAGCATCGGCCTGAACCTGGTGCTGGCCCTGTATGTGATGGGCATCAATCCGGTGGAAATGATGTTCAGCCAGCTCGATGCGGCCGTCCCCCAGATGACCCGGAGCGTGGGCGGCTTCCTGGGGGCGGACCAGGCCGCCACGTTCGGCCGGCAGATGGCGGAGAACATCCAGCTGATGAAGCTGATCCTGCCGGGCGCCATGATCCTCGTGGCCCCCTGCCTGGTGCTCCTGAACTACTGGCTGGCCCGCAAGGTCATGGCCCGGGCCGGCGTGCAGCTGCACGGCTTTCCGCCGGCAGAGCGCTGGGGACTGCCGTTCGGTACGGCCATCCTCTACATCGTCAGCCTGATCGGGCTGCAGTACTGCACCAGCTCGGGCATCCGCAACTGGCTGTACACTGCCAGCGCCAACGTATGGGCCATCTGCAGCATGCTGCTCGTCGTCCAGGGACTGGTCGGGGTGTACTGGTGGATGAAGAAGAACAACAAGCCCATGGCCTGGTTCCGCATCATCTTCATCGTGGCCCTGTTCGTGCCCATCTGCTCGCTGGCTTTGACCTACGTCGGCGGGTACGACATCCTGTTTGACCCGCGGGGCGTGCGGAAACACAAAAATAGGAGTGAGCAACATGAATAAAGGAATTTTTGCCGGCTGGAAGGACGTCACCATCTACGTGACGCTGATCTTCCTGCTGCTGGTCCTGCTGTGCGTGGAAACGCCGGTCCTCATCCCGCTGGCGATCGTCATCGCCATCGCCGTGTTCTGTTTCGCCCGCCGTACCATGCGCAACAAACGGCTGACCATGTCCGGGTATCTGGACGACATCATCCGGAACATCGAACGGGCCAATCACTATGCCGTGCGCAACCTCGACGTGGGCATCGCCGTGTTCGCATCCGACGGGAAACTGCAGTGGAAAAACGCGCGGTTCGAGGAAATGGTGGGCCTGCGCCACGTGGATGGCAAACGGCCGGAAGAGGTCCTGCCCCTGCCAGACAATGCGTTCGAGACCATGTGCGTCAAGGACGATGAGAAGGTCATCGCCGTGAAGACGCGCTGGTACCGCATGCGCTATTTCAGCATGCAGACCAAGCCGGAGGAACGGGCGCGGGACAATGCCGTCCACAGCAGCCTCATGGTCTACCTGACGGACGTGACGGAGCTGGAGGAACTGAAACAGCAGTACCATGACGACCGGCTCAACATCGCCTTTGTCCGCTTCGACAATTATGAGGACGTGGCCAAGGGCATGAGCGAGGCGGCCCGTGCCAACCTGACGGGCGAGGTCAGCGAACGCGTGTCCCAGTGGGCGGTTTCGCTCAACGGCTTCGTCTGGCGGTCGGGCAAAGAGAACTGCATGGTCGGGTTCACGAATGTGGGCCTGCAGAAGGCCGTGGAGGACAAGTTCTCCATTCTGGACCGCGTGCGGGAAATCAAATTGGAAAACAAGCTGGCACCGACTCTGTCCATCGGCATTTCCGGGGAAGGGGAGACGCTGGCCGATATCAGCATGAACGCGTCCAAGGCGCTGGACCTGGCCCTGGGCCGCGGCGGCGACCAGGTCGTGCTGCAATCGGGCAAGGAACTGCAGTATTTCGGAGGCACCAGCACGGTGAACGCCAAGAGCACCCGCGTGCGCGTCCGGATCGTGGCACATTCCATCCACGAACAGATGCTGGCGGCAGACCGCATCTTCGTCATGGGCCACGAGAACGAGGACTTCGATGCCATCGGCAGTGCCGTAGGCGTCGCCAAGATGGCCCTGGACCTGAAGAAACCGGTCTGTATCGTGTCCAGCGGCAACAGTACGGCCTTTGACAAGGTCAGGGAATACATGTTCCACGAAAAGGCGAACCTGAAGTCCGAGGACCCGAACTATATCGACCTCATGGTGACCGAGGAAGAGGCCCTGAAGGAGATTACGCCGCGGAGTCTGCTCATGCTGGTGGACCATCACCGGGCTGTGTTGTGCGCCAGCCGGAAGGTGCTCGACGCCATTCCCCGCAACCGCATCATCATCGACCATCACCGCCGCGCGGAAGATGTCATTGAAAACACGATCCTGCAATATATGGAACCGTCGTCGTCCTCGACGAGCGAGCTGGTGACGGAGCTCGTCGGCTATTTCGACGAAAAACTGGAATTCGACAAGGAAGAGGCGACCCTGCTGTACTGCGGCATCGTGGTCGATACGAAGAACTTCAACGTCCAGACGGGGGAGCGCACCTTCGAGGCAGCCGCCCTGCTGCGCCGCAGCGGCGCCGACCCGGTCCTGGTCCGGCAGCTCTTCAAGGATGACCTCGTGTCGTTCCGCGAGCGGTACCGCGTCATCGCCACGGCCGAAATGCCGATTCCGCATATGGCCATCGCCGTCAACAGCGTGACGGAACGGACCAGTGAAAGCAACATCATCGCCGCCCAGGCGGCGGACAGCCTCATCAACATCACGGATATCTCCGTCGGTGTCGTCATCACCGATTACGGCGATGGCGAAGTGTCTGTCAGCGCCCGCAGCGACGGCAGCATCAATGTCCAGATCATCATGGAGGAACTGGGCGGCGGCGGACACCAGACGGTGGCCGGCGTGCAGCTCCACAATGTGGACGTCGATGCCGTGAAACAACAGATCATCGAGCTGACCAGACAGCAGATGGAAGAAGCAAAGGAGAAAGCGAAGGATGAAAGTAATCTTACTGAGTGACGTCAAAAAATTAGGAAAGAAAGGGGATATCGTGGAAACGGCCGAAGGCTACGGCCGCAACTACCTGATTCCCCATAAACTGGCCCAGGAAGCGACGGCCGTCAACCTGAACCAGGCCGTGCAGGACAGGAAGGTGGCGGCCCACCGCGCCGCGCAGCGTCACGACGAGGCCGTCGTACTGGCTGCCCAGCTCGAGAAGGTGACGGTGCACATGAGCCTCAAGGTCGGTGCCAACGGCAAGCTGTTCGGCGCCGTCACGTCCAAGGACGTAGCCGAAGCCCTCATCAGACAGACGGGCCTGGATATCGATCGCCGCAAGATCGAGCTGAAACACAAAGTGACCGCCCCGGGTGTGTATCCGGCCGTGGCCAGGCTGCACCCGGAAATTTCCGCGCAGTTCAATGTCGAAGTAACCATCGATCCGGCCTGAGGGGCCGGACCGGTTCTCCCATAGAAAGATAGGGATTCATCATGAATCAGGATAAAAAGCCGGACCCTGCTGCCGACCGCGTGATTCCGCAGGACATCCAGGCGGAGCAGTCCGTCCTGGGCGCCATGCTGATCAGCCGGGATGCGGTCAGCGAAGTGGCGGAATTGCTGGTACCGCAGGATTTCTACCGCCAGTCGAACCGCATCATCTTCAATGCCATGATGACGCTGTACAACCGCAACGATGCCGTGGACCTGGTAACGGTTACGAACGAGCTGCAGAAGGAACACAAACTGGCCGATGCGGACGGCGTCAGCTATCTGACCCTGCTGGCCAACATGGTGCCGACGGCGGCCAATGTCAAGTACCACGCCAAGATTGTGGAGGAAAAATCCATCCTCCGGCAGCTGGTGGACGGCGGTACGGAAATCGCCCAGATGGGGTATGAAGGATCCGACGATGTCGGGACCATTCTGGACCAGGCGGAGAAACGCATCTTGCAGGTTTCCAACCGCAAGGGCGGCCGGGATTTCGAACCGATCAACCTCATCGTCGGGGACACCATCAACCGCATTTCCAGCCTGGCTGAGAACACCAGCGGCATTACGGGCCTCCGGACATGGTTCGCCGATTTCGACCGCCTGACGGCGGGACTCCAGCCGTCGGACTTCATCATCCTGGCAGCGCGCCCTTCCATGGGCAAGACCGCCCTGGCCCTGAATATCGCGCAAAATGTGGCGATCCGCGGGAACGGCGACGGCGGACAGAAGAAGGTCGCCTTCTTCAGCCTGGAAATGAGCCGGGAACAGCTGGTACAGCGCATGCTCTGTTCCGAGGCCGAGGTGGATGCGCAGAAACTGCGGATCGGCCAGCTGAGCGCGGAAGAGTGGAACAAGCTGTGGCAGGCGGCGGACCGGCTGGGCAGTGCGAAAATCTTCATCGACGACACGCCGGGCCTGCGGATCATGGAGATGCGCAGTAAGGCGCGGCGCCTGAAGGCCCAGGAAGGACTGGACATGATCGTCGTCGACTACCTGCAGCTGATGCAGGGCAGCGCGACGAAGGCGAACCAGGACAACCGCCAGCAGGAAGTTTCCGAGATTTCCCGCGGCCTGAAGGCCCTGGCCCGGGAACTGGATGTGCCCGTCCTGGCCTTGTCCCAGTTAAGCCGCGGCGTCGAAAGCCGGCAGGTCAAGAAACCCATGCTTTCGGACCTGCGTGAATCGGGCTCCCTGGAACAGGACGCGGACATCGTCTGCTTCCTGTACCGCGACGACTATTACAAGGCCGAGGACGAGGAACCGACGCACATTACGGAACTGATTGTGGCCAAGCACCGCAACGGTCCTGTGGGACATATCAACCTGTTCTTCCGGGAACAGTTCACCAAGTTTGCCGACCTTGCCCGCCGCGAGTCCTAAGGGGGAAGAAACTGAAAAAATCACTATACGGGAGCAGGGTTTATACATTATAATGTCAATGTGGAGAACCATGCGGAACCAACCAACGATGCAGAAGGAACGTTTGTTTCAGGAAAGGAGACCTGCACATGATTCCAAGATATACACGCCCCGGGATGGGAAGGATCTGGGACGAACGCAATGAATGGCAGACCATGCTCGATGTGGAAATCGCGGCCTGCGAAGCCAATGCCGAACTGGGACGTATTCCGAAAGAGGCTGTCCGGGTCATCAAGGAGAAGGCAGACTTCGAGGTGGACCGCATCCACGAGATCGACCGGGAAATCAACCATGACATCATCGCCTTCCTCACCTGCGTGGGGGAACATGTCGGCGATGAAGCCAAATACATCCATATGGGCCTGACTTCCACCGACGTGAAGGATACGGGCCTGAATGTGCAGATCAAGCAGGCCTCGGAAATCCTGATCGAGGACCTGGAAAAACTGGCACAGGTGCTCAAGCGCCGTGCCGTCGAATTCAAACATACGCCGACCATCGGCCGTACGCACGGTGTGCATGCGGAACCGACCACCTTCGGCCTGAAGCTGCTGCTCTGGTACAGCGAGACCCTGCGCAACATCGGGCGCATGAAACGGGCGGCGGACAATATGTGCGTCGGCAAACTGTCCGGCGCGGTCGGCACCTATGCCGACATCGACCCCTATGTCGAAGAATACGTGTGCAGGAAGATGGGCTTGAAGCGGGAAGACGTGGCGACCCAGGTTGTGCAGCGCGACCATCACGCCGAATACATCACGACCCTCGGCGTCATTGCCGGCACCCTGTCCCAGATGGCGCTGGAAATCCGGCACCTGCAGCGTACGGAAGTGCGCGAGGCCGAGGAATACTTCAGCCCGAAGCAGAAAGGGTCCTCCGCGATGCCCCATAAGCGCAATCCAGTCCGCAGCGAACGCATCTGCGGCATGGCGCGCGTCATCCAGGGGTATTCCCTGCCGGCCTTCGAGGACATTCCCCTGTGGCACGAACGCGACATTTCCCATTCGTCGGTGGAACGCGTCATTTTCCCGGACGCCACCATCGCCCTGGACTATATCCTGGACGAAACGACGAAACTGATCGACAAACTGCTGGTCTATCCGGACAAGATGCTGGCCGACTTGAACCTGACGGGCGGCCTGATCTACAGCCCCCGCGTCCTCCTGGCCCTCGTGGCCAAAGGGGCGTACCGCGACACGGCGTACCGCTGGGTACAGCGCAATGCCATGAAACGCTGGCTGCAGGGCGAGGATTTCTACGAAAACCTGTGCAAGGACGAAGATGTGCGCAAGTATCTGGACCCGGACGAAATCAAGGCCTGCTTCGACTATAAGCCCATGCTGATCCACGTGGACGAGATCTTTGCCCGCTTCGGCCTGTAATGGGCGGAAGGGGAAGCTGATACATCATCTGTTGGAAATTGAGTCTGAGGGAATCGAGGAGAGCTGAACATGTCATCTATCGTAGTGATCGGCGCCCAGTGGGGCGATGAAGGAAAAGGCAAAGTGGTGGATTATCTGGCCCAGAAGGCCGATGCGGTGGTCCGCTATTCCGGCGGCTCCAACGCGGGCCATACGGTTGTCGTCAACGACATTCCGTACAAGCTGCGCCTGCTGCCGTCGGGCATCCTGTACCACGGCAAGATCTGCATCCTCGGCAACGGCGTCGTCATCAACCCCGGCGTCGTGCTGCAGGAAATCAAGGAAATGCATGACAAGGGCGTCGACATCAGCCGCATCGCCATCAGCGACCGCGCCCATGTCGTACTGCCGTACCACCAGCTCCTGGACGAGCTGCAGGAAGAAGCCCTGGGCAAGGCCAAAATCGGCACCACCAAGGGCGGCATCGGCCCGTGCTACATGGACAAGGTGTCCCGCGTAGGCATCCGCGTCTGCGACCTGATGGACAAGGAGGTCTTTGCGGAAAAGCTGGCCATCAATGTGAAGGCCAAGAACGAGATCATCACGAAGATCTACGGCGGCAAGCCTTTTGATTACGACGCCATGCTCCAGGAATACCTGGGCTACGCGGATGAGCTGCGGCCGTACGTGACCGATACGGGCGTCATCCTGGACGAGCTGTGCGAAGAAGGCAGGAAGATCCTCTTCGAAGGCGCCCAGGCCACGTTCCTCGATATCGACCACGGCACGTACCCCTATGTCACCAGCTCCAACCCGACGGCGGGCAACGCCTGCACGGGCAGCGGCATCGGGCCGCGCTTCATCAACCATGTCGTGGGCGTCGTGAAAGCCTATACGACCCGCGTCGGAGCCGGTCCGTTCGTCACGGAACTGCTCGATACGGACGGCCCCGGCAACCAGCTGCGGGAAACGGGCCACGAATACGGCACCGTCACCGGCCGCCCGCGCCGCTGCGGCTGGCTGGATGCCTTCATGCTGAAGTATTCCGCCCGCCTGAACAGCCTGGATTCCCTGGCCGTTACGCGCCTGGATATCCTGGACCAGATGAAGAAGATCAAGATGTGCGTCGGCTACAAGATCGACGGCGTGGAAATCAAACAGATTCCGGCCAGCTTGAAGACCCTGTCCAAGGTGGAACCGGTTTACGAGGAATTCAACGGCTGGATGACGGACACGAGCAAGTGCCGTTCCTTCGACGAGCTGCCGGCAGGCGCCCAGAAGTACCTGAACCGCATCAGCGAAGTCGCCGGCGTGCCCCTGGGCATCGTCTCCGTCGGCCCGAACCGTGACCAGACCATCGTCATGAAGGAATTCTTCTGATTCAATCTCCGGATTGCTGCGTTTTGAAGGGAAAAGGTACCTGCTTTATGCTGAAGACCGTATTAGCCTTGAATTTCCGTCCCGACCGCCTGCAGGCCCTGCGCCGCCTGTGCATGATCCTGAAGGTCAACTGCCGCGAAGTGCCCCTGGAGTCCTTCAACGACTCCATCGGGTTCCTGGCCGGCGCGAAGGACTGCCCCCGGGAGGCCGTCAACCCGGCGGAAAACGCCGAGGACAAGCTGACAGGCGCCCTGGAGGAGGCAGCCGCCAAGGCGGGGGAGGACCCGGAAAGTGTAAAAAAAGCCGCCCTGCAGCTGCTGCTGGATGCGGCACAAAAAGAAATGACCGTCCTCTGCGGGTTCGACATGCACCTGTTGAACCGCTTCCTGGCAGCCGTCAAGAAGAGCCCCCTGCAGGACATTGAGCTCAAAGCCATGCTGACGCCCACCAACAGCCGCTGGAGCGCCCGGCACCTGCTGCAGGAACTGGCGGCCGAACATGTCTATATGCACCAGAAGGAAAACGGTGCGGCCAAAGGGTTGCACAACAAGTAAAAAAAGACAAAACGAAAGCCCGCGCCATCAATCTTTCATGTCGCGGGCTTCCTAATGACTTGCTTCTGACTTCTGCATTGGACTGTACCCCATTTCCTTAATATTCTTTCAAGAACATCACTTTCATGAGGATCAACCTTCTTTTCGTAGATCTACTACTCATTTCTTGCTTTGCAGTACCCTATTCAGTTTTGAGATGCTTCGGTTGACTTACTGCTTTCAACTACTTTTCCAAACTGCTTCAAGGGTTTCTGAAGAACTGCTTACGGTTGCTTACGTTTTCGGTGGAACCACTTCCTTTCCTGTTTCCCGAGAAATATCGTCCCTTCCTTCACCAGGTTTTTCCGGGTGATGGGCTTTCGCCCGGCCTCCGGAACTTTCTTTAGGCGATCTCTCTCTTTTCACCTTTATAGTACTATGGATTTACAAATAAATCAAGTGAAATCTATGTAAAATTTGTAACATGTAAATTTTTGTAAACAAATTGTACGGCAATAGAGGACAATAAGAAAAACGATTTCGCGGAAAAAGTGTGGATTTCACGGCAGCGTTTTCGTGAGTATTCCGCTTTTTGCAGGAAACGGGAGGACGGTGGGCAACAAAACGTTAACAGTCCACTGGAAATGGTTGACATAAATCCGCACGGGACGTATAATAGGGATTGCAGGTTAACTGTAAAATCACAATGGTTAATGAAGTTTCCGGCGGCCCGCGGGCCGCATATCCTTGGATTAGGAGATGTTTTTCATGGAACAGACGTCGCGCGTGCCGAGAGTAGAAAGCACTCTGGCGAAAACCCGTACCCTGACGAAAATGGCCCTGTGTGTGGCCCTGCTGGCGATTTCCGCCTATATTTCCTTCCCGCTGCCGTTTACTCCGGCTATGGTGACGGCCCTGACGATCGTGGTCAATCTGACCGCCTTCATCCTGAAACCCCACGAAGCCTTTCTGGTGCTGCTGGCCTGGATGATCCTCGGCGCCGCGGGCGTGCCCGTCTTCGTCGGCGGCACGGCGGGCCTGGGCAAGCTGGTCGGCCCCACGGGCGGGTTCGTCGTATCCTTCCTGGTGGCAGGCTGGCTCATGAGCAAGCTGCGCGGCAACACGAACTCCTTCAAACGGTTCGTGTTCCTCGGCATCGTTGTCGGCATGCCGGTCATCTACATCGGCGGCTGCATCTCCATGTACCTGGTGGCGCACATGGGCGTCTGGGCGACCCTGGTGGCGGCCGTGTTCCCCTTCCTCCTCGGCGATGTCGTGAAAGTGCTGATTGCCGCCTTCCTGGCTACGCGCATCAACAGGCTGGTCAAGGACTGACGGATTTCCGGAAAGGCAACCCCGGTTCCTTTACAAAAGGGACCGGGATTTTTTATAATGGATATTGTGAAACGACTGGTGAGGGGGGACGACATGAAAAAAGTCTATCTGCTCGGCGGCCTGCGCAGCCACATCGGCGTCCGCAACGGCATCTTCAGGGATGTTCCCGCGGAAACGCTCGCAGCGGCGGTGCTGGCGGCCCTGAAGGAAAAATATCCTGCTGTGGAAGATGTGGGGGAATTCTTTGCCGGCAATGCCGTCGGAACGGGCGGCAACATCGCCCGCCTGGCGGGGCTGACGGCGGGCTTCGCCGACACGGTGCCGGCCCTGACCATCGACATGCAGTGCGCGTCGGCGGCAGCGGCCATCGAAGCGGGCATGCTGAAGATCGCCTGCGGCCTGGAGGACGTCGTCGTGGCCGGCGGCTTCGAATCGAGTTCCATGCAGCCGCTGAAACACTATGCGGAACACGATCCGCGCTACACGCCGGAAGGATTCAAGGTATCCCAGTTCTCGCCCCACACGACGAGCGCCAAAGCCATGCTCGAAGGGGCGGAACGGACGGCCCACGTCTATGGCGTGAGCCGGGAGGAACTGGACCGGGCGGCCGTCGCCAGCCACGCCAAGGCCAAAGCGGCCCGCGAAGCCGGGTACCTGAAGGATGTCATCGTCCCGCTCTTCGGCAGCACGAAGGACGAATGCATCCGCGACCGCATGGGCGAAAAGCTGGCGGCCCGCATGCCGGCGCTGTTCACGGCGGAAGAGACAGCGGCCCTGCTGCAGGCGGACAAGCCGGTGCAGCCTGTGCTGACGGCGGCCAGCGCGTGCCTCACGAACGACGGCGCGTCCTTCGTCGTCCTCGCGTCGGAAGACTACTGCCGGGCCCGTCGTATCCGCCCTGCCCTGGAGATGCGCAGCGCCTGCGACGTGGGCGTGACGCCCCTCATGTGCCCCACGGGCACGCTGGCGGCAGGGGAACGGCTGCTGCGGCAGACCGGCCTGGCGGCGCGGGACATCGATTTCTTCGAATACAACGAGGCCTTTGCAGTCATCACCGTGCTGTTCCAGCGCCGCTATCCGGACCTGGCGGACCGCTACTGTCCCTGGGGCGGCGCCCTGGCGTACGGCCATCCTTTCGGCACCTCGGGCGCGACGCTGCTCCTGCACCTGTGGCAGGAACTGAAGCAGCAGGGCGGGCGCCTGGGCCTGCTCAGCATCGCCGGCGCCGGCGGCACGGGGGCGGCCCTCCTGGTGGAGCGTACGCCGGAATGTGACTGAAACAGCCGGATGGATGAATAAAGAAGGGTTGACAATGGATTATTACGGTTTGCTGGCACAACATGCCGCGGCCCACGGGGATTCGACGTATATCGTGGCCCGCGGCCGGGCATACACCTATGCGGAGGCGTTCCGCGAGACCTGCGGGTTCGTCCGCCCCGAATGGGCGGCGCGGTTCCCGAAAGGGTACAAGGCGACGGTCCTTATTGTGACGAGCGACCTGTACCACCAGCTCCTGGCCTTTACGGCCCTCATGAAGGCCGGCCAGGTGCCGGTCATCGGGCATTACGACCTGCCCGGGGCCGCCGAGGCGCAGATGGTGGAACAGAACCGGATCGCCTTCGTCCTGTCCGAAGAAGAGGGCACGTGGATTTTGCGGGACGGGTGTGCCGCCGCCTCGGAAGGGGGTCCGGCGCCTGCCCCGTACCAGGATGTGTGCATGGGGGTCCTGAGCTCCGGCTCGACCGATGTACCGAAGGTCATGTACCGCACGTACGAAAGCTGGGCGGGGTTCTTCCCTGTGCAGAACGGGCGGTTCCGGATTGACCGGGGGGCCGTGGTCCTCGTCGAGGGCAGCTTCGGCTTCACGGGCAACCTGAGTGTGTGGGCGTCGGTCCTCTACGCCGGCGCGTGCCTCGTCGTGAGCGACACCCTCAACTGCCGCCAGTGGCTCCGCCTCATCGACACGTACGGCGTCACGGTGCTCTACCTGGTGCCGACGAAGCTGAAACTGCTGACGCAGTACCTGGACGGACCCCATGGCACGATGGACATGATCCTCGCCGGGTCGCAGCTGTTGGGCGCAAAGACGGCGGAACGGCTGCGCGCCGGCTTTCCGGAGGCGGACATCCTCCTCTACTACGGGGCCAGCGAGCTGGACTACATCACGTGGCTCAGCTACGACGAGGTGCTCCGCTACCCCGACAGCGTGGGCAAACCCGTGCCGGGCGTGCGCGTGTGGAGCGAAAAGGGGCTCATCTATGTCGACACGCCGTACCATGTGGCCGGCCTCGCGCAGCCTTGTACGCTGAACGACGCGGGATATTTCAACGACGAGGGCTACCTGATTTTCGAAGGCCGTGTGACCAACATCATCAACAAGGGCGGCTTCAAAATCAACTGTACCAAGGTCCAGAACGCCATCGAGGACCTGGACGGCGTCGTTGGGGCCGTCGTCCTGCCGTACGATGACCAGGGCCGCGGCCAGGAAGCGGCGGCCTTCCTCGTGGTGGAAAAGGATCCGGCCGTGCAGGCCCGCTTCACGAAGCAGTCCGTGCGCAAGGCGCTGCAGAAGACCCTGATGCGCCAGGAAATCCCCAAAAAGATCCGCTTCATCGACGCCATTCCCCTGAACAGCCGCGGGAAAACGGACAAGGCGGCCCTGCTGCGCCAACTGGAAGTGTAAAAGGGCTTGACAATCCAAACCCGTCAGGATAAAATATTGCTGTTGTGAAACTGACAGTCCGCCATCATGGGGGCCGTCAGGCACCGTGCGGTCCATTAGCTCAGTTGGCAGAGCACCTGACTTTTAATCAGGGTGTCCCCAGTTCGAGTCTGGGATGGATCACCAGCAAGTCCGGGCAGCAAGCCGGTTTTCGGCCTGCTGCCTTTTCGTTTGCCCGGCAAAGGGAAAAAGTCCGCAGTTCTGCCTGTCTTTTTTACCCCGGTGACGGTATAATGGAGCTGTGGATGACAAAACCGGACGGAAAGGGGAGGCAGGCGCAGAGTATGGACAAGGAAAGACGGAACGGCGCAGGAAGCGGGGCAGGCAACCCCGTAACGCGCGAAGTGGAGCGCAAGGTGGCCCAGTCCCTCAAAAAGGACTGCAAGCCCCTGGGCATTCTCTATGAAGCGCTGCTCAACGCCGAAGACAGCATCGACAACGTGGCCGCGGCGACGGACCCCGGCAAGGACCACGGAGGCATGCGGGCGTCCGAAGCGCGCGACCGGCTGCACAAGGGCGACCATATCCTGGCCCACCGCGGCTGTTTCAGCCACCACGGCATCTACGACGGCGACGGCCATGTGTACCAGTACGACTGCTTCCTGCCGGACCTGTTGCCGAAGGTGATGGTCGTGTCCCTGGAGTGCTTTGCCGCAGGCGACCCTGTCCAGGTCTTCGACGAAGGCACCTTCTACAGCCCCGATGAAATCATCGGGAGGGCCCGGTCGCGCCTGGGCGAGACCCGGTACGGCCTGGTCTGCAACAACTGCGAAAATTTCGCCACCTGGTGCCGCCTGGGCGGTGCCGTGGAGGAAAAACCGGAAGAGGCGGATACGCTGATCCCCATCAATCCCTGAATGGTGTCCTGCCAGGCCGGCCCGTCCGGGCCGGCTTTCGGCCGCAACCAGGAATCGAAAATTTAGATTATTGACATTTAGTTAATCAATATTTTTACGATTGTGTTTAATGCGTGACACTTTTCCCCGAAAATCGGCAGGCGGAACTGCCGTTTCATGAAATTTTCCGAAAAAAGTTTACAGGGACATCGTTTCCCGATAAAATGGATTTAATATGAACCGGTCTGTGCGGCAGGCCGGCAGCGCTTAGGAAAGGGTAGTGAAGGACATGTTGTTTTCGGGGAAGAAGATGAAGGCGGTGGCCGCGGCGGCAATGCTGGCGTTGGCCGTGGGAATCGCAGGCTGCGGCGGCGGGGATCGGAAGGCCGCTTCCGGCACGTCCGGCAAAACGTATAAGGTAGGCATTGTGCAGCTCGTGGAGCATGCGGCTCTTGACGCGGCCAACAAGGGCTTTGTCGACGGCATGGCCGGCAAGGGCTTCAAGGAAGGCCGGAACGTGACCTATGATCGCCAGAACGCGCAGGCCGACCAGTCGAACCTGCAGAACATCGCCCAGCGGTTCGTCAACAACAAGGTGGACCTGATCTGTGCCATCGCGACGCCGGCGGCCCAGACCGTGGCGAACGCCACGAAGGACATCCCCATCGTGGGCACGGCCATTACGGACTACAAACAGGCCAAACTGATCCAGGACCCGGCCAGACCGGGTACCAACGTGACGGGCACGACGGACATGAACCCCATCAAGGAGCAGGTGGCGCTGCTCCATAAGGTGTTCCCCAATGCCAGGAAGGTCGGCGTCATCTACAGTTCCAGCGAAGTGAACTCCCAGACGCAGGTCGAAATCATGAAGAAGGAAGCGGCGGCGCTGGGCCTGGAAGTGGCCGAAGCGACGGTTTCCAACGTCAATGACATCCAGCAGGCCGCGAGCAGCCTCGTGGGGAAGGTCGATGTCCTGTACATTCCGACGGACAATGTCATGGCTTCTGCCGTTCCGACGCTGTGCAAAGTGACGAACGAGGCCAGGCTGCCCGTCGTCTGTGGCGAACCGAACGAAGTCAAGGCCGGCGGCATGATCACCCTGGGCATCGATTATTACCAGCTGGGCGTCATGACCGGCGAAATGGCGGCGGATATCCTGAATGGCAAAGCCAAACCGCAGGATATGGCCATCCAGTCCCAGAAACAGTTCAAAGTCGTCATCAACCAGAAGAATGCCGACCTGCTCGGCGTCAAGATTCCGGACGACGTGAAGAAGGATGCGGAAATCCTGAAATAACCCTGTCAAACGCGGAGAGGGAAGTTCCGCTGAACTTCCCTCTCCGTTTTTCTGCCGTTCTGCGGCAGCCTTACGATGTTTTTGTAAAACCTTGCTGAAAGAAGGAACTCCGATATGCTCAATCTTGCAGTGTCCACGGTGGCACAGGGCTTGCTCTGGGCCATCCTGGCCCTGGGGGTCTATGTGACCTTCCGGGTGCTGGACCTGGCCGACCTGACCTGTGAAGGCAGCTTTCCCCTGGGAGCCGCTACGGCCGCCGCGTTCCTGGCCGGCGGGCACAGCATCGCCACGGCCGTCCTGGCCGCCGCCGTCGCCGGCATGCTGGCCGGCGCCGTGACAGGCCTGCTGACCACCAAAATGAAGATACCCGCCCTGCTGGCAGGGATCCTGACCATGATCGCCCTTTATTCGGTCAATCTGCGCATCATGGGCAAAGCCAACCTGTCCCTCCTGGGCGTCCCCACGGTTTTCGTGAAAATACAGGGCCTGACCGGCCTGAACCACACGTACACGACGCTGGTCGCCGGCCTGGCCGCCGTCCTCGCCGTGGGCTTTCTGATGTACTGGTTCTTCGGCACGGAAATCGGCGCGGCCATCCGCGCGACGGGCTTCAACCAGCAGATGATCCGCGCCCAGGGCGTGAACACGGATATGACCGTCATCCTGGGCCTGGTCATCAGTAACTGCCTCATCGCCCTGTCGGGCGCCATGATTGCCCAGAACAACGGCTTCGCCGACGTCGGCATGGGCGTCGGCACCATCGTCATCGGCCTGGCGTCGGTCATCATCGGCGAGGTCCTCTTCGGTACGCGGTCCTTCTCGAACTGCATGGTTTCCGTCGTCCTCGGCTCCGTGGCGTACCGTATCGTCATCGCCGTGGTGCTGCAGCTCGGCATGCCGCCCAACGACCTGAAGCTGTTCACATCCATCCTCGTGGCGCTGGCCCTGGCCATGCCCATGATCCAGGCGAAGTTCAAGGGAAGGAAGGTGAGCCGCTGATGTTGAAGATGGAACATGTCTATAAGACCTTCTTTCCCGGTACGATCAACGAGAAGAAGGCCCTCGTCGACCTGAATCTGGAACTGGAGGACGGGGACTTCGTCACCATGATCGGCGGCAACGGCGCCGGCAAATCGACGACCCTGAACGCCGTCGCAGGCGTCTGGCCCGTCGACAAGGGCCGGATCCTCATTGACGGCATCGACGTGACGCACCAGCCGGAACACAAGCGGGCCAGGTACATCGGCCGCGTGTTCCAGGACCCCATGCTCGGCACGGCCGGCGGCATGATGATTGAGGAAAACCTCGATATCGCGTCCCGCCGCGGGGAATTCCCGGGCCTGCGCTGGAGCATGAGCGAGGAGAAGCACGAAAAGTTCTACCGCATGCTGAAGGAACTGGACCTGGGCCTGGAAGACCGCATGACCTCGAAGGTCGGCGTCCTGTCCGGCGGCCAGCGCCAGGCGTTGACGCTGCTCATGGCCACGCTCAGGAAGCCGAAACTGCTCCTTCTGGACGAACATACGGCGGCCCTGGATCCCAAAACGGCGGAAAAGGTGCTCGGCCTGACCAGGACCATTGTCGAACGCGACGCGCTGACGACCCTCATGATCACCCACAACATGCGGGACGCCCTGCGCTTCGGCAACCGCCTCATCATGATGCACGAAGGCCGGATCCTTATCGATGTGCGCGGCGGGGAAAAACAGAAGCTGACCATCCGCGACCTGCTGGCCATGTTTGAAAAGGCCAGCGGCGGCGAAGGCGACGTGAGCGATAAAATGCTCCTGGGCTGAGGAGGCCGTGTTGGAGAACCGGACTGAAAAATACTCCAAAAGCATTTTTTAAAATGCAATATAGGTGTTGGACATTCCTGCGCAGCACGCGCTATACTGAAGGTACCTTGAAAAAGGTACCTTCTTTGCGTTTATACGATATTTCCAGGTAACAAGGAAAGGAGCGAATCATGAAAAACCACGGCTTAGGGATTTTAGCGGGCGCCTTATGGGCCGCCCTGCCCCTGGCACCGCTGACGGCCTGCGCGTCCACGGAATGGCTCGAACCGGTCGACCAGCAGGTGTTCGCCGCCCTGGAAAAATGACGGATACCGGCATAAAGATTTAGAAAGAAGGGAACATATTGAATCCAAAAGTACTGACCGTATACTATTCCTGGTCCAACGGCAATACACGGCACGTGGCAGAACAATTGCAGCAGGCTGTGGGCGGGGATCTGGAAGAGATTGAAACGGTGACGCCCTATACAGGCAGTTACGACGAGGTGGTCGCCCAGGCCCAGGCCGAAGTACGCCAGGGTTACGAGCCGCCCATCCGGGCCCTGGCCCACAATCCGCAGGACTACGATGTCATTGCGGTTGGAACGCCGACGTGGTGGTATACCATGGCGCCGGCCAGGGAGCTCAAAGAATGGTTGGAAGAAGTCAGACAGAGTATTTAGTTAAGGGTCAGGTTGTCAGTTTACTATGGACCTGTCAGGATAGGACCCCTATCCTGACAGGTTTTTTTATGTTTTGGTATACATGATGATGTTAAGGGAATCCCTCAATTTCGAAACAATTTCTGAAAAAATCAATAAATACAAATATTTGGTAAATTGCAAGTTGAATTTGAACACTCATAATCAAGAAACACACTCAATAGC
>OJNP01000095.1_pt1 | contig 75024 bp, 63 predicted proteins | sample 1597921 | NCBI WGS metagenome assembly OJNP01 (sample SAMN01915213, study PRJEB22387) | human gut metagenome | isolation source: stool | host: Homo sapiens | place: USA | reverse complement strand
GCGTAGGAATAAAATTTATCATCAACTAACCGCTATATAATAATGTATATGAAGAATGTAATATATAAAATCATTATGGGCTGCTATATCGTAGCCGCCCTTGTACTTGTCACTGCCTGTAATGACAGCTTGGATATTCAGCAGGCATACCCGTTCACCATCGAAACGCTGCCCGTACCCAAAAAACTGAAAGTCGGGGAAACGGCGGAAATTCGTTGCCAGTTGGTTAGGGATGGGCGCTACCTGCCGACAACCTACCAAATACGGTATTTTCAACCGGATGGAAAAGGTACTTTAAAAATGGATAATGGCACGGCATTTTTACCGAATGATTTCTACCCGCTGGAGAAAGAAACATTCCGGCTTTATTATACCTCCGCATCGACCGACCAGCAGACTATTGACATTTATATCATCGACAGCTTCGGACAGGTGCAGCAACTTTCGTTCTCGTTCAATAACGATAGTAGCAAGGAAGAGGAATAACCCTTTTTACATGGATGTGTTAAGAAACACTCAATAAAATATTGTTGAGTGTTTTTTTGTGATTAACTTTGCAAAAGTTAAAAGGCATAAATATGGGAAAAAAGAAAATCCAAGCAGTGTTCAAAGAAGATATAAAGAAGATATTACAGTCAATAGACCAATTATCTCCAATCGAAAATGGGGAATGCATTTGTAAATACTGCTCAAGAACAATTAGCATAGAAAATATCCAACTTATTATTCCTAAAAAAGATAATTTATTTGACTTCGTATGTGATAATCCTACTTGCATAAAAGAATATAATAAATAAAACTCCAATGAATGAATTAATCAAAATAATTCTATTATATTTGGTTACACCTGTAGCAATAGCTTTTGGGTGGATATATCTCTCTGGCGAGATATGGGCTAAAGGTAAAATTGTATTAGGCGATATTTTTCGACTTATAGGTTGGACACATAAAAGTGTGCGAAAACTAAGTGTTAAAAGTGAGTATGAGGGAACTGTTAATTCTATTATCCAAGATTACAATAAAAATTTTGAAAGCCCCATACTTCCTAATTGTAAAATAGAATGGGTTGATAACAATAATATAAATAATGTACTTAGAGAAAATGAAGCTATCATTTGTCTTTCATTTGATAAGAAAGACCATAATCTGAATTTTTATAATGCTATATTAAATTTTGTACAAATCGCTTTAATAGCAAAGGCTAAAGATTATTTAAAAAAATCATCATCAGAAGCAATCGATTTATTAACAACCCATATCATATTAAGAAATAATAGAAAAGAAGTATTAACTACTTTTAGAAAGAAATTCAATGAATTTGAGGAAACAACTCGACAAGAATTTGAAACACTCGTACCGACAAATGACAGAGGATTATTTCTTAATATATTATTACCTGAATTTTATTTTTATGGAGAGTTTATAGATAGTCTTCCACCAAGTTTTGAATATAATATAGAAGCGAATGGACTATTGCAATGGTTTAAAGAACTAGCGTCAAGAGAGATTGATGAAAGGACTAATCTTAAGTATATATCTAAAAATCTTAAAATAGGTGTTATATTAGTTGGAAAAGATGAGACATGGGAAAAATATGGCACATCTGCTTATATAAAATGGGCTGATTACTATGCTGCAGAAAATTATAATTCAGTTTATGTTTTAGGAAGAGGAAATAGTGGATATGTATGATAGAGCTTCAAAAGTCATCAATATATTAATAAACACTAAAGGATTTGACCAAATAAATAGGAATCCCAAAATTAAATGTGCGTCCGTAGACGGTAAAGAATATATTGTTACTTGTTTTTCATTAAGACCCAATAGAGCTACAATCTCATATTTAGCATGGGAAAATTTGAAACAATATTATTCAGAAGGGAAAAATGTACCAGCAATTATTGACAATGTACAAAAAGAATATATTGTTATTAATGCTTTTGGGTTAAAGTTTGAAGTTTCTAATAGCCAATTATCTACTATTGAGATAAAAGATGCACGAAAAATTTTTAAGACAGAAGATGAGTTATTTTTATCAATCAAAGAACTTGATGCTGATAAACAACATGTAATTTTTTCCAATCAGGATACAGAGTCAGACCCAAGACATTATATAGAGACAATATTGGAAGGCAATAAAATCTATCCTTGCATTATTGAAAAAATACAGAAAGACAAACAAGGCCTCCAAACAGGATTAAAAGTTTCAAATACAGAATTAAAATCATGGGTATATGTTCCAAAATCACATCTAACATATAGCCGTTTTTTAGATTTAGAAACAAAATATACAGCAGGAAAAAGTATTAATATTATTATCGAAAAATACAGTCCAGCTTCTTCTAACTTTATTGGAAAAACAGAGAACTTAACTGACCCATGGGAAGATAGTTCTATCACTAAATTACAAGCTGGAGATATTATAGATATTACGATAAAACAGATTAATGAGTTTTCTGTAATATGCGAGTATAAAGAAGGTGTTGAATGCCGCTTTGTTAAACAGGAAATTTCTTGGAATCATTCAGAATGTAATACTACTCTATTTAAAGTAGATGAAACGATAAAGGCATGTATTATCTCCATAGATACAGATAGGAAACTAATTAACACATCAATCAAACGGTTATCTAAAACACCTGAATTAGAGTATTTTGAAAATCATAAAGGCCAGGTTGTGAATATTGAAATTGCATATATTGTTCCCGAAAAAGGCATTGCAGTAAAATATACAGATAGCACAAATACTGGTTTTATTTGGTGGTCTGAAATTGGATGGGGAGTAATAGGGCATTTTGAAAACATCTACAAACAAGGAGATAAAATAAAAGCTGTTGTTGTAGATTTTGATAGTGAAAAGAACAACATAAGATTTAGTATAAAACGTCAATATACACATCAATTTGAAGAATGGCGCAAACTTATAAACGAGGACTACCCCGTTCAAGGGAAAATTATTGAATATTTTGAAAATAGTGTACATGTAGAACTTATTGAAAAAGAATATATTGTTCAAGCCTTTATTCATAAAAAGAAGATTTCAAATTTAGTATTTATTGAAAATGAAGATTTGCAATATTATTTGCCAATAGGAAGTTATTTTCATTTTTTCATCTTAGAAATTAATGAAAACAAAAACACTATTTCTTTAACAAGAAAAGAATACTTAGAACAAACTGAAATTCCCAATTATGGTGATGTTATCAATGCAAAATATGTAAAAAAGAATCACTCTAAAAGTTATTTTTATTCTGATGAATTAGAAGGATGGGCTAACATTTCAAATTCAGACATATCTTTAGGGGCATCTATTGAAGTAATATTACTTTCTTCTTCAACAGGAGAATATAAAATAGTTGAGGAACATACATAATTAGTTTACTATAATTCCATTTTTTAATACCTGAACAGGATGTAGCAATCTACCGTCACCCTATTTAGGTGTTAGAGATTGTTTTAATATTTTACCTAATCAAAATCGCCTAATTAACATCCGAAAGACCAGTTATAAAAATAAAGTTCATCCTCACTGGTGTGGCGTGTCGAAACGGACTTTCACGCCTACTGTATATTTGTCCTCTTGGTGTCCTCGATAACGTCCGTTACCATCAAACCCGTAAAAATACACTCGCAACGCTTACCGATAAGTTCTTTATTTACTTCTGTCGTTTTCATATCCCTAAATTTTATTTGTTATCACTTTGCATTTTTTTCTCTAACCACTTGTCCCGCTGGCGACGGCACTCGTCAAGCGTTTTAGCCAACGTACTGAAAAGTTCGCCGTTCGCGTGGCGGTAGTCATATTGATAATAAATTTGTCCCCTGAATGCGCCTAAACAGCATTTCACGTATTTTTCTTCTCCCGGTGTTTGGGTGATACTCACTCCGTTTTTGTTAAGTGATTGCATGATGTTCTATTTTTAATCGTTATAAAATCAGTAAGGAAAGGAACAAAAGAAAAAGGAACGCCACGCAAGCCGTAGAACCAACTTATAAAACCTTTTCCTTTCCATTATTTTGAGTATTGCGGACGGGGTGTTATCCCCGCCCTGATTAGTATTTAAGCCGCACGGAATACAAAACCCTCGTCCATCCAATAATCGCACATGAATAAATCACGGGCGAATTTTTCATAATCGAAGTAAGTCTTTGCGAACTCCGGCAATTCATAACATTCTTCTACAATTTGGTAGGCGAAATCTTCTTCATCCTTGTATTCACCCTGATATTCATCCTGAAAGTCCCTTACAAGGTCGTCCGCATCTTCGTTGCTAAAATCACGGCTTTTATAGTTGCACCACACGAAAAAGGCTTCCTGCTCGGTGTCGCCTAAATCTTCCACCGCATCACGCAGAGCGAAAAAGTTTTCCGAAAGCCAGCTTTCGCCGATTAAGTCCTCCGGCACGTTCTCCCAGTCCTGAAACATAAATTCGGCATCTTCTTCATCCTTGTGCAATTCCCGGCAGGCATCGTAAAATTCCTCCTTGTCCGAATAGTCCGACAGGTCAAGCCATGCGCCGAATAATGAACCGTTGTTATACTTGCCATAAGTGCCTACATAAACTCTTGCTTCTGATAATGTTGTTGCTTCCATGATTGTAATTTTTTTAAGTTTATGCGGATTTGAGAGGTGAGGGAGTTGAGTTTCATAACCTTTCTCCTGTTTCTCGTAAATCCGACTTTTTTTTATGCGTCTTTCGGTCGGGTCGGTCGTTTTCGTTTCACATAGGCGTAAAAGGGTAGTGTTTAGACTTTGCAAGTTTTTGGCGAAAAATACCTCGCAACCAACGGGCGCAGGGAAGATTTTTTGCCAAACCTAAAAGGCTCGAACTTGCAAAGTCGTGAAGAACACGTAACTACCTTTGCCTATTGAAATGATAAAAACGACTGTTCCGGCTGGGGGACTGCTAAAGAGGAAGATTTACATTAAGAGGAACAGGTAAAAGGTTTAATATCTATATTTATAGGGAAAGTGGCTGATGGGAATTTAGTTTTTAAAGTGGAAATATGCGGGCGGAAAAGACAAGTGTATCGTCAGTTTATCTTACGATAGGCTTGTGTGGGTTTTCGTAGGTTCTTTTTTGAAAAGCCCCGTAAGTGGATAAACTTTTGTGCGGTAACGGCGGGAATTTTGGAAAATGTACCGGAGAAAAAAGAATAGCGGGACGTATGCCCGCTATCCTGATGGGAATATTTCAATCTGTTGCTATTCATTATCTAAAGCCAATGGGACGGCGTTCTTTCTGCTGTTGGGACTGACTTAATAACTGGGTAAGGGCTTGGTAGATTTCATTAAACTGTGCGTCTGTACTTACTTCCAGTTCTTCAATACGTTTCAGCAGTTCTTCGTAACCAATTACCATTTGGCGCATAAGGACAAACGCCCGCATGATGGATATATTCACGTCTATGGCGGTCTGACTACGCAACACGCTACTAAGCATAGCAACGCCCTGTTCTGTAAAACAATCGGGAAGTACATAGCTGTGTTTCAGGCTCTCCGGCAACTGGTCACAATTTGTGACCAGTTCGTGCCATTCCTCTTTCGTCATGGTGAAACGAAAATCAGGTGGAAAACGTTTTTCATTACGTTTCACCGCTTGTTTTAATACTTTGGTCTGTACTCCGTAAAGTTCTGCCAAATGGAAGTCAAGCATTACACGGTAACCTCTGATTTCAAAAATTTTGTTCTGAATGATTTGTAAGTCCATAATTCTATTATTTATAAATTAAACATGGTTTCCATATCTTTGAATTGCCCGGAAATAGCGGACATATCGCTGGCTATTTTGTTTTCTGTAAAGCAGGTGACTGAAAGCGTACTTTTCAAAAGACTATGCCCCAACATCTTGGCTGCGGTTTCAAGAGGAATACCGTTTTCCGAAGCTATCGTAGTGGCAAACGTCCGGCGAGCTGAAAAAGTGGTGATAGGTTTATTTATACCACATACAGAAGCAATTTCCCGTAACCGGATATTCATTACAGGTAAAGGAAAAAGCGGAAATAACCCGCCGTCCTCTTGTTGTCCTTTGTATTTCTCAATTATCTTATAAGGAATATCCAGCAGGGGAATAGTGCGGGAAAAACGGGTCATAGGAACATATATTTGCAAATAATGGCTACCACTGGGTAACGTCATAAGTTGTTCTGCACGTAGCTTTTTCAAATCTTCATAGACCAGCCCGGTGAAACAGGAAAACACGAAAACATCACGGACTTTTTCAAGACGTTCAGAAGAAAGTTTCACCTTAAAAAAAACGGTCAGTTCTTCACGGGTCAGATACTCTTTATGATACTGTCTTTTCATGTGCTTATTTGTTTTAAAAGTGAGTAATAATAAGGTAGAGAACCTGCCGTTTTAACGGCAAGTTCCTTATTTAAATGGTTACAGGGCTTCTTTATAAATCTTCTCGATACCAACAAATTTCTTATCAAGTCCCTGCATATCGTTACCTATCTTATTATTGGTAATGCGGGCGTAAATTTGCGTGGTTTCTATATTGGTGTGTCCCAACATTTTGCTGACCGTTTCGATGGGAACCCCCTTTGCAAGCGTGGTTGTGGTCGCAAATGTGTGTCTTGCAAGGTGGAAACAGAAAAGCGATATGAGCAATGGAAACGAAAAGAAAGTGTAACGTAATCTGTTGCTAATTAAGTATTTTTCTATATTCTTCCATATGAGTAAAAAGCAAGAAAGTGGGGATTATTGAAGATGTTCAGTTACCAAACCGTTAGCCGGACAGTTACCGAAAGGAATCAAGGTAACGCGAAGCAGGTCAGACAATTTGAGACGACGACATATTACACTGGTTGTCATAGTTTTGCATACCAAAGAACGCTTGTAAAACAGGTAAATTTGCCACTAAAATTATAAGCGTATGAAAGTAGAAAAATTCAAGGTTCTGCTCTACCTTAAAAAGAGCGGACTGGACAAGTCGGGTAAAGCCCCGATAATGGGACGTATCACCGTGAATCGCACGATGGCGCAGTTCAGCTGTAAACTTTCCTGCACTCCCGGTCTGTGGAATCCCCGTGAAAGCCGGTTGAACGGCAAAAGCAGGGAGGCCGTTGAAACCAATGCAAAAATCGACAAGCTGCTGCTTGATGTCAATGCCGCCTTCGATTCCCTTCTGGAACGCAAGGCCGATTTTGACGCAACGGCACTCAAGGATGCCTTTCAGGGCAGCATGAACACCCAAATGACCCTGATGAAGATGTTGGAAGCCGTCAGGGATGAAGTAAAGAGCCGTATCGGGATAGACCGGGCCAAAGGGACGTATCCGGCATATGACTATACCTGCCGTACCATGCGGGAGTTCATTGAAGCCAAGTTCAAGACAAAGGATTTGGCTTTCGGACAGCTTACCGAACAGTTTATTCACGATTATGAGAATTTCATACTTGACGAGAAAGGACACGCCGTGGATACCGCACGGCATTACCTGGCAATTGTCAAGAAGTCTTGCAGGAAAGCCTATAAGGAAGGTCATTCCGAGCGGTTCATGTTCCAGCATTATGTCCTTCCGAAACAGACCGTCAAGACACCCAAGGCATTGAGCCGGGAAAGTTTCGAGAAAATACGGGATGTCGAAATAGCCCCGCACCGCACGACCCACCGCCTCGCAAGGGACCTATTCCTCTTCGCCTGCTATACCGGGGTAGCGTATAGTGATGCCGTAACAATCACCAAAGAAAATCTGCATACGGACGAGGACGGGAAATTGTGGCTGAAATACCGCCGGAAAAAGAACGAACTCCGAGCAAGCGTAAAACTGCTGCCGGAAGCTGTTGACCTGATTGAGAAATATCATGATGAGGAAAGAGACACCCTGTTTCCGATGATCCATTACCCGAGCCTGAGAAACCACATGAAGGCACTGGCTGTATTGGCAGGGATAAAGGAGAACCTGTGCTATCATGTAGGTCGTCATTCGTTTGCCTCACTCGTCACCCTTGAAGCGGGTGTCCCGATTGAGACCATCAGCAAGATACTGGGACATAACAATATACAGACAACGCAGGTGTATGCCCGTGTGACACCTAAAAAACTCTTCGAGGACATGGACAGACTTATCAAGGCTACCAAAGATTTCAAACTTGTTCTATAACCCATAAATAACAGACATCATGAGAAGTACATTTTCCATATTATTCTACATCAACCGCAGCAAGGTAAAAGCTGACGGGACAACGGCTGTCATGTGCCGTATTACCATTGACGGCAGGAACACCGCCATCACCACCGGGATATACTGCAAGCCGGAAGACTGGAACGCCAAAACCGGAACAACACGCACGGTAAGGGAAAGCGCCAGACTGCAAGAGTACCGGAAGTATATCGAACGGACATACGAGGATATTTTACGGACACAAGGCGTTGTAAGCGCAGAGATAATCAAGGCACAAGTGACAAGACAGTTCGTGGTTCCAACCCATTTATTACAAATGGGCGAGATAGAGCGTGAACGTCTCAGAATACGGAGCAAAGAGATAAATTCCATTTCCACTTACCGCCATTCCCAATACTTCCAAAAATATCTGACAGACTACCTTATCTCTATGGGCAAGAAGGACATTGCCTTTGAGGATATAACGGAAGACTTCGGCAAAGGTTACAAGGCATTTCTTGTACGGAACAAGAATTTCAGCTCCACGCAGACCAACCGTTGCCTCTGTTGGTTGAACAGGTTGCTTTATCTTGCCGTGGATAACGAGATACTGCGTACCAATCCGGTGGAGGATGTCGAATATGAAAAGAAGCCCGCACCCAAGCACAAGTACGTCACCCGTGAGGAAATGAAAAGGATCATGGCCATGCCCTTGAATGACGGGCGTGCGGAACTGGGCAGACGGTCGTTCATCTTTTCGTGTCTGACGGGACTTGCCTATGCCGACATCAAGCAGCTTCATCCGCGCCATATCGAGACGACAGCGGATGGCAGGCGGTTCATCCGCATCAACCGCAAGAAAACCGGTGTGGAGGCGGTTATCCCCTTACACCCGATAGCCGAACAGATATTGGCATTGTACAACACCACCGACATGCACAATCTCGTGTTCCCACTGCCAAGCCGGGATTCCATCTGGCACGAGATACGGGAAATCGGTGTGATTCTGGGCAGGAACGATGACTTGTCCTACCATCAGGCCCGGCACGGGTTCGGGGTTCTCTTTATTTCGGAGAGCATATCAATCGAGAGCATAGCCAAGATGATGGGGCACTCGAATATCACCACCACCCAGGGATATGCCAGGATAACGGAGGAGAAAATCTCAAAGGAAATGGACAAACTGATGGAAAAGAGAAATGAAAACCGCACAAATTCCGACCATAACAATTAATGACAATTTCGCAGTCGCCTGTCTCCTCGCTCGTCCATAGAAGTTAGTACAGACTTTCCTGAAAGTGAAAAGGTCAGGCGGCAGTGCCGTTTCGGGCAGAATCTTCCTTTGCGGGCAAAGGGTATTCAGCCCGAAAACCTTTCCCCTTTCACGTCTGTACAATGGAGGCCGACGGCAGCGGAAACAAGCGACTGACGGAAAAGTCGATATAAAACAACCCCAAAAGAAACAGCATACAATCGGTAGAATCCTGCCAATCCGTATGCTGTTCTGATTTTTATAGGAGGGATATTTTTGAAAGCTGAATGAAGTGGGCAGGCGGCAAACTGCGCTCCCTCCAGAAAAATCAATCCTTTTTTCGACCACTTGCTAATATCCGCCTTTGTCCGGCCCGATTCGTCGGAGCACTCCGTCCGCTTTCAGTCTGAAAATATGTTTTTCCACGGCTTTGGAGGTTATTCCTATCCGCTGGGCAAGTGCCGTTGCGCTCAGTGTATTATCCTGTGAAAGCAAAGCAATGATCTTCTCCCTACTTTTACTTTCTTCTCCCCACTTTTTGCATTTTTCTTCCCACTTCTCATTTTGACATCATGTTATGATAAAAGTTGCTTTTATCCGCATATTCTATGCTTAAAGGATAGTTTTGCAGATTAAAAGTAACTTTGCAAGTTCGATGTTTATGTATTTTTCAACCTGTACGCTTCCTTGTACCCGTCCATCAAGACACGCTCTATGTCAGAAGCCCTATACAGTATTTTTCCGCCTACCTGGGTATATGGCAGTATGCCGTTGTTTCGGTAGTCCTGGAGGCTCCTGCGGCTGACTTTCAGTTTCACCGCCAGTTCCTTGTCTGTATAATAGCGTTCTGCGTCCAATGACGGTTTATTATTGTCGCGTATTTTCTCCACCCTGCTTGAAAGGTTTTCCAGCAACGAGAAAAAGGCTTTCACGCGCATGTCGTTTTCCGGTGTCAGCAGCCGGATATTGCCATTGTCATTCATAAGCCCGGTATTTATAGGTTATTGATATTGTATTCCCTTCCTTTATTGGCGCCAATACGCCGTTTCATTCCTGCCACGGGAAAGACAGCCTTCACATCCTCCGGCCTGTAATACACCTTGTGGCTTATCCTGGTGTAAGCCAGCGTACCGTTCTCCCGCATCGTCTGTAGGGTTCTTGGACTGATACCGAGCAGCCTGCACACGTCATCGCTGTCAAGCCATTTCCTCTCTCCCAAATCCTCATATTCCCGGCAGAGCCGTTCCACCTTTTTCGCGAAATTCTCAAACCCCGAGAGCATCCTCTCGAAAGTCGCCTTGTCTATAACCACTACTTCCATATTCCTGTAAATTTAAGTTTGACATTGATTTTTACTGTAAAACGGAACGGTGGACAGATGATATCGGAAAGGGATTCATGTGTCCGCGAAACCGTTTCGGAAGCGAAGAAAATAAAAAAACGGGAACTGTCTGCAAACCGGACGGCACGTGTCACCGGCAGACATTCTTTTTCACCGCCAAGTGACAAATCCGGAGGTAGAAAACTTCAAAAGACACCCTCATTTCTTTGAAGCAAAGGTAGCCATTCCCCACCGGGGCGCAAGGCCGAGGCCCTGCGGGTCGGCGGGGAAAAAATCATCCTCACGCTCCGCGCTCCGGTATTTTTTCCTGCCGAGCCTTGACACCTTTCCGGTGGGAGAACGGCTGTAAGGCATACAAAGAAACAAGAGTGCCTGCACCGCAGGCCGGATGTCTAACAGATAAAATCAAAGGATATGGCAACAAAAGACGTGAAAGAATTCAACGGATGGTTCAACCATTCATACGCGAGACTGAAAGAGAGTGTGTCCCTTTACGGGAAGGTCGACGAGGACGCGTTCCATGACGCGTATCTGGCAGTAAGGAAACAGGTGATGTTTTCAAATAACGGAATAGAGGACCTAGAATCCTACTTCTTCGGGTGTTACCGGAGAATCCTACAGTCGGGAACAAGGGAAGACAGCCGTTACGACAACCCCGGAGACGAATATTTCTCAAGACTGGGTGAGACGGACTGCACGGAAGAGATAGAGGAGCGGGAAGATATGCTTACCGGGTGCGACAGGCTGGTAAGGGACATACAGAAATTCCTCAGGCGGCACTTCTCCTACGAGGATTACAGGATATTCATGCTGCGGTTTTACGAGACCGGCAGTTCGTTCCGTACCATCGCCAGGCACATGGGCGAGAAAACATCGGTGGTGACACGCAGGGCACAGGTCATGATGGAATCCGTCCGGGCGAACCGGAGATTCATCGCCAGAAGAAGACTGATTATGGCCGGCGAGGCGGCTTGACAAGTATAATGACAGACAATGTATAACCATAAAATGTAACTGATTATGAAACTGACAGTTTATGATAAGAGTAATTCACATCCGGCACTGACCTACAAGGGCAAACGGATCATCACGGTATGCCGTGACGGCAGCATGTACTTGAGCAAGATATTGAGCAGGGAGTTAAAACTGCACACCGGCAACCGGCTGGGAATCGCCAGGGACGATGACAGACCGAAAGACTGGTACATGTTCGTATCGGATGACGAAAACGGCTTCACGATATGGAACGACCCGCGTTGCGCCCGTTTCTCCAACAGCTTCATAGCCGGAATGATACTCGATGCCGCGAAGGTGGAGAAATGTGCCGGGTTTATGGTGGCGAGAGATCCGGTGAAAGTGGACGGCAAGCTCTGCTACAGGATAATCCTTGACAACCCGATACCAAAAGGCAGGAGAGCCACCGGTACGAAATGAACACGGGAGCGTTAAAGAGAAGCGGGACATCCGGCTGAAGGAAGAGATTCCAACAGCCGGATGTCCCTTTTTTCATGCGGTCACACGCAGAATCACAACGGTTTCAGGTTGATACGGCTACTGTAGATGGCATTCAGCTCGTCACGGTACTGTTCCAAGTGGGCCGAGAGGATATTGTCGATATAGCACGAGATGCTGAGTGTGGGCGCGATTACGGAAAGCAGGGTGCGCACCCGTTCGTAGTTCTCGCTGCTGACATAGGTTTGCCGGCGCTCTTTCACAACGTTGTTGTCAAACAGATGCCCGGGGTATTCCTGCAAGCAGTTCCTTTTTCGGCGGGCTTTCTCCCGAAGGACCGGAGAGGATGCTTCTTCTCCGGCTGATGTGCCGGAATCTTCCACCTTGTCGGGTACGGCAGGAATCCCGGATTGTTTTTCCGTATCTAATCCCTTGTCTTCTTCTTTTTTGGAGCCAGCAGCGTTGTCTCCATAAATTTTTTCCATGACGGCGGCAGGAATGTCCCCCGTCATCATGCTGCGTATCTGCTCCTCGTCGATTTTAACCTCTTTTCTATTTACCATAATTCCATATTTTAGATAGTTGGACAATTCTTTTCCGGCAGTCAGGCATTTCCCTCACGTCGTGAATGCGAAAATACGGCCATTCCCGTATGTGTGCATCACCGAACGGGTATGTACACCCACCAAGTAAGTCAGTCACGTGCCCAATCCCCCACGTGTTCCGTCTGGCATTAAGCCGGTCACGTATTCACACATGGCCGTACAGTTGCATTATTATGTTCTTGTATGTTTCCGTTCACCCGTTACCCAATGGGCGGATGCAATAATACACCCCGTACCTGACGAACACATGGATAATTGTGCGACCGGACGCATTCCGACATGCGGCAAAATAACGATAAAATTTCCGGATTGCCACTATCATGGCGACCTACTGACGGTCTGTGACACCGTGTGTCATCCTGTTACACCGCCCAAGTGTCCCGGTAGTTGCGATTTTGGGTATTCAAGGAGTGATAAAGATGGCGGCAGAAGGGGTTTATTGGCAGGAAGCAGTTTATCCACCATATTTTGATTTTTCGGAAGAAAAATTCATGTTCAAGCGAACATGGCAAGTTGTGTTTTCGGCTGCCCGAAATGATTCGGGCGTCCCAAAACAACTTGCCACTCGCCTGAAGGCTCGGGACGGGCTCCACTCCAAAGTCGCTGCGCCTAAAAGCGGAAAAAGAGAAACAAAAAACGGGAAAATGAACGCTGTAATATACAGACTGGTTATCCATAAACGACCACTACTGAAACAGATTTGCAGTCTGCCTTCTAAAAAACTAACAACTCTCGGTAAGAACTTAGCAAATCGTATTTGCCGACATAGAGAAAGTAATTATTGCTACTACTCCCTATTTTACTCTGACTATCCCTAATGGCAAACAAGTGTCACTATATGGCTTCAAAGGGGAACTTTTACTCGTAGCAACGCACTATTCCCCTGGTAGTGTCACCGAAAAAATGTGGATTCGTCGTATGCTGTGAAAAGATGACTTCTTTCAAACGCTGCACCACATCAGGGTGTCTGGCACCATCATATCGTAGTCTTCATGGAGGTCTGTAGTCAGATTGTACAGGAAAAATCAGACTTTCTTCACCATTAGTCTATTGTCTCTCATACGTACGGCAATCTGGTCGAACTCATTAAACTCCAAGTACAGGAACTTTTGTTGATGCTGTCCTACCTGTCACTGACGTATTTTCCCGTTTGGCAATGATGTAGAATGTACTTTTTTTATACCTTTACAACATTTATCAAAGAAAGGCGAAGGAATGGAAGTAGTCAATTTATTGGAGGCCAAGTCAAGGCTGGAATTGCGTGAATGGCTGATTCGAAATTATCGTACTGAAACCGAATGTTGGGTGGTTGTGAAGCGCGGCAAGCCCATGGATGACGGGACATTTTGGTACATTGATGCAGTGGAGGAGGCCCTATGCTTTGGCTGGATTGACAGCACGACCAAGAGAATGGAAGATGGCAGGACGGTACAGAAACTCTGTCCACGAAAAGCAAAAAGCAACTGGTCGGAACTTAACAAGGAAAGGTGCCGAAGAATGGAGCAACTCGGATTGATGACAGATGCTGGCCGAGCGGTATTGCCAGATATGTCAGAGAATGGGTTTGTGATAGACAAGGATATTTTGAAGTCTTTGCAGGATGATCCGGTGATTTGGGACAACTTCTGTCGTTTCCCGAAATTGTATAAACGAATAAGAATAGATACGATTCAAATCAACAGAAAACACCGTCCGGATGTTTTTAAAAGCCGACTCGAAAAATTCATAGAAAACACTCGTGCTGGGATTCTGTACGGCGAATGGAACGACAACGGACGTTTATTGTGATAACATTACGTCAATATTTTAACCTCCGGTAACTATTACCTAAACATGCCTTTTTTTTAAAAAAAAGGTGCAACTCAATGATTGAATCGCACCTTAAACATTTATCATAAAAACAGCCCATTTAATAATTGAGCCATAGCTTAAAAGCCGAAGCCTTCCCTTCACTTATTACGATGTCCGACTTGAATGGCGGTTGAACCATCACTTTGATCCTTCCCTTGAACGAGGATACTGCCCGGTCAATGGCATCTACATTGAGAATCATCTGCCTGTTGACTCGGAAAAACTGTTTCGGGTTCAATTCTTCCTCCAGCTTGTTTAAGGACAAATCCAGCACGTGCTCCTTTCCACCGGGAGTAACAGCGAATGTTGTCCTGTTTTCCGAGTAGAAATAAGCAATATCCTCCACGTTCAGCGGCCAGTATTTATCGGCACTGGATATGAGGAAACGGGATCTGTATTCCTTTTCCGGATGCTTCAGTGCATCAAGCAGCATTTCCATATAGTGCTCCGAGTCCGTCCAGCTCTGATGCCGTAGGCTCTCGTATTTCGAAACGGCTTCTGCCAGTCGCTTTTCTTCCACCGGTTTCAGGATATAATCTATGCTGTTCACCGAAAAAGCCCGGATGGCATACTGGTCATAGGCCGTGGTAAAAATGACAGCACATTTAGGTTTGATGGCGGAAAGGAAATCAAAGGCATCCCCGTCAGCAAGATGGATGTCCAGGAAAATCAGGTCTGGATGGTCATGGGAAGTGAACCATGCCACAGCATCATCCACACTTCCCGGCACGATTTCAACATTCCATTGCGGCCGCAAGGATGAAACCATGGAGTGCAGCAGTCTGGCTGCCGGAATCTCATCTTCTATAATAACAGCTTTCAATTGATTCTTCATTGTATAATGGGAATTTTAACGGTAAAAACATCATTTTCATTTTGCACCAGCATCTCTTTGTCGGTCATCAGCCTGCAACGGTTGGACAGGTTTTTCAGCCCTATTCCGGAAGCGTTATCCTCTTTCTTTCTCTTGGGAGAAATCCTGTTGCTTACTGTCAGGTATTCTTCCTTGTCCACTTCGATATGAATGGTCATCGGCTTGCTGGAAGAAATGGAGTTGTGTTTGATTACATTCTCTACCAGTAATTGAAGAGTAAGAGGCGGTATCTGTCTTTCCATATATTCAGAAGGAATCTGACATTCGCAATGGATACAATCCCCCAAGCGTACCCGGTGCAGAAACAGGTAGGAGTTCATGAAATCCAACTCCTCCTTCAAGGATACCATATTCCTGCCTTGGCACTGAAGGACGTATCTGTACACAGATGAGAGGTTTCGTGTGAAATGTATGGCATTATCAGGATTGTAATCAATCTCTGCCAGCAGCGTATTCAGGCTGTTGAACAGGAAGTGAGGATTCAGCTGATTCTGGAGTGCCATATATTTGGCCTGGGCATTTTCCATCTGCAACCTGGTAGCCTCCTGTCTTAGCTGCCAGTTGACCTGCATGGTGCGGTTGGAAAGGAGTAGTCCGATAACGACCATCTCGACAAGCCAAACCACCAGCAGCAGATGCCAACCGCTTCCGGAAAAATTTAACACGGGTCTTACATCTGCCAAGACCTTGGCGGAAACGAACAGACCGTAGTTCAGAAGAAGGAACAGGACCATCACCGAGACATAGAGCATAAGGATCCTGTGCTTCCAGGATGCATGGACGGTGTATTGACTGTTCACCCAACCTGTTATCCAAAGCGTAAAATAGCCCACCAAGTTGAAGGCAAAGACCGTGAAGGCGATCGACTGCCAGGTATACAGCAATTCAGCAGCCTGCGGAGGAAAGTCCGTATAGCTGACAATCAGGAAGTAGGAAAACAACCCCAATCCGGAAAACAACAGCGAATATGTAAGCGATGTCCATTTCATTGCGATAAAGATACTACAAAATCCAATAAATCAATACCTGTTCAATGCTTTAAGTAATTCTGAATAATAATTTTGTGCCGATACCTTAGCCTGCACATGATTCATTTGTGCTGCCTGCCGGTAAGTCTGTGCATCAATGACTTCGATGACGGATGATTTTCCTTCGTGGTAACGTTCCAGAGCCATCGTTTCATTTTCACGGGCTTTGTCCAGGGAACTGCGGGTGAGATTGATCTGTTCCATAGCCTGTCGGAGAGAATTCCGTCTCGTCTGAATCTCCAGATTTACACCATCTGTCACTTTGTTCAGATTCTCGGCAGCCATATCCACCTTGAAGGAGGAAGCCCGTTTTTCATTCCGGCGCTTTCCCCATTCGAATATGGGTACAGACACTTTCGCATAGACGGCATAGTTCGGGTCCATGTCGGTGCGGAAGTTATAGCCCGGAGAAGAATAGCTTCCGTCAACTCCCACAAAGAACTGGGGCTTGTATTTGGAGAGCGTCAGTTTCTTGTCACTCTCGGCCATCCTGATCTGTTCCATGGCGATTTTCAGTTCCGGACGGGCAGTACCGTTCTCGCTCCAGAGGGATGTGTCATCCACCACGACGACGGCTACACTGTCTTCCACTTCAGTCGGTGTCTGAAGATCCACACCGATGAGTGAATTGAAAGCCATCAGTCCGTTTTCCAGATTCTTCCTAGCCTGTTGCAGCTGAAACTCCGCTTCGTTCAGCTTGACTTCCATCATCAGCAGATCTTGCCGGTCAGTCAGCCCGGCTTCCACCCGCTCGCGGATGGTCCGTGTCAGGGATGCAACCGAGTTCCGGTAATCGTCTGAGATACGTACAATCTCCGTGCGTGCCACCGTATTCCAATACTGCATGTCTGTCTGCAGGTATATGCCGGAACGTATGTACTCTTGCTGAAATCCGCTCACATTGTGCCGGTATTTAGCCATCCGTATGGTTTCCAGCAGGCGTCCTCCCGTATAGACCGGTTGTATCAATGAAACCGATGCTCCGTATTTCAGGTCTTTCCCTTCAAAAGAAATCGGATTGCCTATGGAAGGCAGGTCCAGTGTCAGTTGCAACGGGTTGCCTGTGTACTGGAAATTGGCCTCACCGGACAGTTTGGGATACAAGTCCTTTTGCGCCGCTTTTTCCAATTCCAGGCTGGCGGCAATGTTTTTGTCCGCAGCCTTCAGGTCATGGCTGTATTCGACAGCCATGGACCTGTATTTGGCCAGCAGTGGACTCTGCTGTGCTGCAACTACGGAACTGACACACAATGAAATGAATAATAGTATATAGCTTTTCTTCCACATGATCATGATTCTTTTACTTTATAAAACAGCGAATACAAGGCGGGCGTGACAAACAGGGTCAACAGAGTGGCAAAGGTCAGACCGAAGATAATCGTAGCTGCCATGCCGCCAAAGGCTATGTCAAACAGCAGCGGAACCATACCCAGTATCGTGGTGGTCGCTGCCATCAGTACCGGGCGTGTGCGTGATACGGTAGCTTCGACAACCGCAGTATAGGGCGGCACTCCCTCTTTGCGCTGCACATTAATCTCATCCAGCAGAACAATGACATTCTTGATAATCATTCCCAGCAGTCCCAGCCAGCCGGCAATCGGGAAAAAGCCGAAATCGAAACCGGTAATCAGCATACCGATAGCCACACCAATGAGCGATAGGGGCAGTACGCAGAGGATAATGCCCGGTTCACGGAAATTTCCGAAGAGCGCGACAAGAATCACTATCAGCATCAGGAAAGCCAGCGGAAAGAACTTGGCCAGCGCCTGCAGACCTTCGTTCTGGTCTTTGTACTGGGAATCCCAGAAGAAGGTGTAACCCTCAGGCAATTTCATGGATTCAATCTCCTTGCGTATCTCACCGTGTACTTCAGCCATGGTATGCCCCGGCTGGACTCCACACATGGCTGCCATGGAGAGCTGCCGGTTATAGGTACGTACCTGCGGCCACTCCCAAACGGTTTCCACCCCTTTGGTCACCTGGGACAGCGGAGCCGAATTCTGCCCGTTCCAGACCGAAAAATTCTCCAGTGAACACGCATCAGTCACGTCGGCATTTTCCGATTTCAGCAATACGGGAACTTTCCGTTCATCGTCCCGGTAAATACCTACAGGCAGCCCGTCGCTGATGGATTTCACCGACTGCATCATCTGCGCTTTGGTAATGCCCAATGCACCGGCTTTTACCGGATCATATACTGGTCGCATCACCATCGTCATGTTTCCCCACTCATTGCGTACATCAGCGGTTTTCGGGTTACGCCGCATAATTCCGGCTGCCACATTCACCAGTGAGTCCAGGATCGCGGCATCCGGTCCCAGGAAACGTGCCTCGATCATCGCTTCTGTCAGCGGGCTCAGTTCGAATTTGTTTACCTTAACCAGCGGTTCGGGAAATTTCAGGCGGATAGAATCCTGTAGCAGGGCATGCATCGCTCTGGCTTCTTCGGACGAATGGCATTTGATGAGCAGCTGCGCATAGTTGGACTGAGGTCCGAAAGCGATATTGGAGAGGTAATATCGAGGCGGTGTGCGGCCAATGTAGCTGGAAACCATTTCAACTTCCTTGTGGCTGCGCACATAGTCGGCCATTTCTCCGGCAATACGGTCTGTCTCATAAATATTGGTACCTTCAGGTAACCACATATCCATCGTGAAATACTGTTTTTCCAAAGCCGGGACAAAGACCTTCGGTATGAACTTGAAACTCCATGCCGAAAGAACCAGCATCACGACCAATGAAACAATAGCCATCAAACGGTGGCGCAACACCCAGCGGAGGGAACCACGGAACATATTGTAGTACTTTCCGTCAAAAAGACCCGGCTTCAATTCTTCCGGACGCGGACGGCGTACAAACTCCTGGATAAAGAAAGGGGTTTGGGTCAAAGCAAACACCCAACTGAACATCAAAGAGACACCGATGACAATCACCAGTGATGAAAGCAGCTCACCGGTAATGTGCGGAGAATAGTAAATCGGCAAAAAGGTAAGAATGGCAATGACCGTAGCCGCCAATAAAGGGAGCGCGGTGGACGAGCAGGCCCGCATAATGGCGATGCGTTTACGCATCCCCCGTTCCATATTGACCAATGCCGAATCGGATACCACGATGGCGTTATCCACCAGCATCCCCATGGCAATGATGATAGCGGCTAATGACATACGCTGCAGGGCAATACCAGAGGACATCATGACAATCAGCGTGGCGAAAATGGAAAACACCAGTCCGCTGCCAATCAGAATGCCGTTCTTGAATCCGATAAAGAACAGCAGGATGGCCACTACTGTCACCACCGAGATAATCAGGTTCAGGATAAATCCCTGATTGGCCACGTCCGACTCATATCCCTGGTCGTAAATGGAAGTCAGCGTAAAACCTTCGGGCATCGTTTCCCGGAACTTGTCCAATGTTACCTGTACAGCTTTAGCCATATCCACTACATTGCCGGTTGGCACAGTGGAAATGGCAATGCCTACTGCCGGATTTCCGTCTATTCTCATGATGTTGCCCGGCGGAGTCTGGTAACTCTCATCGATACGGGCAATGTCGGCCAAACGGAAGTGTTCTCCGGTACGTGATACGATGGTCAGTTCGCGAATGTCATCCAACGAATAGAAGTTTCCGGTCGACTCGATGCGGATCCGTCCGCTGCCGGCATCCACACCACCGGCATCCACTACCTTGTTCTGGGCCTCGAAGGCACGGGCAATATCGGCAGTCGTCACCCCGCTTTGTGCCATGACCGCCGGACTGATGGTCACATCAATGGTCGGTGTCTGCACACCGTAGATTTCCACCTTGGCTACATCCTTTACTTTCAGCAGTTCGTTCTTTATCAGTTTGGCCTCGTCTTCCAATTCCCGGTATGAATAGCTGTCTCCGGTAAGCCCGTAGAACACGCCCAATACATCCCCGAAGTCATCGTTTACAATGGAAGGACCGGCTCCGGCAGGCAACTTGCTTTGAACGTCGTTCACCTTACGACGCAACTTGTCCCAAAGCTGTTGCATCTCGTCGGCACGGATTTCCTTTTTTACATAAACGGTTATTTTGGACAGTCCGGCCCGGTTTTCAGTCTTCAAGTAATAAAGTTCACCCATTGACTGTATGGCTTCTTCCAAAATATCGGTCACCTGGGACTGTACTTCAGAAGAGGAAGCTCCGGGATAAGGAGTCAGCACCAGTGCCTGCTTGATGGTGAAGGGGGCATCTTCCAGCTTTCCCATCTTGACATAGGAAAACAACCCGCCGGCTAATACCAGCACAAGCAACAGGATAGTGACGGATTTTTTCTGCAAGAAATATTTTACAAACTTCATACGGCTCAATTCTTTTTAGAGGATAATGTAACTTTCATGCCGTCCGACAAGAAGCGGAGTCCGCTTGTAGCGATGGTCTCGTTGCCGTCTAACCCTTCTGTAATGAGTATTTTCCCGTCGGGAAGCAGACCTTCTTTCGTTACTTTTCGCATGTGCACCTCGGCGGTGGCTTCATTGACTACCCAGACAAAATCGCCTTCCGTGGGGCGGTGACACAAGGCATACTGCGGAATCACAACCCCAATCTGCCGGTGGTTGGCAGACGGACGGATAAACAGCTTGCCCGACATACCGGCCAGCAGCTCCCGTTCCGGATTGGGCAACAACGCGGTTAGCAGGTATGAAAGGTTATTGCGGGTGGTTCCCTTTGATACTTCCACCACTTTCGCCATGTAGCTTCTGTCAGGATACATGTCAAAACACACTTCTACAGCATCAAGCGTGCGTGCGGTGGCAGCCACCTCCTGCGTGACGTACACTTCTATGCGTAGCTGGTCAATGTCTATCAGTGAAAGGACCGGCTGTGCTGCCCTTACATCCTGGAATTTCTCCATATAAACCTCGCCTACATATCCGTTGAAGGGTGCAGTGAGCCGTGAATCTTCCAGATTGTTGGAAGCCATGTCAAAAGCGGTCTTGGCCAATGTGTAGTCAGCCCGGGTCTTCTCATACTGGCTGGCAGAGATGTTGTTTTTCTCATACAGCTTCTGTATTCTTTCAAACTCTGTTTTCATCTGGATATAGACAGCCTCCGTGCGCTCTTTCTGCAAGCGGAAGTCACGCGGATCGATTTCGGCAATGATGCTCCCTTTCGGGTAATAGTTACCGGCATACACATCAAAGCGGTCTATCGGTCCGCCTACCCGGAATGACAATTCCGAGGTACGATAAGGACGGGAGATGAATGTGTATTCCTGCCCGTTTCCGCCGGAATACCGGACTGCTTTTTCTGTCTTGACAATGGTTTGTGTACCGGTCTGTTCTTTATTGCCGGCACAGGAAGCCAGCAGTAGAAGCAGAGCTGACATCCGTAAAAATAAATTTATTCTCATGCGTATATTCTTGATTAAACAACGGCCAAATTAGAGAATAAAACGCACGCCATGAAATCGGATTTACCCAATCCCCCGAACCGGGAACTGAAACAGGGTTAATGGAAGATGAAATAATTTCGCCAAGATACGGAACGGTCTGAAAAAGAAAACCGGCTGTCCCCATACAGCATCTATCTGCTATAGGAGGACAGCCGGTAAAAACGTATCAGCTGGCTATTTTTCTATTTTAATCACTTTATGTACCTTGAATACACTCGGGTAATCCGCAGCAAAACCTTCCTTGGATTTGCCCATGTCTTCCACCTGCAATTCTGCGTATACACCGGTTCCGTTTTTCACACCTCCGGTTGTCTTGTCATATTTCTGATAAAGCTCTCCGGTTGCATCAACAATCCAATAGGCTTCACTGGACCCTTCCGGAATAAACGAGCGTACCTCCGGGCCGATGCGCAGTCTGCCTTTCATTACCTTCATTTGCTTGGCCGGGACTATTTTGCTGGCCGGAATGCTTTCTGAGACTTTAGCGGTATTTCCGCTCTGTTCCCTTGCGTATCGCAGAGTGAGACGTCCCTTGGTTAGAATCAGACTGTCCGGAGTGAGTCTTTCGATGTTCAATGTATCAGAAAATGGAATGGTCTGGCGGTTTCCGATACTTTTCCCGTTAAGAATGAGGCGATTTCCCGTCTGCTGCCAGGTTTCGTACCGGAGTGTTGCCATGTTGACAGAAGAAGCCTTTCCGCCTTCTTCCAGTTCAAAGCCCTGCTGAAGACCGGGTAATCCCGGAACCGGTTGAACCCATTTCCCGACGGGGGAATCCGCATTTCCGCATGCTGTGAATGATACAGTCAGAAGACCGAGAAGCAAGCCCTTGTGGTAATTCTTTCTTTTCATTTTTTCTATTGTAAAGATTTGTACTGCAGGCATCCGTCAGACACCTTGTATTCTCACTGGTATATTTGATAATGTATCGCCACAAAGATACGAAGATACAAATGAACATTATGTCCTATTTTACTCAAATTTACCCAAAGCGGGAAATGGCTGCCCGAACGGGGTATATTTGATGATGAATGTCCGGTTACACTGACTGAACGGTTTCCCCAAAAGCTTCAGACGGACAAAGTGATTTTGTTTTCTGAAATCAATGAGCTAATTTTGAGAGTCTTTGATGAACAGTCTTGCTTGCTTCAGAGGCAGGAGCAAACCTCAACTTAAACGATTTTATAGAATGATGATCCGTTTTTATTTAATTCTAATGGCAGTTTGCCTGATTCTGGCGCTTTGCAGCCAACAGTGTGAAAACAAGCCCGAAAAGATCTGCATGTTGTCTGTCGAGCATAGGTCAGATACGCTTTACATGACCTTCAGCCCGGATTCGATGGAAATCCGTCTGTCCCGGTTTCATGATTCGGATTCTTTGGTACTAACAAGGCATACGCTGCCTTCAGGAGACTATGTGTGGAACAGGGAGGATGATGACACCCCGAATGTGTACCGTATCAACGGACGCTGGACGATTTACCATCGGGGAAGAATCTGCTATAAGGAAGAATGAGAGAACGAGGATGTGTCATTTAGAAAATTACCCCTGCTACAGGTAACTGTAATAGGGGTAAATCATCCTATTGGGGCATTATGACACACTCTCCAATTCTCCTCTCTGCATTTAAAATGATTGATTATTCTTATTTCTCCATTTTTTGCAAAACCAACACCTGTGTTCCTCCGGATGTGTAGAAAGCTATCTTGTTCTTGTCCAGTTTGCCATAGGTCCTTGCACTGCTGATGGCTGTCAGGAGGTTATCTTCAAATAGAGAATCCGGACAGGACGGCTTACCGGACAGGTCCTTGGAAAGAGACAGGGATATTTTGCCATCCGCGCTCTTTTTCAGGGCTCCGGTTATCCGCTTGCACCCGGTATCTGCCATGATTGTTTTTTCCTCCGTATCGAAGATGATAAAAGAGGACTTCCTTTTGGAAAGAGGTTGGCTGAATACCGACAGTACGTGCCATCCTCCTTGAAGTTCTGCAAATGCCATAGGTGAAAATCTCTTTTCAAGTACAACAACCGGACGGTCTGATGAATCGCGCAGGGTCAGTTTTTTCTTGCCGGTCTTCTGGTAGCTCTTGATTTCAGACAGGGCACCGAGCACCTGTTTTTCCAGATCCATAGCCGGACATGCCATCATTGTACTGGCCGCTTGCTTAAATTCAATACTACCTGGTCGGGCATGAATATCCAGTGGGGCCATTATTCGGTTGCACCCGCTGTTTCCGTAGATTCTGCCGGATTCTGTGTCAAACCCAATAAAGGGAAGTTCCGTATCCGATTTGGCAGAAAGGGATGTTCCGTTGACTTTCACGATATTCCATTCGCCGTCTATTTCGGAAATTTCTGTTACATTCTTTACTGTACTGCATGAAGACAGAAACATGATTCCACCGAGCAATCCAATCTGTATTTTATCCATTTTATTTTAAGGGCTATTCAAAGAATGCCTGTAACACGTACAGGCATTCTCCATGATTGATAATTTATTCTTAAAAACCGGTAAAATCCGCTTTATGCTGATTCATATTGAAACTGCAAGTAATTGGTTTGAAATCTGGCAATTCCTGCTGGTTATCTCCTTCGCCTAACAGCACTTTTGCTGCGAGAAAGCTAAAATTCATATTCGCTTCTTTCACCGCATAGCCACCTTCTTTCTCCGCTTCAACCTTCACTTCAATGATGAGCGGTTTAGCTTCTTCTTCGGTCTCTGACGGTAGAGTAACAGCCAGTCTCAACGGTTCCGGATCAAGTGTAAACTCGATGCTGTCCCGGTCCGCTGTCAGAGTGGGTTCATATCCGATTTTGTAGCTGACTTCTCCTACGGCTGCTACAATCTTGTCAGCCATCTCTTCATCGGGGATGATGGACAGTACGATGTCCTTTATAGGAAAATTCTCAAAACAGATGGTGTCATTTTTCACTTTGGCCGCGATTTCCACTCCCGAAGGCTTCCCTTCTCCGCCATCTTCACCCTCATGCGGATTTATGCTGGCGACATTCATCAGACCGGAATACGCGCCATACATTGTGGCTGTAGAAACATTGTCCGGCATTGGCGGAACATTGTCATCATCGTCATCACATGCAGTAAAACAGAACGAACCGCCGACAAGCAGTAAAGAGATGAATAATCTCATAAAATACAAATTCTTCATACGTTTATTTTTTTAAATTGATACTGTTTTAGCCAGTCAAAGATTGGCTTTTGCGACCTAAATGCAAGTCTCCCTTAAATTGCTGCATGACTAAAATGTTAATAAACACTATACTATTGTTATGCAATGGCTTATACTCCGATATTTCGAAATAAAACCCTATTTTAAATATGGGTTTTGGCAGTTTTAACCGTCTTTTGAGCTGATACAGAACAAACTTTGTCAAAGGCTGCAAGTTGGATGCAAAATATACTGTTGGATAATGAATCTATTTCATACACGGAATCAGACGATTCAACGGCGTTTTTCCGAGTTGGGAAAGTTTTATTTGTCTTTACTCAAGAACAGCCGTATTTTTAAAGCAGAATTAATTGACAGACGTTGTAAATGAATGGTATGAATGAAGACATTGGCAAAAGAATAATCGCTTTTACTTCGCAGTCCTTGAAGGAATATGGAATCCATGCGGTACGTATGAATGACATAGCACGAAACATGAGTATGTCCAAGCGGACTATTTATGAAATTTATGCAAGTAAGGAAAACTTAATATATCTCTGTTTTGCAGCATACCAGGACAGGACAGTGAACAGATTCCAAATTATCAGATGCGGTACTGCTGACGATATAGAATATTTATGGAGTATAATCAGATTGTATATCGAGAATTTGTATAAAGCCAAAACAATTTTTTGGCTTGACATTGCCCGTTCTTCAAACTATCAATATATTTATAGTTCTTATAGTTCAATATGGACTGATGAATTGAAAAGAATTGTGTCATCCTGCCGGAAAGAAAATACAGTTATCCGAAATATAAACATAGATACTTATGTGGATAATTTTATCAAATTACTCTATAATGCAAGAGTTGCAGAACATACGTCTGCGATGCTTGAAGAATCGGCATACTTCATGACAAGAGGCATTTTGACACTGTCTGGTATGAAACGGTTTGATTACATGCTTGAAAAAACAAAACTTTAATCTGATTCTTCAAAACTGGTATAGAGTGGTCGGGATGCAAGATGCAGAACATTCGTCAAGTTTCCTGAAGACCGGGCATTATTGATGATGGTAGTAATAGTATCGTTCTTCATCAGTGTTGCTTACCCGGGCATCGGAAAAGCAGCTTCAGCTGTCATGCAATTTTTTATGAATAGTTTTGGCAGTAAAGAGAAAAATCACTATTTTCGCAAATAAGAGAAGCGTTCTTTTGGTTGATGCAGGACGTTGCAGAATATAGAAGCTTGCTCGTTTCTAAATCGTTACCTGTTTAAGATAATGCCTGTTTTAAATGTTTGATTTTCAGCAGGAAAAGAAAATCTAAATGTCTTGCCTGATGAAATGTCAAGTTCTTTTTAATCCCGCAAACGTCCGCTATTTCTTTCAAATACGCATTAAGTTTTTGATTGCTGATAACCGGAAGTACTTTACCGTTCGGCAGCTTGCCTTTATACTTCTTCAATATCATTTTGGGAATATCCAGCAAAGGAACATTCACGTCCGTATTGGTTTTTTGACGTTTGGTGATTATCCATAACTTACCGTCAAATGATTTGCGTATGTTCTCTTGGGTAAGGTTGGCGACATCAACATAAGCCAAACCAGTGAAACAGGAAAAGATAAACAAGTCCCTGACGTTTTCCAACCGTTCGGAAACCATCTTCTTTTTAAGGATGATTTTAATTTCATCCTCTGACAAATACCCCCTATCTACTTTCTCCAAACGGATTTTATAATTGGCGAACGGGTCGCCTATCAGGATGCCGTTATTACGGGCTATCAGGATAATGCGCTTGAAGAACTGCATAAACTTGGCAGTCGTATTATAACCACATTTGCAGGTAGTACGCAAATACAACTCAAAATCTGTAATGAACATCGGGGTGATTTCATTGATGGCAATATCCGATATATTGTATTTGCTTTGGATAAACTCGGCAAGGTGGCGGCGGGTCACTTCGTATTTACGGTAAGTGGCAATCGTCTTAGATATGCCGACCAACTGCTTCACATCGTCATTGTGCTTTTTGAAAAGGTTTAAAATGGTTTCGTGTTTTTCACTGTGTCCCAAAAATTCATTTTTCACCTTTTCGGCTGTCACATAGTTATCACGCCGTTGCTGTTCGTGATAGATATTATTCAGGGATGCTTTTATATCCTCCAATAAGGCATTTATTTTGCCTGCATCCTTACCTTTGGCTTTACCCGCTGCTAGATTCCAGTTTTCGGGCAGGATGCTTTGTTTCGTACTGAACTGGCATAACTTACCGTCAATGGTAATTCTTGCCATAATCATAACCTCGCCGTTCTTCTTTTCAGAACCTTTCTTTAAATAGAAAAGGACTTTAAATGTACTCTTCATAACCTCACATTTTTTTAAGTTACAAAACTAATGATAACACTTTAAATGTGAGATATTTAGATGGTGGACAAATTCGAACTTTCTGCGGTCATTTTCGGACAAATCGTTACCGTTTTTGTCCAGTAGGGAATAGGTAACGATTTAGTAACGAAACTATGTCTTTTCAAGTCCTTTTGCTGTCTTGGAAACAAGACTTATAGGCAATAAAAAAACCTACAAATCACTGATTTGTAGGTTTTTGTCCTCTTACTGTCCTGTTTTGTCCAGTAGGTTCAGCGGAGAGACGGGGATTCGAACCCCGGATACCCTTTAGGGGTATACACGCTTTCCAGGCGTGCCTCTTCAACCACTCGAGCATCTCTCCAATAGACGCCTTTTCTGAAATCGGGTGCAAATTACAAAAAAAATGCGAACCACAAGCGTTTTCAGCTACAAATGTATTCTTTTTTTCGTTCTTGCCCTTCATTCTCCCCGTTTTATCTTTAATAAAATCTCAAAATTAATAAACTTTAAAATCTTTCCGATGTTATTTGAGCATTCCAAACACTTTTAAAGCGTTTTCCGAAGTAACGTCTCCAACAGCCTCAGGAGACATCCCGTAAATTTCAGAAACCTTCATCAAAGTATCCTTCACATAGGCGCTTTCATTCCTCTTACCACGATTCGGGACTGGAGTCAGATAAGGAGAATCTGTTTCAAGAACAATTTTTTCTAATGGTATTCCTGCCAAAATTTCCGGAAGGTGGGATTTCTTAAAAGTAACCACACCGTTAATTCCAATGAAGAAATCGGAAAACTCCAATACACGGGCAGCTTCTTCTGCCGTTCCTGTAAAGCTATGGAATATTCCTCTTAAAGGAGTCTTTTTGTAAGGTTCCAGCACCTTATATATATAATCAAAGGCATCCCGGCAATGGATTACGATAGGAAGATCATATTCCAAAGCCCAGTTGACTTGTTTATCCAGTACTATTTGCTGCTCTTTCAGGTAAGTTTTGTCCCAATAAAGATCCATGCCAATCTCCCCTATAGCAACATATTCCTTAGAAAACTTCAATTCGCGAGCAACTATTTCCAATTCTTTTTCATAATTGTCATTGACAGAAGTAGGATGCAAACCAATCATAGGAAAACAGTATCCTTTATAAACGCTACAGGCTGACAGCATTGCTTCAATAGTCGTACTGTCAATATTGGGCATAAATATATGAGTTACTCCGGCAGCACGTGCACGCTCAATAACCTGTGGAAAATCCTCTGAAAACTCCTCCAAAAAAAGATGGGAATGTGTATCTATCAATCTCATTCGTTTACTTTTTCTATTCGTTTCTCACCAGTACGATAATAATAAATCAGCCCGTAATCACGACATAATTCCAATCGTTTTTCATTGGGAGAAACATCTTCAAACTTTTTTTCCACTTGATTCCATATATCCAAGATCAATTCATCGGCAGTAGTTCGCATAGTAGAAAGAGAATCTAAACTACGGGCAGTTAAAGCCTGCAAATTTTTCTGTCGGTCATAACTATCTGTAAAAATATCATAATGAACTCTAACCTTCGCAATAGTAGGATTATAAATAGGAATCCCTCCTTGAGAAGTTCGTTTGGTTTCTCCATCTATAATTTTTCGCCCCCACTCCACCAAGGCTGCCTCCGTCGATAAATCCGGTACATTTGAACTATCAGTCGGCAAACCATAATAAGATTTATGGGCTGCACGCACTTCCGAACGAATAACAGCCAAGTTCAATACCTGAATGAAATGAGAAATATACAAACGAGCCATCTTTACATTGGCCTGATGCTTACGCCCTGCTTGCGACTGACGTTCAAAGCATTGGACATAATACGATTGGGCGGCTTCAAATCTCATCAAGAAATTCCGGGCTTCAGTCAACGTCTTTAAAGAAACTGCCAAATCATAGAGGTTATGGGTATCAGCTTTTGCAACCACTGCTTTCAGTGCCCGTATTCTCGCCTGGTCTGTATTTGGTAATCTTCTATAAGGCATAGTTACAAAAAAGCACAGTTAAACTTCTCTGTGTATCAAATTTTCTATTATCTTTTTCAGTTCTTCTTTTTTTTCTTCTGCAATACTGACAGCTGCAAGGCTTTCCATTGCCCGGTTGCTATATTCCAATATCTTATTTTCGCAAACTGCTTTTACACCAATCCGGTCATACAGTTCCGTCACAGCTGCAATTTTCTCTGCCGGCTGGAAAGTCTCTGCGTTTATCCAGCTATTCAACTGGTTATGCTGATCCGCATTCGCATGCTCCAATGCTTTAATCAGCATATATGTTTTTTTATTACAGAGAATATCCCCACCTATATTTTTTCCAAACACTTTAGCATTGCCATATACATCCAGCAAATCATCTTTCAACTGGAAGGCAACACCTATATGCATACCAAAATCATATAAACGATCAGCGTCTTCTACCGAAGCGCCCCCCAAACGAGCTCCAATCTTCAGACTCGCCGCCAACAACACGGCAGTTTTCAGACGAATCATCTCCAGATATTCTTCTGCAGTTACATCATTCCTCTGCTCAAACTCCATATCCATTTGCTGACCTTCACAAATTTCAAGTGCCGTCAAACTGAAAAGATCCATAACCTCTTTCAGAAAAGTCGAAGGACATTCTGCCATAAACTGATAGGCAAGCACCAACATCGCATCTCCCGAAAGGATAGCAGTATTATCATTCCAAACTTTGTGGACAGTTTCTTTTCCTCTACGGCGATCCGCACGATCCATCAAATCATCATGCAAAAGAGTATAATTATGATAAACTTCGATACCTGTGGCCGGAGCATAGATACGGGTCACGTCTTCCTTGTACAAATTATAAGCCAGTAACATTAACACCGGGCGAATTCTTTTTCCACCCATAGATAATACATATTCTACCGGAGCATACAATCCTTTCGGAGTACGCGTAAATTGTAAGCCAGCAATATGAGAATTAAAATTTTCGAGAAGCTCGGAAGCTGTAAACATAATGATAGTAAATTTAGGAGAATAGTAGGAATAAAAAGAGGCTGCCCAAAAGCAGCCTCCTTTTTATATAGATAACGTATTACTGCAATCTAAACATTACAGGCACCGTATATTTAACGCGTACCGGTTTACCGCGCTGCATACCAGGTTTCCATTTCGGCATGGTACCAATCACACGAAGTGCTTCTTTATCCAGATACGGGTCAACACCTCTTATGACTTTGGCATCTACAATACTACCGTCCTTGTTAACAACGAACTGTACTGTTACACGACCTTGCGTACCATTTTCCTGGGCGATAGTCGGATATTTGATGTTCTTGCTCAAGAATTGCATCAAACCAGCCATACCACCATTCGGGAATTCAGGCATTTGTTCTACAACCTCAAAAATGGTTTGTTCTTCCGGTTCTTCTTCTACAACAGTTACAGGCACATATTTTACTTCTACTGCCTTACCTGTTTCTTCTGAAGAGGCGATAACTGTTTCTTCCACATCAGCATCATCCGCTACGATTTCCAACGTTTCGTTAATCGGAGCTACTTCAGGAGGAGGAGGAGCTACTTTTTCTTCCTGTTCAGTGATAGGAACCATTTCTTCTTCAAAATAGAGATCAGTAAGCGCCTGGCTTGTATCAATCTTGATATCGCGCTTCGTCCATTCAAATGCTATAAACATAAAGGCAAGCACAATAACATAACCAATAAGCATCCAAGTCGATTTCTTGTTCTCCAAATCTGCTTTAGGTGTTTTCTTAATTTCCATAATTATAATATTATTTTAACGTGTTTCTCATTTTGGGCAAATATAGTACTTTTTCCGCAAAACGTTCAGCCGTACTATCTTTTTTAAGACAATATGCACCCATTTTTGTTTTTTTTATCCTTCAGAAAGCACACCTGTGCTTTTGTGCCACAAATGTAACGAGATATTTTAAAAATACCGTATCTTTGGCAATAATTTTAAATGAAATGTTGAAAAAGTCATTTATAACGGCGCTACTACTCCTGATTTTCTCCGTTTTACGTGCACAAGACGGAACCAGCGCCTTTCAATTTCTAAAACTCCCTTTTTCTGCCCATGCATCAGCATTGGGTGGAGAAAACATTTCTATTATAGAAGATGATTTGACTATGGCTGTCCAGAATCCGGCTCTTCTTTCCTGCGTAGCGGATAAGACTCTCAACTTGAATTACATGCTTTACATGGATGGTGTCAACGTTGGTGGAGCCGCATTTGCACGTACTGCCGGTGAGCGTTCCACCTGGGCAATAACCGCACAATATGTAGACTATGGAGAGCTTAAAGAAACGACTGAAGAAAATATTGAAACCGGAACTTTCTCCGCCAAAGATATCTCTATATCGGGTATTTATACCTATGATTTAAGTGATTATTGGAGTGGAGGTGTACGCACCAATTTCATTTACTCCCACTATGATAAATATTCTTCATTTGCTATCGGTGTCGATCTGGGATTAAACTACTATCATCAGGAGTCCGATTTTTCCGCCTCGCTCGTTGCACGCAACCTGGGAGGACAGCTTAAAGCTTTTGAGGAACGGCATGAGAAATTACCAGTTGATGTACAACTGGGATTCAGCAAACGATTGTCACATGCTCCGTTCCGGCTTTCCCTTACCCTACATGACCTCACACACTGGAGTGCCTCAACCACAGCGGCAAACAATTTCGGAAAGAAATTGTTAAATCATATTGCCCTTGGTATTGACTTCCTACCAACCAACAACTTTTATCTGGCAGCCGGATATAATTTCCGCCGCGGAGAAGAAATGAAAATAAACGGTTCCAGTCATTGGGCAGGTTTCACCTGTGGTACAGGTATTCAATTAAAACGGTTGAAACTGGGAATGGCATACGCCAAATATCATGTGAGTTCATCCTCACTTATTTTTAATTTATCATATACCTTATAATATATAATAGCATAACTCAAATATGAAAAAGATAACTATTGCAATCGACGGCTTTTCCTCTTGCGGAAAAAGTACTATGGCAAAAGACCTTGCCCGTGAAATAGGCTACATCTACATCGATAGTGGTGCCATGTACCGTGCAGTCACTTTATACAGTATAGAAAACGGCATCTTTCAGGGAAATGACATCGATACGGAAAGACTTCGAAAAGAAATAGATAATATCCATATTTCCTTTCAATTAAACCCTGAGACCGGGCGTCCGGATACTTATCTGAACGGAGTAAATGTAGAAAATAAAATCCGCAACATGGAAGTTTCTTCCCATGTTAGTCCCATTGCAACTTTAGGGTTTGTACGCGAAGCAATGGTAGCACAGCAACAAGCAATGGGCAATTCCAAAGGTATTGTCATGGATGGACGTGATATCGGAACTACGGTTTTTCCAGATGCTGAACTAAAAATATTCGTAACTGCCACGCCCGAAATCCGTGCACAACGTCGCTATGATGAATTAAAGGCCAAAGGACAAGAAGCCAGTTTTGATGAAATACTTGAGAATGTAAAGCAACGGGATTATATCGATCAGAATAGAGAAGTAAGCCCGCTTCGCAAAGCAGATGACGCATTGCTGTTGGACAATACTGACATGACTATTCCTCAACAAAAGGAATGGTTGCAAGAGCAATTCAATAAGATCGTTAAGAGATAAAGGAAAAAGGGTGTAGCCTTATACCGTAAAAGGTGTAGCCATCCAAGACAAAGGGTATAGCCTTGGACCGTAAAGGGTGTAGCCCTTCCGAAGGTCTGTTTACAATCTCTATATCAACATATTATATTATGGTAAAAGTAGAAATAGATGAAGGTTCCGGCTTCTGCTTCGGTGTAGTCACTGCAATAAATAAAGCTGAAGAAGAGCTAGCCAATGGAGGCACTTTATATTGCCTGGGAGACATCGTGCACAATAGCCGTGAAGTGGAGCGCCTGAAAGAGATGGGCCTCATCACTATCAATCATGATGACTTTAATCATTTGCGCGATGCCAAAGTTTTGCTGCGTGCCCATGGAGAACCGCCCGAAACCTATGAAATTGCCCGTCGCAATAATATTGAAATCATTGATGCCACTTGCCCGGTAGTACTCCGCTTACAAAAGAAAATCAAGCAAGAATATACTCAAAAAGATACCGAGGACAAACAAATCGTTATCTATGGAAAAACCGGTCATGCCGAAGTCCTCGGTTTAGTAGGACAAACTACCGGAGAAGCAATTGTCATAGAAAAGTTGGAAGAAGCTAAAAAACTGGATTTCACCAGAAGCATCCGTTTATATTCGCAGACAACAAAGTCATTGGACGAATTCCAGAAAATCGTAGAATATATCAAAGAACATATCTCGCCTGATGTCACATTCGAATATTATGATACCATCTGCCGACAAGTAGCCAATCGCATTCCAAACATACGGAAATTTGCCGCTTCGCACGACCTGGTATTCTTTGTGAGTGGCAAAAAAAGTTCCAACGGAAAAATGTTGTTCAGCGAATGCAAAAAAGTCAACCCAAATTCCCACTTGATAGACAGCGCTGAAGAGATAGACAGTTCTCTGCTTACCGGAGCTTCCTCTATCGGAGTATGTGGAGCAACCTCCACCCCTAAATGGCTGATGGAAGAAATTTCTAAGGCCATTCAATCACGACTTACAGGACAATAAGTCACCGTTTTGAAACAACAAATTAACGTTAAATATGAATCACGCCCTCAGCTTTTTGCTATCTTTGCCGAGCGAAAATAGGCTGCGTTTCGGCAAAATCAAAAAAACATTTTGCTTTTGCTCTCAACTTGCACTATTTTTGCGGCAATTATTTAAACCAAACTAAAAGATTGTTATGGGAACAGTTAAGTGCATAGGTATTTTGACATCCGGTGGCGATGCACCGGGAATGAACGCTGCTATTCGTGCGGTAACACGTGCTGCTATTTACAACGGATTACAAGTAAAAGGTATATATAGAGGTTACAGAGGTCTGGTAACCGGTGAAATCAAAGAATTCAAAAGCCAGAACGTAAGTAATATTATACAATTAGGTGGTACCATCCTGAAAACAGCTCGTTGTCAGGAGTTCACTACTCCCGAAGGACGCCAGATTGCATATGATAATATGAAAAAGGAAGGTATTGACGCCTTGGTTATCATTGGTGGTGACGGTTCATTGACGGGTGCACGTATTTTCGCACAAGAGTTTGATGTACCTTGTATCGGATTACCCGGTACTATCGACAATGACCTGTACGGAACAGATACGACTATCGGTTATGATACAGCTTTGAATACCATTCTGGACGCTGTGGATAAAATTCGCGATACGGCAACTTCTCACGAACGCTTGTTCTTTGTTGAAGTAATGGGACGTGATGCCGGCTTCCTAGCTTTGAACGGTGCTATTGCCTCAGGTGCAGAGGCCGCTATCATTCCAGAGTTCAGTACGGAAGTCGATCAACTGGAAGAATTCATCAAAAATGGTTTCCGCAAATCCAAGAACAGTAGTATTGTAATTGTTGCGGAAAGCGAACTGACAGGTGGAGCCATGCACTTTGCAGAGCGTGTAAAGAATGAATATCCTCAATACGATGTACGTGTTACTATCCTTGGACACTTGCAGCGCGGTGGAAGTCCTACTGCTCACGATCGTATCCTTGCCAGCCGACTCGGTGCGGCAGCTATTGATGCCATCATGGATGGACAACGCAATGTAATGGTCGGTATCGAACATGACGAAGTAGTATACGTTCCTTTCACAAAAGCTATCAAGAATGATAAGCCAATCAAGAAAGACTTGGTAAATGTATTGAGAGAACTCTCTATTTAATTAGAATATAGTGAAATATACAAAAGCGCGGATGAAATTCATCCGCGCTTTTGTATTATAGCCATTTTGCTACAATATCTTCTGTCTTATCCCATAGTTCCTTCATCTGTACATGATGAAAGAATTTCTCTGAGAGCTGTTTAGGATGGCAACTTACATTCAATGTTCCGGTACGTTTTCCCGCATCTTCATCCAGTAACAAACTGATGGCCGTCGCTGCTCCCTGACGAGGCGTACGTATGAAAGGCCGGAAAAAGAGATCCGTCAACGGATCAAACCACATATGCATCGTAATGATTTTTGTGGAAACAATACCCGGATCAGCTGCATTGACAATAATTCCTTTTTCTTTCACCTTCTTCGATAGAGCTATTGTAAACAGAGTCAATGCCAATTTTGTATTACTATAAATCGGAATACGCCAAAAAGCGCCTTTCTTTCCACGCAAAAAGAAGTCAGGAAAATCCAGTTGACCAATGGCATAAGTACAGGACACCATATTTACAATCCGGCTTCCCTCTCCCATCAATGGAAGCAATTTACGGGTCAACAAATAGGGAGCTACATAATTGACACTTACTGTACGTTCCAATCCATCTTCAGTGATACAACGTCTCGTTTCCATGGTGCCGGCATTGTTCATTAACAAGGTAATAACTTCTCCACGCTGAAGAAGTTCATTGGCAAAAGAAGCCGTAGAAGATAAAGAAGCAAGATTGACCGGTACTATTTCCAATGCTATATTTCCTGTTTCCCGCATTATTAACTGACGTTTTTCTTCTGCGATTTCAGGATCACGACACACCATAATGACTTTATATCCGGCGATAGCAACAGCGCGTGTAATCTCCATTCCCATACCGCCATCCGCTCCGGTTATAACTGCAAGTTTCTGTTTCATTATCCTTTTGCTTCTATTTTTGTAATTTCCCGCTTCAAGCCAGCCGGAAGTTCTTCGTTCAAATGCTGATGGCATGCCATTTCAATGGAATACATTCGTGCAATACAGTAATTACTATGTTTACAATTACAGATTGCTTTCTCCTCTTCACGCATACGATTGACAAAGCCCGGTTCATTAAGCAAAGCACGTGCCATCTGTACTGCTTCAAAACCATCATTCAGTACCTCATCTATTTTTTCACGCGAAACTAAACCACCTACATATACCAACGGCATCTTTATTTCTGCCCGAAATTTCAGCGCATCTTCCAGAAAGTAAGCCTCTTTGAAAGGAACGGTAGGTATCATCCACTTCCCTACCATTCGTACTCCATACTTCAGCCACCAGCAATTCATATAATGAGTCATAGAATGAATAGGCATCTGACCACGCATCACATACATAGGAGCCTTACTTACAAAGCCTCCACTTAGTACCAATGCATGAGCTCCTGATTGCTCCAGGCGTTTTGCCACCTGCATAGTCTCATCCATTTCCATTCCACCACGAAAACCATCGCGCATATTCACTTTTACCAATACAGCCATGTCGGTTCCGGCAGCTTTCATCACCTCCTCCATTACCATGTCCATAAAACGCATTCGATTCTCCAAGGACCCACCGAAGCAGTCCTTACGCCGATTGGTATAAGGAGAAAGAAACTGAGAAATCAAATATCCGTGTCCGGCGTGTATTTCAACGGCATCAAAACCAGCTTCACGAGCCAGATTTACAGCATGACCATACGCGCGTGCCATCTCAGGCAGTTCCTCTTTCTTCAAGCCACGAACAAAAGTAGGTGAGTAAAGATTGAAACCGCTGGAAGCTCCGACAGGAGTAACACCACAGATGCTTTTGTGCGACATATTGCCGCAATGTCCCAACTGGATAGCCGCAGCAGCACCTTCGGTATGTACAGCATCGGTCAGTTTTTTTAATCCGGGGATAATTTCAGGCCGCATCCATAATTGGCGGTCGAACGACAAACCACTTTGGGTGACAGCGGCATAGGCCACAGTAGTCATTCCAACACCACCAGCCGCAACTGAACGATGATAGTCAAGCAACATTTGCGAAGGAGCATTACCCGGACACATACTTTCAAATGCCGCTGAGCGGATGGTACGATTCCGTAAAGTCAGCGGGCCAAAAGTTACAGGAGTAAATAACTTGCTCATGAGTATTATTAATGATTTGTGATTTATAAGTGAGATAAATTAATATAGAAACGGAAAAACACGTTTCCGGTTTCCTACCGCATCTCCAAATTCTTCTTTATAGCGATGCCAGATAGCATTGGCACGAGGAACTAGGTTAGCTACTGTCCACCATAGGAAGACCAGCCCGGAAAGCGACCATGTCAATATAACCCATCCTGCCCATTCTATAATTTCACCAAAGTAATTGGCAGAAGTGACATAACGATACATCCCCTGCGACGGCAGATAATGCTGCGTATCTCCCGGTTTACGAAGATGGCGAATTACATAATCCGAATACCAGTTGATTCCCATTCCGGTGAAGAACAGCAATACTCCAAGAATAAACTGTGGAGTCTTCAGCCAGTCCAGCGTATAAAGAGTTTCAGGAGCCAGATAAAAAAGCCATTCTCCTTGCATAAAGCCATTCAGAAGGTTGAACAACATTCCCATCATCATAATAGCAAGCGGCATACGGCTCTTTCCCTTCAACAAGAAAGGAAATACAAAGGCGCGCTGGAAATAATGCAATTGGAATAAGAGAAAGAAAATTAAAGGAACAATTGAATTATATCGTGCTGAATTCCACCAAAGTAATAACATCACAATAAACACAGGTGCCTCCATCAGCATCCACGCCAACTTATTATTGATAGAAATGCCCCAAGATGCAGTTCGAAACATTCCATATCCCGCTTTGACAAAATAAAGTGCGATAAAAACAAACAGTGCGATGATGCTCATTGCACCAAGAAATAACTGAAAAGTCCCTTGTTCCATACTTGTTTCGATTTAAGTACGGGCAAAGATATATAAAAAGGAGGAAAAAGAAAACTTCCTCCCCTTAATTAGTTTACAAAGACGTTAGCGAATTATTTTAAAAACAATGAACTTTAAATCAAAGTGACAAGTTCGCAATTTACGTCAGAAATAAGTACAAAGTTACTTACAAAAGGAAACAGGATGAGACATAGTCGTATATTTAGGGTATCTCAGTCCCATACTTAGGGTATCTCAGTATGATACTTAGGGTACCTCAGTCGCATACTGAGATAGGGTTATTATACACCTCTAATAGTCAACTAGTTACAAAACCGCTTTTAGAATCAATAAATCAGAACAAACAGTTTAGAAAAAACGGTCTCATTACTGATGGGTTATGAATTAATTCACCACAGATTACACAGATTGACACAGATTCTATTTTACTGATTATTAGATTAATAAATCTGTGTGAATCTGTGTAATCTGTGGTGAGTCTTATTCATTCCTTTTCCGTTTTACTCCTATTTATCGCTTCTTGATAGGTACATAAGTCGTATCTTCGAGTACATTTTTGTATGCCGGACGAATGATACGCTTACCTTCAAAGTTCAATTCTTCATTACGGTGTGCACACCAACCGACAATACGAGCCATAGCAAACAACGGTGTAAAGATTTCCTGCGGTAATCCAATCATTTCATAAACAAAGCCGGAATAGAAATCAACGTTACTCGATACCGTTTTCCCATTGTTCTTTACGCGACCAAAAGTTTCGATAGCACGTTCTTCCAAGAGCTCAAGGAAAGCAAACTCACGCTCTTTCCCTTTTTCCCGGGCAAGATCACGAGCCAGTTCTTTCAGTAAGATAGCACGTGGATCAGAAATCGTATAAACAGCATGTCCGATACCATAAATTAATCCGGTCTTATTATAAACTTCCTTATTCAGCATACGGGTAAAGTAAGTGTCGATCTCATCCACACTTGTCCAGTCCTGAATATTCTCCTGTAAATGATGGAACATATCAGCCACCTGAATATTTGCACCACCATGAAGCGGGCCTTTCAACGAACCAATACCTGCGGCAATGGATGAGTATGTATCCGTTCCGGTAGAAGAAGTAACACGGACTGTGAAAGTGGAGTTATTACCTCCTCCATGTTCTGCCTGAAGCACCAACAAAAGGTCGAGCGTACGAGCATCCAGCTGTGTATAATTACGTTTCAGCATATAAAGGAAATTTTCGGCAATAGAAAGATTTTCCTGCGGATGGCGAATATGCAATGAACGACCGAAAGTGGCATGGCGCAACATATTATATGCATAAGCAATAATGGTCGGGAACTTAGAAATCAATTCTATGCTCTGGCGCATCAGGTTGTCGCGGGAAGTATCATCGGCAGCAGGGTCAAAACGATACATCTCAAGTACACTGCGTGCCAGGATATTCATAATATTATTCCCTTCCAGTTCTATAATATTCATCTTAGTCTTCTGCTCCAACGGCATATTATCATTAATCAGTTCACGGAAAGAAGCCAGCTCTTCCTTATCGGGCAAATTACCGGACAGTAACAGATAAGCCACTTCTTCAAATCCGAAACGTTTCTCTTTAACAAAAGCATGTACAATATCTTCTACATCATAACCACGATAGAACAGCTTACCCGGGATAGGTTTCAAGCCGCCGCCCGGAACACGTTCATACCCCACTACATTACCAATTCTGGTGAGTCCAACCAAAACACCCGTGCCGTCTTCATTGCGCAAACCACGCTTTACATCAAATTTGGAGAATAATTCGGTATCAATCCGAACCGCTTCCTTCATATCCTCGGAAAGCTTATAAACTAAATATTCCTTCTTCATTTTCGTATCGTTTTAATCGTTAGTACTATTTTTCAATTCTTTCCACTATCTCCCGGGTAAAAGCAGAAGTGGACAAAGAGACACCGCCGGGCATGAAGCGCGCCAGGTCGGCGGTAGCACGGGCATCAAGGAAACTTTGTTCCAAGGCATGTTCTATCAAGGAAGCAGATTCTTTCCAACCAAAGTATTCGAGCATCATTACGGCAGACAGAATGATGGAACAGGGATTCACAATATCTTTGCCTGCAATATTCGGTGCTGTACCATGAGTGGCCTCAAAGATGGCATGTCCGGTCTGGTAGTTAATATTTGCTCCGGGAGCAATACCGATACCGCCCACCATGGCAGCCAACTGATCGGAAACATAATCTCCATTCAGGTTAAGGGTAGCAATCACAGAGTATTCTTCAGGAATCAATAATGTATTTTGCAGGAAAGCATCCGCAATGCAATCTTTTATCACCAGCTTTCCATCAGCCAGAGCTTCTCCAAACTCACGTTCAGCCAACTCATAGCCCCACTTTTTGAAACCTCCTTCGGTAAACTTCATTATATTTCCTTTGTGTACCAATGTCACGGAAGGCAGATTATTCTCAAGTGCATACTGGCAGGCAGCACGCACCAATCGTTCCGTTCCTTCTTTTGAAACAGGTTTCACACCGAAAGAAGATGTCTTGGGGAACCGTACTTTCTTCACCCCCATCTCATCGTGCAGAAACTTATAGAACTTTTCAGCCTCCGGTGTACCGGCTTCCCACTCGATACCTGCATAAATATCTTCCGTATTTTCACGGAATACACACATGTTCACCTTCTCCGGATGACGAACCGGAGAGTGAATACCCTGATACCAACGAACCGGTCGCAGGCATACATACAAGTCCAATGTCTGGCGCAATGCCACGTTCAGTGAACGGATACCACCACCGACAGGGGTCGTCAGCGGACCTTTGATACCTACCTTGTAATCACGGAAAGCTTCCATCGTTTCATCAGGCAACCACAGGCCACATTTTTCAAAAGCCCGTTCGCCTGCCCACACTTCCATCCATTCAATTTGCCGTTGTCCACTATATGCTTTTTGCACGGCAGCATTCACAATAGCTTGCATAGAAGGAGTTATTTCAACTCCTACCCCATCACCTGTAATAAAAGGTACTGTAATTTTATCCATCTTTCTATCTTGCATTAAGAGCAGAACCGGCACGGAACCAGCCTATCTGCTGTTCATTATACGTATGTTGAGCTTCGAAGCTATCCTTCGTACCATCTTCGTGGTGAAGGACAATCTTAAGATTACGGCCGGGAGCAAAGTCCATCAATCCGATTACCGAAATTAAATCATGTTCCTGAATCTTATCATAATCGGCTTTATCCACAAAGGTCAATGCCAGCATACCTTGTTTCTTTAGATTCGTTTCATGTATACGGGCAAAACTCTTTGCCAGGATCACACGAACATTCAGGAAACGGGGCTCCATAGCGGCATGTTCACGACTGGAACCTTCACCATAGTTTTCTTCGGCTACTACAATGGAAGAAATTTCTTCGGACTTATACATCTTTGCCGTACCGGAAACCGGACCGTACGTATTAGTCAAACGATTCCAGACACTGTTAGTTTCTCCATTGAAAGCATTTACAGCACCCATCAGCATATTGTCTGAAATATTCTCCAGATGTCCACGGAAACGAAGCCACGGACCCGCCATTGAAATATGGTCTGTAGTACATTTACCCTGTGCCTTAATCAGCAACGGCATATTAAGTAAGTCGGTCCCTTCCCAGGCAGGGAATGGTTGTAGTAATTGAAGCCGTTGCGAATGGGGATTCACATTGATTTCCACCTTTTCACTGCTGGGGGCTATATACCCTTCGCTACCTTCGGCAAATCCTTTCGGTGGCAATTCTTCACCCACAGGCTCAGAGAGTTTTACCTTTTCACCTTCACGATTCACCAATACATCTGTCAGCGGATTGAAACAAAGGTCTCCGGCAATCGTCAGTGCCATCGTCAATTCGGGGGAAGCGACAAAGGCGTACGTATTCGGATTACCGTCTGCACGTTTAGCAAAATTACGATTGAAAGAGGTTACGATAGAATTCTTGCGAGTAGGGTTATCTGTCTCACGTTTCCACTGACCAATACAGGGACCGCAGGCGTTTGCCATAATTGTAGCACCGACTTTTTCAAAAGTTCCTATCATACCATCCCGCTCTGCTGTAACCCGTATCCGTTCGGAACCGGGGTTCACAATCAGGGGAGCGGCTACTTTCAGGTGCTTCTCTTCAACCTGGCGGGCCAAGGAAACGGCACGACTTAAATCCTGATAAGACGAGTTGGTGCACGAACCTATCAATCCGACTTCCATCTTGCGCGGATAACCGTTAACCAATACTTTTTCTGCAAATTCAGAAATAGGCGTAGCGGCATCGGGAGTAAAAGGACCATTAATATAAGGTTCCAGCCTTGAAAGATCAATCTCAATTACCCGGTCGTAATACTTCTCCGGGGCAATCATGATGTCGGCATCTGCACGAAGATCACCCGCCACAGAATCAGCCATTTCTGCCACTTCTTCTCTTCCTGTAGCTTTCAGATAAGTAGCCATACGATCATCATAAGGGAAAAGTGACGTAGTGGCACCGACTTCGGCACCCATATTACAAATAGTCGCCTTACCGGTAGCGGACAAAGAAGCCGTGCCCGGTCCAAAATATTCAATGATTGCATTTGTGCCACCTTTAACCGTCAGAATACCTGCCAACTTCAGAATCACATCTTTTGGAGCTGCCCAACCGCTTAGTTCACCTTTCAGATGTACACCAATCAAGCGGGGCATTTTCAATTCCCATTCCATACCAGTCATCACATCTACTGCATCGGCACCACCAACGCCGATGGCAACCATACCCAGACCACCTGCATTGGGCGTATGCGAATCCGTACCTACCATCATTCCACCAGGGAAGGCATAATTTTCCAATACCACCTGATGAATGATACCCGCACCCGGTTGCCAGAAGCCGATACCGTATCGGGAAGAAACGTCACGCAAAAAATCGTATACTTCTTCGTTTGTCTTGGTAGCAGTGGCAATATCTTCCCGGGCTCCTCTATAGGCCTGTATCAGATGGTCGCAATGTACTGTCGAAGGTACGGCAACTTGTTCGCGACCTGCATTCATAAATTGCAGCAATGCCATTTGGGCGGTTGCATCCTGCATTGCTACACGGTCAGGGCGGAAGTTTACATAATCTTCTCCCCGCTTGTAGTCTTTTACCCCCTTCTCATCAAACAGATGAGTGTACAAAATTTTTTCTGCTAATGTCAGCGGACGTTGCAGTATAGCCCGCACGTGTTCCATTTTCCCCTTATAAGAAGCATAAAAGGCCTTTAACATAGTTACGTCATACACCATAATCACATTTATTTTTAGTTTTCCAATATTGTAAAGATTACAAATTAATATAATAAACAAACTAAAATCATTAAAGGTTTAACAAATTAAAGCTTTTCTTCGTGCAAAAGCGAAGAATGATTACCTTTGCGAAAAAACTATGCGATAAATGATAATTTAGCAGCGAAGCTATTGATATTCTGACTATCTCAATTCCCCTCCTCCAGTTGGAGGAGGGGTGCCCAACGGGCGGGGTGGTAGGTGAGAGAAAAATTCCTTTATCTTATTATTTATAGGTATTTTATTGTTTTACCTACCACCTCCCCCTACGGGTACTCCTCCTCCAACGGAGGAGGAGAATTTAAGATACTTCCGCGTAACAATTCTCGCTGCTAAATTATCATTTATCATTATTCATCATTAGTTTATATGAGCAATAACCTCCTTTCTCCAACAGACCATCTTCAGCGACAAGAACTGCTCCTGCGCATGGAATATGAATTCGAAAAGGAAGAATTCAAAAGACAGACTGAAACCATGGGCATCGCCCGTAAGGTAAAACGGGGACTCTGTTGGTATCCTGTCACTCCCGGACGAAGTTACTACAATTCACTGAATCAATTAGTAATAGAAATTACACATACGGAAGATACTGATATAGAACATAATTTTGAATTCGGGCGTCCCGTCTGTTTTTTCCGTAAAGGATACGACGAAAAGATCACATATTTCAATTCCATTGGTACTATCAGCTATGCCAACGAAACACGTATGGTTGTTGCAATGCCCGGTGCAGGTGCTATACTGGAAGTACAATCTGCCGAAAACCTCGGAGTGCAGCTTTATTTTGATGAAACGTCCTACCGCACTATGTTCGAAGCACTCTCCGATGTAATTCGCGCTAAGGGCAATCGATTGGCAGAATTAAGAGATATTATGTTGGGAACTTTAAAACCCGGATTCCGTGAACTCTACCCCGTCCGTTTCCCCTGGCTGAACTCTACACAGGAAAATGCAGTGAACAAAGTATTGAACTCCCGCGATGTTTCTATTGTACACGGGCCTCCGGGAACAGGAAAAACAACTACTCTCGTAGAAGCTATCTATGAAACATTGCACCGCGAACCTCAAGTGCTGGTTTGCGCCCAAAGTAATACTGCCGTCGACTGGATCTGTGAAAAGCTCGTAGATCGCGGTGTGAATGTCCTGCGCATGGGTAATCCCACCCGGGTAAACGACAAAATGCTTTCATTCACTTATGAGCGCCGCTTCGAAGGGCATCCGGCCTATTCTGAACTATGGAGTATCCGTAAAGCCATGCGTGAAATGGGTGGCAAACATCGGGGCAGTTATGAGGAACGTGAAAGCGCCCGCAATCGTATGAGTCGCCTGCGTGATCGTGCCACACAATTGGAAATACAAATCAATGCCGATCTTTTTGACAATGCCCATGTCATAGCCTCCACCCTTGTCAGCAGCAATCACCGTATACTGAACGGGCGTCACTTCGGTACACTTTTTATTGATGAAGCTGCCCAAGCCCTGGAAGCCGCCTGTTGGATAGCTATTCGCAAGGCCGACCGTATAGTACTGGCAGGCGATCATTGCCAGCTTCCGCCTACTATAAAATGTTACGAAGCTGCCCGTGGAGGCCTCGAATGTACATTGATGGAAAGAGTGGTTGCCAATAAACCCAGCACTGTCTCCCTATTGAAAGTACAATATCGTATGCACGAGGATATCATGAAATTTCCCTCTCAGTGGTTTTATAATGGAGAACTACAAGCGGCTCCTGAGATACGATACCGCGGTATTCTCGACTGGGACACTCCTATCAACTGGATAGATACTTCTGACATGGATTTTAAAGAAGAGTTTATAGGAGAAACATTCGGGCGTATCAATAAAGCAGAAGCAGATTTACTTCTTCAAGAATTAAAAGCTTATATCGACCGCATCGGTGGAAAACGCGTGTTAGAAGAGCGGATCGATTTCGGTATAATTTCCCCTTACAAAGCCCAGGTGCAATATCTTCGCAATAAGATTAAAGCAAGCGGCTCACTTAAGCCCTACCGGAGTCTACTCACCGTTAACACCGTAGACGGCTTCCAAGGACAGGAACGTGATGTCATTTTCATCAGCTTGGTCCGTGCCAATGAAGACGGACAGATAGGTTTCTTGAATGACTTGCGAAGAATGAACGTAGCCATCACCCGTGCCCGCATGAAGCTGGTGATATTGGGCGAAGCGGAAACAATGAAACGCCACAAGTTCTATAAGGAACTCATTGAATACATCCATACCATCACATAGACTCGCCGAAAGAAAAACTCATCGACTTATACTGAAATATCTTTTTCCCAGTTGAGATAATATATTTTCCCAGTTAGAGAAATATATTTTCTCAACTGGGTAAAAATAGGCTTGCTTTAAATTCAACTATAGAAATCGGAAAACTTAATGTAAACACCGGATATTTCGGCTAATCCTTTTTTGTCAATAATAGATTTATGAAGTCCCCGGTAACTTCATGCTTTGTTATAAAAAAAGAGGAGCAACTTACGTTACTCCTCCCATTGTCTTCTTCCCGAACTTAAATCAGGATTACGGTTACAAATATACTACATTGAAACACCGAAATCAAATATTCGGGCATTTTTATTCTTAATCCCCAAGAAGGATTAGTTGTTTTCCGGACGCAACTGACGCACCGTAACAGCAGTCTGCCACATTTCGCTTTCGCGCAACTGACGAAGTTCTTCGTTCAGTTTCTCACGATAATCAGGTTGAGAATTGCTATCGATAGAGATCTGAGCTTCATTACCAGACTTAACGCTTGCATACAATTTCTGTACTACCGGCTTAATAGCATCGTGGAACGGAGTCATCCAGTCCAGAGCACCGCGTTGTGCAGTAGTTGAACAGTTAGCATACATCCAGTCCATACCATTCTTTGCGAACAACGGCATCAATGACTGAGTCAATTCTTCTACAGTTTCATTGAATGCTTCTGACGGAGTATGACCGTTTTCACGCAATACTTCATACTGAGCCAACAGCAATCCCTGAATAGCTCCCATCAATGAACCACGCTCACCTGTCAGGTCAGAAGTAGCTTCACGTTGGAAAGTAGTTTCAAACAAATATCCTGAACCTATACCGATACCCAATGCAATGGTACGATCCATAGCTTTACCTGTAGCATCCTGATAGATAGCGTAAGAAGAGTTCAAACCACGACCTTCGAGGAACATAGTACGCAATGAAGTACCCGAACCTTTAGGAGCTACCATGATTACGTCGATATCTTTCTGAGGAACTACACCTGTACGGTCGCTCCAAGTGATAGCGAAACCATGAGAGAAGTAAAGAGCTTTTCCTGGAGTCAGGTAAGGTTTGATAGTAGGCCATACAGACATTACGGCTGCATCAGACAACAAGCACATAATGATAGTACCTTTCTCACAAGCCTCCTCAATGCCAAACAGTGTTTCACCCGGTACCCATCCGTCAGCTATTGCTTTCTCATAAGTCTTACCCGGACGCTGTCCAACGATTACGTTGAAACCGTTATCGCGCAGGTTGCATGCCTGTCCCGGTCCTTGTACACCATAACCGATCACTGCAATTGTTTCATCTTTCAAAACTTCACGTGCTTTTTCCAAAGGAAACTCTTCGCGGGTCATTACATTCTCAGTAACACCGCCAAAATTCAATTGTGCCATTTTCTTTTTTAGTTTTTTATTTGTGGCTTGCGCCAGCTAATGATTAATAAAATTATTTCTCTGTAAATATTACTTTTGAACGGCAAACCACCTCGCTGCCACTCTTTTTCACTTCAATATCGAAAGCTCCGTCACCCAATTCATCTTTATAGAGTGTAAGTTCATCACCGTAATAACTCTCAGCTACGTAAGCCATTTCAAAACGGCGGATACGCTTTTCCTTATACATCTCTATCGGAAACAAGTCCATGATATGTTCGATGTAGCGGATACTGTTCACGTGTCCGTTGATGTCGATATCACTGTATTTAGCTTTCAATGTAGCTACCGGTTCGGTAGAAGTCACTTTGATGCGTGAAGGTTTCTCGATAGGGCAAGGTTCATCGCACACATAATCTACAATGCTACCTCCGTGCAATGCCAGCAAATCGGCAGGCTTGCGGGTATTGAGGTTAATCATAGCCCATACAGAACGCGCATAACCAATCTTCTTTCCGTCTTTGTCCAACAAGGCAAAGTTACGATCTGTGAAAAGGCGGTACACATTCTCTACCCAAGTCCAGATGGTAAAGTCCTCATATTGATAAGGCATTTCATCCAGTTCGATGGCAAGGCGGGAGAGTACCCATGTGTAGTTGTCCTCATTCAGCGTGGCTATACCGAACCCACGGTCGCTGGCATGGAAACCGGCGCAATTCAGCAAATGGTTTCCCAACACGCCCATGGTAAGACGCCCGGTAAAGTCCACATGAAAAGGCTCCGCTACAAACTGATATTTTCCTATCTTACTACTATTCTCACTCATTGTTTTGCTCCTTTTCTTTTTTCAAGCGATATTTCGTTTCACGGTCAGCAAGGTATTCGTTCACACGCTCGAAGCAACTCGTGGTGATAGCCACACGCCCTGAACGAACAAACTGAAGTACACAATCAAGGGCACGCAGCTCGTCATAAAGATTGGTGATTTCTTCACCCATACCATTCTTCTCTACGATAGCAAACACAGCATTCACCTCTACGATACGTGCATTATACTTGCGGATTACTTTTGATACCTCCGGTTTTTCTTCCAGTATCGGGGTTGTTATCTTATACAATGCAATTTCGTGCTGATAGATCTCATCATCCGTGAAGTAGTGCGCTTGAAGCACATCTATCTTCTTGGTGATTTGCTTAGTCACTTTCTCAATGGTGTCTTTATCCGTCCATGCGGTAATGGTGTACTTATGTACACCCTTGATGGACGAAGCCGAAACATTCAGACTCTCGATATTGATCTGGCGACGGGTAAACACTGCGGTTACCTGGTTCAGCAAACCGGCGAAGTTCTCCGAATGAACGATTATCGTATATAATGTCTTATCCATACTAAATTAAGAATTAAGAACGAAGAATAAAATTAGCATTCCAACAACATCTGGTTTACCGAACCACCCGGAGGTGTCATCGGCAACACATTGCCTTCTTCCATAACGCAGGCTTCCAACAGGAACGGACCATCCGTAGCAAGCATTTCCTCTATTGCACCTTTCAGTTCTTCACGCGTCATTACACGACGTGAAGGAATGTCGTAGGCAGAAGCTATCTTCATATAATCCGGATTCAACATCGGAGTGAACGAATAGCGACGATTGAAGAACATCGCTTGCCACTGGCGTACATTACCCAGGAAGTTATTATTCAGCAAGATCATCTTAACAGGAGCCTTCTGTTCCATAATGGTTCCCATCTCCTGAATGTTCATTTGCAGACCACCATCACCCATAAATACACATACAGTGCGGTCGGGACGTCCGAAAGTTGCACCGATTGCTGCGGGAAGTCCGAAGCCCATTGTACCCAATCCACCGGAAGTTACAATGCTACGTTCCTTACTATACTTAAAGTAACGGGCAGACATCATCTGATTCTGACCAACATCAGTAACCAATACAGCTTCATGATTCGTTGCCTCACTTACGGCACGGATCACTTCTCCCATACTCAAAGATTTACTTGCCGGATGCAATTCAGGACGGATCACCTTTTCTTCCTCTACTTCCTCGTAAGGCAAGAAGCTATCCAACCATTCCTGGTGAGTAGCAGGTTTCAGAAGTGCCGTAACGGCAGCAAGGGTTTCCTTGCAATCGCCCAATACGGCAATATCTGTCTTCACATTCTTGTCTATCTCAGCAGGGTCTATGTCGAAATGAATGATTTTCGCCTGTTTGGCATACGTATCCAACTTTCCGGTTACACGGTCGTCAAAGCGCATACCTACGGCGATAAGTACATCGCACTTATTCGTATTGATATTCGGTCCCAAGTTGCCGTGCATCCCCAGCATACCTTTATTTAAAGGATGTGCGGTAGGCAAAGCAGAAAGTCCCAACAGTGTACAACCGGCAGGTATTCCGGCTTTTTCTATGAAAGCGCGTAGTTCCTGTTGTGCATCACCTAACTCAACACCCTGTCCCACCAATACCAATGGACGTTCAGCGCTATTGATCAGTTCAGCAGCCTGGCTCACAGCCTCTTCATCCATTTCGGGAACAGGCTGGTAACTACGGATGTAATCCAACTTGGCAGGAGCATATTCACTTTTCTCTACTTGTGCATTCTTGGCAAAGTCCAATACAACAGGACCGGGACGACCGCTTTTTGCAACATAGAAAGCGCGGGCTACAGCCCAAGGCACATCTTCAGCACTACGAATCTGATAGCTCCACTTCGTGATAGGCTGCGTAATACCTACCAGGTCAACTTCCTGGAAAGCATCCGTCCCAAGGAATCCCGTACCTACCTGACCGGCAATTACTACCAAAGGGGTACTGTCTATCATAGCATCTGCGATACCTGTTATCGTATTCGTCGCTCCGGGACCACTAGTCACCAGGCAGACACCTACTTCGCCTGATACGCGGGCAAAGCCCTGCGCGGCATGAGTAGCACCCTGTTCGTGTCGAACCAAGATGTGATTCAATGTCTTCCGATGGTCGTATAAAGCGTCAAATACCGGCATGATGGAGCCACCCGGATATCCGAAAATGGTCTTTACTCCCTGATGTTCCAAGGAACGCATCAATGCTTCAGCGCCTGTTATTATATCTTTCATTCTATTAATGGATAATGGAATTCTATTTCATTTGTCAATTCTCGGTTAATCAATCAGTCTCACTGCCCCCTTATCGGCAGAACTTACCATACTGGCATATGCCTTCAAGCTCTTTGAGACTTCGCGTTGACGGGTGACGGGGGTCATCGGGCGGGCTGCCAGTTCCTCATCCGTCAGTTTGACGTTGATAGCACGTCCGGGAATATCAATCTCGATGATGTCACCATCCTGAATCTTACCGATATTACCTCCGGCAGCCGCTTCGGGAGAAATATGTCCGATACTCAATCCTGACGTACCGCCACTGAAACGACCGTCCGTAATCAGTGCACATTCCTTGCCCAGATGGCGCGATTTGATATAAGAAGTCGGATAGAGCATTTCTTGCATACCGGGACCGCCTTTCGGACCTTCGTGTGTAATGACCACAACATCACCGCTGACCACTTTCCCGGCAAGGATGCCATCGCAAGCAGCGTCTTGTGAATCGAACACTTTAGCAGGACCTGTAAATTTCCAGATGCTTTCATCCACACCTGCCGTTTTCACTACACAGCCATCCTGAGCGATATTACCTTTCAGTACTGCCAGACCACCGTCTTTGCTATAAGCATGTTCCAGATCGCGAATGCAACCTCCGGCACGGTCAGTATCCAATTCTTTATAATAGACATCTTGCGAACCCAGTACCAGATTGAACTTTCCGGCAGCAGCGCTCTTATATTTCTTCACAGCTTCTTCGCAAACATTCGGGCTGGTAATAACGTATTTGTCGATTACATCCGCCAGCGTCATACCGTCTACACGCTTTACGTTCGTATCGACTAATCCGCCTTTGGCAAGCTCGCTCATGATAGCGATGATACCTCCGGCACGATTTACGTCTTGAATGTGATACTTCTGAGTATTCGGGGCAACCTTACACAGACAGGGAGTCTTACGTGACAGCATATCGATGTCATCCATACTGAAATCTGCCTCTGCCTCGTGTGCTACAGCCAAGAGGTGAAGCACTGTGTTGGTAGAACCACCCATCGCAATATCCAGCGTCATGGCATTCAGAAAAGCCTGACGGGTAGCGATGCTACGGGGAAGCACACTGTCATCCCCATCTTCATAATATTTATAAGCATTTTCAACAATCAGTTTGGCAGCATCCTTGAACAGTTGCGTACGATTGGCATGAGTAGCCACAATCGTACCATTACCCGGCAATGCCAGTCCGATGGCTTCGTTCAGACAGTTCATTGAGTTAGCGGTAAACATACCGGAACAACAACCACAAGAAGGACAAGCATGTTGTTCTATCTGAGCCACATCGGCATCACTTACACTTTCATCAGCCGACTTAATCATAGCATCGATCAAATCCAGATGCTGACCGTTCCATTCGCCGGCTTCCATCGGTCCGCCTGAAACGAATACAGTAGGGATATTAAGGCGCATTGCTGCCATCAACATACCCGGAGTAATCTTGTCGCAGTTACTGATGCAAACCATCGCATCCGCTTTATGCGCATTCACCATATACTCTACGCTGTCGGCAATGATGTCACGTGAAGGAAGCGAATAAAGCATTCCATCGTGTCCCATCGCAATACCATCGTCAATGGCAATCGTGTTGAATTCGGCAGCAAAGCATCCCAGCTTCTCAATCTCAGCTTTCACCTGTTGTCCGATTTCGTGCAGATGCACATGTCCCGGGACAAACTGTGTAAATGAGTTGACAATTGCGATAATAGGTTTTCCTAATTGCTCTTTCTTCATGCCATTTGCCATCCACAACGCACGAGCCCCTGCCATGCGGCGGCCTTGCGTGCTGAACGAACTGCGTAATTGGTGTTTCATCTTCAAATCTCCTTTTAATTAAAAAGCCTTCCTCACATATGGTGAGAAAGGCTCCTAAATTGATATCTTAACGTACGAATACATACACAACCTTTCTCACGCTCTTGATTCCAGGACCACGACGCGAATAATATGCAGGACTGCCAGGTTAATAGATGTATGTAAGTTCATAACTTTATTTACTTTACTGTTTTCGTTAATCGTGCTGCAAAGGTAAGGGCTTTTTTATAAACTCCAAACAATTTGAAGAAAAAAATGAGATTATTATGATTAATCGTAAGAAAACCCCGCATTAAAATCTTATTTTATCACTTATTCAAGGCAAATCTGAGTAATTCGCTACCATGAACAGGAATTATTCAAGAGGGTTCGAAGCATTTAATTATCTGAAAATTACAAGAGCTTACCCATTCGCCAACTAAATTATTCGTATCTTTGTCCCTTCCAAAAAGAAAAAACAGGAATTACTAACTTAAAACAGTAGGAATATATCAATGGAAACAGTAGAAAACAAGTACATTACCGTAGCTTATAAATTATACGCTATAGAAGATGGTGAAAAAGATTTCACCGAAGAAGCCACCGCAGAACACCCTTTCCAATTCATTTCCGGTCTGGGTCTGACTTTAGAGTCTTTCGAAGATCAAGTGAAAGATCTGAAAGCAGGTGACAAGTTTGATTTCACAATCGCTTGCGCAGATGCTTACGGTGACTTCGACGAAGAACATGTAATCGACCTTCCGAAGCAAATCTTTGAAGTAGATGGTAAGTTCGATAGCGAACGTATTGTAGCCGGTAACGTAGTGCCTTTAATGACCTCTGAAGGTCAACGTATCAACGGAACCGTACAAGAAATTAAGGCAGACGTAGTGGTAATGGATATGAACCACCCCTTGGCAGGTTGCGACCTGAACTTTGTAGGTGAAGTAATAGAAAGCCGCCCGGCAACCAATGAAGAATTAGCTGAAATCGCTCGTATGATGAGCGGCGGTGGATGCAGTTGCGGTTGCGATAGCTGTGGTGACGGTTGCGGCGACGGATGCGGCGATCACGATCACCAAGGATGCGGATGCAATCATTAAGATAGTGATTAACGGTAAGTGATTAGTGATTAGTATGCTGTGCTATTATGCTGCACAGTTTCCAATCACTAATCACTCACCACTAATCACTATTTCCCCGTCATTATCTCCAGCACCAATTTATCCGTCTCATTCATTCCTTTCGACCCTATCTTGGTCAGATTACGGATACTTTGATCCACGTCTTCATCAATAATACCTTCTACAGAAGTTACACAACGGTTTTCCATAGCCATGATGGCAGAAAGAACAGCGGTAGATACACCTGTTGTTACTTTCAACGCACAGCTGGGCTTCGCACCGTCACAAATCATACCCGTAAGGTTGGCTATCATATTCTGAACGGCATAAGCCACCTGATCGTAAGTTCCTCCCATCAACCAGGTAATACCACAACTGGAACCTGTAGCAGCAACCACACAGCCGCATAAAGCAGACAAACGTCCCAAACTTTGTTTAATGTAGATTACTGTCAGATGGCTCAACATCAGAGCACGTATCAGTTCTTCTTCTGATTTATCATTTTCTTCAGCGAAGACGAGGACAGGCAAAGTGGCAGATATACCTTGATTTCCACTACCGGAATTGCTCATTACCGGAATCATAGCCCCTGCCATACGAGCATCACAGGCACCTGATGTATAAGATAAGATATGTGAGAAGACACTATCTCCCATCACCTTATGTTCATAAGTACCACGCAACATCTTACCTAGGCCATGGCCATAATTGCCTTCAAAAGAACGTTCGGCAGCCGCCTTATTCAAGCGGGCTGTTTCCAGAATAAAGCTGATCTCATCCAGTGGAGTATTCAGAGCAAAATCATAAACTTTACGTAAAGTCAGCTCCAGGCACTCTTCCTCTTTTTCACAGCTTGCCGTATGTTGTTTCTGAAATAGAACTTCTCCGTTACGTTCTATATATATAAAGGAGGTATGTCCTCCGGCAATCACAGCTATTGCTTTATCATCTCCGGCCTCACAGCATACTTCAATATATAATTTCTCTTCAATATTCTCTTTCAACGAAATATGAATGCGCTTTTCCTCAATGAAACGTTTCCCCTCTTCCACTACATCAGGCGTACTGTCTTTCAACACTTCCAACTGATATTCCGATTTTCCGATCAACGCCCCCAGCGCAATAGCAATGGGCAGGCCAATCATTCCGGTACCCGGAATGCCTACTCCCATAGCGTTTTTCAGAATATTAGCACTTAGCAACACATTAATTTTTTCCGGCTTTGTCCCCAGTGTTTCTGTTGCTTTAGCTACGCACAATGCCACAGCAATGGGCTCTGTACACCCAATAGCCGGCACCACTTCCTGATGTATCAGGTCGATTATCCGTTTTCTCTCCGTTTCCGTTATCATTATTTCACTGATTTTAATGGACACAAATTTAGAAAAAATGTTTTTAATACGTGCGCAAAGTCTTCTATTTCAAAAAAGAAACTTAACTTTGCGCTCGAGTTTTACATTATTAATAACCAAAAACTGAATTAAATGAAGATTAAAACGCTAACCTCGTGTTTCTTTTTGGCATTTGCCATATCTTCTTGTATACAAGACGAAGCGCTTAATTCTGAAGCGGCCATTGATGGTTGTACGGGTGCAGATGTGCAGCTGGCCAATATTAATGCAAATGAAAAAATAGTCGATGTATATGTACATAAAGGTGCAGACCTTGCCAAACAAGAGTTGAAATTCACTCTGCCAGAAGGTGCAACTATCAAACCTAATAATAGCAGAGACGGAGATACCGGAAACTTCTACAACTTTAGTGAAGCAGGCAATTCACGTTCATTTACCGTAACCTCTGAAAATGGTGAATTCAAACCCACTTATACTATAAATATTAAACCGACAGAATTACCAACAGTTTATCACTTTGAGGACTTGTTGATTGCAGAAAATACCCCATATCACATCCTTTACGAGTTCGCTCCAAGTACTTCACAAGGAATATCTAAAGTTCTGCAGTGGTCTAGTGGAAATCCAGGCTTTGCATTGACTGGAATGGCAAAAAGCCCTACCGATTACCCTACAGTACAAGTAGAAGGCGGATTCAATAAGAAATGTGTTAAGTTGGAAACTAAAGACACTGGTAGTTTTGGTGCAATGGTAAAAATGTATATTGCTGCCGGCAATCTGTTTATCGGCAATTTTGATGTAAGCAAAGCATTGGCAGGACAAGAAGGCGCCCTTAAAGCTACCACCTTCGGTTTTCAATTCTATAAACATCCTAAAACTTTAAAGGGATACTATAAGTACAAAGCTGGTCCTGTTTATACTGAAAACGGTCAACCACAAAGTGGTCTGAAAGACAGATTTGACATCTATGCCATCATGTATGAAGCTGATGATAACTCATTCATGCTGGACGGTACTAATGCTAAGACTTCCGACAAACTTGTGTATCTGGCACAGATAAAAGCCGATGAAGCACTGGAAACCGACCAATGGACTGAATTTAGCTTACCGTTTGAACGTCAGAATAATAAGTCCATTGATGAACAAAAACTTCAAAATGGGAAATATAAACTTGGCATCATATTCTCTTCAAGTGTAGAAGGTGACCACTTCAAAGGTGCAGTAGGTAGTACACTCTATATAGACGAAGTAGAATTAGTTTGTGAAGAGAACTAAAAACGAAAATGATTATGAAGAAAGATTATATTATTTTTATTGCATTCTTACTGGCAGTAGTAGGGAGTACATCTGTAAAAGCGCAGGAAGACAGAACAAAAAGCATCACACAATCCTACCTTCGCGGATGGGAATATTCTTTGAAAGCAGGATTTAGTATTGGTGGTACCGCTCCTCTACCCTTACCCGAGGAAATCCGTAAAATAGATAGCTATGTACCCAGCATGACCATTTCGATTGAAGGAAATGCTACCAAATGGCTCGACGAGAAAAAATTATGGGGATTAACTTTAGGTTTGCGTCTAGAAACAAAGAACATGACGACAGAAGCTACCGTAAAAAACTATGGTATGAAGATTATCAATACCAATGGTGGTGAACTAGAGGGTCTATGGACTGGAGGGGTAAAAACCAAAGTAAAGAACTCCTATCTTACTGTTCCCGTCCTTGCTAACTATAAAGTCAGCAAACGCTGGAAGCTCGTAGCCGGACCATATTTTTCGTATTTACTAGAAGGTGATTTCTCTGGCCATGTTTATGAAGGTCACCTCCGTACTCCCAATGAAACAGGTTCACGTGTAGACTTCAGTGGTGAAAGCGTTGCAACCTACGATTTCTCCGATGATCTCCGCAGATTCCAATGGGGCATACAATTCGGTGGCGAATGGAAAGCTTTCAAGCATTTGAATGTTTATGCTGATCTAACTTGGGGACTAAATGATATCTTTAAGAAAAACTTCGATACTATTAGTTTTGCCATGTATCCTATTTATCTGAATGTAGGATTTGGATATTCATTCTAACCTGAATAAAGAAGGCTAAATCAAATAATAAAAAAATCCGGAAGTATAAACTTCCGGATTTTTTTATATCCTTATGCTAGTCTCTTATTCTCCCAGAACTTCCAATTCATCAACAATAAGCGTACTACCTACAGCACCTTTAAATTTATCACCTTCTTTACTTGAAGAACAGATAATAGCCAATTTATAAGTTTTCTCTTTATCATAAGCCTTACCTTCTAGATATTCAAATGGAACATTGAATGCCGTCCATTCTGCCTTATCAGTGCCATCTTCTAAACGCGCAACAGCTACACGATAGTCAGAATCATTGATATCAACACCTGTAAGAATAACATCTTTACCATCAGCACCTACTGCTTCATATAGAACAGCCTGAATAGCACACTCATCCTGAATACCAAGATTATCCTTAATATTATTCTTATCAGAGCCATCAACATAATTATCACCACCTTTATACTTATAAACTCCTTTTAATGATAGTGGAATTTTATCATAAGGAATTCCGAACTCAGTCATCTTTAAAGGGGCTGTTATAGCTGTCATAAAATTAAAATTAAACTTACCTGTAAATAAAGAACCTGAAGCTAAAGGAGCATTTTTAGCAGTTAAAGCATTTCCTCTCGCATCTAAGGTAACCAACTTAGCAGCTTTTCCTTTATAACCAGCTTCTTCCACCATTACAGGATATCCCACCGGATTAGCACTACCATTCACCATTTTCACACCACCATTAGATGATGCTAACTGATCAGCGGGTTGAGGAGCCCAATATTCAGCATAATTCCCTTCTTTTACGGTTTCCCATTCATCAAGAGGGAACTTCATTAAAGAGGTTTTACTAGGAGATATCACCTTATAAATAGTAGCAGTACCATCTTCTGCAACTACCGTATAAACCACAGTCTGAGAGAAATCGGCAGTTCCACCTTCCACAGAGTAAGTAGCCTTATCAGAAACTTTAACAGTAGGAACCAAAGCTTTCAACTCTTCTGAAGTAGCATCATCAAGTACCTTGAAAGTAAATGTATTAGTAGCTTCATCCAACTTGGGTTGTTCAGTTACAACTGCATTCGCTTCATTACTTGGATCAAAGGAAAAACTAAGAATCTTTGCTTCACTACTTTCTGAACCATTAAGGCGTTTCCCTTCATATACCACTTTTACTTGTTGGCTCTCCCCATTCACAACGGCAGCAATATCCATATCAATCTTTACCTGACCATTTGCGACAGTACCTGCTGCATTTATAGTACAAGACAAAGTTTGCACATCCAGCTTCTGAACCCCTGTAAAAGTGTAAGTATCACCTTTCTTAGACAGTTCACAATTACTCAATTCAACATCCCCCACTGGTATACCCATAAAACTGAAATCTTTCAAAGAAAGATTGATAGCAGCAGGACCCGCCTTTGCTACAGATATTTTTTGTGGAATGTCCTTTCCCAAAAGTTGACCTTGAACTGTTACATTCAATGTTCCTTTATAGTTACCTACAATTTCCCCATCAATCGCTGTAGAATAGTCTGGATCATCATCACTACAAGCTATAAACAAACTCATTGAACAGACCAATGCAAACAAATAAAATAAATTCTTCTTCATAATTTTTGTTGTTTAGTTAATACAAGCCTTCTCTACGAAGGCAATAATGTTCTGTTTTTACATCACAATAAATCAAGGATGCAAAATAACAGCTTTTAAAGAATATCTAAAAGGTCTATTCTACTTATTAATGTTCTATTTTTAATAAGAAGTTTATTAACCTCTTTATCTAAATTAAAAAAACAAAAGTGCTTTGAATTAAAAAAACAACTAAAAACATTTGATTGTTTTCAAGTTCAAGAATTATTTATAGAACCCAAAAAGGACTGTATAATTCCATACATTTACAAACACGTTCACAGATAACATATAATAAAAAAATGAGGATACTCTTCCGAATATCCTCATCCTATTTTTCTAAATTTGAATTAGTTTCTCACTAAATCCAATCCTAAATTAAAGTTCGTCGTCACTGACCAATATCCTCCTATCATCTGAATAAACATTCCAGCAGCCTGTGCTTCTTCTGGTACTACACCACCTGCAACCAACGCATTCCAAAGTATAATCAAGTCATTTGTTAGTACTGGTTCTCCAAAATTATCAGTTTCCCCTGTACTACGAAGCGTGAACAGATTATCAAATGCACTCTTATCTAAGTAAATATGAACATGGCCATTATCAGCTATTTTAATATTCATTGGTATCCCATCTTTAGCCCAACTTGTTATTTGGTTAATGGTAGCATTTTGTATTCCACTAAGATCAGCATTCAACAAACCACCAAGCAAAGCTTTAACAGTAGCCGGATCTCCACTCAATACATTTTCTATAATTTCCCCCATACCACTTGCATCGCTTCCAGTAGCAGCAGTTAAAATAGCAGGAATATTCAGTTTTACAACAAATTTTCCATTCTTTTCACTCCAATATGCCAGATCCTTAGGAGAAGTTGTAAAACCACTTGTCACAAAACTAGCTTTTACATCACTCACAGAAGGAAAAGCACCCGTAAAGAAAATAGATATTATAGAAGAGGGATCCATAGCTATTTCAGGGCTTGCAACATAATCAGCAATTATGCTTCCACTTTTGTCTAAAGTGATTGAATTCAAGACTTGAGGCAAAATAGAACCACCCAAATATCGAAATAGAGCTGAAATAAATTCTGGATAATTATCTTCTCCAGTAAATTGCCAATCAGTATACAAGGCGCCTGTCATAGGCCAATTCTTTGTAGTCTCATTTTCTGTCCATTCATAATCCTCTGCTGTATATTCTGCTATTTTATAAGTTCCAATCCAAGGACTTACTTCATCATCATCATCATCACAAGCAGTAAACAAGCTCATTGAGCAAATCAATGCAAACAAATAAAACAAATTTTTCTTCATATCTTTGTTGTTTAGTTAATAATGGCTCCCCATCACTGGGTAACCGTGCTTTTTCTTTTATCACTTTTGGGGTGCAAAATAACCGCTTTTTATCACACCAAACAAGGTCAATACATTAATATTTTTGTCCTTTTTTTAATCTTTTCTCTAAAAAGATCTCTCTACATCACCATTTCCGTGCTCCATTTATATAGGAAATGGGAGGCGTCTCTCCCCTTTATCCAGGGCTACACCATTTACTCTAAAGGGTGTAGCTATCATACCCAAAGGGTGTAGCCATCCTCGGTAAAGGGTGTAGCCCTTTTCAATCGCCCCCACAAGCACTTCTGGGGCACCCTCGCCGTACCCGAGACGTACTTGCTCCGTACCAAGTCCGCAGTTTCTCCGTCTAAAGGTACTTCTGACCGAAGAATGTACGGAGTAAGTACGGTTCAGATACAGTTCGGGTACGATCCTGGTACAATTCAACACAGGGTAAAAAACACCTCATTCCATAAAAAAACAATATTTCTTTCTTTTCATGAGAAAAAATCCATAACTATTTGTTATCTTTAGGCATCCAAAAGCTTTTATTCAAAGGATTTGGCATGAATAAACCTTATACATAAACCATTAAAGCAAAAGATTATGTTCAACTCATTCGGCAACATTCTCCGCCTTACCAGCTTTGGGGAGTCACATGGTAAAGGCATCGGAGGCGTCATTGATGGATTTCCCGCTGGTATCCGCATTGACATGGATTTCGTGCAAGCGGAACTGAATCGTCGCCGTCCCGGGCAATCCCTCATCACAACGGCACGGAAGGAAGGTGATAAAGTAGAATTCCTTTCAGGTATCTTCGAAGGTAAATCGACAGGATGTCCCATAGGATTCATAGTATGGAACGAAAATCAACATTCCAGTGATTATGATAATATGAAGGAAGTGTACCGTCCCTCGCATGCGGATTATACATATAAGGTGAAATACGGCATTCGCGACTATCGTGGCGGCGGACGTTCATCGGCACGCGAAACCATTTCACGCGTAGTAGCAGGTGCGCTTGCCAAACAAGCACTCCGTCAACTGGGCGTACGCATTACGGCATATACCTCACAGGTAGGCCCCATCCGTCTGGAAGAAAATTATACCGCTTATGACCTTGATCTTATAGATACCAATCCTGTACGTTGTCCGGACCCTGTAAAGGCAAAGGAAATGGAAGAACTTATTTTTAAGATCAAAGGAGAAGGTGACACCATCGGAGGTGTAGTGACGTGTGTCATCAAAGGATGTCCTATCGGACTGGGACAACCGGTATTCGGCAAATTACACGCTTCGCTTGCCTCGGCCATGCTCAGCATCAATGCTGCCAAAGCATTCGAATACGGCGACGGATTTAAAGGCCTGAAGCAAAAAGGTTCGGAACAAAATGACGTATTCTTCAATAACTGCGGACGTATTGAAACGAAAACCAATCACTCCGGCGGTATTCAAGGCGGCATCAGCAACGGACAGGATATCTTCTTCCGCGTTGCATTCAAGCCTGTAGCCACCGTACTTATGGAACAACATACGGTCAACATAGATGGGATAGACACCACACTGAAAGCCCGCGGTCGCCATGACCCATGCGTATTGCCACGTGCAGTGCCCATCGTAGAGGCAATGGCTGCCATGACCATACTTGATTTTTATCTTATTGACCGTACTACACAATTATAGAAGTGGTAGGGTGTTAAAGTAATTCACCTTATTATATATATTTATGAGCGAAATACAGAAATACATTTCAAAGAATGAACCCAAGATGCTGGAAGACCTGTTCAGCCTCATCCGTATACCAAGTATCAGTGCAAAACCGGAACATCATGATGATATGCTGGCCTGCGCAGAGCGTTGGGCACAACTTCTGATTGAAGCCGGTGCAGACGAAGCATTGGTGATGCCTTCAAAAGGCAATCCGATTGTTTTCGGACAGAAGATAGTAGATCCTACAGCAAAAACAGTTTTGATATATGCGCATTACGACGTGATGCCCGCAGAGCCGTTAGAACTGTGGAAAAGTGAACCTTTTGAACCGGAAATACGTGATGAACACATCTGGGCACGCGGTGCGGATGATGACAAAGGGCAAGCATTCATCCAAGTGAAAGCTTTCGAATACCTTGTGAAGCACGGTATGTTGAAGAACAATGTCAAGTTCATTTTCGAGGGTGAAGAAGAAATAGGCTCACCCAGTCTGGAATCTTTCTGTGAAGATCATAAAGAACTATTAAAAGCCGATGTCATTCTCGTATCGGACACCAGTATGCTGGGGGCGGACTTGCCCTCACTCACTACAGGACTCCGCGGACTGGCATACTGGGAAATAGAAGTAACCGGACCTAACCGCGACCTGCATTCAGGACATTTCGGCGGTGCTGTTGCCAATCCTATCAACGTACTATGCGGCATGATTGCCAAAGTGGTAGATGCGGATGGACGTATCACGGTACCCGGTTTCTACGATGACGTAGAAGAAGTGCCGCAGGCAGAACGTGATATGATTGCACACATTCCGTTTAATGAAGAAAAATACAAAACCGCTATTGGCGTAAAAGAACTGTTCGGAGAAAAAGGTTACAGTACGCTGGAGCGTAACAGTTGTCGTCCTTCATTCGACGTTTGCGGCATCTGGGGTGGATATACCGGTGAAGGTTCTAAAACAGTACTTCCATCCAAAGCTACAGCAAAAGTATCCTGCCGTCTGGTTCCGCATCAGGACCACCACAAGATTTCGCAAATGTTTGCCGATTATATTCGGAGTATTGCTCCGGATACGGTACAAGTGAAGGTAACGCCGATGCACGGAGGACAAGGTTATGTATGTCCTATCAGCCTGCCTGCCTATCAGGCCGCTGAAAAAGGTTTTGAAAAAGCATTCGGAAAAAAGCCACTGGCTGTGCGACGCGGAGGAAGTATCCCTATCATTTCAACGTTCGAACAGGTGCTTGGCATTAAGACAGTGCTCATGGGGTTTGGATTAGAATCAAATGCCATCCACTCACCCAACGAAAACTTCCCGCTCGATATTTTCAGAAAAGGTATTGAAGCGGTGGTGGAATTTCATATTAGCTTGTAGCTGCAACTCATTGATACGTCGTCCTCAACACCTTGAACTCTGTACGACGGTTAATCGCATTACAAATCTCCTGCTGTTCCGGTGGGAGATTTTTTATAAACTCTTCTGTCAACACATCTCCCTCTTTCAGGAAAGGTGCTGATTTCAGCGTAAACTTGGTCACTGTTTTAGCTTGCTGTTCACCATATCCTTTCGGTGTAAGACGTTCCGGATCAATCCCTCCCTTAATAAGATAGCGTACAACAGACTCTGCACGGCGTTGCGAAAGACGAAGATTATAATCATCATTTCCTTTATAATCGCAATGCGCAGACAGTTCGATAGTAACATTCGGATTGTCATTCAACAACTCTATCAGTTCATCCAGAGCCACTGTAGATTCTGATGTCAGATCAGCCTTATCAAACTCATAAAAAATATTCTCTATCAGTACAGGGCGGGTAATGGAAGATAACGGAAACTCAAGTTCATAGAGGCGATCCTCATTAATATTTTCCGTTGCCATTTCTTCTTTGTCATTCAAATAACCACGGCAGGAAGCCAGCAGGGCATAACGGCATCCCGGTGCGAGCTCTTGAGTGAAAGTACCGTCTTTCTTCACGTTTATCTTTAAATAAGTACCGTCATCCCCCACCAAAGTGACAAGCGCATCAGAGAGCGCATCTCCCTCCTTATCGTACACCAATCCTTTCAAGACATGATGTACCTCAGGAAACTCAAAACTATAAATATGATCCCAACCACGGGCATCTCCACGGTTAGAAGAAAAGAAACCCCGATTGGGAGCACCAGGCTCAAAAGTCATACCGAAATCGTCACCCTGTGAATTCACCGGAGACTGCATATTTTCAATACGCCATCGCCCCGTCAGGCTGTCTGTTATAGCACGGAATATATCCAGCCCTCCCATACCAGGATGTCCGGTAGAAGAGAAATACAAAGTACCATCCGGTGAAAAGGTAGGAAACATCTCATCAGCAGAGGTGTTTATTTCAGGTCCCAGATTGTCGACATAGCCGAAACCATCGCGGGTTATGTTGATACGCCACAAATCCAGCCCTCCCTGCCCACCGGGCATATCAGATACAAAATAAAGATAATCACCCGCAGGAGACAACACCGGATGAGCGACAGAAGAAAGCGTATCATTCAGAATTGCACATTTCTGAGGAGCTCCCCACTCTGCTCCGGCACGCTGAGAAACATAAATCTCGGCATAAGCTGGTGCATTGGGCAAGGTCCGGCAGCGAGTAAAATACATTATTTTACCATCCGACGAAAAAGAGCAGGCACCCTCTTCAAACTCACTATTCACTTCCGAAGCAAGCGGTTCAGGCTTCTGCCATTGTTTCTTTTCATTCCGTTTAGAATGAAATATATCAGCACTCTTCATCCCGGTAATACCGTTCAGGTCAGTACCTTTCGCTTCATTACGGGTAGAGGTGAAATACAAGATATCGGGATCATCTCCCGCATACATAGGAGAATAATCGCTACGGCGGGAAACAAGAATAGGCACCCGTTTTACAATATACCGGGTAGGCTTCTTTTTCCATTCCTGCGCCAAACGACAAGAGGTGAGTCCGATTTGTGTCAGAGAGTCTTTACGTTCTTTCCCGGCAGGCAAGGTCTGTGCGTAAGCAAGGTAATTCTCATAATAAGGTATAGCCGCTGCATACTCACCATTCTTACGGAGCATTTCCGCCAGATAAAAATGAGAGAGAGTATCCGGATAACGATAACGGACAGCATTCATATAAGCGCCTTTAGCTTTCAATGTATAATTGATGCGACGGTAACAATCGCCTTGTTTATAGGCCAGTATGCCCCGTTGCGAACGATCTTTCGGAGAAGTACGGGTATAGGCGGTTTTATAATGACGGGCAGCATCAAAGTATTCACCACGAGCATAGCTTTGCTCTGCATGGCGCAAACTCCGTCCCACTCCACAGGAAGTGAGAAGTAAACCGACAGAAAGAAAAAAGAAAAGAAAACGCCTATATAATCTCATGCTCCATTACTTTTCATAGTTCATTCTAATAAACTGAAAAATCGGCAGATTATTGTATCTTTCATTCCGAACCAAACGCCTGACGAAACGTACATCCGTTCTTCCATTCAGAGCAACCATAAGCGGTTTTACCTTTAATAATGGTTCCTTTGCCGCACAACGGACAAACTTGTCCCTCAACAGAATCTGTTTGGGCAGAATCTGTTTGAGTTGCATCTGTCTGAATATTCCCTGTCTGCGAAGCACCATCAACCGGTGTGACAGGTTTAGCTTCAGTAGCCTTTTTCCGCGGTTTACTCTGACGCTTAGGCTTCGAAGCATCTTTTTCTTTAGCAGCTTTCCCATTCTTACCGCCGGCAGTCGCTTCCTGCACAGCCTGTACAATTGTAATATGCCGGTTACTGTTATCCGAAAGCACGCTCATCACAACTTCGGAAACCATCTGTTTCAGTTCCTCAAGAAATTGTGCAGCATTATATGTTTTCTTTTCAATCTCCCGGAGCTTCTTTTCCCAGATACCCGTCAGTTCGGCAGACTTCAGCAGTTCTTCATGGATAATCTGAATAAGTTCGACGCCTGTGGGTGTAGCAATCAGGTTTTTCTTTTCCTTGCGGATATAATTGCGTTTGAACAAAGTCTCAATAATTGCTGCACGCGTAGACGGCCTGCCGATGCCATTCTCTTTCAGGGCATCCCGCAATTCATCGTTATCCACCAGTTTACCTGCGGTTTCCATGGCACGCAACAAGGTAGCCTCTGTATAAGGACGAGGCGGCTGCGTCCATTTCTCATATAAATCAGGCACATGGGGTCCGCTTTCACCTTTCACAAAAGCAGGTAATACATTCTCTTCCTCTCCCGGGTCTTTTTCTTCTTGCGACTGTGCCCCCGGAGTTCCGAATATAACTCTCCATCCCGGTTCCAGAATCTGCTTACCGGTAGTCTTGAATTCAATCTCTTCAACTACACCCAACACCGTAGTAGTGGCAAACTTACAATCAGGATAGAACACTGCAATAAAACGACGCGCTATCAGATCGAAAACGCGACGTTCCATATCCGTCAGGTTCTGCGGATATTGCCCTGTAGGGATAATAGCATGGTGATCCGTTACCTTTGAATTATCAAAAACTTTTTTGGATTTCAGCAAAGTAGTGCCATCCAAAGGTGTCGTAAACGTAGCGTAGTCACGCAGTCCTTTCAGAATGCCCGGACATTTCGGGTAGATATCATCACTTAGGTAAGTGGTATCTACACGCGGGTAGGTAGCCACCTTCTTCTCATATAATGACTGAATAATTTTCAGAGTTTCATCAGCAGAATAAGCAAACTTCTTATTACATTCCACCTGTAGGGAAGTCAAATCAAAAAGACGGGGGGGAGCTTCCTTTCCTTCTTTCTTGGTTACATTGGTAATGGCAAAAGGAGAATTCCGTATTTGTTCCAGCAATGCCGCCCCTTGCTCTTGGCTGGCAATAGGATCAATACCCCGGTTTTCTTCTTCCTTTTTGGGCTTCTTCCCGGCAGCGATAGCTTCCTTATTCTTTTCAGCTTCCAGAATCAGCTCTTCCTCACTTTTCCGGATTATGGCAGAAAACGTTGTATCACGATATACAGTCTTCAATTCCCAATATTGTTTGGGCACAAAATTCGCTATTTCCAACTGCCGGTTTACAATGAGTGCCAACGTTGGCGTCTGCACACGACCAATGGAAAGTACCTGTTTATTCTGTCCATACTTCATTGTATAGAGACGGGTTGCATTCATTCCGAGCAACCAGTCGCCAATAGCCCGGCTCAGTCCGGCTTCATAGAGCGGTTGAAACTCTTTCTGATCCTTCAGTTTGGCAAAACCTTCACGGATGGCTTCTTCCGTCAACGATGAAATCCACAACCGCTTTACCGGACAGCGTGCACCGGCTTTCTGCATCACCCAACGCTGAATTAACTCTCCTTCCTGTCCGGCATCACCACAATTTATAATCATGTCGGCTTTCTGCATGAGGGTTTCTATCGTATGGAATTGCTTCTCGTAAGTAGGATTACTGATTAGTTTTATTCCGAAACGGGGCGGTATCATGGGCAGGCTTCCCAGGCTCCATGATTTCCAGTTCGGGGTATATTCATGCGGTTCTTTGAGTGTACAGAGGTGACCGAAAGTCCAGGTAACCTGGTATCCGTTCCCTTCGATGTATCCGTCTCTCCTGTCTTTCGCTCCTAATACATCAGCAATGTCACGCGCCACAGAGGGCTTTTCGGCAATACAAACTATCATTCATCTCTTTTTTAGTCGGGCAAAAGTAGTATAAATCGAAAGCAGAAGCAAATTTATTTGCACTATGCTAAGATACAGCCCATTTTCGGGAAGCAAAGGTACAAAAAAGAGATGAATGATAAAAAATGAATTAATCTTTAAAGAATAATTTCTTCCTCAGTACATTTGTACCATTGGTTGCAATAACGATATAGAAACCTTTTTGCATACCTGATAATTCCAGAAAATTAGCGTTGGTATCTTGCAAAAGCAGGCGTCGGCCGGACAAGTCAACGATCTCGATCCGGGTACTCATATCATTCCCTAAGCCACTCCAGGACAATTGGCCGTTGTAGTAAAACATTTCTGCCGCAGACGAGGAAGCATCCGGTAAAATACCGGTTGAAGGATCATCTACGCAAGCGGCATAAAGTTCATGAATCGACCAGTAATTGCCCTTAGTTCCCGTTTGCACAATCTTGAATTTTGAAGTTTCTTCTGCCGGGAAAGAGATAATTTGTACTGATCCCGCATTCTTACCCGAAGCAACAAGTTTCCATGTGTCGCCTTCACCGGTACTCAGATACAATTCATAACCTGCCGGACCATCATTCGGACTCTTCGATGTGTCCAGAATAATCCGGTTCAGTTTCTGTGCCGCTCCCATGTCCACCATCACCCACTGTCCGGCTTGCTGCGAAGCGCTTGTATCCCAACGTGTGGAGGCATCATCATCAATGGCTTTACCCGCATTTGAATTGTTCGTACTGGCCGTGATCTTCCATTTCAGACGATTTAACAGCGCATCCGTAGTAGTGAAAACAGGTGCAATCGTCAAGTTATTCTCCCACACAGCTATCTTATCAATAGTTCCGGTAGCCACATCGGTTACAGTAGACGTAACAGAAGCCTGCTTCTCGTGTCCTTCGCTAATGAAGGCAGCCTCGTCTTTCATATTTACGACAGCATTGTGCAAAACGATAGTACCTGTAGTCTTGGGAAAGTTCATGAAAGAAGTCCCTCCGGACGTACTGAAGTTCACCAGATTCAGATTCATTTTTCCACTTTCCACAACGACACCATGCTTGGCACTTCCCCAGAAATCCGCACCAAAAAGAGTTACCTCACCCGAAAAGCCTGCACGAGTAGTCAAAAAGCGAGTTTCTGTATATGTGTTACTTTGATCCTCAAGGGCTACAACCTGAGAATTAATCATATCAAAGCCAGCCGGATCGAGCGCCTCGTAAACCACGGAATTCCAGGAACCATCAATACCCAATCCAAGGGAGCAACCCGATGCGGCTTTACCCTGGTCGGCTTGAAAGACGATACCCTCGAAACCACCATAGTGGAAGTCATTGTACAAAATCTGATTACGGCAATCGCCCACGGTGATGAAACGTAATTCTGTCTGATTCTGCCAATAAGCCTTGTCCTGATCTGCTTTTGCACTGTTGGGCCATGAACCAAACTTTGTTTCTTCTCCACAAGCATACACTATCGTATTGAACTGCATATTGCAGACCCGCCCACCTTCTGAACCGCCACCGATGCGGATTGCATTCATAAAAACATGTCCTGCCAGATAATCGACATAATGATTGTCACATTTATAAGTAAACAAATCCAGACCGTTGTATGCAGCACGCAAACCTACATTCACTACATACACATCCTTTCCCAGCGCCTGAATACAATAAGGATATTCAGTTACAGTAGGCAATGCGGAAGATACCTGCTCGGGATAGTCAAACGACAATCCACGCACGCCACTACCAGCTGAGAGTTTCAGGAAAGCCTCTCCTTGTGCCTGTCCGCGCCCTGCATAGACTTCAAGAATACTGCCATGCCCACGTGGAATAGTAGCAAAATCAGAAGCGCCCCGCAGTTCCACACCTGTAGGAACTGTCAGATTCCCCAGCACTTTATAACGCCCGCCGGGCAGATATACAATACCTCCACCTTCACTGGCAGCCTTATCCAATGCCTTCTGAATAGCTTCCGTGTTATCCTTAGCCATCTCCAGTCCCGAACGGATATCTATTTGAAGCCACATACTGGTTGAGCTGGCAGTAAATGGTACCACAAAGGGTTCGGCTCCAAAGTCAAGTACATTATACAACGCCATACGCAAAGGCTTGGTTTCCGGTACTTTCATTTCCGGGAACTCCGGCAAAGGCTTCATCTCTACAGGCGTATGATCAATGCGGCATTCAAAGAGGGATTGATTATTGATATCCGCTTTCTTCGCAAAACGATTACCTGTAAGGATTGCACGGGCATCAGAACCAATATATACTTGCGGCGCGTCATTATTAAAGTCTGTATCCGAAACGATGAGATCACCTCCCAAACCTTTTACTTCCCCCTTATTGACAGTACACTGCTGCATCATCAATTTAGAAGAAATGCCTTGTTCCAGCAATACTGACGCATCCGAGGCAGATATTTCACACCCATAGAACTGTACCGGTCCAGTACTGGCGGATGTCACTACCACACCTTTTTCGCAATCTTCAATGTGGACCCGTGTAAACATGATACCTGCCGATGAAGTACCATCCACATAAATACCCGTCTCGCAGTTCCGCAAATTGAACTCATAATTATGTCCGTTAGGTGCACCGTCTCCTCCTACGCAAAGTCCGGTACTAAAACCTTTATTATAGCCTTCAATATCCACATAGCATGTATACGACCAGTCGTTACGACGCATCACAATGCCTGTTCCATGCTTATAGATCCAGTCAGCATAGGCTCCACCTGCCTGCGGCGCTCCTTCCAGACCGGAGTCCGCCCAATAATCGGGTGAGAAATGTATCCACTCAAAACGCCCTACATCGGCTATATGGTCAATCTCGATACCACGTGACAGCGGAGTACCATACACATCGTAGATATTGGGACAACCGCCCCCGTTTTTCCTCGACAGCACAATGCCGCTATAAGAATTCACCAATGTCACATGACGCACATTGCAGTAATCGTTTCCCCATACGCCCTCACGCCCGTACAAGATAGTGGGCGGATAAGGTTTTATATTATCAGGATCCTGGTGCGGATACCAGATAGTAAGGTGTGTCAATGCAGTAGACGGTTCCATCGTGATAAATGCACCGGATTCTGTCTCAGATCCACTTTGCATATCCACCACCAGGATGGTTCCTTCCACCGGCTTGCCTTTCACCGGCCGTTTCCATTCTCCACGTATCGTCACACCGGTAGGAATGACCAACTTTCCGGAAATACGATAACGACCAGCCGGAACAAACAGTACACCACCACGGCGATTTTCGCCCAATTTAGTCAATGCCGTCTGGAAAGCATCCAACGAATTTTTCACACCCGTAGGATCGGCATTAAAGTCAGTAGTCACAGTATAGGTAGCCACCCCTACATCTTCTGCCGGATATTCATCCGACGCGATTAATTTCCAGTTACCGGGTTTATCAGCAGACTGCGATCTTACACCCAAAGCCAATAAGGCTAACAAACTAAGAAGTAGTAATTTCTTCATGCGATATTATTATTAGATTATGGTTCTTCTATAAGTAAGAATAATATCGCAAAGATGTGGTGGGACAGTTAATAAGAGAATTAATCTGGAATTAAAAACAAACTAATTTTCGTGTACACCGCTTAAAAACAAAAAAGCAGGGTGTTTTTTAACACCCTGCCTCTCTAAAATTATCGAAATTATCAATAAAAGCTTTATTCTTCGTCCATCAGGATTTCCAGAATCTGGCAAGCAGCCTTGGCAACCGGAGTACCGGGACCAAAGATAGCAGCTACACCGGCCTTATAGAGGAAATCATAATCCTGTGCAGGAATTACACCACCGGCAATTACGATGATATCCTCACGACCCAATTTCTTCAACTCTTCGATGATCTGCGGAACCAGTGTCTTATGTCCGGCAGCCAGTGAAGATACGCCCACTACGTGAACGTCATTTTCAACAGCCTCGCGGGCAGCTTCGGCAGGTGTCTGGAACAACGGTCCCATATCCACATCGAAACCACAGTCGGCATATCCGGTAGCTACAACCTTAGCACCACGGTCGTGACCGTCCTGACCCATCTTGGCAACCATAATACGGGGCTGACGTCCCTCTTTCTTCGCAAACTTTTCAGTCAACTCGCAAGCACGCTTGAAGTCACTGTCATTCTTACTTTCTGATGAATACACGCCTGATATAGTTCTTATTATTGCTTTATAACGTCCTACAATCTTTTCGCAAGCATAAGAGATTTCTCCCAATGTAGCGCGAACACGGGCAGCTTCCACTGCCAATTCCAGCAAGTTGCCTTCCTTGGTTTCCACGCATTTGGTGATAGCCTCCAATGCTTTCTGCACTTCAGCCTCATTACGTCCTTCTTTCAGACGCTTCAGGTTCTCAATCTGTTCCAGACGAACTGCTGTATTGTCGATTTCAAGGATATCAATCGGAGCTTCTTTCTCCAAGCGATACTTGTTCACACCAACGATAGTCTGAGAACCGGAGTCGATACGGGCCTGCGTACGTGCAGCAGCTTCTTCGATACGCATCTTAGGAATACCGGTTTCGATAGCTTTCGCCATACCACCCAATTTTTCAACTTCCTGAATGAGTTCCCAAGCCTTGTGAGCCAGCTCGTTTGTCAGAGACTCTACATAGTAAGAACCACCCCACGGGTCAACATTCTTGCAGATGTAAGTTTCTTCCTGAATATAAATCTGAGTGTTACGTGCGATACGTGCAGAGAAGTCCGTCGGCAATGCAATAGCCTCGTCAAGTGCATTGGTGTGCAAAGACTGAGTATGTCCCAGTGCAGCAGCCATGGCCTCGATACAAGTACGGCCAATATTGTTAAACGGATCTTGCTCGGTCAGTGACCAGCCCGAAGTCTGAGAGTGTGTACGCAGAGCCAGAGATTTCGGGTTCTTCGGATTGAACTGTTTCACAATCTTCGCCCAAAGCATACGTGCAGCACGCATCTTGGCAATTTCCATGAAGTGGTTTGTACCGATAGCCCAGAAGAAAGACAGACGCGGAGCAAAAGCATCAATATCAATACCCGCAGCTGTTCCGGCACGGAGGTATTCCAAACCGTCGGCCAACGTATAAGCCAACTCGATGTCCGCCGTAGCTCCCGCTTCCTGCATATGATAACCGGAGATAGAGATAGAGTTGAACTTCGGCATCTTCTGAGAAGTATATTCGAATATATCGGAAATAATCTTCATGGAGAATGCAGGCGGGTAAATATAGGTATTACGCACCATGAACTCTTTCAGAATATCATTCTGGATAGTACCGGCCATTTCTTCCAATTTAGCACCCTGTTCCAGGCCGGCATTAATATAAAACGCAAGAACCGGAAGCACAGCACCATTCATTGTCATGGACACGGACATCTTGTTCAAAGGAATACCATCGAAGAGAACCTTCATGTTTTCCAGTGAACAGATAGATACACCGGCTTTACCTACGTCACCTACCACACGTTCGTGGTCTGGATCGTAACCGCGGTGTGTAGCCAAGTCAAAGGCAACGGACAAACCTTTCTGTCCGGAAGCCAGGTTACGACGGTAGAATGCATTCGACTCTTCAGCAGTAGAGAATCCGGCATACTGACGGATTGTCCAGGGACGCAATGTGTACATCACAGAGTACGGACCACGCAGGTAAGGAGGCAAACCGGCAGCATATCCCAGATGTTCCATACCTTCCAGGTCTTCCTTTGTATAAACAGGCTTCACTTCAATGTGTTCCGGCGTTTTCCAATCAGCATGGATGCCGTTAGCCTTTTGCCACTCAGCACCGTTTGCAGGCTGAAATGCGGCATATATATCTAAGTTCTTAAAATCTTTTCTCATCTTACTTCAAAAGTTTAGCGTTGAATTCCTTTAATGTTTCCAGCACGTTAACGCGAACATGGATAAAGTTCTCGATACCGACAGCCTTCAGTTCTTCCATGTTGGCAGGAGCACCGGCTACGATAAATATGGCACGGCCATCCAAAGCCTTGAAGGCAGGAACAGCATATTCTGCATATTCATCGTCACTCGAACACAATACCACGATGTCAGCTTTGGCAGCCATAGCGGCCTCTATACCGGCTTCCACTGTGGGGAAACCAAGGTTGTCAACCACCTCATATCCGGCACAAGCCAGGAAGTTGCAAGAGAACTGAGCACGTGCCTGACGCATAGCCAGGTTACCGATAGTCAACATAAATGCTTTCGGACGCTTACCGGAAGCTTCCGTTTCGAGACGCAACGCTTCAAATTCACTGGCAGCACGGTCGAAATTCAATGTCTGAACATCTTTTTCGCAAGTGTCATGACCACCGCAGCAGCAAGTAGCTTCAAGCGGTTTCTTCTCACCTGCCTTCTCATTGAAGTTCGGGAACTGATTGGTACCCAACAATACTTCGCGACGCTGGGCAACAGCTTTATGACGGGTCTTGTTACTTTCGTTCACAGCAGCCTGCACCTTACCAGCTTTTACTGCCGCATAGAAACCGCCTTCTTCTTCTACCGCAAGGAAAAGTTCCCATGCTTGTTTAGCGATGGATACAGTCAGGTTTTCAATATAATAAGAACCGGCAGCAGGGTCAATCACCTTATCAAAGTGAGACTCTTCTTTCAGCAACAACTGCTGATTGCGTGCCATACGTTCAGAGAATTCATCAGGAGCCGCATACGTTTTGTCGAACGGGCTCACAGTCATTGAGTCCACACCGCCCAAAGCAGCACTCATAGCTTCTGTCTGCGTACGCAGCAAGTTCACATGAGCGTCGAACAAAGTAAGGTTGAATGTAGAAGTCTCAGCGTGAACACGCATTTTGGCAGCACATTTAGCCTCCGCATCATAAGAAGCCACAATGTTTGCCCACAACATACGGGCAGCACGGAACTTAGCTATTTCGAGGAAATAGTTGGAACTGATACCGAAATTGAATTTAATCTTCCTGGCAACTACAGCAGCAGGAACTCCGGCTTCGGTCAATTGATTCAGATATTCATTACCCCAGGCAAGAGCATACCCCAATTCCTGATAGATATAAGAACCGGCATTATTCAGTGTCAGAGCCGTTACATTCAGTACACGGTATTCCGGCAGAGCATCGGTTGCTTCAATCAAGGCTTTGGCTGTTGCCAGCATATCGCCCTTTTCTTTACCTTTGGCCAGCATCTTGTCGAAGAAATCATAGCCGATAGAACCTTGCAATTTCGTCAGGTCATATTCTTTCTTCCGGAAGTAAGCTACCAGGATTTCCGCAAGTTTCACTACATGTCCCTGGCACGTGTAGAAGTTCAACTCTACACAATCAGCGCAGATACCTTCGAGCAATGTCTCGATGTATTCGGCATTGAGCTCTTTCGCCTTCACACGGAACGCCAGTGAATCTACGCCTTTATTCAGAATATCCAGCGCTTTTGTGTTAGCTTCCTTCGGGCATTCCACCTTGATTTCCTGGCGTACCAGCCATTCGTTGTTGTCTTTCTTGGTGCCTCTGAGATAAGGGAATTCACCGGGAAGTGCATCCGTCGTTTTCAGTCCTTCGAGGTCTTCCATGCGATAGAAAGGTTTCACCTTGAATCCTTCGTTTGTTTTCCAAACGAGTTTCTTCTCAAAATCAGCGCCTTTCAGGTCGGCTGTAACTTTGTCCATCCACTGTTCGGTGGTGGTGGGAGCAAAGTCTGAGAAGAGTTTTTCTTTACTGTCTGCCATAGTTTATTTTATAATTAAAAAGATAATGAGTAATCTCTTCACTTGCCTATTTGTCTAAAATAGGACTTGCAAATATACTCAATAACTTAATAACACAAGGTTTTTTAAGTAAAATTCGCATGAAGATATGACATTCTGGAAGCATGATTTCCGTATGTATATGCATGATTGCAAAGTGCACCTTACATTTTAGAGTAAAAACTTATATTCAAGCATACTACTCAATTATCCTCTGCCCCTGTCTGTACCAGGGCTGACGCATTATAATATTTACCATAAATTCTTATAATAGATCTATTAAATATATGCTGTATATAATTGATAATTAAAGTATAAA
>OJNP01000070.1_pt1 | contig 84124 bp, 91 predicted proteins | sample 1597921 | NCBI WGS metagenome assembly OJNP01 (sample SAMN01915213, study PRJEB22387) | human gut metagenome | isolation source: stool | host: Homo sapiens | place: USA | reverse complement strand
TGCTGCCCGCGATGAGCAGATGGGGCATCTTGCACAGGTCGGCCACCTGGGCCACACCGGCAATGTCCTTGCCCAGCGCCACGCCCAAGGGCGAAGTCATCCGCAGGAAGGCCTGGCTTTCAAAGACACTGCGGATAAAAACGGGGGTCTTTTTGTGGTTGGGCACCTCGATGCCCACGGCAGGTTTGCCGGGGATGGGTGCTTCCATGCGGACATCGGCCACGGCAAGGTTCAGGGCGATATCATCGGCCAGCGAGGTGATGCGGCTGATCTTCACGCCCGCCATGGGCTGGACCTCGTACCGGGTAACGGAGGGGCCCCGCGAGATATCCAGCACCCGGGTGCGCACGCCGAAGCTTTCCAGCGTGTCCACCAGCTTCTGGGCGTTGGCCTTCAGCTCGTCCTGGGCACCGGGGTCCCCCTCCTCGGCAGACTTTTCAAACAGCTCGATGCTGGGGTACTGATACTGGAAGGTCTCCACCACCTCCGGCTCCTCGGCCGGGGCGGTGGCGGCAGCCTGCTCGCCTGCGGCGGGTTTTTCCATGGCAGCCGCCACCAGCGTGTTCAGGTCTTTTTCCTCCACCGGTTCGCTGGTAATGCTGATCCAGCCGTCCTCGTCCGGTTCACTGCGCATGGCCACCGCGTTTTCCGCGCTGACCCGCACCGGCACCACCGGCTCATCCGTAGTGGGCAGGGTGGGGGTCTGGAACACCGGCATCTCAGGCTGCACGGGCTCTGCCGGTGCAGCCGCAGGGGCTTCCGGGGCCGCAGGCGGCACGGTGGGATTCACCACCGGGGCCGGAGCAGGCGATCCGGCGGGCGCGAAGAAATCCTCGGCGGCAGTCTCCACGGCATCCGGCACCACCGGTTTGACGATGGCCCGGGGCGGGGCCTTTTGGAGCGGGTCCTGCCCAAAGGTGCCGCCCGGCCCGATGATGATGGGCTCAATGGGCTCGCTTCCGCCCTCGGAAACAGAGGTATCCGGCCCAAGATCAATATCAAACGCCGCGCGGGGATGGTTGGAGGTCACCTTGACCGGCTCAAAGGCTGGGGCAGGCTGGGCGGGAGCCGGTTCCGGCTCCACCGGCGCAGGCGGCTCGTAGCCCAGAGAATCGTCCACGGGAGCAGGTTCCGCTTCGCCTTCCATCTCCTTGGTCACCTTGTGGCCCCAGCTGAACACGCCGGACAGCCACCCGGGCACCGGAATGCCGCCGGGCACGTCTTCCTCATCGAAATTATCATCGTAATCGTCCGCAGGTTCCTCGGCGCAGTACTCCTCTTCCGCCTGCCGGGCCGCAAGGCGCTCAGCACGGCGGGCGGCGTTCTGCTCATAGACCGCCACGCCTTTTTCATGCACACCGCCGCCCACATTGCAGAGCCACTGCCAGCACTCGGCAGGGGTGATATCAAAAATATACAGGCTGGCGCACAGGGCCAGCACCGCCATGACCAGATTGGCCGCAGGCCGCCCGCAGAGCAGGAGCAGGTTGCCGCCCAGCAGAGTGCCCAGCACGCCGCCGCCCAGCCAGGCGTTTGCGCCGTTCTGGTAGCAGGCAGCGATCATCTGGGCAGCGGTCAAGTCGGCGGAGATATCCGAAAACACGATGACCGTGCCGCTGGCAAAGATCAGCCCCAGCAGCAGCTTGAACACCTGCATCAGCAGGTCCTGCCCCCGGGTGTAGAGGATGGCCAGATAGCACACCGCCGCGCCCAGCACAAAGCTGCCGCAGCCGAACAGCCCGAATAGGATCTGGTGGGCGCTCTTCCAGACGGAGTCCCCCTCCACGAACGCCAGCACGATGAGCAGCAGCCCCACAAACAGGGTGCCCAGCCCCGCCGGCATCCGCTCCTCGGCCCGGCTTTTTCTGCGTGCAGACGCGCGCTTTGCAGTTGTTTTTCGCTTTCGTTTTGCCATTTTCTGTTCTGACCCCTGTCCTTTGTTCCCATAGTATTCGATTCTTTCATTATACCACGGGTTGGGTCAAGTGGCAATTATAGAATGCAGACCGGTTTGACCCTTGAATGCCGCGTGCGGCATCCATTCTGCACAGATAAGGCAGCAAGCAAAAATGCAGTACCTTCCATGCGAGAAAGCGCAGAGAAGGTACTGCATTTTTTAATTTCAGCCCCATTCAGGGTGCAAAAACATCCATAACATCGGTACACCACTTCAGCTGCCGGGCAAACTTTTCCCGCAGGACATCGTCACTGCCGCTGCCCTTGAAAAGCCCCTTGTTGTTTTCCACGGCAAAATACAGGGTGCCGTCCCGGTGCAGGCTTCCGCTGAAGCTGCCCTCGGCTGTTCCGGCCAGGGCCAGTAGCTTCCGGCATTTTTCCTCCGTCAGACAGACGTTCCGGGCGGTGTCATCGTCTGCTGTCAGCTTGAACTGCTGTTCAAAGCCGTCCACGGGGTTTTGCACCGATGCGCTCCGGACAAGCTGCCCCAGCTTCCCTCTTGGGGTAAAGGTCAGGCTCACCGGCATTGGTGTACCGTACCGGCAGATGCCCCACAGACCGGCGTAGACCGTGTCATAGGACGGCGCATTGACCACAGTGGGGTCGTCTGGGTCCGTATAGCTGACATCCCGGTCCAGTTCGATGCTACACAGCTCCACCTCATAGCCCCGGTACTTTGCCCGGACGTGTTCCCCGCCGGTCATGCGGTCATACTGGGGCAGCGGAAGCCCCGATTCTCCAAAGCAGGTGATCCGGCCATTGGGTGCAAACTGCACCTCCTGAAACACGGCATCCAGCACCACCGGAACGATGCGGCGATCCGCATCCTGCCGTGCGGCCTCCTTCCGGCTGCTGTGCAGCCACCCCAGAAGAAGCACCACTGCGATCACAAAGAGCATTCCATAGGGCATAGTGTCCTCCTTTCCTCTGTCCGGCTCAGCCGCAGATGTTAAAGTACAGGCTGGCGTAGGGGTCCAGCGGGGAAAGATCCATGATGTTGCCCTCAGGGCTGACATTTTCCAAGTTGTCCAGCGCCATGGCATCGGCATAATTGTCCGGCTGCGCCTGTGCGGCAAACACCAGCCCATCGTAATCCTCGGGCAGATAGACCACATAGCTCTTGGTAAAGATCTTGTCGTCACTGGTGCTGCTCATATTCCAGTCGGTGGAGAAGAAGAACTCGATGTCGTAAGCGTTGTCGTTCCAGTACACTGTGTGATAATAATGGTTCTTGTCCCGGCCCGTATCTCCTCTGGCGGTGGATGCCGTGAGCCATGTGCCGGTATAGGCATCGTAGAGCTCGCTGGAGATGTAGGTTTCGTAGGTCTGTCCAAAGTAGGGGATGGAGGAATCCGGGATGTAGCAGACCGCATCGAACTGGATCTCCCGGATGCCGTCGTGGGTCACATCGTTATACTTTGTCACCTGCCAGTAGCACAGGTCGGTGTTGTAGCCGCTGCCCTTTCCGGTAAAGCTGCACACGCCGCTGTCCAGCTGGATGGGGTCAGAGGAATCCACGGCGGCATTGATCTCCAGCCCATTTTTCTCAAAGCAGGTCGCCCGGGAGACGATGGCATCCACCGGGTGCAGCGCATCCGAAGACCCCACCTCCAGCAGGTCGCCGCTGACGGAAAGATCCAGCCGCATCTGCGGGGTATCATCGTCGAAATAGAGATCCATACCGTATTCGTCCGCATCTGCCGTGCCGGTGTAAATGGCCTCATCCTCAGAGTTGACGAATTCAAAGGTGCTGTCCTCATGGACACGGAGCCAGAGGTCGATGTCGTAATAGCCCCACAGACCGATATAATCATTGAGGTAGTCGTAACCATCCATGGCACTGACCTCCTCCACAGAGGAAGCCGTGCTGACGGCAGCCGGAGCACTGCTGGCCGGGGCAGCACCGCCGCAGCCGGTACAGAGGATGCCTCCCGCCAGCAGAAGGCCGGCAAGGGGCAGCAGACGTGTTTTGTGTTTCATGGTCGTTTTCTCCTCTTCAAAGTTTCTGCCCCGCTGCCCAGACAAACAGCAGCGTCAGCAGGATATACGCCGCATCCAGCATTGCCGCCATGATGCACAGGACCTGAAGCCCCCGGCGCAGCCGGGGCTTCCGCGGCAAAAGCCGGGGCAGCACATACAGCCCGGCCAGCGTCAGCACAAGCAGCAGAACCGATCGTTCCAGTGTCATATTCTCAGCCCTCAATTCACCAGCTCAAGCTGATCGCAGATGTTGTAGAACACATCCTGCATGTCGTCTGCCTCATCAGCAATGGTGCCAAAGGCATAGAGATAGGTGTAGTCGTCGGTGTCTACCGTGTAGACCATCCATTCCCGCTGGTCCTCCCCCGATCCTGTGGTGTACCAGACAATGTACACCGGGTAGGAAAGATTCTGGGTGTAGTCCTCATCCTGGAAGCAGGTGACGTTATAGGGTTCTCCCTCGCCGGTATCCAGGGCCGCAAATTGGGCGGCATATTCTGCGTATTCCTCCACGGTCTCGTCGGTCCGCAGCGACTGGAACGCCATATCCACCACCAGCACCGAACCGTCCTGGGTCATATCCTCATAGGTGTAAGTGCCATCCTCGTAGTTCTCGTTCATCAGGTTTTCCATGCTGGTAAAGGGCAGGCCGCCGCCCACCAGCACCGGGATACTCGCCACGTCCGAAGAGGCAGGGATCAGGTCGCCCCGGCCGTCCTCCGGCGGGATGACCTCATAGGCTCCCGCCTTGTCGGTGTCCGAAGCCGTTCCTGCGGCCTCGGAACTGCTGCAGCCGGTCAGGGAAAAGACCAGCAGTGCGGCAAGCAAAAGTGCAATGTGTTTCATTTGTCGTTCCTCCTGTTTCAGAACAGCTCCGTATTCTGCGCCACAGCTTCCATCAAACCCTTCATCAGGTCAACCGAGTCCTGAAAACTGCGGCGGTATTCCTCAATGATCTTCGGGTCGATATCCTTGGAAACAGCCATGATCTGCCGGTCGGTGGCAAAAGCGGCAAACATCAGATCCCCCCGGAAGCTCATCCGCAGTTCCCGGGCATCCACTGCCCTCCGCAGCTGCTGCTCCCAGTTTTCCAACTCCGGGCCAAAGCCGGGGCGGGGGCTTCCGGGCAGGACGAACGCTTCCTGCGCCACCGGCCTGCGCATCCGGCAGACCAGAAACAACCCCTTGAAGATCGTTTTGGAGCAGGTGCGGGTGTTGTGTGGGTCGTCGGGCATGGGGTCCCGCACCTCCCAGACATGGGTGAGGGAAGCGTTGTGCATGGCAAAGGGGATGCCCTGATAGCTGCCCTCGTAGCTGCCGCGGGCACTGGCAGATTCCCATTCCTCCGGAAAAAGCCCGGAACGCCGCACCAGTTCATTGCTCATGGGCCACTGTTTGTGCTCCGGCTGCGGGCCAAAGGCCTTGCGCAGTGCATCCAGAAAGCCGTCGCCCAGCTGCCCGAGGATCAAAGCGCTCTGCATGGCGTGGATCAGCTGGATCAAAAATACCGCTGCTACGATCACAAGCATCACGATGACGCAGCCCGCTGCAAAGCTTTCAAGCAGGATGCCTGCCAGAACACCCAGCACGGCACCTGCAATGCAGCCGTAGGCGCAGAGGTTTGCCAAATGGCCGTAAAACAGGATGCGGCGGGAAAACTCCTCATCCGGCATCTTTTCCTGCGGGGCACGGTTCCGTTTCCTCATACCGCATCACTCCCATCAGCACCCGACGGTGCTGCTCACTTTTTTGCCCATCTTGTCTGCCTTATCGTAGCCGTTGTACTCCGGAACAAAGAAGGTCTTGGCCATCACGTTGTTGTAGCTGGTGTCCCAGTAGATCACAGTCCACATATAGGCATCCATCTCATCGTTCCAGATATAGCCCCGCATGGTTGCAACACGGTTGGTGGCGCTGCTCTCATCCACCACTTCCCAGGAGGTATCGGGCCACTGACCGCCGTACAGCTGCTGGAAATCATACTCCAGATATTCCTCTGCGTAGTCCAGAACAAAGTCATCATCGGAGCCGGTATAGTCCAGGTATTCATTGGTGATCCTGCGGCAGACCGCAAAACCACAGTCGTCCCATTCGGGGTTCGCCACCACCAGTGCGTCGTCCAGAACGTCCAGCACATAATACTCATAAGGGTAATAGGTCTGCACATGAACGGTCTTGTCCTTGACGTGCATCCGGTTGCCTTTGTCGGTAAAGGTCAGGTCGTGGCCGGATGCATAGGCGCTGAGTGCCAGCGTCATGGTCAGCAGCGCAGCCGCAAAGAACCCAAGGGTGCGTTTCATCGTGTTTTTCATAAAAATGCCTCCCTATTGCAAAATGATTTCAGATTTGGTTATGACGGAACAGACAGAAAGTTCTCTGTCTCCGGGTCCCAGCAGAAGAGCAGTTCCAGGGTTCCTTTTCCCTGCGAAAAGCGGAGCAGGATATCGCTGCTGCCATCGCCGTTCCGGTCTGTGATCTCCATGCCGAGGTAGCGTTCCTCCGCATTCTCCACAGGGGCGGGGTAGACCAGTTCGGCCAGCAGCACCTGATCCTCTGTATCATAGTAGAGGGCGGTGTCCCCGGTGTGGACGCAGGCGCAGAAGTCGATGGCCTCCCCGCCCCGCACCAGCGTCCCCTGATCGTCGATGATGCCCCAGGTGCGCCAATCGCTTCCGGCAATGTCCTCCTCCGGCGGGTCAGTTTCCCGTACTGCAGGAGCTGAAAGGAGGTTCCATCCCAGAAGCAGGATCAGAATTGCCGCCAGCAGGATACCGATTTGTTTTTTCATCTTTTTTACCACCTGTTGTTGAAAAGCAGGTCGGTGCCGTTCATGCTCAGGGTGCTCACGTCCTCCCCAACATCGCCCGGATGCTCATTGGGGATCAGGACAGCGGTGTCCTCGGTGCCATCGTCCCAGAAAAGGCTTACTGCATCGCCGTCCACCATCCACTGACCGGTATACACGCTGTCGGCATCAAAGCCGTAGACGCTGTCCCCCAGGTCTTTCTGGCCATACAGGATGAAGCCGTGGTTGGGGTAGAAGTTGAGGTACAGATGCTCCTCGTCCAGCCGCCACTGCCGGTACATCAGCACGCAGGCATTGTGCAGGTCCTCGTCATCGGTGTAGTCGGAGCGGATGTAGTAACTCGGGAAGGAGCTTGCATTTCCGGTCAGAAAAGCCCGTCCGTCCTCGATGATCTCCACGCTGTTGAAGACGTTCTCCTCCATCTGAAGGCTCAGGAAAGGCACATCGTCCGGGCCGATGTCAAAGCCCTCCATGTTGTAGACCGTTCCCTTCATGGGGTAGGCGGTGTAGGTGTCATCGGTGGAGCCGTATTCGCCGTGCATCTCCACCGTGCCGTCGGAGCCGATGTGGTACCAGTTTTCCGAGGTGTAGTCGCCCCGCTCATACCAGAGCCAGTCGTCCAGCGCTTCCTGCTGTTCGTCGCTCAACTCGGTCACAGAGGATGTATCCGGGCTTTGTGCAGAATAGGGCGCTTCCTCCGCTTCCGAGCTGGGGGAAGGCTCTGCCGTGCCTCCTCCGCAGGCAGAAAGGCAGATGCACCCTGCCAGCAGCAGGCTCAGGGCAGCGATGTTCTTTCTCTGTTTCATCGTATTCCTCCTTCCTTTTCCGGGATTTTTGTTCAGATAAAACAAAAAGATCCACGTTACACCTTTAATGTAGCGTAGATCTTTCCAAAATGCTATTAACCTGAGGTTAGTATTTTTTTGCAAACAATTCTGCCAGCTGGGCACGCTTCGTGCGCGCGCCGCCGCCAATGCCCAGCTTGGAATAAAGCTGGTTGGTATACTGCTTCACGGTGCCTTCGGAGAGGAACAGCCGGGCAGCGATCTCTTTGTTGGTGCAGCGGTCTGCAATGAGCCTTGCCAGAGCCAGCTCCCGCTCTGTGAGCCGGGCGGCCGCTTCGGGCAGGGCTTCGCTGCGGTTCAACGCCCGGCAGCGTTCCTGCTGCGCTGCGCCCAGAGCAAGGATGCACCGGACAGCATTGGCATGCGGCCCTTCCTGCGCTGCTTCCAGCAGAGGTTCCAGATCCCGGAAGTTTTCTGCAAAGGGCACTACAAAGCCGTCCAGGGCGGCCTGCGCCAACGCCTGCTCCAGCAGGCTGCGCCCCTCGTCCTGCCTGCCCAGCCGGGCACAGGCTGCCGCCATCTGGATCCGCAGATGCAGGGCCACCAGATCGTAGTGAAGGGCCTCGCACATAGCCAGCAGCCCCGGGCCGCGGCCCAGCACCCGGGCCCATTCTCCCTGTGCCAGATACACCTGATTTTCGATCAGCCCGATCATGGGTTTGCCGGGAGCAAGGGTGTTTACGGTGTTCATGCGGTGGGCGGCGTACACCTCCGGGATGCCGTCCGTCTGCCCCCGCAGCGCGTAGTAATAGGCACAGATGGCATGGAACAGATTGCGCCATGCCATATTGTGCTGCCGGAGCAGCTCTTCCCGCCGTACTTCCAGCGGGACCCGGGGCGTGTACGGCCCGCAGAGGGACAGCCGCCACGCCAGAAAATCACAGCAGAGGGTCATGTTGGTCTGACCGTTCCCCTCGATCTGTGCATAGGCACGCTCCAGCAGGATCTGCGCATCATCGAACTGCCCCTGTTGCAGATCCGCTTCTGCCCGCATGATGGTCTCCGCCCCCATGCCGTGCCCGTTGGTGATCTTATAATAGTGGGGCATACACTCATCCATCTCCGCCAGCTCCCGGTCCAGCTGACCGGGCTGGCGATGAAACATCATCAGCACCGAGGGCGAACCGAAGGTCCATCCGCCGCTGTTCTGGATGCTGCTGGCCGGGTGGGACATCTGTGCACTGGCACTGCGGTGCAGGCGGCTCATGGCAGAGATATCGTTATACATGAGAAAGCTCAGGATCAGGTCACACTCTCCCAGCAGGTTGCCTTTTTCCTCCTGAGACCACTCCGGATGCTCTGCCACCGTGGTCAGCAGAAGCTCCTTCAGCTCCATCATTTTGGGGATCTGCCGCCAGTTGAACATGCAGCGCATCAGCACCAGAATGGCAAACGGGTGCTGCTTGAGCGTTTCCACCGGGCAGCGCCCCAGCCGTTCCAGCAGCTCTGCCGAACCAAGGGAGGTCAGCAGGATCCCCGCATCCCGCTCAATGACCTGCAATGCCGCATCGTAATCCCCGCACGCCTCGTAGGCAGTCAGGGCGTGGAGATACTGCAGCTTTGCCTCATACCACGCCCCGTACCGCTTCCGGCAGGCATCCTGCTTCTCTGGTGCCAACCGGGCAAACAGCCGCTCGGCACACTCCTTGAGCATGTGATGGAACCGGAAGGTCTTTCCGTCCGGCAGACGGGTCACAAAGGCGTTCTGCTCGGTCAGGGTCCGCAGGATCTCCGCTGCGTCCGGCATTTCAGTCACGGCCTGTGCCATTTCCACAGTGAATTCATCCGCAAGCCCCATCATGGCAAGGAATTCCTGCATTTTGGGCGGCAGGTTTTCCAGCATCGCCGCCGCGAACATGGAATAAATGTCCGCGTCCTCACTCAGCAGGATGCCCCGTTCAGCCAGGGAGTGGAGGTTCAGGTAGATGGCGGAGAACCACCCCTCGCAGGAGCGCAGAAGGCTATCCACCTGTGCTTCGGTCAGGTCCATGCCGCAGCGGTGGGCGTAGTGGGCAAGCTCGGTATGGTTGAGCCGCAGCTGTTCCTTGCCAATGCGGTGCAGGCGGTGCCCCAGCCGGAGGATCTCCTCTTTGGGCAGAAAGTTGTTCCGGCTTGCCACGATCAGGTGAACGTTCTCCGGCAGGCGATTTGCCAGTCCGCACAAAAACTTCGCCGCTTTTTCGTCCTTTAACAGGTGGAAATCATCCAGAAACAGGTAGCAGGGCCTGTCCCCCGCCAGCACCGTGCACAGGTCATCCATCAGCTGGGCCGCACTGCTGGCATCCTCCGGGTACTCGCAGCCCGCCAGTGCAGTCAGCCCCGCTGCTGCAAAGGCATTCTGTACGCTTTTCCAGAAGATGGAGCGATTGTCAGAATAGATATTCACCCGCAGGATGACTGCATTTTCCGTCTGCTTGCGCTGGTTCAGAAACCAGTTGATGGCAGTGGTCTTGCCATAGCCCATGGGAGCCACCACCGCCGTCAGTGCACTGACTGAAACAGGGCGCAGGGTCTCCTGCACCCGCTCCGAAATATAGATCGCATTCAGGTCCAGTTTCCGCATCGTTTTTGCTCCTTTTCCCCATCCGGAGGATCCTGTGATCCGCTGTGTCAAGTATAGCATAAATGCGGAAAAGCTGCACGCTGTTTTTATCTAACTGAGCCATTCTCCCCCCATTCTTCTTCATCATAGCAGAACAGGCATCCTGCCCGATACCGCCAAACGGTAACGCAGGATGCCTGTTCTGCTTTATGTTTCCCGGAATTCCCGCGTATTGAACGGCGCTTTTTAATGCTGGATCTGTCCGCCTGCCCGGGTCGCTTTTTTCATCCGTAAATCTGTGAAGGGTGCCAATGCTTCGATCAGTGCGTGATCGTGGTTCTGCACCAGACGGCTTTGGGGGCCGAAAAGCATGGTCTGTTCCACATCCTCCGTACTGGCAGCCCAGCCCGGCGCACCGGTACGGGCAAACTGCATCACAGCGCCAAAAATTTCCGTTTCCAGCTGCTTTGCTCCCTCAAAGGCACACACTGGCACAAGCTCTGTGTTGTGGAACACAAATGGGATATCCGCACAGTGCCACGGGGTGCTTTTTCCCATCAGAGGGAAATCCTGATCAAACAGATAACTGTACACCTTTCCGCCCGCCTTGGCACGCTCCCGGACATATTTGATCGTGGGGGCGCGGAAGCTGGTATCTGCCAGCAGCAGGTCTTCCTCCGGGCGGTGCGGGTAGGCAGTGCGGAACTGCTCCCGCAGGGTCTCTGCGGCAGACAGGCCCACTGCTTCCTCCGGGCCGACTCCTTTCAGTCCATCAAAGAAACCGTAGAACTCCGAATAAACCGTACCGATCAGCACCGGAACGTCTGCAGTCTCGGGCCGAAACCCACTGCCGTTATGGAGCGGATCTCCAAGATAGAAGCGGTTCGGGTGGGGACTTTGGCCCACGTTCGCGCCTTTTGCTTTCAGAGCCGGGCTGACGTTCCGGTAAGCCTGCGCCAGTTGGTGGTAGGGCACAGTTTCCAGCTGCTGTGCTGTCTGCACGCCAAGCTCCTGCATCAGCGCCTGCACACAGTCCCTGCCGCTGCCGACACTGTCGTTCAGCAAACCTTCCAGCACACCACTCATTATCATCGCCCTGTGGTACAGGCCATCTGCTGCCGGGGTCTGCAGCAGCGTTGTCACTTTGGCTCCGCCGCCGGACTGGCCGAATACCGTCACGCAGCCGGGATCGCCGCCAAACGCTGCAATATTGTCCCGCACCCACTGCAGTGCCAGGATGATATCATCCCCACCCGCATTGCCGGAGTTTGCGTACTCCTCCCCAAAATCGGAGAGATCCAAGTAGCCCAGGATGTTCAGCCGGTGGTTCAGTGACACCACCACGCAGTCCCCTTCCCGCGCCATGTTTCCGCCCTCGTAGGCCACCTGCTCAATGGACGAGCCGGCAAAAAAACCGCCGCCATGGAGCCAGACCAGCACCGGCCGCTTTTGGGCATCGCAGGCCGGGGTCCAGATGTTCAGGTTCAGGCAATCCTCATCCTGCACCCAGTAGCGGTGGGGCACACGCAGTTCGCCGCTGGGCTTATCGATGCTCAGCAGAGGGCAGACGCAGCCGTAACTGGAAGCGTCCAGCGGCTCTGCCCAAGGCTGGGGCGGCTGGGGTGCATGGAAGCGCACCGCCCGCCCATACGGAATGCCCTTGAAGCTGCTGATCTCCCGGAAGCGATATCCTCGCACCGGACCGTAATTTGTCTGAACCACCGGAAAATCCGGCGCACAGCAAAATGCCTTTTCCATAAATGACCTCCTTCTTTCAAAAAGACAGACCCCCGGTACTGCAAACATGGCACCCGGAGGTCTGTTTTGTTATCCTAAATCTTCGCCGTTGGTGGCAATGACCTTCTGATACCAGTAGAAGCTGTCCTTCTTTTCGCGGCTCAGATCACCCGTGCCGTCGTCAAACTTATTGACGTAGATGAAGCCGTAGCGCTTTGCCATCTCACCGGTGGAGGCACTCACCAGATCGATGCAGCCCCAGGGGGTGTAGCCCATCAGATCCACGCCGTCCTTTACAGCCTCAGCCATCTGCTCGATGTGTGCCCGCAGGTAGTCGATGCGGTAGCTGTCGTGAATCTTTCCGTCGGCATCCTTCTTGTCGTAAGCACCCAGACCGTTCTCCACCACCATCAGGGGGATGTGGTAGCGGTCATAGATCTCGTTCAGGCTGTAGCGCAAACCAATGGGGTCGATTTGCCAGCCCCAGTCGGAAGCCTTCAGGTAGGGATTCTTCTTTCCGGCAATGATGTTGCCGCCCACATCATCGGCATCCTTGTGGGTGGTGATGCAGTTGGACATATAGTAGCTGAAGGTGTAGAAATCGACAGTACCGGCCTTCAGGATAGCAGCATCCTCCGGCTCCTGCCGGATGGTGATGTTATTCTCGGCAAAATAGCGCTTCATGTAAGAAGGATACTCGCCGCGGACATGCATATCAGAGCAGAACCAGTTGCTGATCTGCATGGCCTTCTGGTTGGCGATCTCGTCGGCCGGGTCGCAGGTCAGTGCGTAGCTGGTGATAAAGCAGATCATGCAGCCCATCTTGAACTGAGGGTAGTGGTCGTGGGCATACCGAACAGCCTCTGCACTGGCCACAAACTGGTGATGCAGCGCCTGAAAGCGCTCCTGCTTGTTGTCCGGCACCTTGTCGGTAGGGCCCTCAAAGCCCCGGATGGTGCCTGTTTCCAGGATCGCACCCATAGGCATGGTACCGCAGTTGATCTCGTTGAAGGTCAGCCAGTACTTGACCTTATCCTTGTACCGCTCAAAAATAGCCTTGCAGTAGTTCATATAGAACTCGATGAGTTCCCGGCTGGCCCAGCCGTTGTATTTTTCCACCAGCGCATAGGGCAGCTCGTAGTGGCTGATGGTGACCAGCGGCTCGATGCCGTGCTTCTTGCAGCAGTCAAAGACCTTGTCATAGAATTCAAGGCCCTTCTCGTTCGGCTCGGTCTCCATGCCGGTGGGGAAAATGCGGGTCCAGTTGATGGAGGTGCGGAAGGTCTTGAAGCCCATCTCGGCGAAGAGAGCAATGTCCTCCTCGTAGTGGTGGTAGAAGTCGATGGCCTCATGGCTGGGATACAGCCGGTCGGAGCGGACAGCAGTTGTCACCCATTTCGGACTGGTGTGAGATCCATTGGTGCACAGGTCAGGGACACTGGGGCCTTTGCCATCCACGTCCCATGCGCCCTCGAACTGGTTGGCTGCACAGGCACCGCCCCACAGGAAATCATCACGGAAAACGCTCATAAGTTTCTACTCCTATCCTATTTTGTTCTGGTTCAGGCGGGGTTCTGTTCAAAGAACAGCTTCAGGGCACCGATCAGGTTGGCATTGTTGCCATAGCGGCAGCGCACCAGCTCCGGCTTGACCGCCGGCATGACTGTGCAGCGCTCAAACAGCCAATCCAACTCGGCCTGAATCGCAGGCAGCAGAGCCTCCGCTGCGCTGATACCGCCGCCGATGGCCACCTTTTCCACATCCAGCACATGCTGCAGGCTCAGGATGCCAACGGCCACCCGCCGGGCAAAGATCTTGAGAGCCTTCTGCGCTTCCGGCTCCCCGGCATTGTAAGCCGCAAAGATTTCTTCCCCGGTGGGCATGGGGCTGCCCGTCGGCAGATGCTTCTGCCGGGCATACTCGAAGATCAGACCACTTGCCGAGGCCATTCTCGCCCAGAGGGGTGCTTCGGAATACCGCTCTACCGAGGTCAGTTTGAAATCATCGTCGGTCATCTTTGAAATATCCGAGACAAGGCCGCTAACCTCGCCTGCAGCAGCGTGAGCGCCCATCAGCACCTTCCCGTTCAGGATGATGCCGCCGCCGATGCCGGTGCCCAGCACCAGTACAAGACCATTTTCCACACCGGCCAGCGCACCGGTCCAGCCCTCCGCTGCTGCGGCACACTTGCCATCGTTGGCGATGGTCACCGGCACGCCCAGCCGTGCCTCCACCTGCGCAGCAAAGGGCTGCTCCCACATAAAGGCACTGAGCATTCCACCGGTATGGGCGATGCCGTTTCTGGTATCGATGCGGCCCGGCATAGAGATGGCGCAGCCCACGAACTGTCCCTGAAGGGGAGTGGCAAAGCCCTCGATGGCCGCCAGAAGGTCATCCATATTCGTCAGCGGTGTCGGAACCTTTCCACCAGAGATTTTCCGGGCCTGTTCATCGGTCAGGCTGTACTTGATGAAGGTTCCGCCGATGTCGATCAAAAGATACTGTTTCATCTTATCTCCTGCTTTCTGTTGGTTGTTTTCAGACTCATGCAAAGCCCAATGCGGCAGCCAGGCTGAGCATCACCGGCAGCGTGATCAGTGACAGCAGAGTGCTCAGACAGACCATCTGCACAGCGTAGGAAGAATCCAGCCCCAGACGCTGGGCATATACCGCGATGTTGCTGCCGATGGGGGCCGCATTCACAATGATGAGCACTGTGCCGATCTGCCGCCATCCGGCTGGAAGAAGCATCAGACAGACGATCGTCAGCAGTGGGATCACCACCAGCCGTACCGCCGAAAGGGCGTAGAGACGGGGGCGGGTAAAGATGGCTTTGAGGTCGGTCCTGGCCAGATAGACACCCAGCACGATCATGGCAAGCGGAGCGTTCATGCCCGCAATGGCCCCCATGGGGGTGCGGAGGAACTGCGGCACCGGGATGCGGCAGAAGTAGATCATCACACCGCCCAGCAGGGAGAGCACCAGCGGATTTTTGAGCACTGCCCCCAGCTGGATGTACTTTTTGTCCCCGGAAAGCTTTGCCTGGCCGTAGGTCCACTGCAAAGCATTCAGCAGGGCCACAAAGCCTGCTGCGTAGAACACAGCTTCTCCACCCAGCACTGCTGTGACCAGCGGAAATCCCATGAACCCGGCATTGGAAAAAGCCACACCGATCTGCGCCATGGGGTCTTTGCGGAAAAAGAGCCACGACACCGCCATGGAGAGCAGCAGCACCCCGGCACCTGCCGCAATGCTGACAGCCAATTCCACAGCTCCCTTTGCCGAATACTCAATACAAAATGATTTTAGCACAACACAGGGCAGCACGCAATATAACAGCAGGTGAGCCAGTGCCTTGCTGCCCTCCTGGGTGATCAGTCCGGTACGGTAAAGCACATAGCCAATGATGAGATAGAGGAACATCAGAAGGATCTGCCCCAGAACAACACCAAAGACTCCGGTCATTGCTTTCCTCCCTGTTCTTCTCCGATTTTGCGCAGCAGCGGCAGCAGAGCATCCATCACAGGTCGGTAGCCGTTGGCATACAGGTGCATTCCCTCAATGGTGTACTCCGCTTTCAGATTTCCGGCAGCATCGTACAGGTCCTTGTTCAGGTCGAGGAATTCCGCCCCGTATTTCCGGGCCAATGCCTGCACGCCCTCGCTTGCCTCCCGGATACGCTCATTGGTACGCCAGCGGAAGCATTCGATCAGGCCCGGATCTTCGGCCACGGTGGGGTTTACCGGATAATAGGCCAGCAGGTAGAGCTTTGTTTCGGGCAGTTTTTTCCGGATCTGCTGCACGATCTCCTCATACCGGCCCAGCATGGCGGCGCGGTCATAGTCCGGGCCGTTCAGGTCATTGGTACCGATGTTCAGGAACAGGTGCGCAGGCTGCAGCTCAAGGATGCACTCGTCCATAGCCTCCAGCAGCTCGGTGGTGGTAAAGCCGCCGATGCCCCGGTTGTACAAGGTGCAGTGCAGATCATCGTCCTGCAAAAACTCATACAGCGGAAACTGTTCCATCAGGCTGGAGCCGGCAAACACCACCGCTCCTTTCTTTGCATAAGGATTCAGGCGGCGGAACCGCTCCCGCTTGATCTGCTTTTCCCGTTGGCTCTCCTGCTGCCGCAGTTCGTTCAGAAGGACATTTCGTTCCTGTTCCGTCATGGTCTTGGTTCCTTTCTCTCAGTTCTCGTGCAGGGGCAGTTCTACAAAGCTGCCCTCCCCCAGCAAGATCTTCTGGTGGGCGATGCGGGTCTTTCCCTGTTCGGACCAGACTCCTGCGTAATTGCTGTGAACGGCGTACTGCGGGAAGTCGGAAGAAGAGACATCCAGCCGCAGGCAGCTGCCCGGCTGTACCGTCCAGTTCATATCCCACATCTCCACACAGACCTTTGCTGTCTGGCCGGGAGTATAGGTCTGCCCCTCCGGCAAATCTGCTGCAATGGTGGTGATGCCGCCCCGGATGTTATAGGCCCTGCCATCCGGGAACACTTCCATCAGCTTGGCAGTGAAGGCAGTATCATCCACATCGGTCGAGACATTCAGGTGCACCTTGATTTGTCCACAAATGGGCAGTGCTTTTTCCAGCGGAGCGCTGACGAAGCTGACCACATCGGGCCGATAGTCCGGCTCCGGCTGCAGCAGGCTGCCCGCCTCTGCAATGGTGGTCAGAACGCTTTCTGCACCATGGCTGGGCACGGGGTTCTCCGGGTCATACACAAAGGTGCGCTCCCCTTCTGCCGGCTCGGCATTCAGAGTTGTTTCACCCAGATAAAGCTTCTCAATCCGGCTCACAGGGGCAGGCCATGCCTCCAGCGTTTTCCAGCGGTCCTCCCGCATCACATAGGTGCGCACCCGCTTTTCCGGCTGTTTTTTCTGCTTCAGCAACAGATCGAACCATTCCAGCATCCGGTGGATGTCGCCGTTTTCCAGATTGTGCTGTTCGCCCCACGCAATGCAGGGCTGGGACATATGATTCCAGCAGCCGATATCCAGCCAGCTGTGCTCTTTGGTCTCAGGGGCCAGAGAGGCATAAGTGTTGATGGCACTGCCAAAATGGTGATCGTACCATGCATCGATGATATACACCGGAACCTTGGTATTTCCGGGCACATCGGCTAACAGCTTCCACCAGCCCTGCTGCCAGTAGGCATCTGTGCGGCGGGTGGCGTGGATCCAGTCCTGATACCAGTCCAACGTTCCACCCCACAGCGCTCCGTCCACCTTGTCGTGGGGACGGAAGCGGCAGCTTTCCAGATAGTCCGCTGTGACCGGATGGCCTGCATTCTGCATTGCCCAGCCAGTTAGCACGTCGTGGCGGAACAGCCCCTTTTCATAGGCCGATTTGAAACGGTCGGTGCCATAGACCGTCAGCATCATTCCCCTGACCTTGGGTGGAACGATATCTGCAATGGCCCAGCCGGTCAGGGCCAGATAGCTGGCTCCGAAATAGCCGATGCTCTCTGCCCAGGGCTGATCGTTGAGCCACTGCAGGGTATCGCGGCCATCCGGGCGCTCATTGACGTTGGGTTCCCAATGTCCCTCGCTCTTGCCCGTACCGCGGCAGGTCTGGATCACATAGCCGTAGCCCCGGCGGGTCAGTTCTGCTCCGTTGATCTCATACAGCGGCTGCTGATTGGGATAGCAGCTGCGCTGGATCAGCACAGGGAACTGTGCAAGCCCCTCCGGTTTGAAGATCTCGGTATAGAGCTTCACTCCGTCCTGCATGGGCAGCATCAGCTCCTCCCGGCGGCAGCCATAGACCGGGCCGTCGTAGGGCATACCGGCATATTCCTGCCGGTAGCTCTCCTGCGCCTGCCGCATCATCTCTTCCATCTCACGCTGCTTCTGCTCGGCAGCGGCCTTTTTTTCTTCCTCTGTCATCGATTTTCCCGCCTTTCCGTGTTCTCAAAAGCGTGTGCAGCTGACAAAGTGGCCGGGTTCCACTTCCTTCAAGGGGATATCCCTGCCGCGGCAGGCATCTGTTGCATAGGGGCAGCGGGCCGCAAAACGGCAGCCGGGAGCCGGGTCCACAGGGCTTGTCAGTTCGCCGCGCATGACCTCGGTGGAAAGCTTTTTGGCCTTCAGGCTGGGGATGGGCACAGCATCCAGCAGACCCTTGGTATAGGGGTGGAGCGGATTCTTGAACAGATCCTCGGTCTTGGCATATTCCACACACTGGCCCAGATACATGACCATGATCTCGTGGCTGATGTGCTTGACCACGCTCAGATCGTGGGTGATAAAGACATAGGTCAGCTTTTTCTCATCCTGCAGATCCATCAGCAGATTCAGGATCTGTGCCTGAATGGAAACGTCCAGTGCAGAGACCGGCTCGTCGCAGATGATGAACTCCGGGTCCATGGCCAATGCGCGGCCGATGCCGATGCGCTGGCGGCGGCCGCCGTCCAGCTCGTGGCTGAAACTCTCTGCATAACGCTCATCCAGACCAACGGTCTCCATGATCTCGGCGATGCGGGCATCGTATTCGTCACGGTTTTTGCAGGCTTTATAGATCTTCAGCGGTTCTCCGATCAGCTCTTTCACGCTCTTGCGGGGATCCAGCGAACCGGACGGATCCTGGAAGATCATCTGCATCCGGGCACGGATGGGCTTGAGTTCCTTGGCATTCAGTTTGGTGATGTCGGTGCCGTCGTAGATGATCTGACCATCGGTAACATCATAGAGCCGCAGCAGCAGGCGGCCCAGCGTGGACTTGCCGCAGCCGGACTCGCCCACCACGCCCAGTGTGGTGCCGCGCTTGATCTTGAAGTTCACGCCGTCCACCGCATGGAGCTGGCTGTTTGCGCCGACTTTGAAGTATTTTTTGAGGTTCTTTGCCTCGATCAAAACCTTTTCTTCCATTGTCATTTCCTCCCGGCTCAGGTGTTGGACTGCGGCGGATCAAACCGGCAGCAGCGGATGAAGTGGCCCGGTGTGACCTCCCGCATCTTCTGGGCCTTTTTGCAGGCTGCAGTGGCATATTTGCAGCGGTCAGCAAAGCGGCAGCCCTCGATCTTCTGGGTGGGGTCAGCCATCATCCCCTCAATGGCCTCCAGACGCTTGGTGTTCTCATCCAGCTTGGGAATGGCGTTGAACAGCCCCTGGGTATAGGGGTGGCGCTGCGTGGTCTCAAAGATATCCTCTGCTGTGCCGTACTCGATGGCCTCACCGGCGTACATAACCATGACCTTTTCGCAGGTCTGGGCCACAACACCCAGATCGTGGGTGATGAGGATCATGGCGGTGTTCAGCCGCTTCTGCAGTTCGTTGATCAGGCCCAGCATCTGGGCCTGAATGGTCACATCCAGTGCAGTGGTGGGTTCGTCGGCAAGGATCAGCTTCGGCTCACAGGCCAGCGCAATGGCAATGACAATGCGCTGCTTCATGCCGCCGGAAAACTGATGGGGGTACTCCACCTTGCGCTTTGCAGGGATGCCCACCAACTCCATCATCTCGTCCACACGGGCTTCCAGTTGAGCAGTGCTCTGCTCCGGATGATGGATCTTCAGCACCTCCATGATCTGGGCTCCCACGGTCATCACCGGGTTCAGGGCAGACATGGGATCCTGGAAGATCATGGATACTACACTGCCGCGCATGGCACGGATCTTTTCCTCGGGAGCATTCAGCATATCCACACCGTCCAGCTTGATGGAGCCATCGGTCACAAAACCGATGCCTTCCGGCAGAAGCTGGATGACGCTCAGGGCTGTGGTGGTCTTACCGGCACCGGTCTCACCCACCAGACCCAGCGTCTCGCCGTAGTTCAGATCCAAGTCCAGACCATTGACGGCGTAGACGGTGGAAATTTCGGTATCATATTCAACGCTCAGGTTTTTGACTTCCAGCAGCTTGTCGCTCATTTCAGGCCACCTCTTTCACATTCTTGGTGCGCTTTGCGCGCTTGGTCTTTTTGCCGCTGCCCAATGTGCCGCGCAGCTTCGGGTCGAGGGCATCGCGCAGAGCGTCGCCGCACATATTGAAGCAGAGCACCACGATGATGATCGCAATGCCGGGAGCAATGGCAATGATGGGCTGGGTGGACAGGTACTTATAGCCGCCGCTGACCATTGCGCCCCAGCTGGGAGTCGGGGGCGTGATGCCCATGCCCAGGAAGCTCAGGTTCGCTTCGGCCAGAATGGCACCGCCCAGGCTGGCGGTCATGCTGACGATGTTGACGGACAGGCAGTTGGGGAACACATGCACCAGCGTGTTGCGGATCCGGGATGCACCGCACAGGGTACCGGCGGTGACATAATCGGCATTGCGGACGCTCAGCACCTGACCGCGGGTGACACGGGCGTAGCCGGGAACCATCGAGATGCCGATGGCCAGGCAGACATTGCCCAGGCCCTGACCCAGGATCGCGCCCAGAAACATAGCCAGGATCAGCATGGGCACGGCCATCATGGCATCCATGACACGCATGATGAAGGCATCCACCACGCCGCCTGCCATGCCGGCGATCAGGCCCAGTGCCATACCGATGACGCTGGAAATGACCACGGCCACGATACCGACCGTAAAGGAGATGCGGGCACCATAGATGATGCGGCTCAGAACATCACGGCCATTGGAGTCAGTGCCCAGCCAGTGCTCGGCAGAGCAGCCCTTCAGAACATTGTAAAGATCATCCTTGTTGGGATCATAGGGAGCAATCACCGGAGCAAAGATGGCGATGAGCACCATGATGAGAAGCAAAATTGCGCAGACCACAATGATCTTGCGGCTGAACATGACCCGGAACACGCGGGAGGACGTGATACGCTCCAGCAGACCCTTCTTTTTTGTCTTGTTTTCCACAGTTCATTCCTCCTTTTAGCGGGTGCGGGGATCGATGATGCCGTACAGGATATCGACCACGAGGTTGCAGATGGCAACAAAGATGGAGATGATGAGCACACCGTTCGCCACCAGCATGAAGTCACGGTTGCTGATGCCGTTCATCATCACGCTGCCAAGACCCGGGATGACGAACAGGCTCTCGATCAGGACGGTGGAGCCCACCATGGAACCCAGGCGCATTCCCATGGTGGTGACGATGGGGATCATGGAATTGCGCAGCTGATGCCTGAAGGTAACATCCTTCTTGGAAACGCCTTTGGCACGGGCGGTGGTCACATAATCCTGCCGCATGACTTCCAGCATGGAGGAGCGGGTCAGACGGACAAAACCAGCGTTGACACCCAGACTCAGCACAATGATGGGCATGATCATGTGGCTGAGCCAGCCGCCAAAATCACGGGTGATGGGAACATAGCCGGAACTGGGCAGGACTCGCAGTTTGAGGGCAAACACCAGCATCCCCATCATACCCAGCCAGAACATGGGCATCGAGACACCGATGTTCGCAAAGAAGGAGATCACACTGTCAATGGTCTTGCCGCGGTTCTTGGCAGCAATGATGCCGAACAGGATACCGGTGATCGTACCAATGATAAAGGCGGGGATCACCATGGTCAGGGTTGTTCCCAGACGGGGCAGGATGATGTCAGCGATCTCAGACTGATAGCTGATGGACTGGCCCATGGTGCCCCGGAACAGGCCGCCGATCCAGCTGAGATACTGGACGATGACCGGACGATCGAAACCATAAAGGTGGCGGTAATAGGTGATCTGCTCTTCGGTAGCGGTTGCACCCAGATAGTTGGCTACGGGGTCGCCCGGAACCATCTGGATGAGGGCAAAGACGAACAGAGTGACAAGCAGGATGGTGATGCAGGATTGCACCACACGCTTGCCGATCATTTTGGCAAGGTTGTTCGATTTCATAGTTCGCTCCATTTCCTGCGGAACCTTTCTCCCCTTCTAAAACAAATCCCGGCGCAGATCACTGCGCCGGGATCTGCCGAAATAAGGAGAAATATATTCCGGTCGTGATACTCTAAAGTTGGTTGCTTACTTGTTCAGCCAGCAGGCGGACAGATCCCAACAAGCAGTGAAGGCTTCGGTTGCGTGATCGTCGATGACGTAATCGTACTTGTACATGGAGGACTTATTCACGTACAGCACGCGGCCAAACAGGCAGGAGCCATCCTCGGCATCGTAGATTGCTGCCTGCAGCTCCTTTTCCAGCTTGTGCTTCTCATCGGGATCCATGCAGCGGCGGATCTCCTCCAGCAACTCCATTTCCTTGTCGGGATGCTGGATGCCCTTGGCGTAGTAAGCGCCGTTCTTGTCCAGATGACGACCCATGTACAGGCCCAGATCAGGAGCGATGGTTGCAAAGTGGAGCATCAGGCCCTCCCAGGTGCCATCCTTCATGTACTGGTTGTTGGTTGCGCTGTCCACCTGCTGGATGTTGCAGTGGATGCCCACCTCGTCCAGCATGTTGGCAATGGCCGTCAGCATATCGGACATGCCGCTGATGGTGATAATGTTGGTGGTAAAACCATCGGCATAACCAGCCTCTGCCAGCAGGGACTTTGCCTTCTCCGGATCATAGGTAAAATGATTCAGGCTGTCGTTGTAGGTAGCGGAACCGGGAACTGCCCACTGGTCAGTCATCTGTGCCATGCCCATCAGGAATGCGGCGTTAATGGCATCCACATCGATGGCGTAGCACAGGGCGCGGCGGACACGGGCATCGGCCCAGGGGCCGTCAATGGCACTGTTGGGGATCAGACCCAGACTCTCGACACCCATGCCGTTCTGGTTATCTTCCTTGACGTAGATGCCTGCACCGTCCAGCTGCTGCAGGATGGTGGGATTGGCCAGACCTACCCAGTACATATCGTACTCGTTGGCCTGGAAAGCAGTGTTTGCGGTGCTGGACTCAGTGACAAGGGTCACCTCCACGGAATCCAGATAGGGCAGGCCCTCCTTCCAGTAATTCTCGTTCTTGGTGTAGATGGCGTAGGCGTTGTTCTCGAACTCGCTCAGCTGGAAGGGGCCGGTGCCGCAGGTGGCGGCATCCAGGCTGCTGGGGTTCTCCAGTGCCTTGGGGCTCATGTAGTAGACGAAGAAGCCCACAGATTCCAGCGTGGAGGAGTTGGGCTCTGCCATCATCATCTTGATGTGGGTGTCATCAATGACCTCACAGGAAGCGATGTTTGCGGTCTCGGTACGGTTGTTGGCCTGATACTCCTCGATGTTGCGCTTGACGGCCTCTGCATTGAAAGGCTCACCGTCGGCGAAATTGACGCCCTCCCGCAGAGTCCAGGTAATGCTCAGCTCATCGGTGTTCACATCCCACTCCGTTGCCAGATTGGGGATCATATTGCCCTCGGCATCATAGCTGGTCAGGCTTTCATAAGAAAGCGTCAGGTAGTAAATGGCCGCGTTGCCGGTGGCACGGGGGGTGTAACCGGGGGTGGCAATGGGGCTGGAATAGCACAGGCGCAGGGTACCGCCTGCCTTGGGCTCACCGGTTGCTACTGCACTGGCAGCAGTGGAGCCAGCCGTGCCGGCTGCGGTGGAACTGGAAGAGCCGCCGCACGCGGCCAGTGTCAGGGCCGTTGCAGAAATGCCCATAGCCTTGAGGAAGTTCCGACGAGAGATACGTTTCATAGTGGTTTCTCCTTCTTGTCCTTCTTATTCTTACGTTCATCTGCACGGTTCTGTGTCTGCCGTGCTTTTGTTGTATTTAGTTTAACGCACCGGAAGCTTTTCCAGCTACCAAAAAACCGAAACTAATTTTTCATTTTCCGTGTTCCTGTTCCGAGAGCTGCAGCATTTTTTCAAGTTTCCGACCTCTGTTTTTCATTTTCAGAGGTTTCTTCTGTCCGAAAAAACGAAAACAGGGCCGGTCTCCCAGCCCTGCCTGTTTCAGTGCGATGCGTTCAGCCAGTTATCCAATGCGCTTTGTTTTGCCTGAAGGATCTCCTGTATTCCGGCCTGTTCCAGTTTTTCCAAAAACTCCGGGAGTGCCTCTTCCGAATCCAGATAGCCGCACATCAGCCCATTGTGATAGCTATTCTTCAGTGCCCGGCAGGCATCCAGCTTTGCGGCAACTGCACTGTTGTTGAAGCTGAACCCATAGGCCGGAGAGACCCATTGCGGCTGCTCGTCTGTTTCCGGCAGCAGTCCGCTGGCGTTGAGATACAGATTCTGCCACGGATGGAACTGCTCCTCTTTCCCATCTCCGTTCGCAAAGAGATCGTAGCAGGATGCATCTGTGTACAACAGTTCAAGAAGCGCCAGTGCCTCCCTGCGGTGGCTGTTGGTCACCGGCAGGCACCAGCTCTCCGCCGGGATAGAGCCGTTCTGAATGGTCGGCCCCAGCGGGATGGCAGTCAGCTCTGTGCCACAGGCCCGGGTGTAGCAGTCCAGTGAATCCCGGTTGAGTCGTGCAAAAAAGCCGAAGCTGTTGCCCAGCCGCATCCGATCGGTGGCCGGTTCATCCCTCAGGCTGGCATTCCGCAGGATCAATCCTTCCTGATACCACTGATGCATCGTTCTGCAAAGTCTGCTGTAAGCATCCGCGGCATACCAGTTGACAACGGTGGTGCCGCTTTCTTCGGTCAGAACACCAAAGGTATCTCCCAGAGGATCCAGTTCCGGAAAAGGAAAAACCTGTCCATTATCCGGCAGGACCCCCTCTGCATTGGGCCGACGCTGCCTGACCTGCATCAGCAGGTCGTGCAGAGCATCCAGATCCGTGATCTTCTCCGGCTTGGCCCCCAGCTCCCGCATCCAGTCGACCCGGGCCAGAAAGCCGATCTGATACATCGAGACTGCCCGTGCCGGGACCGCATAGATACGGCGGTAATAGGTTCTACTCGCCCACTGCTGCTCTGAGAACAGAGCTTTCAGCCCGGGATATTCTTCCAGAAGCGCACTCAGGGGCAGGATGCAGTTCTGATTCAGGTAAACATCCAGCGGCTGATTCTCTGTGAGGAAAAACAGATCCGGCATGGTCTGGCAGACCATCCGTTTCCACAGCTCTTCAGAGTAATTGGTGGGTGCCACCTGCTCGATGGAAACGCTGAAGCCCAGCTTCTGCTTTGTGACTTCGCTCAGCGCCGCCGAAATGCGGACACAGGCAGTTTCATCCGATTGGCCCGGCATCAGCACTGTGACCATGGGCCCTGTTCCGCTTTCTGCCGCCGATTCCGCCCGCTCCCCGCAGCCGGCAAGCAGAGCTGCTCCGGCTGCAGCACCAGTCAGCTGTAAAAATGTCCTGCGAGCCATCCTTGTTTCTCTCATAATGCTGCGCTGCGCTCCTCCTGTGGGGTCTTGTGATAGAACTTCTTATACGAAGTGGAGAAATGCCCGAAATTCGTATACCCGACCTTGGCCGCGATCAGGCTGATGGGCAGATTGGTGGTGCAGAGCAGGCTCTGGGCCTCCTGCATTTTCTGCTGAATGATATAATCCTTCAGGTTCAAGCCGGTCTCTTTCTTAAAAAGCCGGGCCATGTAATCCGGATTCAGGTGGACAGCCTCGGCCAGTTCTTCCCGGCGCAGCTCATTTTCCAGATGCTCGGCAATGTAAGCCATAATGATCTCCACGGTACTCTGACTATTTTCTTCCGTTTCGCTATCCCAGACCGAGGCCACATAATGGACCAACGCCTTCATATCTGGCACGGTCTTCATGCCGTTGCGGTAAAGTTCCAACGCTTCCGGCTCCCGGAACATATCGTCCTGCCGTTTCTTTTCCGGCAAGGAGAAGAGCATCTGCATAAAATCCTGATAAAAATACCGCAAGGTCTGGCTGTTCAGCTGATTGTTGGCCGTCAGCTTATCCAGCAGCTGGCAGGCTTCCTGCTCCATTGCCTGCGCACATCCCGCCTGCAGCAGCTTCTGCCATGCACCGATCTGCGGAATACGGAACACTTCCGGCGCTTTTTCCGCTGGGCGGCCCAGCAGAACACCGCCTTTCAGGGCCACATTCTCGCTCCGTTGCTGCAGCAGCTTCTGATAGATCTCCGATGCCTGTTCAAAGGGCTGTGGCCCCTCCGGATAAAAGGCCGCTTCACAGTGGATATACTGCGCGCACGCACTTTGCAGATAATTCAGCTGCCGGGTGATATAGTCTGCCTCCAGCGGCTCCTCCACCCGGCTTTGCAGCACCAGAACGAGACACTGCTCCGCAGGGATCGCCACCGTCACACTAAGCACCTGCAGCGGCGTGAACACCTCGCTGCTCATATTTCCCACTGCCGTGCTCAGCAGGCTCAGCTCCCACGGCTCCTCGCCTTGCTTCCAGCGCAGCGGCTGCATCAGGGCAACCCAGCATTCCCGCTCCTGCCGGGGCACAAGGCTCAGTTCTTCAAACGCGGTCAGGCTGCTTCCCGGGGCGTTGCCTAACAGGAAGCCTCGCAGCATCGTCTCCACGATCTCCTTTTTCTGGTCGTCAAAAACAGCTCCCCTGCTCTGCAATTCCAGCGCCGCCCGTTCCTCCTTTACATCTTCCAGCGCACGGCTCACTGCATCCGCCACCTGCTCGTAAGGGGCGGGCTGCATGATATAGTCAAAACCGCCCAGCCGCAGTGCCTCCTGTGCATATCGGAACTCAGCATGGGCTGTCAGGAAGATGCAGCGGGTGGTCATCCCTCGCTGCCGGAGCCAGTCCAACAGATCCAGCCCGCTTTCCATGGGCATTTCAATATCGCAGAGCATGACCTCGGCCTCCTGCCGCAGCAGGCTGGCCTTGGCATCCACAGCGTTCAGAGCCGTATCCACCACAGTAAATCCCATTGCTGCCCAGTTGGTGCAGTGCAAAAGCCCCTGCACCACGGTGCTTTGATCGTCTACGATCAGCAGTTTCATGCTGTTTCTCCTTCCTTCTTCTGTAAGACCGGATCTATCGGCAGGAACAGCTCCACCCTGGCACCGCCGCCCCGGCGGTTATTGGTAAAGGCGATGGCTGCCTGCTCCCCATAGAGCAGCTGCAGCCGCCGTACCACATTGAACAGCCCGACGTGCTGTCCATTCTCCTCCTGCGGGGCTGCACAGTTCAGCTGCTTCAGATCCCCTGCCGTAAAGCCTGTGCCATTGTCCGCCACCGAAAGATCAGCCATGCAGCCCTCTTCCGTTTCGAGGAGCTTTGCAGTGATCGTGATCTTCAGTGTTTTGCCGATCATCTTGCCGTGCTTGACGCTGTTCTCCACCAGCGTCAGCAGTGAGACCGGCGGCAAGGGCAATTCGCTGAGTTCCGGGTCGATCTCGCATACTACCTCCACGGGATCGTTCTGCCCCACGCTGGAAAGTTCCGCGTAGTTGCAGCACTGCTCGATCTCGGTGTGCAGAGGCGTTGTGGTCGCTGTAAAGGAGAGGATATAGCGCAGATACCGGCTCAGCAGCAGGATCAGCTGCTGGGCATCCTCGCGGCTGCCGGTCTGCACCATGGCATAGACACTTTTCAGGCAGTTGAGCACAAAGTGGGGCCGGATGTAGCGCGACAAGTTTTTTGAGAAATTGGGACAGCATACTTGAGAAAAAACGGGCCAATCTTAGAAGCATTTCCGAGCCTGCTCGCTTGCGTCAACCGCCCCCCCAGAAGCACGGGAGCGGCACACGCAAGAGGGCGGGCTCAAAGCATACGGGAGGAGCGACGAATAGCCGCCCCTCCCGTGCTTTTTGCCCTCTTGTGGGTTAGGTTACTACCGGCCCTTTACGGGCCGTTTTGCGGGCCTCTACGGCCCTTCGGTGGGTGTCCCTGGGGCGTTACTCCTCCGGCTCGAGAGTGCCTTCCTCCTGCGCCGCCAGATACTCGGCGACGGGGATGATGTACTCCTCGGGCAGGGACTCAATATCGCGCTTGCTGTTCTTCACCAGAACGGCATAGACGGAAATCATGTACTCTTTCACTTTCATTTTGCTTGTCCTCCTTCAATCTGCTTGATCTTACTTTCGAGGCTCGAGACCTTCTCCGTGAGCCCCATGACCTCCTCGAAGAGACCGGCGATCGCCTCATAGAGGTCGATGTTCTGCTCCTCCGCTTCTTCCGCCCTCTGACGCTCGATCTCGGTGATCGGCATCTTAGGGGTCAGATACTTCATGCTCTGGTTCATTCGTAAGCACCTCCAAACCCAGAGATCGAAACCTCCTCCTCATAGCCCTCGTTCTTCGTGATAGTGAAGCGGACATTCACGCCCCACTTTTCGGCGGTCTTGGACTCGTTGAGGAAGTTGTAGACCCGGTTGATCGCGACCTGCGCCGTGATGTCCTCCCAGGCCGGGGAGTCGTCGAAGGCATTGTTACACGCTTCGACCTTGGCGACCGATCCCTCAATATGCCATGTAGGCGTGATGAGGATCTTCGTCGCCCGGGCGTCCGTCTCCTCCGGCTGCGCGAACTGGAAGGCGATGACGGTCTCCTTCTTGGAGAAGTTCCAGACCCTCACACTCGTCGCGAAGTTGCCATCAACGGCCTCGACGCGGAGCTGGTGATCCCCATTTGCGAGGACGAGCCAATTCTCACGGGAGAGCTCGATCGTCTCCTCCTGGCCGAGCGTAGCTTGATAGCTGCGGATCTGCTTGTTGTCGACGAACTCGGTGACGACCACGTTGTCGCCCTCGACGTCGGTGACGGTGTACTTCTCGGCGAAGCTGCCCGTCTGCTGGCCGAGGTCTTCGTCCTGCCCAGAGATAGCCGGAGCCGAGTTCGTCCGCTTAAAGGTGAGGCGGCGGTAGGTTGTGCCGCCCTGCCCATCGGTGGCGGTGATGACGAGGTTGTTGACCGTATTGAGGCCCAGGGCGTAGAGCTTTTCCGAGGTGATAGAGACCGAGAGCTGCTCTCCCTTCGGGGCGTTGTTGATGGTGCGGAGCGTTTCGTCGTTCAGCATCTCGACGACCGTCACGGCGTCCCCGTCCGCGTCGTTGACGGTGTAGTTGTAGGTGAAGCCGATGTTCTTGTCCCCGAGGTTGGTGTCCGTGCCGGAGATGGTCGGGGCGGAGTTGACGCGGTTGAAAGTCCACGTCCGAGTCGCCGTTCCGCCCTGTCCGTCAGTGACGACGACCTTGACCGTGTGGGGGCCGAGGGACAGTTCGCGGACGTTGACCGTGATCGTGTTTTTGAAATTTCGCGTCGGGGCGAACGACTTCGTCGTTCGCCCATCAATCGACTCCGTCGCCGTCAAGACGTCGCCGGAGTCGGAGTCGTTGACGGTGTACTCGATCGTGAAGTCCTGGTTCTTATCTCCGAGGTTGCGGTCACTGTCAGAGATCAGAGGGTCAGTGTTCAGGACTTCAAGGACGGGGCGGAAACCGACGTCCACGTTCCGACTGCCGGACGAGCGGTTGCGCCAGTAGCGGGCCGAATAGCACCCACGGCGCGCGCGGTTCGACGCGTTCTCCGCCCAGGTCTCTTGACACCAGGAATACACGCCCACCCAATGCCAAAGCTGATTATGGGTACTGTTGTGATCGGTCGTGTTGAGGTTGGTGTCCAGGTCAGAGGAAACCGGGGCAGGGAGTCCGGTGATGACTTCCTCGCGGGTGATGAACCTGTCCCACTCGTTATTGGTAGGTGTTCCTCCGGCATACCAGTCGTTATTCCGCCGGTTGCTGCCTCCGGTGAGGAGGCGGCACTTGTACTTTGTCCCGTCGATGGTGATGGTCTTGCCGGTGACATAGCCCTGCCCGTTCAAGTCATCCCACGAGACGCTGACCAGAATGACGCGGTCGCAAATGAGGAGGGTTTTGTCCCCGTCCTTGATCTTGACCCATTGGAGCTTGTTCGCGTCCGCGCTGGGAGTGTCTCCGAAGGTGTAGTTCGCCATGCTGCCGGACATCTGTGGGATGTCTCCGTAGCCGCTGTTCCCACCTGCGGAGTCGTCAGGCCGCCACGGCTTTGTGGGCCGCTTGAGAATTGCGCCGTTGTTGTAGAATCCGCCGAGCTTGACGGTTCCGAGATATTGCGCCATAAGGGATCTCTCCTTCCGTTTTGATAAAGCGGTAGGGCGCGAATATCTTCTTCGCGAGATTGTAGGAACTGGCCCACCGGGCGAACCCGATCCACGAGTTGACCGCCTGGACGACCGCCGCCCGCGTGATCTTGCCTTCCCTCATCTTCCGAACCATCGCTTTGATACGCCGCTTCTCTCGCCGTTTGGACTCGGTGCGGAGCATCATGTGGGTAGCTCGGATTTTGAAGCCGTAGGCGTTCACGCCCTGCCGCATGTAGAAAACCTTTGTCTTCTTGTTGGTGTCAAGGTGTAGCCTCACTTGGAGGAACTCCTTGATCTTTGCCAGCCACTCCCGGGCGATCTCTTTGCTCGGCGCAACGATGACGACGTCGTCCATGTACCGGGTGTAGAGCTTCGCCCCGAGGAAGCGGACACAAAATTGATCGAGCTCGTTGAGGTAGATGTTCGCGAAGTCCTGGGAGCTGACATTCCCGAGTGGGATGCCTCGCTCTCCCTCCGGCGAGCTATCAATCACTTTGCAAAGAAGCCGGTAAAACCGAAGGAGATCCCCGTACATGTCGGGGCGCTTCTTCTTGAGCTTCTTGAACCGCTTCGCAAGGATTTTCTTGAGCAGGTCGCGGTCGATGGAGTAGAAGAACTTCCGGGCGTCTATTTTAATGACGGCCACATCGTCGCCCCACTTCATGCGGGCGACCCTCATGTCGTGCTGCACCTTGAGGGCGGCGCGGATCGGGCCTCTCCCGTACTGACAAGCGAACGATCCGTCGATGAACACGGGCCGGAAGATGTTTTGCAGCTCCTCATGGATGACGAGCTGCACCACCTTGTCGCGGAGTCCGGGGATTGAGAGATCTCTCCGTTTGGGCTCCGTTATGACCGTAGAATGATACGGCCCCGGGGTGTACTTCGAGTTCTTGAGCTCTCGCCATAGGTCGACATTGTTCTTCTCTCGTAGGAGGTCATACTTGACGGCCTCCCGGGTGTACTTCCTTTGCCCGCGCGTCGCTTTCCTGTAGCCTTCCTTGAGGTTCTCGTAGTCGATTACTTTCTCATACGGAGAGGCCGGAAGTGGAGGAGGGACGACCGGGCGCTTTATATTGTGAATGGTCTTTACAAAAAAGGGGAATTTCGTCATCGTGGCATCCTTTCCTTTTCAGAAACGGCTTGGCACCTATGACGCGGGTTTTTACCCACATTGCAGACTCACCCCCAGCCTCCCAATACGAGAGGGCGGGCCGGGCGCTCGTCACTGTTTTTACGCCGTCAGAGACAAGGCGAAGGATTACCTCTCCCTTGAAGTATAACAAGGACACGCACTCGAAGCCGTAGCCGCGAATGACGTAATAACCTACAAGGCGGGGCGGAAACCGACGTTCACGTTCCGATTGCCGGACGAGTTGTTGTTCCAGTTGCGGGCCGAATTGTACCCACGGTTCGCGCGGTTCGACGCCATACAGAGATAACCCTAAGTAGGTGCGGTTTACTTTTTTATCGGTTGTTGATGAAGTGCTTTTGCAAGCCTCCAATTATGCGCCCCAGTTCGTTGAGTTTGGTTTGCAGCTCGTGGACTTTCTTCTCGGTGATGTACTTCTGCGTCCGGGCGACTCCAAACAGCACAAGGAGGAGCGTCTTCTCGGCGTCCGCCTCGTCCAGCCATTCGAGCCGCTTCTTGACGACGGTGAGGTTGTTCGCCATGACCGCCGCGCGGATCAGCCGGAAGCACGATTGCTTGATCTCTTGCGACAAACTAAACTTTTCGGCCTGGGGGAAATTCTTGAGCAAGGGGTAGACATCTCTCTCAAGAAAGATTTCAGCTTTCTTTTGAAGTATCGACGGTTCCAATGTAGCAGCACCTCGCATTTCTAACGCGAGCGACCTCCTCCTCGGTGACGTCATCCCCGAAGAACTCGAAGCCGAAGTCGGTGAGCTTTACCTTCGCGGGCTTCCCCGTGATGGAGCTGTGCCCCTCGATAACAAGGACGGACTCCCCTTCGAGGGTGAGGCCGCTCGCGGTCATAATAACGAGCTCGTCCTCCGAGAGGTCTCGGCACTTTTCGCATATCGGGCAAAGCTCACCGAAAAAATTCCCGAGTATGCAGCTTGTTTCTTTTAGGGTGCAAGCCGCCCTATACATAGAGTTTCCGCGCGACGGGGTCATAGATACCAGAGGTGATCGCGACCGAGTTCACGGAGTCAAAATTGATGAGAAAGACGTTGTTCGTCATGTTGTTGAGGGTGGCGTCTTTCAGCACTTTGATCTCTTTCTGCGCGTCGGCGATCTGGGCCTCATGGAGAATGACAGCTTCTCGGTTCTGATAGATGCCCTCGTCCATGTGGTTCATGTTCGTCTGACTGACCGGCGTTCCTTCCTGGATGACCTCGCCCGTCGCGACATCCTCGACGTGGTCAAGCCATCCGATTTTTTCATAACTGTTCACTTTCGATCTGTACCTCCGTTTCTTTTTCGATGATTGTGTACTTGAAGGCTACATAGAGACCCTTGCTCGGCGGTTTTTCAAACTCCCGGTCAGACTGTGCGACGACGTCGCCGTCTGCGTCGACGAGCTGCACGTTCGCCACATTGCCGGAGATTGTGTCGTCGAAGTAGATGTAGATCTTCACGGACTCCGCTTCAACGATTTTTCGGAACGGCGCGACCGTCTTCGGCGCTCCGTTCAGCGTATAGGCCGCATGGTCGACCGAGTCGGCAAAGCGACGCCCGATTTTCTCAATCCCGAGTGATGTGATCGTCTTCGGCATGTTTTTCCCCTCCTTCCGTCATAAGTGTCACGCCGGAGCACCGGAGCCCCGGAGAGCAAACAGGGTAGATCTTCGCGCCGTGGTCAAATGCGGAGCCCGCCTCAATTTCGGAGGACAGGGCCTCATACATGACGAACGCGCACGGCTGATAGAATTTTTCGGAGGCTGCGATCGTTCCCACCTTGGGGAACTCTACCTCGCCGGAGTCGTGGGTGCTGACGGCCTGGACTTCGGAGCTCAACAGGTGGCCGATGCTGACAACATGAGGCCACACGCCGCAAACTATTTCCCCGCAACGGGGATACCGCGAGAACCCGGAAATCGTCTCGGAGTGGATCTCGATGACCCCGCCAGACTCGGCCCCGTAAGAGGGCTTCGAGCTGCCCTCCTTGACCTTCCGAACTTCGGCGTCGATAACTGCGAGATTGTTGACGCCGCTTTGCTTTGAGCCTTTGAGGAATACAATGAACTCGGCCCAGCGTTCGGGATCTTGATAGGAGAACGGCTCGATCGTGCTTTGCTCATACCCCAGCGACGCCAGGGCATAGAGGATGCCGCTTTTGATGCCCCCCGCTTCGGAGATTACTCCCTTCATGGAGAGGCGTGTCCGGTAGCTCTCTATATCCTCACCCTCGAGCCTTGGCATGTCTCGATCCTGTCCATGTACCGGAAGCATGACCGGGCTCGCGGTTGCGACGTTTGCCTCGTCCCGGACTCGGAAGGCGTCCTTCTTCATCCCATCAAACACACGCCCGACGACTTTGAAGAAGATAAAGAGCTGGTTCGCCGTCCGTTTGCCTCGTTTCAGCGGGGCAAAAAGCAGGTCGAACATATACTCGCCGAAGGTGTCGAAGCGCTTCATCCGCTCACTCCCTTCTGACGGTTACAGAGACGGCCCCGAGGGTGATGACCTTGTCCTTCCCCAGGACAACGTCTTCGGCGGGAGCTGTGATCTCCGCATTGGTGGCCGCGCTGTAGCTGCTGCGGATCGCGAAGTTGATGTCGGAGCGCCGGAGTTCGTTGAACCTCCGGCCCTTTCTGACCGCGAGCAGTTCCGAGAGGATCGAGGAGATCCTCTCCTTGATTTCCTCCTCCGAGGAGACGTCGGAAGTCGATACCGTGACCGCGATGTCCTGGGGAACGGTCTCGGACGACTTCACAAGAATATTATCGTATGGCCCGGCAATCTTGTCAACGGCCTCACGAACCTCGTCGAGAAGTCCTTCCGTCGCCTCTCCGGCTGTCCCTGTTACAATCACATCGACCGTCCCTTGCCCCCTCGGGTGGTCACAGTCAGCCTGTGCAAATAGGACGCCCTGGACGGCCTCCGCTGCATTGATGAATGTGTCCTCAATAGACCGGGCCGCGAGCTCCGACCAGGATCGGAGCGCCCGCGTTCGGAGTCCCTCGTCGTCCTCGGTGTCGCTTCCTTCCCGGACGATCCAGTCCTCGCCGTTTGAGATGCCGTCGATCCCATTGAGGAACGTGAGGCTCCGGGTGATCTGTCCTTCCGGCACATTGTACCGAGAGCCCTCTTTCTCCGCTTCTACCAGGACATCCACCGACCGGCTCCCTTTTTGCAGAACCGCCGCCTCTATGGCAAAGAAGCGAAGCTCCTCTCCGTTGATGTCCTTTTGCGTCTTGAAGATGTGGCCCTTCTCGATCTTCACGGCCTCGCCCTGGTCGTTCGTCCTGGACAGTGTGACGAGGCCCTGCGTCTTCTGGGCCTTCTTGCGCTTCTTCCCGTAGTCTGCCGCCTTAATGTCGAGCCATGCGCCGGTGGAGTGTGTGAGGGTCATATTGTTCAGAATGGCCCGTAGTAACTCCGTGAACTCGATCTTAATGCGGAGGACTATCAAGAGCAGCGTATAGAAGACGCCGCCCGAATGGAAGTTCGTGACTGCGAAGCCTTCTTCTTTTAGCTCGGCGATCTTCTCCTCTTTGAGCGTTTCAAGCTCGGGAACCGGGAGAACTTCGTCGAGTATTGCTTTGTCGATCATGTTGTTATCACCTCCACGCCGACCGCACTAATGACGACATTGAGCTCCCGGGGCTCCTCCTCGTCCGCAAACTGGAAGGAGCAGCGGAGCCGGAAGGTGTCGTCCGAAAACCCGACGTCGATCTCTATGCTCTCGGGCACGATGACCTCCCGCTTTTGAAGGCCCAGCCGCGCCCGCTGCGCGATTTCAAGCCGCACAAGATCGTCGTCTTCGGATTGAATGAAGTCGTATAGCCCCCAGCCGAACGAAACGTCATAAAAGAGATCCCCGGGCTGTGTGAGCGCTTCGAGGATGATGTTCTGATATAGACATTCAAGCCCCGAACAGAGGGGCGCGTCTCCGTCTGCCGCTTGCGTGAGGGCCCATTCATCATTGAGTCGGATGTCGGTGTCGTGTAACCCTGTCATAGCTGCACCTCCCCAATGATCGCCGGGCTGTCCCCGTATGCCATCGCAACGGCCACGAAGGCCCCGGCCTTATATTGTCCTTTGGATCTGACGCCAGGGAGAGGAGGGAAGCTCTCGTCCTCGTTCCCCCAGCGATCGACGACGGTGAGGGTGTATTCGTTCCAATGCGCCGTTATGTGGCCCTTGAAGCTGCTCCCGGTCTCGTCGTTATGAATGACAAGATCCTCGAGATCGAACGTCTCGCCGAGCTGTGTCGCCTTGCTGACGGTGGCGTAGACCACGGCGGGGCTCTTTGCGTGGGGGTACTCCTGCGCGATGATCTTCCTCGCGACCGCCCTCATCATCTGCTCAAGCATTTCCCGCCCCTCCTTTCTTAGAAATAAATCTTCGTGCGGATGAAGCCGTTCTCGCTGGTAGACGAGACGACCTTCGAGACCTCGAACTCTCCGCTCACTTTAGGGTGCTTCACACTGATTTTGTGGGAGTGTCGGACAAAGGGGGCCGAGACCGTCTCGAGCTCCCACGAGCCGCCGCTCCTGGTGAGGGCGATGATGTTGACGCCATACTCGAAGATGTAGGTCTTGTTCTGCTCCGGCTTCTCTCCCCAATAGAACACGCCCCCAGAGAAGAAAAACGGCTGTTTGATGTTCCATGCTGCATGTACGGCATTGATCGCCTCGATGACGTTCATCTGCCGAATGGGAAGCCGTTTCCGTTCCGGGTATCCCTTGGAGGAGAGCTTCATCTTCGAGAGCCCGGCCTTCCCGAGAAAGTAGGCGATCATCTCCTGCGGAGTTGTGTCGAGGAATGTGTTGTTGATCTGCGTCTCCTCGAGGAGAAGCATCTCGTCCTTGAGAGTCACTTCGTCGGTGAAGCCTCCTCCGTTGTACGGCTTGGAGACGTAGCCGGTGAAGACCTCCTCAAAGACATTGTTATACCCGAGCTCAATCGCTGCCGGGTCTTTCCGGGCGAGTGAGATCTTCGGTTGAAACTGCTCCGTGAAGCGGATCTTCGCCCAATCAAAATAAGAAGACTTCGAGGAGTAGACCTCGATCTCTATGCCCTTGTCGAAGGTATAGGGGCCAGCGCGGGCCGCGATTTGAGGGTAGAATAATTCGAGCGTTTCCATCCTGTTCCTCCTCTCGGGTTAGTATGGCATCTGTGAGACCTTGTCGAGAGCTGCCGCCGTGCTTGCATCGTCGACGGCTGGGGACTTCCCTCGGCTCGTCTGCAAGTATTTTTGATAGTCAGAAGACAAGGTCGTTTGCTGCTGGGTTCCGCCGGAGCTCCCGCCAGAGGAGCCGCCGCCGGACGAAGATCCCGACGAGCTGCTCGTCGTCTGTATGGTCTGCGGGACGTACTCCCAGAACTCAAGGGAGACGGTGAGCTGCTCCTTCTTGTTCTCCATTTTGTGAGTGAGCCCCTTGAATAGAACCTTGTCGACGCCGTGCGCTGCCGTGTCTTCGCTGACAATAGAGAGCGGCTTCGGGACTGACTGGCCGGGCGTTCGGAAGATCGCCCGAAGCGTCTCGAGCCGCTGGTACTTCGTTTGCGTTGGTGTGTCGTCGAGAATGAGTTCGATATTGACCTTCGCGTCCTCGTAGCCCGTCGCCTGTTTGGGCTTTGTGGCGCTGCCCTCGACCTCTTGCTCGTCGATCTGGGCCGACTCCTTGACCTCGATACTCTTAACAAGGCCAGGGAGGACGACCCCGTTCACCTTGACGATCTGGTCTTCGGTGTAAATCATTGTCGTCTCTCCCTCCTTGTTATGCCGGTGCCGGTTCGGCGTCTTGATCGTCTGCGGGTTCCTCGCTGCCGTTGGCCTCGGCGTAGTCCTCGACCTCCTTGAGCATCGCGAGGAGCTGCTCGAGGTCTTTGATCTTCTTGAGGTCGACCGGAATGAGCAGCTTTTGAATGATGACTTGCTTGCCGGAGCTGCCCTCGCCGGAGCCTCCGCTCTCGGAGCCTTCCTTCTTGCCGCCTCCGCTTGTGAGGTCGACCTTCTGGACGGGCTCGCGTTCGAGCGTAGCCTTCGCGCCGTCGAGCCCCTTCTCGATTGCCTGGGCGGGTGCATCCTGCGCCAGCTCGAGGCCGTGGGCGTAGGTTGTCATCGTGCGTTGTCCCGAGAGGGTCAGCGTCGAGAGAGGGCCTTCTTTCGCGTCGGAGAAGGGGAGCATATTTCGGATGCGCTGCAAGCCGCCCTTTACCGCGTCGACCGCGCCCGTGAACGCCGATTTGATACCGTTCGCGAATGTGGTGACGACGCGCTTGCCCGACTCAAAGAACCACGTCACGGCTCCCGTGACCGTGTTCTTGATCGCGGTGATTCCATTCGAGAACGCCGTTTTGACGGCTGTGAACCGTTCGGACACGCCCGAGGCTATGCTCGTCACGAAGCCGACAAACTTGTCACGGATCGCCGAGAGCCGCCCGCCGGTGAGATTATCCAGGAAGGTAAAGCCCGCCGTATAGATGCCCTTGACGCCCTCGACCGCTGCCGCTGCTGCACCACGGATTCCCCCGCCGTGCGCCTCGTATGCGGATCGCATGTTGTCGAGGTTCTGGGAGACCGTCGCCTTCGCTGCGTTCATGACGGAGCCGATGACGTTGCCGATGCCGGAGAAGATCGCCGACGCGACCTCAAGAGCTGCGCCGAGCTTCTCCTTGAAAAAGTCGATGATTGCGTTGACCGCGTTTCGGAACCACTCGCACTTGTTGTAGAGCAGCACCAGGGCCGCGATGAGGGCCACGATGCCGATCACGATCCAGGTGACAGGGTTCGCCAGGAGTGCCGCTGTAAAGCTCCACACGCTCGATATGAGCGGCGTGAGCGTTCCCTTCGCTAATAGGAACCCGGCCTTGAGGAGCTTGAACCCGGAGATTACCTTCGTGATAATCAAGCCCACGCCGGAGACGACGGCGATGACCGTGCCCGCTATGGTGAGGAAGCCGCCGATCGCCAGGACGACGAGCATGATGACCCGGACGAGCTCCTGGTTCTCCTCGACCCACGAACCGACCTTCGTGAGCACCTGCTCGCCGGTCGACATGAGATCGTTGATTGTCGGGAGTAAGCTATTCCCGATCGACTCCTTCACGTTCTGGATGCGCTGCGTGAGCCGTTCAAACCGTTCGGGCTCCGTTTCGTTGATTGCGTTCGCCATCTCCGTGGCGACGCCGGTGCCGGAGCCGAGGGCGTCGTACATGGTGAGGATGTTCCCTTGCAGGTCTCCGCACTTGTTGTAGAGCAGGTCGATGAGGTCGACGGCCTCGTCCGTTCCGAAGGCTTCGGCGATCTCCTGCTTCTCCATCGCGTCGATGGTCTCGCCGTATTTGCCCCGGAGCTGGTCGAGGATCTCCGGCATACTCTTTAGTTGGTTGTTGGCGTCCAGGAACGACAAGCCCAGGGCGTCGCCGCCCTTCGCTGCCGCGCCCAGGAACGCCGCGTACTTCGTGCCCGCCTCCGAGCCGCTCATGGTGCCTTGCAGCATACCGAGGATGGTGAGCTGCTCCTCGAGGGGGACGTTCGCGTTTGTTGCCGACGCGCCCAGGCTCTCGATGCTCGAGGCCATTTCCGAGCCCGTCGTCTTGAACTGCTGCACCGACTTCGCGATACCCGCCGAGAACATCTCGCCGAACTCGATGTCGCTCATGTCGTCGTAGTAGTTCTTATAGATGCCGTAGCCCGTGGCAAACAATGACGTCATCTCGCCGACCGTCGACTTTGTGGCCTTTGCCGTTAGGCCCGCGAGACTGGTGAACTCCGCGACGCCCTCGTCCGAGAGCGTCGCGATGCCGCTCTTGATGTCGTAGGCTGCCGCGATGAAGTCGGCCTTCGTCGTTCCGGCCCATTGGTCGGAGAACTGCCGGGCGGCGTCTTCCACGACGCCGAGATCCTTCACGCCCAGGGAGGCGAGCTCGCCGATCGCTCTCCGGGTTTCAAATGTAGCCTCGACCGGGGACAGCACCGCCCCCGTGATCTGCGAGCCGACCTCCTGCATGACGGCCCCCGTCTTTGCCATATTGCCGAGCGCTGCGTTTGCCTTTTGCAGCTTTGAGACGGTGCCGTTGACGCTTGATGTGACTCCGGCCATAGGCCCGGTGAGGTTGTCGATCATGTTCATTATGAGGGACAGCCGGAACACGGACTCTAAGCTCATGCTTTGCCTTTCACCTCCTAACAAAACGATGGAGGCGACCTTGTGCTCTTAAAAGAGGCGACCGATGCCGCCCGGCTAATCCGACGCGAATACGTCCGCGATCGCCTGGGCGACGATCCTCTCCTCGAGCTCCTGGATGTACCTCGCTTTCGCGACGTACCGGAGGAACTCGTCGAGGCCGATCTCCTCAATGTCGAAGTCCTCTAAAAGAGCCGGAGGGAGGAAGCGGTAGATTTCCAGGAGACCGGACTCCACCACGTTCCCCCTCACCTCCGAGAGCTGCTCTTTTAGAGCATCTTCAAATTTGTCTGTTTGGAGAGGCCCAGCATCCCGAGCAGCTTCTCACCGATGGAGAGCGCCAGGGCCGGGAACTCCTCAAGGTTCGCCTCGAGAGACGCCCGGCTCTCCTCGACCACGTTGTCAAAGAGGAACACCTTGAGCGCCTTCGTCGCGCCCTGGGCGGTGGTCTTAACATATCTGTCATAGCTCGCCGTGGAGGGGCGCTTGAAGAAGAACTCGACATTCTTCTCGGTCTCGTCATCGACCTCGATCGTCGCGCCGACGCGGTAGACCTTGCCGTATTTCTCCTTGAGCTCCTCCGTCTGGGACTTCTGCGCGGTGTCTTTCTTGATTTCTTCCATGGTTTCGTGTCCTCCTATTCTCGATTATCTTGAGATGGTTTTTACTTCGTGGGCTCGACGCCGTCCTCCACAATGCCGCCGACGATCATGAGGTCGATGTCGACAGTGAGGGACTTGTCGCCCTGTGCTGCCTTGTGGCTGCGCTTGATCGGGACGACCTTCTTCAGCTCGTCGATGCGGGTGCGCTCGCCTTCGTTGGCGTAGGAGACGACCACGGAAGGCCACTCGAGGCCATAGAAGGGGACGCCCTTCGCCTTGCAATAGGCAAGGACGTCGTCGTAGTCATCCCGGAGCATAGACATTTTACCGGACGCTTTATAGTTGCCCTTGCCATAGCCCCGGGGACGGTTGCCCTTGCCGTAGCTTTCTTCCATGTCCTGCTCGTCGTCGTAGCTGATTTCCTGCACGACCAGGACGAGGCCCGGGATCTTGACGTCAACGTCGCCCCAGCTATAGGTCTGACCGTTTACTTTAAGGGACATAACTCTTTAACCTCCTTCCCTTATTCGCTGGGCTGTGCCCTGCCGAGGTCGACCTCGACCTCGCGGATATAGCCCCGGGAGACATAGCGGATCTTGACCCGCATAGTCTCGTCCTCGAGGATGGTCTCCGCCTGTCCTTCCGGGACGGTGATCTCAGCGGAGCTGATCTCCTTCGCGTCGATCATGCGCTGCAAGGGGACGAACATGAACTTCGCCCGGGTCTCAAGCTCGCCCTGGACGTCCTCGAGGTCGATGTCGTCGTTGAGCAGAAGGAGCCCTTCCTTCCGGGTCTCCCGGATGATTTTGTTCTTGACCCGGACATCCTCGGCATAGCGGAAGTCACTCCCGTCCGGGCTCATCATCTTTGTGTGGTAGACGAAGAAGTCGTCGAGCCCGTCGTACTCCCGGAACGTGAGGTAGCCCGCCACGTCCAAAAGTTCGATGATGGAGTTGTCCATCCCGGCGGGGAGCAGCTCGAGGAGCTTCGTCTTCGGGATGCCGAACCCGGCCTCCGCCCTGGTTTTGCCGATGGACTCCTGCACCGCTGCCTTTGCGTAGAGGCCGCACACAAGGCCCGCGAGGTTGACGATCTGCGTCGTGCCGTCCAGCATGACGAGCCGCCCCCAGGCGGTGACGACCTGGATGTCGTAGTTTTTGACCTTCTTGCGCTTGGCCTCCATCTCGAGGGCCCAATCGGTGAGATCCCCGCTGCCGCGCAAGTCGAGCTCGTCCTCGTCCCCCGTCTGGGGGAACGCCGCCTCGAAGACCACGAACACGGGCTTGTGGTAGGTGTCCCGGAGCTCAATTTGCGCCTCGCTCACGGTCTGCCAGAGAGGGAGGTCGCTCTCGCCGACGACGTGGATGAACTCATACTCCTCGGCGAACTTCTGGAGCTTGGTGAACGCCGCCAGGACGTCGCCGTTCGTCATGGTGGGGGCGGTGGTCGTGAAGCTGTAGACATCGTTCACGAGGAAAGAGCTCGGCTTCTGTTCCGACTCCGTCGCCTCCGTAAACTTGAGCTTGAGGCCCGTCCCCTCGATTTCATATTCCCCGGTGACGGGGACGGTGATCTCGTCGGTGTAGCTGTTCCCGCCGTCAATGGAGCAGATAAAGGCGGCGGAGTTGAGCCCGCCTTGCGCCGTGATCTTGACGACCACCGAGAAGGCGTTCGTCGGAGAGCCGTCCACGGTGACGGAGCCCCCTCCGTCGCCGTCCTTAGAAACGCTTCCCAGCTTGCCCGCCGTGGTAGCGGAGACCGGGAGACAGTAGATCCGCGACGCGCCGAACTGCACGGAGCTCATGACGGCATCCGCCAGAGGGGACAGGCCGAGGCGGGCCTTGATTTTCGCCGCGTCCATATCCCCGGTGATGATGATCGGCGTGTCCGAAACGATCGGAGAGACCCCGATCTTGAGGCTCTTTCCGTCCCCCGTCGCGGTGGCAAACCCGAGGAGGCCGTCCGTGACAGTGTGCTTGACATCTCGGAGCATTATCGTCTCGCCTCGCTTTCCTTTGTGGTGTGTGCCCCGTTCATGGGGGCGTTCTCAAAATTCTTGACCGCTGCGAGGAACTCCTCCTCGGTGACGGCCCTGCCGGGCTTCCAGCCCTGGGCGCTGCATACGCCCGCGAAGACGGCCCGCCCGACCTTGTGCTTCTTGCGGAGCTCCCCGATCTCAAAGAGCCCCGGAGCTTTCGGTTCCTGCGGCCCCGCTGCCTGTGTAGCTGCGGGGGCCGATGTTGCTTTATTCGCCATCTATAAACTCCTTTCCCTCGTTTTTGGTGATGGACTCAACCGCGACGTCGGAGACCTTCGCGAAGTCTGTGTCCCTGTAAACCCCGCCGTCAAACCTTATCTTGATTTGCACGGCGACCTGTGCCTTTAGAATAGAGTCGTCCTTGTCGACCCAGTCCGCCCCCTCGACCTCGATCGGAACAAAGTCCCCGTTGACGTAGATGCCCCGGTCGAGGCTTGAGAGGAACGCCCCGAACATGCTCTCGACCGCCTCGTCGGTATAGTCGCCGATTATCACGGTAAAGGCGAGGGCCCGGTCGAAGACCTTCCTCCTCTTTTTCTGCGCTCCCTCTTGGTCTCTATATCGTGTTTTGGAGCCGTTTCGGAGGAGGGTCTCCGACTCAAAAAGCACCGCGCCGATGTGACTCTCTTGACTCTTTTCGAGGGCCTTTTGCGTCGTGTACGGCTTGGACTTGAGGCCCGCCGCCTTGAGCTTGTCGAGGAGGTATTCCTTGCTTTCCTTGTAGAGCATTAGTCATCCCTCCCGATGAACTCCTCGGTCGTGGCCTTGATCTCCTGCATGTCCTCGTCCGAGAGGCCGAGGAAGGGCCGGGCGGGGATGTTGACCTTGACCTTCTTCTTGCTGATCCATTGTCCGCCCACCTGGAAGCGGAGGTTCTTCGCCCGCTTTGCCCGGATGGTGCGGCCCTTGTCGCCGAATTGGTGGGTTGCCGCGTGCTTGACATTTGTGCCGACCGCAAACCCGGAGGCGTCCGCCGTCGTCTTGATGGAGTTGCGGAGCTGGGAGGAGTCGATGAGGGTCTTGCCCCCGGTCTCTGCCGCCCGGATGGAGGTCTTCCACCGCTTGCCGTCCGGCCCCCGGCCTTGCTTGAACCGTTCGAGGGTAGACTCCCGGACGCCTTCGGCGAGGGCGATGTTGAGGCCCTTCCTGTCAAGCTCCGAATAACGCCGCATTTTTCGGAGGAGGGCGGCGGTGTCTCCTTGCAGTCGGATGCTATACACGCCCTACATCCCCCTCATGCTGCCCCGGGTGAAAAGCCGGGTGTTTGACTTCGCCGAGAACCCGGTCGCGGCTGCGCTTGCCGGGTCGTCGGCTTCCGTGCCGATGGAGACCTTCCCGTCGGCCACAAGCTCAAAGAACTTGATCGCCGCGTTGTAGCGGTTGAGGTAGGTCTTTTGGTCGGTGCTCTCGTCGATGCCGATCCGGGAAAACAGGTTATAGACCGCGATGTCCTTTGAAAACTTGTTGATAACCTTCGGGGCCGGGGAGAGCGGGACGGCGTACCTCTTGGCGAGGTAGCCGTCGATCTCCGCGTCGGCGTCGGCGATCGCGCCTTCAATAATCGGCGCGACGAGCTCCTCACGCTCGACGGGGTCTTCGATGAAGGTGTCCCCGATGATCGCGTTGAGGGCGTCGTCCTTGAGCATCTCCCGGACTTCCTCTTTCGTGCTGTAGCTCACGCCGTTCCCTCCCTTCGTCTGCTTGGCCGGGCTTAGGCTTCGGCGGTGCCGTCTCCGGCGTATGCCATCTGCCAGAACCCGAAGCCCGCGTTCCCTCGGGAGTCGACGCCATAGAGGAAGGTCTTCTTCATGAAGACGTTGTCGTCGGTCTCCTGGGTCTTGGAGACGAACTTCGGCTTCTTGCGCTGCTGCCAGATGAGGGGCTTGATGGGCCGGGAGGTGCAAAGCAAGAACCACTTGGAGTCATGCCCGGCGAGCTGCGGGATGACGAGGGGCTTCGCGGTACCCTGCATGGTGTTCTTGGTGCCGTTGATGTAGTCGGCGACCAGGATGTCCCGGGCGGTCGCTTCCAGGGCGGGCGGGACGGCGAGCACATTCGGGATGAGGTTCAGCGCCCGGCCCTTCGAGTTGGTGAGGCTCATCATAGCGGCGCGGGCGGCGATGTAGGACTCCATCGAGAGCTTGGCCGTGGTCTTGTTGGAGACGGCCTTCTTGCCGACCTTGTGGGCGTCGGAGAAAAAGGGCTGCCCGTCGTAGCACTTTTCGGAGAAGCCCTCCGCGAGCAGCTTGAAGATGAGATCGTCGGGGTGGGCTGCTGCGGACTGGCCGAGCATCTGGACAGACGGGTTATAGAGGCCGATCTTGTCATCCTCGATCGCGTTGCGGTCAATGCCGATCGTCAGCTCGAAGTCCTTGTTCTTGATGGTGTAGTCGCTCGCGCTGATGTTCTGGATCTCGCGGTCGCCGATCCATTCCCTCATCCCCGGGATGTCGCCGAGCCATGCGTAGGTCTCGGACTCCGTGGTCGAGGGGGTGACGGTGGCGATCTCGGTGTAGAGCGGGGTCACGCCCTCAAGCGCCTTGTTGAACAAGGTGTTGAAGCCGACGTAAATCCCCCTCAAAGTCTGCTGGTTTACAATCATGTTCTTTGTCCTCCTTCTGTTTTACTTTGCGGCGGCTGCGGGGGCGGTGAGGCCGAAGCCCATCTCCACGGCGACGCCTTCATCGTCCACGCGGATGACGAGGCCCGCCACGGACGCGCCCGTCCCGGTCTTGGTGACGGTCTGGTCGTCCTCCATGTAGCAGAGGCCCAGCACGTCGGCGGCGGTGATCTTGCCGCTGGTGGAGTTCTCAAAAACGAAGGTTCCCCGGCTGACGCGGATGACGGCGTCGCCGTCCCCGCCCTTGTTCTCGACGGTCTCCTCGGCCCGGCCCGCTGCCTTGAGGTCTGCGGCCTTCTTGCCGGGGATCGCGTAGCCGTTGGCGTCAACCGCCACGATCGCCCCCTGATAGATGGTGGTCGCGCCCTTGACAGGGAGGGCGATGTACTTCCCGCCGAGCTCGGACGTGTCTCTCACATTGGTCAATGCTGCCATGATGTTACTCCTCCTTCGTGCCGTACTTTTCCAGATCCTCGGCGCTCACGCCGAGCTGCTTGCAAATGAGCATCGTCGCCTCGTCGGGCTTTTTGCCCTTGAGTGCCAGGGTCTCGCCGCCCGCGACCTCGCTCATGGGGACGACCTGGGGCGCTTTCTCAAGGAACGACTTGAACCCGTCCGGGCTCTTGAGGGCGTAGCCCTTGGCCCATTCCTTCTGTGCCGGGGTGATCTTGCCGCTCTTGAGCGCCAGCTCAACGGCTTCCTCGGCATCCCGGTCGGCGAGCTGCTCCTCAAGGGCCTTGACGCGTCCGTCGATGCCGCCCTTGAGGGACATGATGACGGCGGCGACCTCGGCGGCGGGAGCCCCGGCCTTGAGCCCCAGGAGCTCACAGACGGCCTTGTTCGCGACGACGGTGTCCTCCTCGGGCGGCTGCTTGCCGTCCCCGGGCTTCTTGCCCTCGGCGGCTTCCTTGAGGGCTTTGTTCTCCTCGATGCAAGCGGAGAGCGCCTCGAGGATCTGCTCCTCGCCCGCGTCTTCGCCCAGGCCGAGCGCCGCCGCGAGCTTCTTGATGAGTTCGTTCATGTTGGTTTTGCCTCCTTCAAATGTGGATGAATTTACAATCGGGGTCATGCCCGCGATCGCTGGGGTGTTGGTGAGGGCGAGGGAGTGGAGGCCCGTCGCCTTGTTGTCCGACTTGCGGACGGTGATGACCGGGGAGAGGTAGCGGTATTCCTTGTTCTCAAGGTACTGCTTCGCCGGGAGCGTCCACTCGACCCGGGCCTTGATGTGCCCATCCTCGGCGAACAGCTCCTTGACCCATCCGGCGGCGGGGGCCCGGTCTCCTGTTAGGGTCTGGTGCTCGTAGTCGACGACAAGGTCGACGCCGCGCTCGGCGATCTGCGCCTTCATCGCGGCGAGGCTTTCCTCGTCGACGTCGAACTCTCCCTTCTGGCTCACGACATGGCCGAAGGGCAAAACGGAGATGACCTCCGGCGCTCCTCCGACATCCACTTCGCCCCCCTTTAGGGTGAGAAAATCGCTCATTTTCTGCCTGTCTCCTTTGCTTGGTGCTTGAAGCCCCCGGAAACGCCGTTATTCCGCGTTATAACAGGGTGAACCTGCCGCGCCCCGGGAATTACACTCCCCGGCCCCTCGGCCCTTCCTGGGGCCTCTGTGGGCCTTATTTGCCCGGGTTCTCTTTTTCCCGGTTTTGGTACGCCTTCACAAGCGGCGCGGGGTAGTCCTTGAGGTCGGGCTCGAAGCGTACCTTTGCCGGGTTGGTCGAGAAGTGCGGGTCGGGCATGAGGCCCTCCGGCGCTGTCTGTTCCACCTTGAGCCCCCGGGCCTCGACCTGTCTCTTTGAGAGCGTCTTGACCGTGCAGCGGCATCGGAACCCGTTCGGCGGGAACCATGTATTCCATACCTCGCTGTCTGCTGGGAAGACCCGCCCGTCCATCGCGAGGTGACTCGGGCGGGTGTGGGCGTCGTTGACGGCGTCATACTGCCAGTAGGGGCGGAGCTTCATGACGCCCGGGTCTGTCATCTGCTCATAGTGGCCCACATTGTAGGCCGTTTGGATGTTGGTGCGGAAGATGAGGTCGGCTTGCAGCGGGTCGAGCCCCTCATAGCCCTCAGCCTCGAGGAACTCGTTCATATTGCGCCGGAACTCCGAGAGGGGGTTCCCCTGTTCCAGCGCCGCGAGGATCTCCTCATAGAACCGCTTGAGGATCTGCGCCTTCGTGTAGCCGCCCACTGTGAAGGCGAGCCCCCGGTACTTCTCCGCGATACCGTAGAAGACCGACGCCGTGACCGGGACGCGCTCCTTGAAATACTGGACGGCCTCCTCGAAGGTCATGTCCTTTCGGTTGAATACGGCCTCAATGTCGTCCATCTTCCGCCGCCCTCCCTTCGAGGTTGGCGTAGAGCATGACCTTTTGAAGCAGCTCCTCCACCTCCGAGACATCCATCTCGCCGAACAGCTCGGCGACGGCCTTCTCGTCCTCCATCATGTCCCGGAGCTCCTCAAGGCTCTCCGCGTTCTCAATCTTTTTGAGAACCGGGCCGAACGCTTTCTTGAAGGCCCCGGCGCTTTTCCGGGTGGCCGCTGCCGCCAGACGGTCGACGCGCTCTTGCGTCCCGTGCCCCGCTCCGTCCCCGGCCTTGAGCGCGATCGGCTCGCCGGGCTGCGCCTTGAAGGAGAAGGGGCCGAACCCCGCCCCCTGCGCCGTCTGCCCGGGCGGGGTGGCGACCTCCTCGTCGCCCTCGGGCTTCGGGATGGAGAACTTCTTGTAGATGTAGCTTGTCGGAACCTTGAGCCCCGCCTCCCGGATGAGCGTCCCGATGACGGTCGCCGTCTGCGTGAGATCCTCCGACTCCTCCGCGTCGAAGCGGAGGTACGGGATGCGCTTGTCCTCCCCAAAGTTGTAGAGCACCAGGGGGCGGATGAGGTCGCGCCGGAGGGTGGCCGCGATTGCCTTGCAGTCCGCGACGGTGAGGTCGTGGCGGACGTCGTTGTGCGTCTTGCTCTGTGCGTAGCTGCCGCCGCCCGAGTCCGAGGTCAAGGTCTGCCCGAGGATTGCCTTCGAGACCTGTTCGTCGCAATAGCGGGCCAGCCGTTCATAGAGGTCGGTCGAGCTGGTCTTCTCGGTGTTCACGAACTCGATCGCCGTGCCGTCCGGGAAGATGCCCGCCGCGTCCGCCCCGATTGCGACGAGGGCTTGCATGAGCGCCCGCTTGTCGTCCTCGCTTGCGCCTGGCTGATACTTCCCCAGGCGGAGCGGCATCCCGAAGACCTCGCAAAACGCGACCCAATCCTTGAGGGTGTAGTTCTTAAAGAGGTACATCCAGGCGACCACGCGCAAAACGCCAGCCCGGGAGGGGTGGCCGCTGCGGGCCTTGTATTTGTGTACGATGAACTTGTTCTTCGGGAGCTCGATGCCCTCCGGGGCCTCCTGGGTTCTCACCTTGAAGGAGTCGTCGACGCTGTCCCAAAAGAACCGCTTTTGATGACGGGAACGGATGTCGCCGACGACAACGTGCCCCTCGTCGTAGCTCCACATGATTTCCGAGACCGCGAAGCCCTTCCCGATCGCGTCCAGGAGGTCGAGCATGATGTCCTCAAAGCCCTCGATGCCGCCGAGCTGCGCTTCCACAAACTCGGCGATCTCCTTGTCCCTGGGGTCGTCGCTGTCAAAGGGGATGATCTCATAGTCGAGGCCCGTGACCGCGTTCTTCCTCGTTTGGAGCTGGGAAAAGAGGTGCGGGTCTTTCTCCTCCATCTCCTCAAAGAGCTCGGCTTGCCGGAGCACGTCCCCGGCGTCCGCCTCCTTGAAGATCTCCGCCAGCCGGACGGGGGTGAGCCCGTCCGAGGGGTACTCGCTGTACTTGTCTGTTACCTGGGCGGCTGCGACCTCCCGCGTCTCGGGGCGGCGCTGGAACAAACCTCTAAGGCTCCACCGCTTTCCCTTGCTGCTCACTCGACCACCTCCTCAATGCGCCGCCGTGCTTTTTCATAATACTCGTCGTCAAGCTCCACGCCGATGAACCGCCGCCCCGACTTCTTTGCGGCGACAAGAGTAGAGCCGCTTCCGGCAAACGGGTCAAGGATGAGGTCGTCTGGCTTTGTAACTGCCGTAATAAGGTTTGCAATCAAGCCCACTGGCTTCTCTGTCGGGTGGATCATCTGGGCGCTGCCGAGCTTGCTGAAGGTGACGAGATCTTTCGGCCTGCCCCCGGGGAAGCTGTACTTCCCCTTAATCGCGAAGACGATGTTCTCATGCGCCGGGGCAAAGGCTGCTTTCGTGTCCCCCATACCGTGATAGACCTTGTCCCAAATAACCTCACTTTTGACCCGGAAGCCGGCCAGTTCAATCGCGTCGATGAAGGTCTGCTCTACATCCCAGCGCGTGAAGCATAGGAGCGTTCCTCCCGACTTGAGTACGCGGAAAGCGTCATAAAGGAACCAGATGAATGGGGCTTTGTCGTTTTTAATCCTTGCCCCGGTCTGTGAGACGTAGTTGATGCCATAGGGCGGATCGGTGATAATTGCGTTCACACTCTCGTCCGGCATTTGCCGGAGCACAGTGAGGCTATCTCCGTGAATGATTGTGTTCTCATGAATAACTGTACTAATAATGCCTCACCTCCTTAGTAGGCCCCGCGCCGAAACTTGATAGCGCGGCCCAAAACTGATTTATAATCCGTGTGCTGCCCCACCTTGACCGAGAGGGCCAGGGAGACGGCCATTTGCAGCGCGTCCGGCCCGTCGTCGTTCTTCCCCATAGGGTACTTGAGCATCTGGTCGAGGAGGGCCTTGTGCCGCTTGGAGAACTTGAGGTAGCCGTTCTTCACGAAGGGCTGCAAGGACTGGATGCGGGCGTCCTTGTTCTGGACGCTGTTGATCTCCTCGATGGGGAGGTACTCGCCGATTTCGGCGGACTTCTGCCGCATGATCTCGGCAAAGTAGTATTGAAACTGAACCGTCTCGACGCCGAACTTGTAGAGGGGCTTCTTGTACTCCCGCTTCAAACGGCGGGACGCCTCGATCGCGTCCTCAATGATTTTGTCCGGCTTGCGCTTGGCGATGTCGGCAATCACGACGTACATGTAGCCCGTCGAGGTGTCCTTCGCCACGGCGATGATCGCCGAGGTGTCGCTCTTGCGGTTCTTGCCGAGGGAGGGGTCGTTCGCCGCGACGAACAGGAACCGCGCCTCGGAGAAGTCCGGGGGAAGCTGCCCGTCGTCGTAGTAGTCGATCCACTCCTCGGCAAACGCGCAGCTCTCCGGGTCGATGGGCTCGTTCTGGATCTCGCTGCTGAAGGACGCCTCGCCCTCCGATACCCTCATAACCATGAGGGCGTAGTAGGGGAGCTTCTCCTCCCACAAGACGGCGGTTCCTTCCAGCATCGCGGCCTCGTTCGCCTTGAAGAAGTCCTCGGCGTCTTCCTTGTGCCTGGGGTTCTCAAGGTCGGTGAAGATGCGCTCCCAGGCGTCCCACAAGGCCGTGTTTGCCGCGAAGGAGATGACGCCCTTGTAGCGGACGGCCTCATACTCGGGGTTCTTGGCGACATTGGCGAGGAGGGCGTCGTAGTGGAGCAGCGTTCCGATGTAGACGATGTCCGTGTAGGTGTCGCCCGCCTTGCTCACGGCCTTATAGAACCAGTCCCGGAGCTTCTTTCTTTGCTCGGCTGTGTTGACGTTCTCGTCGTTCTCGAGGTCGTCGCACAAGATGAGGTCGGGCCTCCATTGTTTGTGCCGCCGTCCGCGGATCTTCTTGCCCGCGCCCAGCGCCTCGATCTTGACCCCGTTCGAGAGGAGGATGACCGACGCCTTCCAGACGCGGCCCACAAGCTCCCCGAAGTCCTCCCGGAGCGCCGCGTTCTCCTCAAGCTCCGTTTTGATGTCGGAGAGGAAGCCCTCGGCCTGTTCCGAGCTGTCCGAGAGGATGATCTCGTAGTGCTTGTAGGCGTACACTGCCGAGTGGATGGAGTCCTTGAAGGTGAAGTTCGTGCTCTTGGCGTGTCCACGCGGGGCCTCGACCGCCCTCCGGCATCCGTCCGCCCGGCTGATTTCCTTCGCGTCGGTGGCGGGGTTCAGCCCCTTCATGACGCCCTCGCGGAAGATGCGGTCGAGCTCCTCGTGAAACGGGGGCGACGGCCTCACAAAGTAGTGGGGGAGGTAGGCCCGCCCGAAGTAGCCCAGGTCAACCGCCCCGAGCTTCCGGCGTAGCCCCTGGGGGCCCGTGAGCTCTGCCCCGGCCCGGTACTCCTCGAGGAGCTGCGCCCGGAGCTCGGGGAAGTTCGTCCCCTTCTGGACATACTGCTCAAATAGTTCCCGCTGGTACTCCCGGCTCGCGACCGCTTCCCGGTCTTCCGGCTCCTCGAGCCGTTCCAGGTAGTCCTTGAGGTCAATCTTCGCCATCGTCGAGCACCTTCTCCCTCGCCCTTGAGAGGACGTCGTGCAGCTCCCCGGCGAGTTCCGGGTGCTGCTTGATCGCCGCCATGAGCTCCGCCTCAAGCTGGTCGAAGGCAAGCTCGGCCTTCTTCTTCATGTCCTGCCGGACGCGCTTCTCATAGGTGGCGTTCCGGGCGAGGCTTGCGATGAGCCGCCCCGCCTTGTCAAGCGGCATCTCCTGGAAGTCGCCCTCCGCCGTGCTCACGCGCTGCATGAGGCCGTCCATGAGAACCATCGACGCCGCTTTCGTGTAGTCGAGGTCGGGGTGCGCCTCTACCGCCTGGGCGATCGCCTGGGTGCGCTGTAGGGTCTCGGCGACCCGCTGCGCCGCCTGGGTGCTGCGGATCGCGTAGCGCCCGATCGCGCTCTTGCTGATTTCGTAGCCCTCCGCCTTGAGCCACGCGGAGAGCTCCTCGTAGGTGTTGGCCGTGTCCGCGAGCCGGACGTCGAGCTCCGTCTTGATGTCGTCCGGGAGCTTGTCGATCGTCGAGCTGATCCGCGTCCTCCGGCGCTCTTTCTTAGACATCGACGCCCGGGTCGTCCCTCGTGCCTTCCACAAGGTCGACGCCCGCCTTCGTGAGCTGGATGACGGCGTCGCGGCGGTAGGCGTTGTAGGCCGTGGCCCGCTTGTCCGTGAACTCGATGTAGCCGCCGTCCTCCAAATAGGAGAGCTGCTTCGAGATGTCCGGGACGGTGATGAGGTTGTCGGCGAGGAGGGCGTTCGTGATCTGCCGCACAAGCAGCGAGTTCTGATTGCCTTTCGCCAGGGCCCGGACGATGTAGCCCCGGATCGCCTTGTTCTGCCGGATCTCCTGCTCCGTCATGTCGTCAAAGTATGCCATACGCTTTTATCCCTCCTTTGCTGCGCCCCTGTATAGGAGCTTGTCGAGCTTCTGGTCGATGTTGTTCGAGACCCGGATGAAGTCCTCCCGGGTCGTGTAGATGAGGGGGAGGTCGGCCTTGAGGTCGCCCAGCTCTCCGCGCACGGCGGCGATCTCCTCGGCGTTCTTCTTGTCCGCTGCCTTGAGCTCCGAGACCGCCGCCTTCATCTCGCCGATCGCGTTCTTCACTCCCCACGCGGCGACCCCGATGATCGCCGTGATGACCGTCTGAAAGACGAACATCGCGATTGTCGCTCCGTCCATGTCGGCCCCTCCTTACTGCGCGGCGGCTCCGGCCTTGTCTTCCGGCGCGGCGTCCTTAATCAGTTCCCCGGAGAGTGTGAGATAGGGGTCTTCCTGCTTGACCTTGAGGACGGCGTCCTCGATGACGGCGGTGAGGTACTTGTCGAAGCTGCCCAGGTTGTCGGTGATGACCTTCTGCGCCTGGGGGCTGATCGCCGCCTTTACCTCGTCGAAGACCTGTTTCCCCAGGGCGAGCAGCTCCTCCCGGCTTGCCTTGCCGCTCTTGACCGCGTCCCGGAGCGCCTTCGCCGTGGTCTGCTCCATCGCCCCCACCGAGACCGTCGCAAGGTTGACGACGTCATCAAGGGCGTCCTCGAGCACCTTCCGGCCCGCCTCGTCCTTGATCTGCGCCGTCTGCTCCTTGAGCTTGGCCGCGCCCAGGCGGATGTAGTACACCGCGTAGGCCCCGGCCAGGGCGATGACCGCGAGAACGACGTTGACAAGAGCGTCGCTCGCTGCGCTTTGGATGAGTTCCATGTTCATGTGTGTCTGCCTCCTTTGGACAAAAAATAAGAGTACAAGCTATAGCTTGTACTCTTATCTTAAATCCCGTTCCCGGAAACTTATATACGAAGCAGTTCTAAGAGTTGCCGCTCACGGGAGGAGCTCGTCGTCCTCCTGCTCCGGGTCGTTGAAATAGTCGAAGATGTCGATCTGCCCCTCCGTCTGCCCTGGGCCGCAAATCCGGCGAACCCATCGCTCTGTGACGCCGTACTTCCGGGCGAGCTCCGGGTGATTGTAGCCGTTGAACTCCTCTTTGATGCGGGCGTCGCGGACGGGCCGGGTGACGCTCTCGGGCTTCGGGATGTAAACCGTCGTACCCCCGACGACCTCGGCGAGCTTATAGAAGTTATCCGTCCCGATCGCCTCGGCGATCATGCGGTAGAGCCCTTCGGGGAGCATTTCCAGCGTCAAACCCTCGGCGAGTTTATCCATGTCCTGCGCCCTCCCTTCCTGTTACATCCTGCCGATGATCGCCAGGATTTCCCCGACCTTGATCGGTTGGTCGAACTTCGCCTTCCACACGTCCGGGGAGTTGATGATGCCGCGCTCTACCAGGGCCTCAAAGCCCGCCTTTTGCCATTCCGGGGTATTGGCCGGGTAGCCGTCCCCCGGGTCTTGGAAGGCGAGGATCTGGCCGAGCAGCTTCACGATGTTCGCCCCATAGCCCGCGCCGGGAACCGCCCAGCCGCGCCCCTGCGGGTTGTCCGCCGCGCCCAGCCATTCCACATAGGGGGCCACGCCACGGGCGACCAGGGAGAAGCGGGGGTCGACGCAAGCGTTCACGAGGGCCTCGGTGGATGCGTATGCCTTGAGGTGCTGGATCTGCGCCCGGACGCCCGTGCGCGGGTCGGGGAAGCTCGCCGCCTGTCCCGTGGCGTTGCCGTTGAGGGCCCCGATGCCCGCGAAGTTGTTCATCTCCGGCGTCACGATGCCGCCGTATTTGAAATAGCCCGTTTCGTGGAGGCTCTGCGCGAAGGCCACGTCGCCCCGGACGCCCTCGGCCTCGCCCTCCTCGATGAACATGCGGGCCAGCTCCTCCACGGTGCAGCTCGGGAGCTGCGGCGAGGCGTTCTTGCTCAAGCAGAACGCCGCCATCTGTGACGCGGTGGCCTGGGCCTTGCCCATGATCGCCGTCTTGTCTTCCGTGCCCGGCGCGGTGGAGCCGCTCATCAGGGCCGCGACATCGTCCCGGGCGGTCTCCATCGACTTCCCGAACTTGGGGAACCAGTGTGTCACGTCGGCGTGATTGCTGCCGAGCTTTAGTTTGTGGCTGTCCGCGTGGCACAAAATGGTCGGGACGGTGACGCCGGAGCAATCGGCGGTTCCTTTGGGGTCGATGCCGTAGAGGGTGCAGAGGTACGCCGTCAGCTCACACGCCTCTTGATACACGGCGGCGAAGTAGTCGGCGTCCGTCAAGGCGTCCTCACAGATTTCAAACTGAATCCATCCGCTGTTGCATGACCCCTTGCTGCCGCTCCCACATCCCCACGGCCTAAAGTCCCAGGGCATCGTCTGAACCGCCGCGACGCTCCCGTCCGCGAGCTTCCCGATCCAGGCGTTCAGGCCCGCTTGTGTGTCGATGTGGTTCCAGTCGTTCTTGTTCGCGTTGGTGCCCAGCTTGGACAGGAGCTCGGCTCGGTCGGGTGCGCCGTCGTCCGGCTGAACATATCGCTTGAGGGTCGGGTTGTTCGCCCCGGTGCTGTGCCACAAGACGCCCTTGACCGTCATCTTCTTGGTGCCCTTGTAGCACGTGCTCTGTGTCATCATGCACGTCATGGGCGGGTTGCTTTTGCTGTACTTCATGATGTGTTGTTTGCCTCCTTATAATTTCCAGATGGGGAGGACGACCTCGTCGGCCAGCTCCCCGATTGTGTACTTGCTGCGCCCTTCGGCTTCCAGCTTGCGGAGGAATTTGTTGTACTCCACCGCCAGCTTGAGGGCCTTATAGACGCCCACCTGTTCCGGCGTGACTGCCGGAAGCTCCGGGCCCGCTATGAACTCCACCGCCCGGAGAAGGGAGACCTCCGCCCGGATCGGGTCGCCCTTGAGGAACTCCTCCCACTCCGCCCAGGTCTCCCGGGCGAACTTCTTGCGGTTGAGCCTGGGCTTGTCGGGCGGGAGGACTCCCTCCGCTTGGAGCTGCTTCTTCATCGCTGCTCTCTCGGCCTTCTCGCGCTGTGTGAGGCGCTTCTTCTTCGTTGGCATAACTCCCCCCTCAACACGGAAGCGGCCCGCCCTGGGGCTCCTGCGCGGCTTTCTGCTGTTCTATGAGGCCCCGAGTGAACTCCGCTATCTCCATCTGTTGCCGAAGGTGTACGGCGGCTCCGAGTGCCTGGGCTGCCGAGGCAAGCTCGGGGGTCGTGAGCTTGAGCAGCTCCTCGCGGTCTTTCTTGCTGGTGGGCTTGCCCAGGAACCGCCGCGCCTGGATGATCTCGACCATCGCCAGCTCCACGGCCAGCCGCTCCACCGCTCCGGCAAACTGCCCCGCCTTCCGCGCTCTTTCGCTCATGTCTCCACCTCCGGCCAGCCGTCCGGCCCGAGGGGAGCGTAGCCCAGCCGCCCCCGGTACACGTTCGCCGCCCGGATGACCTGGGCGAAGGCGGCGTCGCTTGCCAGCTTCTCCCCGAACCGATCCAGGAGCGAGCCGGACAGGTTGAGACCCGTCGCCCGGGTGATGTGCTCCACGGCCTCGGTGTCGATCTCCGTGAGGCGGCGGGCGACTTCCTCCGGGAGCTTCTCATAGTAGGCCCGGAAAAAGGCGAGCCCCATCCCGCCACACGCCCCGCGCCGGATCTCGTCCTGTGTCAGCTTGACCCCTTGCAGCGCGTCCAGGATCTCCGCGTCGGTCTCCGCCTTCTTGACGGGCTCGTCAAAGTTGTTCATGCTGCCCCTCCTTCTCTCCGTCGCGCCGTATGTCCTCTAATATGTGGGTACGGGGCGCATAGCTGCGCCCCTCGCTCCGGCGCTCCTGCTTGCGGACATCGCCTAAAAGCCGCTCAAGGCCCTTGATGACGGTGCGGTTCTGCTCTACCCAATCCACCACGGGCCGGGTCTGCTCCGCGATGTCCTTCGCCGTCCGGCGCTGCCGCCGCACTTCCCGGATCTTGAGCCCCAGCCGCGCCCGGCCCGGGGCCTTGTCGTCTCCCAGCTCGAGCGCGTGGAGGAGGTCTTGCGTCGCGGCCTCCGCCTCAGCGCGGTCGGCCTCCGCCATCCTGTGCCGTTCCGTGGTCTCCCGGAGGAAGGCGAGGAAGCTCTCAAGCCCTTTACTTGTCCCGACGTCCATCCGCGCCCTCCTTCCGCTGCTCCCGGGCGAGGATTGCCTTGAGCCCCTCGATGACCTTCTCACACTGGCCCGCGTCCAGCCATTCAAGGCGGTCGATGCCCGTCATCCGCTTCACGAACCCCTCAATCCGGCGCTTGTCGCTGTTCCAGCCGAGGGCCTCGGTCAGCGCGTAGATCTTCCGGCGCTGCCGTTCGGTCGTGGGGTTGCCTCCCTCATCCGTGCGCTTGCTCCGGCTTCCCCGGGCTGCGCTGTCCTTCATGTTTTGCAGGACGCGGGCGACGGCGGTGATCTCGCCCTGGGTGAGCTGCTTCATGCTCCCCTTGCCCGTCTCCCGGTACACGACCCCGTGGAGGTCTTCGTCCGTGAGCCCCAGCTCCGGCGACTTGGCGATCGCCCATAGGGTGCGGATGGAGGGGAGCTTCCGCCCGCTGCGTGTTGTTGCTGCTGCCATGATTTACACCTCGTTTCTCGGCCCTCTTATTGCCCGGCCTTGACCTGTTCCAGCTTCGAGAAGTTCAGCTCATAGCCAAAGACGTCTTGCTGCTTCCAGGTAGCGCCGACCGCGTTGACGGTGTCCTCGCCGTACTTCTTGAGGGCCTCCTTCGAGACGTCCTCCTTGACGACGATGCAGTCCATCATCTGCCGGGTCTTGAGGCGGCGGATGATCTCCTCGATCTTCTCCTTCGCCCGGGGGAGCGACACGGAGGTCGAGAGCCGGAACCCTACCTCGCCGAAGGTGAGGGCCCGGGTCTTCGTCTTCCCCATGTCTGCCCGGTGCTCGGTGACAAAATCCTTGAGCTCGCGCTCGAGCTTGGCGACCCTGTCCTTGTACGGCTTGCTCTGCTCCTCTGCGGCCTTCTTCGCCCCGAGGATCTGCTTGTTCATCTCACCCTCAATGTCCGCGAGGGCGAGCTGCGCTTCCGCAATCTGACGGAGGGCGTCGTTTGCGTCCTCCCAGGTCTTGACGCCCGAGGGCTCGACCACTCTCTTTCTTGCCATGTGTTGACAACTTCCTTTCTTGTAGTTTTGTTATGTGCCCGGGGAGCTGCCTCCCCGACGCTTTCCTTCTGCCCGCCCGCCTCCTGCTCCTCGCCGTCGTATAGGATGTAGGTCTTCGAGAGGAGCATATACAAGCCCAGGGGCCCGGTGAGGAAGGCGGCGGTCGCGTCGCTGTCCTCCGGCGTCCTCCCGCCTCGGGCCATAACCAGGATGAGGGCGGTGATCGCCAGCATAGCGAGCCCCATGAGCCGCTGCTTTCTCATTTTCATTGTCCCGGCCTCCTCCGCGTCAAAGCATCATGAGGCTCGAGGCTTGCTCAATGATCTTGACCGTGACGACCCTCTCGCCCCTCTCCTCAAGGATGCGGGACACATTGGAGAGGGTGCGGTCGAGGAGGCGGAAGCATCCCGTCTGCATGTTGCAGGCCCGGGCCTTGAGCTCGACCATCGCGTCCGGCGCGACCTCGAAGCCCGCGAGGTAGCCCTCCACCTCCGAGGGGTCAAGCCCCTTGAGGCTGACGTAGAAGTCGACCCGGTTCGCCATGCGGACGAGGTAGGTCTTGATCTGCGCCTCGAGCTTCGGCTCCCCGGCGATGACGAGCCCCACGTCCGACTGGTCGAAGATCGCCCGGAGGATCTCCATCTTCTTTTGGGTGTACTTCGAGACGAGCTTGTCCGCCTCGTCGATGATGAGGAGGTAGCCCTTGTTCGTGTTGAAATAGTCCCGGATGCCGTTGACCCTGCGCCAGATCGTCCCGTAGCCGCTGGGGATGCCGAGGGCCCGTTCGATCGCCTCCACAAGATCCCGGCTGCTCATGGTGTCGTCACACTCGATATAGGCGACCCGGGGGAGCTTGGCGTACTGCCGGAGGGAGTAGGTCTTGCCGTAGCCGCTGCGGGCGACCACGATGCCGAGCCCGATGTACTCTTGACAGCTCTGACACACGCCCAGCACCTTGAGGGCGTCCCGGCTCTCAAAGAAGGCGGGCTTCGTCCCGGTCTTCCGGCCCGGCTCCGGGAGGGCCACGTCCTCCCCGGTGCGCCCGGCCAGCCAGTCCGCGAGCAGCTTCTCAATGGCTGCGATGTCCCCCTCGTACTTGCCCGAGAGGTAGCGGGAGATCGTCGGGCGGGAATAGCCCGGGATCTCGCTTGCCAGGGTCGCGATGCTGGTCTTCGTCGCCGCGAGGTAGTCGTTGATCTGCTCCGCGAGACTCTTGCTGTTGGTATAGGTTGCGGCCTGGGCCGCTGCTGCTGTGACTTCCATGTTGTACCTCCTATTCGTTCATAGCCCTCAAACGGGCGAGGGCGTCGTCTGCCTTGTTGGTGAGGAACTCGTCCCCGGATGTCTTCTTCCTGGCCTTCCGGCTTGCCGCCGCTTCCGCCCGGTATTCCTTGTCGTTCGGGAGGGCGATGACCTTCGGGCTCCGCTCCGCCTTGATGGTGAGGTCGATCATGCCGACCGCGCTCGAGGGGCGTCCGCCCTCCTGGACGCGGAGCTCGTAGGGCCTCCGCATGTCTTCCAGGATCTCGCGCATTTCCTTCTCCTGCCGCTTCTGGTCGCGGAGGTGGCGCTCAAGCGCCGCCTGTGAACAGTGGGGCCCGAAGGCCAGGAGCTCGGCGGAGACGGCCTCGCATATCTTCCGGCCCTCCTCGTCGAAGACGTAGAGCTTCGTGACGTCGTCGATGTCCCACTTGATGCCGACGTGCTTGCCGACGTAGTGACAAAGCTCGTAGTCCGTGTAGAGCGTCCCGAACTTGGTGATCCCCTGGTTCCGCACGAGGGCGGTGTCCGCCTTCATGAGCAGCATCGCCGCATACTCCCGGGGCGGCGCTGCCTTCTCATAGCGTTCGCCGTTCTCAAAGAGCGAGATCGGCGTGACCCACTTCTCGCCCGCGTCCTTGAGTCCCCGGTGCTCCCGGGTGTGGTACTTCGTTTCCTTCCACTCCGTCCACGCCTCGAAGAACTCCTCCATCGTGAGCAGCTCCCCACGCTCGAGCATCCCGTCGACGTCCTTCTGCCGCTTGGCGTAGGTCTTGGAACCCGTGAGGGTGCCCGTGTAGCTCTCAAACCATTTTGAGAACTTGGAGCACACGGTCGAGAAGAAACGCTCGATCGGCTTGTCCCACGGCTGATAGGGGAGCGACCGCCCCACCTCCTCGATGCCGATGCTCTGGTAGAAACCCACCGTCTCCGCGTCGAACTCGAACTCGATGTTCCGCTTCTTCCGGCTCTGGCCCGTCATGGTCTTCGCCGTGTAGTCCTTGCCGTTGTCCACGTGCAGGATGTGGGGGACGCCGCCCGGGTGGGAGTAGAGCATCTTCACAAGGCTCTCCTTGAGGGTCTGGTTGTTGGCGTCTACACAAGCCACGTCGCCCACGATCGCCCGGCTCCGCATGTCCATCCATGCGACGAGCTTCGGGCGGACGGCCTTGACTTTCCCGTTCGGGGCAACCCACTGAACCCAAAAGTCGAAGGTGTGCTCGTCGCCGACCACGTACTCCATGACCTTGAGGCTCGTCGCGTCCCGCTTGCCCTTGAGCATCTTCTTGTTCTTCCACTCCCGGGAGCCGTTGGCCGCGAGGTAGCGGGCCGACTCTGCGCCCCGGCTGTCCATGAGGTGCTTGATGTACCGGGCGACCGTCTTGATGCTGGGGTAGCTCTCCCAGCCCCGGCCCTCGGCGACTTCCTCAAACTTCTCATAGAGCATCTCAATCGTCCCCAGGTTGGCGGCGAAGCGGTGGTCGAACCAGATGTTTTCAATGAGCGCCTTTTGCTCGTCCGTGAGGCTTGGGAAGGTTGCCTTCTCCTTCGGCTTCCGGCACAAGGCCAGCGCCCGGAAGTAGTCCCGGTTCTGCCCGTCCTCCTTCTCCAGCTTGAGCGCCCAGGCGTTCGCCTTGAGGACGTTGCTCATGTAGCGGTAGAGGGTTTGCGGGCTCACGCCCAGCCCCAGCGCGTAGCGTTCCGCGTAGGCCGTGCGGTTTTCCGGGCCGTCGTACTCTATGAAGTCTTGAACCCGTGCCGCCAGCTCGACGGCTTCGTAGAACTCCTTCTTATGCTGCTCGGTGTAGTGGTTGAGGTCGACGCCCACATACCAGGGCGCGGACTCTGCTCGCTTCTCTATGACGACATCCCTCCCGTCCACTTTCTGCGCCGCCCGCCACGCCTTCCGGCCTTTTGGGGAGAGCGAGGAGACCGCAATCAAAACTTGCTCCTTGCCTCCGCCCTCCTGGGGCTGCGTCTTGGTCTTGTACTGCTTGGGGTTGCGGGCGATGCGTTGGGCGAATGTCCCATACTTCACGCCCTCGAACTCCGCCGCCTCCTTCATGGTGATGAATACGTCCGGCACTCCTGTCCCTCCCTTCCTGCTGTCATGCTGCCGTTGCCTTCTCGACCTTCCGGGGGTCGAGCTTGAGGGCCGCGATGAGCGCCGGGAGGTACTTCTCGCCCGAGCGGACGCCGTAGAGAATGTAGCTTAGATACTGCGGCGACGTCCCGATCTCGGCGGCGAGCTGCGACTTTGTCTTCTCCTGGTCGGCGAGCGCCTTGACGACGAGCTTCCCCAGGGGGCAAAGTTTGCCGTTGCTTTTCATCGCTGTCCTCCTTCCTGTGTAGTCGTTCTTAGAATTACTTCCGCCCCAGGCGGTGCAGCGAGAGGGCTGTGATGAAACCCACGCCCAAAAGCGCCGCCGTCCGGGTGATGCCGTCCGGCGCTCCCGCTGCCACACACGCGGCGGCGACGCCCAGCATCGCCAGGGCCAGAAGCCCGAACCCGATGACAAAGTCAAGGATCGCGTCCAGCGTGGGGATGACCCGCCGCGCACACTCCCGGGCCGCTTCCTTCTCAAGTAATTTGAGAATATAGCCCAGGGTCTCCGCCTCCTGCGCCGCCGCCGTGAAGGTCAGCTCCGCCCCGTAGCGGGGCCGGAAGGGGTTCCGGGGATCGCCCGAGAGCCGCTTCCGCGCCAGGGCCTCCCGCCGCTGGAAGGCGACGAGGTCGGCGGCTCGTTTGAGTTCTGCTTTCATGCTGCTGTTTCCTCCTTGTGTGCCCCTCCCCGGCGCTGGTATAATCGAAGTAGGGCTTCCGGCCCGGGAAGGAGGTGATCTAAATGTGTGACGATGTTCTCAACGCTGTGGAGCGAGTTCATGACGAGGTAGATGCCTGTCGTGACGCCGACTGGTCTATTCTTGGGGAGCGCCTTCGCAAAACCATCCTCGACTCCGATGAACACGCCGGAGCCAACCTTAGCGACGCCCAAAAGGAAGCAATTATAGCGGTATGCCGTGAAACATACTATGCAGCTTCGATCATCGCTCGGGCGTATGCGTTTAAGGCTGCGGAAGTTCTTCGCCATCATGAGCCCGAATAAGAGCTATAGCCGTGTACTCCATGTTTCCGTCCTTAAGTCTTTCTGCTGCTTTTCTGATTGCTTCTGTGGGCGGGTAGTATGGAGCGGAGTCTCTGCCCGGGGCTGTCTGCTTGTCGGACGGCCCCTTTTCTTTTGGCGGTTCGCCTGTAGTCAGCCACGCAAGCCAGCACTCCCGGCATGAGAAGGCGTCGCAGTTCTCAGGGACAACGGGCGGACATTGTGCCGAGACGATGTCGGCGATCTCGTCCGCCGCCGTCTTCGGGGATCTAAAGAGGTCTAACCCGTTCATGATCTCGCCTCCTTCCGATACTGCTTGACGGCGAAGTTCCCGTCGAACATCTCCGCCAGCTCTCCGACCCGTTCTCGGAGCGCCTTCCGCAAGGCGAGCGCCGGAGCGCCTTCCGCGTCCAGGTTGTCCAGGGCGGCATCCAGCTCCCGGGCCCCGTTGAAGATGTTGAGGTAGACCCGGCAATCGTTGTCCGGGCAATCCGCCGCCAGCGCCAGCCCCAGGGTGTAGATCTGCGCCGTCTCCCGGTGGCGCTTGAGCTCCGGGTGGAGGTGCTCGAAGGTCGTCCGCTCCGGCGTGTGGGCCTGGGCGGTGCGGGCCTCCTCGATCGCGGCGGTGAGGGCTGCGCTCTCGCCCTCTGTGACCGTCCCCGTCGCCGCCAGCGCCCGGAGATAGGCCCGGGCCTCGTGCTCAAGCCGTCCGGCCTCCGCGCCGGGCCGGGCGTCCCGGAGATCCGCGATGAGGCCGTTGAGCTCCCGGTGCGCCTTTGTGCGGATGCGGAGCTCCGCCTCGTCCGCTTCGTCCGCCAGCCGCTCAAGGGAGCACCGCGCACAAACCGCGTCGAGCTGCTCTTGCGTCATCTCCGGGAGGTGGTGGCGGCAAAGCTCGTCGCACACATAGGAGAGGAGCTCCTCCGGCTTCTTGGGGAGCGGCCCCGGGGCCTCCCCGAAGGTGTCCGGGAGGACGTAGCAGTCTTCCCGATCCAGGAGGCCCAGGTCGCGGAGGGCGACCTTGTAGCCGTAAAGCTCATGCGCTGCCGTGCGCTCGTCCACGTCCTTATAGTGGGCGCTCGCGACCTGCCCCCGGAGGACGTTCTCCCATCCGGCGATCATCTGCTGCGCGTCCACTTCCTCCTCCTCGGTGGTCTCGTCGGTCTCCTTGACGATCGTGACCTTGACCTCGGGCTCCTCGGCGTCGAGCTCCGACTCGAGGCCTCGGGCCAGCTCCACGGCCTCCTCCATGCTGCCCGCGTTGTCGTACTCCATCGCGCCCCGGTCGACCTCGAGCGTCCCCGTGTAGAGCTCCGCGTCGATGACGCCGTACTTGCCGAGGGCCGTGCCCTCCCATTCCCGAAGCTCCCGGTCGTTGAACTTGACGACGAGGTAGCCGTTGATCTTCTTCATCTTTCTCATACTGCTGCTCCTTCCTGTTGTTCCGTGCCCTGCCATCATCAGACCGAGGGCGGGCTCTCCCCCTCGATGACGCCCCGAGGGGCGTTTCGGCTATGAGTGTGTGGCCTCGAAGTTCTCGATCGCCCACTTGTTCCCGGTAGCGTAGACGGCCCGCCGCGTCCGTTCGGCGGGGGTCTCGCGCCGAGGAATTGCTGCCAGGGCTTCCCGCATCCCGCACTCCGGGCAGATGTCCGTCTTGTTGTCCCGCCGTGAAAGCGCGGAAGGGTCGGTATAACTGCGCCCGCAGACCGGGCAAATGCGTTCTCTTTTCTCGCTCATGCTGCTGCTCCTTCCTGTTGTGTGGGTCATTGTCCCAGCGAAGGGACGACCCGGATCATGTTCGTGCGCTTGTGGAGGATGATGAGTTCCCCGTCCGGCTTCTGCCGCACGACGAGCCAGTTCTCCGGCGCGAGGCCCGCTTGCCCGAGCCTGATCTTCTGTTTCCTGGTCGGCTTTCTGCCGTTTCTCATGTTCGGCCTCCTTTACGCTTTCCTTTTTGTGGTCGGTGTGGTATGCTTGTTTTGCTTAATTTTTTAATCTATGAGTATTATATTGCGTATTTACGAGAATGTCAATACATTTACGAGAAAAATTCACGGATTTTCGAGAGGTGCTTTTTATGTTTAGTGAACTTTTACGAGAATTACGCTCGAAAAAGGGCGTAACGCAAGTAGAACTTGCAAAGGCTATCGGCGTTTCTAATGGAAATGTCGGAGACTGGGAACGGGGGAGGAGCAAGCCAGGCTATGAGGCCCTGGTCGCTCTCGCTCGTTATTTCGAGATTGATGCCGGGCGTCTCTTAGAATTGCCTCCGCTACCCTCAAGCCCGCCCACTTGTGACGGCGTCCCCTTGTCCCAGCTTGAGGCCGATTTTCTTGCCATGTTCCGCCTCCTGCCCCCGGACGCCAGAGAGGAGATCTTCGACCTGGTTCACTTCAAGTACAAGCGGATTGTCGAACAGAAAAAAGAGTCTATCTTCTGGACATATTTCGACGAGAACGACGGGAGCGACGACGGTAAAAGCGGCCCCGCCGAAGGCCGTAAGACCCGCGACGGAACCGCCTGATTTTTTGCCCTGCTATGATTAAAAAATAAATCAAAAGTCTGTAGAATTGCAAAGGAGGCCGGGAGAGCGTCCCGACCCCTGGAAAACCCGCGTATTCCGGGCAATTCTACAATTCTACACGGGATTGGGGGAATTGTAGAATTGCGAGCGGGCGTTTTGCCCCTGGTTCCGCTCCGTCGCCGCCCTGTGAGTAACGCCCCGTTTAACGGCTCGTAACGCGCCCGCCCCGCCGATCTGCGCCGCCGAACCCCTGTTTTTGCCCCCTGCTGTTAATTCCTGCACGGTTTAACGCCCTGTTTGCACGCTTCGCCCGCTTGCCTTCCGGGGCCTCGTCTGCTATACTATCCTCAAGGGCCGCGAAGCCCGTCCTCTTTGTCTGCTGCTGTGACTTCCGGGACGGGCCGAGCGGCCCTTCTTGCGCCCGAAAATGGCCTTGTATCAAGGTTTTTCGCCCCTCGGCGGGTTGATATGCGCCCGACGCGCCGCCGCCGTTCCTGGGCCTCCCAGGGCTCGCCAGGGCATGAAAAAAGGACGCCGATCGCCTCGACGCCCTTCACTCAAGTTGTCTGATAATTTGCGGCCCCATCGCGGGCCCGTCCCGGTTGAAAATGCCCCGTTTCCCGCATAAACAGCGGGTTTTCTCGCCGTCTCCCGTCCTGTCCCGCCTTATCCCGTCTTTCTCAAATACGTTGTCCCCGTACACCGGATCTGCAGCTTAAGGGCGGTCATCTCGTTGCGGCGGGCTTCCAGCTCCTTTTCGTAACCGTCGATCTTCAGCTGGGTGATCTGGTCGATCATCCGGTTAAAGGTCTCGTTCACCTGCGTAAACTCAGCGTTGCGATAATCCACACTGGAGCGCACCGAAAGTTCACCACGGCCAATCCTGTCCATGGTGCTCACCAACGCCGTCATAGGGGCAAAGATCTCGTGCTTCATATAGAACAGGAGAAACGGGATCGCCAGCAGAACAAAAACAGCGCCCATCACCAGCAAGATCTGATACGGCGCAAAGTCCACCCCGAAATGCTGGTAGGGAACCAGATATAATACCGTCAGCGCTTTGACCTGTTTGCGCACCACCAGTCGGCTGTCCCTGCCCACCTTTGTCATGCAATACCCTGCGCTGTTCCATTCCATCTTTGTGGGCAGAAGGTTGGCATCCCCTGCCAACACATTGCCGCTGTCGTTCATCACAACGACCCGGCCGTCCAGCCCATAGTCTTTCACCAGTTCTTCAAACACCAGCCGCAGATCCACCGCAGCGGTCAGGCTGGCTTTCTGGTAGAAAACACTGCGCAGCAGGTAAAGCCGCTGGCCGATGGTGCGCAGATACCATCCCCTTGTCATCATTTTATTGGTCTGGCCCGGCTGGCCGAGATACGCTTCCAGATTCAGTTTCTGCTTGAGCTGCTGGGCTGTTTCACCGTAGCGCCCCACATATAGGTTGCCTGAGCCGCTGCGCAGCACCACACCCATCAGGGCATCGTTGGCAGCCAATACTGCCGGAAACCCCTGTGCGATCTCATAAGCATCCAGGTAGGCGCGGGTGCGGTCGGTCTGTTCGCTCAGGCTGCGAAAGGTCGCATCGTTCAGTGACAGATTGAGCAGGTAGTTTTCCACCGAATCCAGCTGATTCTCAAAATTTGTGGTAAACATATCAAGGCCACCGGATGCCGCAGCTGCCAGCCGATTGCGGTTATAAAGCCCTGAAAAAAAGAGCAGCAGCCCCAGCAGAATACCAATGGGAATGGCGATTCCCAGAAAGATCATTACAAGCTGCCTGCGTAATGATGGCCGTTCCATTTATTTTCAAACCTCCTGCTGCTTGCATCCTGCGGAAAATGCGATTATAATAAAAACCGTCCAAGTCATTCCGTACAACGTTGTACCACAATCAAAAAGAAGAGGCTCCTTATGCAGGAACAGAACATTGCACAAATGCTTGAAAATCCATTCATGCAGTACAATCACATCGAGATTGTATCGGTAACGTCGGACAGCGCCGTCATGTCGCTGGACATCCGGCGGGACACCACCAACATCTACGGTTATGTGCACGGCGGCGCATTTTTTACCATGGCCGACTGCTGTGCCGGGCTGACTGCCCGCTCTGACGGGCGGCAGTATGTCACCCAGAATGCTTCGGTCAATTTCATCCACAACGTCAAAGCCGGTCACCTGACAGCCCGCGGCCGGACAGTCAGCCGCCGCCGACACATCTGTGTGGTGGCTGTGGAGATCACAGACGAGACCGACACCCTGTTATTTTCCAGCACCTTTTCCATGTACTGTATCAGCGCCGAGGGCTGACTGCTCTTTCTTCCCCGCACTGCGCACGTTTTGCGTGCCGGTGCGGGGCTTTTTTTATTGTGCAGTGTATTCTGTCAGCGGCCCGCAGCTCTCCCTGGAAACATACTCGATCGGCAGCAGCCGGCTTTCCGGCGTGGCAATCCGACCGTCCAGCTGCCCCAGCACCAGCTGGATGCACTCCCGCGCCATATCCTCCATGGGCAGATAGACCACGCTCAGGCTCGGGATCGAAAACGCATCGGATTCCTCCGGGCCGTTGCCTACAGCGATCAGCCGGGGCAGCTTTTCGCCGATATATCCAGCCTCACAAAAAGCCCGCAGGGCACCGTGCGCAATGGCCGAGGAACCGCAGAACACTGCGTCCGGCAGCTGCTGCTTCCACTCATGCCGCAGCCGATGCGAAACCGCCTCGTAACCGCCTCGTATGCTGTTTTCACAATACCGGTTGGCCAGGATCGTCAACCCGTGGTGCTCCCCTTCCAGCCGGAACCCATGCATCCGGTTTTCCATCCCCTCAAAGACCGGGCTGCTCGTCAGAACTGCCGCCGTCCTGCATCCTTGATCGGCAAAAGCCCGCGCCGCCAGAGCACCCATCTTCAGATCATCCACATTGACGCTGCAATACCCATTGCAAACACGGTTGTACAGCACCACCGGGATCGGCAGCTGCGTGTCCTCCAAAAACTGCAGGTCCGCATAGGACGCATTGCAGATGATGGCCGCATGGCAGTTTGCGCCACTGGTCAGTGCCTCGCTTTCCTTCAGGTGGTCGTTGACATACGGGTAGATGACCAGCCGCACCGGACGTGCCGTTTTTTCGATCTCGGCCCGCAGACCATCCCAAAAGCGGAGCATCATGCTGGCCCGGAAATCCTGTGCCCAGAACATGGCCACCACCAGCTCATTGGCACCGCTGCCGCCCCGCAGACTCCGGGCAGCCATATTGGGCTGGTAGCCAAGCCGTGCCGCCGCCGCGAAAATTTTTTCCTGCGTGGCCGTGCTGATCTTCCGCTCTGCCGCCTTTCCGCCCAAAACAATGCTGACCGTACTGGACGAGATCCCGACCTCCTGCGCGATCTGCTTGATCGTAGCCATGCTCTTCCCCACCTTTTTCTGATATCAGGTTTATTGTACCCGTTTCCCCGTATCTTGACAAGCCAAAAAAGCCTCTCCAATCTCAAACCAGCCGTTTTTGTGCACTCTGTATATTTTTCTTTTTCCTTTTTAGCCGTTTCAACAAAGTTGCATTTCTTTTTCTCCAAACTTCGTTTTTTTCTTGACATTAGTAAAACGTTGTACTACACTTAGTACGACGATTGAGTCAAACGTTATACTGATGTTTGACGCTGATATCACCTTTTCATTTATAAGGAGGCTATCGAATGAAGAAAGTTGCAATCGGCGGTGGCCAGGGCTTCTGGGGCGACAGCCCGGACGCGGCCATCCACATGATCCGCAATGCCGATATCCAGTATATGGGCTGTGATTATCTGGCAGAGCTGACCCTTTCCATCATGGCAAAGCAGCAGCTCAAGGACCCCACCAAGGGCTTTGCGCCCGACTTCACCACCCGCATCCTGAAGGAGGCCGGCAAGGAAGCCTGGGACAAGCACATCAAGATCTGCACCAACGCAGGCGGCATGAACATCAATGGCTGCGTGGACGGCATCCGCCAGTGGGCAGAAGGCAACAGCATGAGCGGTTATAAGATCGGTTATGTGACCGGCGATAACATCAAGGATAAGATCCCGCAGCTGCTGAAGGATGGCTGGACCTTCCCCAACTTCGACTACGACGGCAATTTCAACGATATTCTGGACAAGATCTATAACTGCAATGTCTACATCGGCCATGAGGGCATTGAGGGATGCCTGGCAGAGGGTGCCGATGTGGTCATCACCGGCCGTGCGGCTGACAGCGCCCTGTTCCTGGCTCCGCTGAAGTACGAGTTTGGCTGGGCTGCTGACGATTGGGACAATCTGGCCCGCGGCATCATGGCAGGCCATCTGCTGGAGTGCGGCGGTCAGGGTGCCGGCGGCAACTATATGTACGACTGGCGCAATGTCCCCCGCATGGACGAGCTGGGCTTCCCCATCGCAGAGCTGACCGATGATACCTTTGAGATCACCAAGGCTCCCGACTGCGGCGGCATCATCTGCGAACAGAGCTGCAAGGAGCAGTTCCTGTACGAGGTCCATGATCCCGCCAACTACCTGACCCCGGATGTCAACGTGGATATCAGCCATGCTACCATCACTCAGGTGGGTGACAACCGTGTCCGCATCGGCGGTGTCAAGGGCAAGCCCCGCCCCGACACGCTCAAGCTCTGCGTGGGTTACCACAAGGGCTGGAAGACTGTTTCCATGCTGAGCTTTGCATGGCCTGATGCCTACGAAAAGGCTCAGTACTGCGCCGAGGTCATCATGAAGAAGATGCAGCGCCGCGGCATGAAGGCCGACGACATCCACATCAGCTACATCGGCCTGAACAGCCTGCATCTGGGCGTGGCCGATATGAGCGAAGAGGCACTGAAGAACCTGAACGAGTGTGTGCTGCGCATTGCTGTGTTCAGCGAGGACAAGAGCGAGTGCGCCAAGATCATTCCCGAGATCAGCCCCCTGCAGCTGAACGGCCCTCCGGGTGCTTCCTTCTTCGGTGGCCGTGCCCGCGTGCAGGAAGTGATGGCACTGTGGCCCACCACCGTGCCCCGCGATGCCGTACAGGTCGAAAGTCACATTCTGGAGGTGAAGTAAGATGGCAGAGATCTATCTGAACGATATTGCTCACGGCCGCTCCGGTGACAAGGGCGATACTAGCAATGTCTGTGTATATGCACGCAAACCGGAATACTATAAGATCATTGAGCGCGAGGTGACCCCCGAAAAACTCAAAGCCTACTTTGGCGACATGGTCAAGGGTGAGATCACCCGCTACGATGTGCCCAGCCTGAACGGCTTCAACTTTGTTATGAAGCACGCTCTGGGCGGCGGTGCCACCATGAGCCTGCGTCTGGACAGCCTGGGCAAATCCATGGGCAGTGCCGTGATGCGCATGAAGATCCACGTTGAGGATGGAGAGCTGTAACATGAGTGAACATATGGCATTGGAGAACCTGACGGTTCTTGACCTGACCCGTGTGCTTGCCGGCCCCTTCTGCACCATGATGCTGGCTGACATGGGCGCAAACGTCATCAAGATCGAGGTTCCCAAAGGCGGTGACGACACCCGCAGCTATCCCCCCTTCCGTGCCAAAAATCTGAACGGTGAGCGGGAAAGCGTCTATTTTGCCAACATCAACCGCAACAAAAAGGGGATCACCCTGAACCTGAAGGCCCCTGAGGGCAAGGAGATCTTCAAGGAGCTTGTCAAAAAAGCGGATATCGTGGTGGAAAACTACCGCCCCGGCGTGATGGACAAGCTGGGGCTGGGCTATGATGTCCTGAAGGAGATCAATCCCCGCATCATCTATGCGGCGGTCTCCGGCTTTGGCTGCTACGGTCCCTACCACCTGCGCCCGGGCTATGATATCCTGGCTCAGGCCATGGGCGGTATGATGTCCATCACCGGTTCCAAGGGTGGGGAGCCTACCCGTGCCGGTTCGGCGCTGGGTGATATTCTGGGCGGACTTCATGTAACCATCGGCATCCTTGCTGCAGTCAACGCCCGCACCATTACCGGCAAAGGGCAGCGGGTGGACGTGAGTCTGATGGACAGCATGATCGCTGCCACTGAGAACACCGCCCTGAAGTACATCGAGACCGGCAACATCCCGGCCCCCATGGGCAACCGTTATGCCGCTGTTTCCCCCTACGACAGCTTCACCTGCAAGGGCGGCAAGGTCATCATTGCCGCCGGCAACCAGAAGCTGTACGAAAAGCTCTGCAATGAGGTGCTGGAACGCCCGGACATGATCACCGATCCCCGGTTCGTGGATATGCCGGGCCGTCTGGCCAATCAGGATGCCATTGCCGAGGTCATTGAGGAGCGGATCAAGGATCTGACCCCCAACGAGGCCGCCGAGCTGGTACTGGCCCACGGCATCCCCGCAGGTCCCATTATGAACATCAAGGAGATCCTGGACGATCCCCATGTCAAGGAGCGCGAGATGTTCGTGGAGATGGATCATCCCACCCTGGGCAAGGTCACCGTGAACGGCTGTGCCATCAAACTGATGGATACCAAGCCCTCTGTGCGCACTCCCGCTCCCCAGCTGGGGCAGAACAACCGGGACATCTTTGAGGGTGTTCTGGGCATGACCGAAGAGCAGTTCAACACTCTGCACGAGAAGCAGGTGTTCTGATCTCTGACCACCTTCACACACATTATCGAGGAGAAATCACATGCTGGCAGTATTAGGGTTCGTCACCATTCTGCTGGTGCTGGCACTGATCATGAGCAAGAAGGTCTCTACCCTTGTAGCTCTGATCTTTGTTCCCGCCATCACCGGCTTTATCGCAGCATTCATCAACGCCCCCAATGTCATCATCCAAGCCGCACAGGCTGCTGCCGAAAAGGCCGGAACTGCTTATGTTGAGCCGGTCATCACGTTCGGCACCCGCTTTACCAAGGCACTTTCCATCCTCAGCGCAGATTATATGGGCAAAGGCCTGAGCAGTATCGTTGCCACAGGTGTCATGTTCATCTTTGCCATCCTGTTTTTCAGTACCTGCTCGGATGCCGGTGTCTTTGATCCTATCATCAACCGCATCCTGAAGTTTACCGGCGAAGACCCCGTCAAGGTCTGTATCGGCACCTTCCTCATCGGCTGCATCTGCCATCTGGATGGCTCCGGTGCCACCACCTTCCTGATTGCCATCCCCGCCTGTATGCCCCTGTTCCAGAAGCTGAAGATGAACCTTTGGGTAGAGGCTACCATCGTGGCGCTGGCCGCTGGTATCATGAATGTTATGCCCTGGGGCGGCCCCACGGTCCGTGCAGCCGCAGCCATGTCCGGCCTGGGCTATGAAGTCACCGGCAGCGAGCTGTGGGTGGGCATCATGCCCGCCTGGATCGCAGGCTTGGTGACCTGCCTGCTCGTCGCGGCTTTCCTGGGCAAAAAGGAAGCCAAGCGCATTGCTGCAGGCATCCCCGCGCAGGAGATCACCGGTCTGACCGAAGCAAAGACCACCAACACCTCCAACGAACTGGCCCGCTCCGGCTGGCGCTGGTACTTCAATGTGGCACTGATCCTGGTCATCCTGTACATCCTCGTTACCAACCGCCTCAGCCCGGCTGTCACCTTTATGATCGGCTACTGCGTCCTGCTCATCGTCAACTACCCCAGTGTGGACCTGCAGCACAAGATCATCAACAGTCACGCACAGGCCGCATTCCTGATGGTCTCCATCGTCTTTGCCGCAGGCGCATTCACCGGTGTGGTCAAAAATTCCGGTATGCTGGCTTCCATGACCGACGCTCTGGTCTCCATCATCCCCACCAGCATGGGCACCTTCATTGCCCCCATCGTCGGCCTGTTCAGCGTTCCGCTGAGCCTGCTGTTTGACCCAGACTCCTACTACTACGGTGTTATGCCGGTCATCGCCAACGCTGTTTCCGCCATGGGCGGCAACGCACTGGCTGTGGCAAAGGCTTCCATCATGGGCCAGATGACGCTGGGCTTCCCGCTCAGTCCCCTGACGGGTGCCACCTTCCTGCTGCTGGGCCTTTCCGGCCAGGACCTGGGCGACCACCAGAAGCACACCCTCCCCTACGCATGGGTTGCATCTGCTATTATGGTCGCTGTGGGCTGCGTAGCCTGTGGGCTGCTGTTCTAAGGTCTCACCAAAAGAAACACCTTCCTCCTTTTTCACCCATTCCTTCATTCTGATTCCGAAACGTCTGCCGGGCGGAGTACCCGCAGCACGCCACGGAATGCGTGCAAACCAGCAGACTTCCACCCGGTGCTCCGGGTGGTGTCGGCTGGTTTTGCCGTTTTTGAAGGATACCACCCTGCCCTTGGGGCAGAAAGGAGTTTTCTCTTATGCCCGAGCCCATCCAGACTCCTGTTCCTGCGGCGGACGAACTGGCCGCGCAGGTGCTGCTGCTGGCACAGAGTCGGTTGACTGCCGACCTGCGTTTTTTATCCTCCGCTCTGGAACAGCTGAAGCCGATTCCCGTCCCTGCGCTGGACACCCTGTTTGCCGGGGATGGCCGCCGCTTGTACTATTGCCCCGAAACGCTGCTCCGCACATTCCGGGCACAGCAGTCTGTGCCCACACGCGCCCTGCTGCATGTCACCCTGCACTTTCTTCTGGGGCATCCCTTTCAACGGCAGGAAATGGATCACCGCCTATGGAGCCTTGCCTGCGACATTGCCGCAGAGGAAGTCATCCGGGAACTGGAGATCCCCTCCTGCGCCCTGCCGGATGATGCTGCACAGGACAGCTGGCGCAGCCGCCTGCGGGATGCCTGCCCTCACCTGACGGCAGAAGCCATCTATAATTTTCTGCTGGAACGGCAGTACCCCGCCAATGTTCTGGCGGAATTGACCCAGCTTTTTTCCCGAGACAGCCATGCGCTCTGGTATGCTGCGCCACGGCCCGGCTCTCGTCCGGCCCCCAACGGACAGCTGCTGCCCGCCGGGGAGGATGAGGATATCACCAACGAGACCGAACTGCGCAAAACCGACACCCGGGACGAAACGCTGCAGCAGATGCAGCAGCGGCAGAAGGAAGCCCTGCGCAGACAATGGAAGCAGCTGGCCCGCCAGGCCAAGACTGATCTGGAGACCTTCAGCCGCCGTCACGGCAGGCGTGCCGGAGCATTGATGGATGGGTTAGAGCCTGTGACCTTTGAGGAATGCGACTATACCGACTTTCTTCGCCGGTTCGGGGCACAAAACGAGGTGCTGCAGCTTTCCGAGGACGAATTTGACCTCATCTATTACACTTACGGTCTGCGCACCTACGGCAACGTTCCCCTGGTCGAGCCGCTGGAATATCGGGACGACAAGCGCATCCGGGAATTTGTGATCGCCATCGACACCTCCGGCAGTGTTCAGGGCGATATCGTTCAGAGCTTTTTGCAACGCACCTGCGACGTTCTGCGGCAGAGCGGTTCCTTCACCGAGCGGGTAGAGATCTATCTCATCCAATGCGATGCCGAGGTGCAGAGCGTGGAGCGGCTGACCAGTCTGGATCAGCTGCATGAGCTGATCCCCCGGCTGAAGCTCCGGGGCTTCGGCGGTACCGACTTCCGGCCGGTGTTCGCCTATGTAGACAGGCTGCTGGAAGAGAAAAAGCTGACGAACCTCAACGGCCTGCTCTATTTTACCGACGGCGTGGGCACCTACCCGGAAAAATCCCCTGCCTACAAGACTGCCTTCATCTTTAACCGTGACGACCACATCAGCCCCCACGTTCCCAGCTGGGCCATCCGGGCTGTACTTACCACTGACAACATCCGCCTGCTTGAACCGCAGAAGACCCGAACCGAGGAGGACACCGAATCATGGATATAGCAAGTGCAAAGCAACAGATCAAAAATACCGTACAGATCTACCTGCAGAAGGACGCTCTGGGCCGCTACCGACTTCCGCTGGTGCACCAGCGGCCCATCTTCCTGCTGGGTGCGCCAGGTCTGGGCAAGACTGCCATTATGCAGCAGGTCGCTGATGAGATGGGGCTTGGCCTTGTGAGCTATTCCATGACCCACCACACCCGCCAGAGCGCACTGGGTCTGCCTGTGATCGTAGAAAAGGAATACGGCAGCAAGCACTATCAGGTCAGCGAATACACCATGAGCGAGATCATCGCCAGCGTCTACGACTGTATGCGCACCACCGGCAAAACGCAGGGCATCCTGTTTCTGGACGAGATCAACTGCGTCTCCGAGACTCTCTCCCCTGCCATGCTGCTGTTTCTGCAATACAAAGTCTTTGGTGGGCATCAGATCCCCGAGGGCTGGGTGGTGGTCACCGCCGGCAACCCGCCCCGCTTCAACAAAAGCGTCCGGGAGTTCGACGCTGCCACCCGTGACCGCCTGAAGGTGATCGAAGTTGAGCCAAGCTATGAAGCATGGAAGGCCTATGCGCTGGAACACGGTGTCAGCCGCAGCGTCATCAGCTATCTGGATATCCGTCCCGAGGATTTTTACAAGGTCGAGACCACTGTGGACGGTCTGACCGTGGTAACGCCCCGTGCCTGGGAGGACCTTTCCGAGATCCTGCAGTATCACGAAGAGCTGGGCCTTGCAGTCAGCGAGGAGCTGACTACCCAGTATCTGCAAAACAAGCAGGTCGCCCGGGATTTTGCCATCTACTACGAACTCTATCAGAAATATCGTCAGGCCTACAATATTGATGCCATCCTGCAGGGCGTGTGGGATGAGGATGTCCTCACGCAGGCACGCAGCGCCAAGATGGACGAGCGGATGAGCCTTGTCAGCCTGCTGCTGGAAGCCGTGTTCCTGCAGATGGAACGCTGCACCCTGCGCCACGATGCGCTGCGCCTTATCGTGGCCGCCCTCAAAGCCCAGCGCGGGACACTGGATGTTCCCGGCGATGCCCTGACCGCCCTCGCCGGGCTGGAGGACAACTGGCGCGCCGAAGCCAACAAAGCCCCCTCTGCCCGGCAGAAGGTCTATCTCGATCTGCTGTCGCTGACTGCCCAATGGCACGGAGAACTTTCCGGCTCTACCCCCTTTTCCGCCCTCAAGGCCTGCTATCAGCGCTCGGTCGCCGACCTGCAGGCTGAGGTCGCTGAAACGCAGAAGAAGCTTGGCGATCTGCTCCGTTTTTTACAGGAAGCCTTCGGTAAGGGGACGGAGCTGAGCATGGCGGTAAACGATCTGACCGTAGCCCCCATAGCCACCGCATTTCTGGGGCAGTTTCTCAGCACCGATTACTTTGCAGCCAGCCGGGATCTGCTGCTGCACCGACAGTCGGAGCAGCTTCTGCACCAGATCGATCTGACAGGACTGGTGTAAAATGGGACTGCTGCAATTTGAAATAACCAACGCCGGAACGCTGGGCAGCCGCTGGACACCTCCCGCCCCGGAAACAAAAAAGGCCTCCTCCCTGCCCGGAGCCGCGCTGGCAGCTCTCTTGCAGGAGGAGGATGACGAGGATGATTGGGGCGGCGATGCTCCCGACATGAGCGCAGAGTTTGCACGGCTCGGCCATCTGAACGAAGAGGCCGACACCGATGCCCTGCCCCTGACAGCCGATTTTTCCCCTCTGCCGGACGGCTCTTTGGCGCTGGTGCGCTGGCCCCGGCTGGCACGGCCTGCTGTGGTACCCGACACTGTAGAAGGCCGCACTGTCACCGCCATTGCCGCTACCGCCTTTGCTGCCAGCCATCTGGATGAGAGCTGCTTTGCGCAGTTCGGGCAATCGCCTATCAGTTTCAGCATATTTTGTATGCGAATGGGCCGCGCAGTCACCACCGAAACGCTGGACGAAGGCGGGCCGACTTCCGTCACACTGCCGGACAGCATCACCCACATTGGTCCCTACGCGTTCTACCACTGCACAAATCTGACTTCCATCACCCTGCCGGATGCCATTTCCGCCCTGCCTGCCGGTGTATTCGGTGACTGCAGCCGCCTTACCAGCGTCCATCTGCCGGAGCAGCTGCAGGCTCTGGGCTATCTGCCCCGCCCCACGGATCAGGTCATGCCGGATGTGGGCACGTTTGCCGGGTGTCATGCCCTGAAACAGCTGACGCTGCCTCCACAGCTTAAAATGCTGGGCGCTCACAGCTTCAACAGTTCCGGTCTGGCGACCCTGACCGCCCGGGATGCTGGGTGTGAAAATTGGAGCCGTACTGTCACTGTGGCTGTGTCTGCATTTGACCACACTGCCGCACTGCTCTGGCTGGAAAAGGCCGATGTTTCCGGCCATGTGGTGGCGCGGCTGGGTCTACCCGTTGCCCGGGATAAAATTCTGGCAGGCGATGCCAAATTCGGAGCCATCCTGCGGGTACCGGTGCTGCTCTTCACCCAGCCGATGCCTTACTTTGACCAACTGGCCCGGGACGCGTTCCGGCTGGATTTCTCGGCTCGTATGGCGCTGGCTCGGCTGGAAGCCTCTGCAGGGCTTTCCCCCGCCGACCGCCAGTGGTATTATGCAGTTCTGGTGCAGTATTTCGACCGGGCTCCACAGTTCATGCCCTGCCCGCCTCAACAGGCTTACGCAGAGCTGTTCCGCTTCCTCTGCCGCACAGACCTGCTCACCGCATCTGATGTCAGCACTCTGCTTCGGATGGCCGGAGCACTCGCCCTTCCCGCCGAACTCATCAGCGAGATGATGGAGGTGCGCACCCGTCGGTTTGAAACAGTCACCGGCTTTGAGGATCTGGAGTTAGATTGATCAGAACAACAGACCTTGCGTAGAAAGATGCTCAGTTAGTACAGTCACTCCCAGTTCTTCCTCCCGTAGCGGGTGGTCAGCTGGCAGATCTCCTTGGCGTAAACACTGAAGGCGTTTGTTTCCCAGGTCTGCCAATTGTAGTTCAGGGTGGTCGTGTCAATGGGCTCCGGCTTGCGCATGACCACATAGGGCAGGCACGAACTACCGTATCCTGTGCGAAGCAACCACGGTTTATCCGGGTGCTGAGATGCACTATGCCGTTGTGAACGTGTATGAAAGTCTGGAAGGCAATGCCAACATCATCAGCGTGACCGATGAATATGTGAGCTAAGGGAGAGTTTTTGATTCAGAAGGTCCTCCGCTGCACCTTGGGTATATTCAGCGGAAACATTTATTTTGATATTGCAAACAAGCCAGACCGGCGGGTCTGGCTTGTTTGCCGTTCCACGGAGTGGGCGTGGAGGAAAAGTGCTCCGCAGCATAACCTCAAAGCTGTGAGCCTTTTTATTTGACTCGTCCCTTTCTCTGTTGTCACTCTGCCTGTATCTCCTCCACCAGCGGCAGATAGTCGGCACAGTATTTCCGGTATAGCGGCTGCACCAGTTGCCGGAAGTTCTGCATTTCTTCTTCGGGCAGCGGCAGTTCCCGGCACCCGCCAGCCAATGCCGCTTTTCGGGCGGCGGTTTCCTCCTGTGCCCAGAGCTGGCGCTCATACTGCGCCGATGCCCGGGCGCATGCCTGCAGGACCTGCCGGTATTCCTCCGGCAGTGCATCCCATGTGCAGCCGGAAGCCAGCTGCACTTCCGGTACGCGGCTATGCTCATCGGCCATATAGTACCGCGCCACCTTATAGTGCTCCATGGAATAGTAGGCCGGCCAGTTGTTTTCGGCGGCATCGATCTGCCCGGTCTCAAGCGCTGAGTACACATCGCTGTACGCCGTGGTCTCCGGCACCGCGCCCAGCAGACGGATCATATCGATCACGATCTGCGAATCCTGCACGCGGATGGTCTTGCCCTGTAAATCGTTCAGGCTGCGCACCGGCTGACGGGCATAGAACGAGCGGGCACCCGCGTCGTACCAGCTCAGGCCTACCCGTCCCTGTGCGGTAAAGCCCTGCAAAAACTCAGCCCCGATGCTGCCATCCAGCACGCGCCACATGTGGTCGGCATCCCGGTAGAGATACGGCAGCAGCAGCACGTTGAGCCGGGGCAGATCGTCGGTGACCACCGAGAGTGACACACGGGCAAAATCTACGCCGCCAATGGCAAGCTGCTCCCACACTTGCTGCTCTGAGCCGTACTCGCCGTTCGCTTTGACCTGAATGACCACCTTGCCCCCGGTCTGCTGCTGCACAAGGTCCGCAAAATACTGCGCGCCCTGCGTGGTGGGGTATCCGGCGGGCTGGTTGTCGGCATAGGTCAGCACATAGTCCGGTGTGGTCTGCAGCTTTGCGGCACAGCCTGTCAGCTGCAAAGCCGCAAAGCCCAGCCCGGCTAAAAAAGTCCGTCTGCGCATGGTGTCTCCCTCCCTTTGCAGATAGTATAGCGCACAAGACTGCCTTTGTGCAAGAGACAGGAAAAGGCAGTACCCGCCGCAAAGCAGATACCGCCTTTTTTAGGAGAAGAAGGGAACGTCTCAGTTACATCAGGCCCATTGCCTGCGGCAGTGCGGTAGACACTGCCGGGATAAAGGTGACCAGCAGCAGGCCGCCGATGATGGCCACATAGTACATAAGCATGTACGGCATGACCTTGGAAAGCGAGGTACGGCCCACCTTGATGCCCACGAACAGTGCGTTGCCCACAGGCGGGGTGATGTTGCCGATGCACAGGTTATACACGAGGATCAGACCGAACTGGATGGTGCTCATGCCAAAGCTCTGGCAGATGGGCAGGAACAGCGGGGTGAAGATGAGGATGGCCGGGGTCACATCCATAAAGGTGCCGGACACCAGCAGGATCACGTTCATGATGAGCAGGATGATGTACTTGTTGCTGGTCAGGCTCAGCAGGGCTGCCGCCACAGCATCCGGGATCTGCAAAAAGGCCATGACCCAGCCCAGAATGTTGGAAACACCCACAAGGAACACCACCATGCCGGACATCTTGGCAGAGTCCACGATGATCTTCCACAGGCTTTTCAGGTTGATGGAGCGGTAGCAGAAAGCCAGCACCAGCGCATAGACGACCGCAATGGCAGAGCCTTCGGTGGCAGAGAACACACCGCCGATGATGCCGCCGATGACCACGATGATCAGGGACAGGGAAGGCAAAGCGCGCAGGGTGCAGACGCCGAGATTTTTCCAGTCAAACTTGCCGGGGGTGCCTTTATAGCCCAGCTTGACCGCCAGCAGCACGCCCACCACGCAGCAGCACAGCGCCCAGATGATGCCGGGAATGTAACCGGCCATGAACAGCGCAGCCACAGATGTGCCGCCGGACGCCAGCGAGTAGGTGATCAAGGCGTTGGACGGCGGGATCAGCAAACCGGAGCAGGAGGAAGCGGCGTTGGTGGCAGCGGTCACGGCGGGGTCGTAGCCCTGCTCGTCGGCACCGTCGCGGATCATGGAGCCAACAGCAGCAGCCGCAGCAGATGCAGAGCCGGAGATGGCACCGAACAGGGCGTTGGTGCCGATGTTGGTCACCAGCAGTGCGCCGGGCATCTTGCCCAGAATAGCCATGACGAAATCCACCAGACGCTTGGCGATGCCGCCCTGATTCATGATGTTGCCGGCCAGAATAAAGAACGGGATGGCGGTCAGGCTGAACTTGCTCATGCCCACAAAGGTGCGCTGGGCAGCGGTCAGCACGGCCACGTTCAGGTCGATGGAAGAAAGGATGGCAGTCAGAGAAGAGACTGCAATGGCGTACGAGATGGGCACGCCAAGGAACAGCAGCACCAGCAGCACTGCCAGAATTACGAGTAACGCTTGAATTGCCACAGCTTAGTCCTCCTTATTTTCCTTGTCGGCATCGGCAGCCATTTCGGCTTCCACCTTTGCAAAGTCTGCATCCTCCGGGGTATCCAGACAGATGGAGCCGTTGGCGATACCGATAATGTTCAGCACGGAATACACCAGAATGATCACGCCGCAGATGGGCATGACCCAGTAGAACACGCCCACGGCAACGCCCAGCGAGGAGGTCTGCTGTCCCATAGCCAGCTGGGACACCTGAAAACCGCCGAACACCAGAATGGTCGCAGAGAAGATGAAGGCGATGACCTCGGCAAAGATGTGGAACGCCTTGCGCATGGTGGGGTTGAATCGGTCCACCAGAACGGGAATGTTCATGTGGCCGCGCTCGCCGGAGACGATGGTGGCACCCAGCATGGTGCTCCAGCCGAACAGATAACCCACCAGCTCTTCCGACCATGTGGAGGGAGAGTTGAAGATGTAACGCACGATGACCTGATAGGTGGTCAGCACCACCATAACTGTCATGCTCAGACCTGCCAGCAGGTTGAGCACCTTGTTCAGGGTATTTCTCAGTTTTTCCATGATGCTCCTCCTCAGTCCGCAGTATGGGCAGCGTTGTGCTGCTGGATCAGGTCATAAATGGGCTGCAATTCCGGGTTTGCTGCCAGCACGGAATCGTGCAGGGGGGCCATAGCCTCCTGAAACGGTGCAGTGTCCGGGTAAATAAAGTTGACGTGCTGCTCATTCTCGGCCTTATCTTTCGCCTCAGCCACAGCATCCTCCCAGGCGTCCTGCTCGGTGCGCTTCACGATCTGGAAGCCCTCTTCAAAGATCGCGCGCTCCTCGTCGCTGAGTTCGTTCAGGAAGGCGTAGTTTGCCACCAGCAGATCCGGCACCATCTGGTGCATATCGTAGGAGTAATACTTGCAGATATCACCGTGACCGTTATCGGTCAGAGCCAGCTCGTTGTTCTCGGCACCATCCAGAATACCGGCCTGCAGTGCGGTGTACACATCGCCGAAGCCCATGGGGGTCGCCGTGCCGCCCAGCAGACGCATCATTTCCACGTTGGTGGGCGACTGCTGTACGCGAATCTTCAGACCCTTCAGGTCGGAGGGCTGGTTGATGGGGGTCTTGATGGTGTAGAAGTTGCGGGTACCGGCATCCAGCCATGCCACCGTTTCCAGACCGGCCTTGGAAGTGGTCTTGAAAATGGGGTCCGTTACCTCGGGGTCGTCCATCGCCTCGTGGTAGGCTTCTACGCTGGAGAACAGGTAAGGCAGGTTGAAGATTTGGTATTTGGCACTGAAGGTCTCCATGATGGCAGTGGACGCCACCACAAAGTCGATGGCACCGGTCTGGGTCAGCTGCACCATTTCGGTCTGGGAGCCCAGCAACTCGCTGGGGTACACCTCCACACGGTACTTATCGCCCAGCTTCTCGTTGATGTAGTTGGCAAAGGCTTCCAGTCCAAGATGATCCGGGTGGGTCTGGGACTGCACATGGCCGATGCGCACGATCTTGCGGTCGTCACCGGAGCCGGCGCCGCAGCCGGTAAGCATCATGCTGCTGGTCAGTGCCGCTGCGCCCATCAGCGACAGAAACGTTCTTCTCTTCATGAATGGCATCCTCTCTTTTCGCGTTTTTTCTATAATTTTATTTTAACAACTCGTTCATTTTTGCGAAACCGGATTATTTTGTGAAACGCAGCACGATTTTGTCTTTGTTGTATCCAAGTACAATTTTTGTGTTTTTTGGACGAAAGAAACTGGCAAAAATAAAAAAGCACTCGTTCCTCTCCTGCTGACAGGCAGGAAAGAACGAGTGCTTCTTTTGGATCCGATTTATCTTTGTGCCGCTTTTTCCGCTGCGGCTACGCGGTATTCCGAAGGGGTCTGGCCGGTCAGGCGCTTGAACACCCTTGTAAAATAGTTGGCATCACTGTAACCCACAGCAGCGCCGATATCCTTCAGGCTCAGGCGCGGGTCCAAAATCAGCTGGCACGCCTTGTTCACCCGATATTCGTTCAGGTAGGCCGAAAAGTTTACCTTAAAGCACTGCTTGAACAACTTGCAGAAGTAGGCGTCCGAGTAGCGCAGCGCAGCGGCGGCATCCTGCATGGAGATATCCTCCCTATAGTGGGCGTTGATGAAGCGGCTGATCTCGGCACGGATGATGGCGGTACGCATATCCTCGTCCTCTTCCCGGCGGACAGGCTGTTCAGGCGCAGGGGGCTGTGCCGGGTGGGCAGGCAGCGGCACCGACACCTGCCGGATGGCATCCTCCACTGCGAATACCAGTTCCTGCTCGTTGTAAGGCTTGAGCAGATAATCCATCGCCCGTACAGAGATCGCCTGCCGTGCATAGTCGAACTTATCAAAGCCGGTCAGGAACAGGATGGCGCAATTTCTGTCTGTTTCTCGGATCTTGCGCGCCACCTCCAGCCCGGTAAGACCCGGCATTTCAATGTCCAGCACAGCCACCTGCGACGCTTCGCGGGCAAAAATTTCCAGAGCCTCTCTGCCGTTTTTTGCTTCATACAGGCAGATCAGATCTCCCAGATACTTCTGCAAAGTCCGGCACAGCACCTTGCGCTCGATCAATTCATCCTCCGCCACCAGCAATTTGCACTTCACGAGAGCGTCTCCTCCTTTTCTTCCGGCTGCTGCGTCTGCGGGAGCTCAAACCGCACCACAGTACCGCAGTCTGCGCGGCTGTATATCTGCATTTTTCCGCCCGGATACAGCATCCCGATGCGGCGGGAAATATTGCCAAGGCCAATGCTGCGTCCGGTCTGCTCGCTCTGCGCAATTTTAGTTTGCACAGCGTCCAGTTCCTCTGGGGTCATTCCCTTGCCGTTGTCCGCAACTGTGAGCACCAGCACCTTTCCCTGCATCCATGCCCGCAGCAGGATGCGTCCGCCTTCCTCGCGGGACTTGAGCCCGTGCGAGTAAGCGTTTTCCACCACCGGCTGCAGCATAAAGGACGGCACCAAAACCGCCGCAGGCTGCACCCGGATGCTTTTTTCTACGGCAATGCGTCCGTCGAACCGCATTTGCTGCAAATAAATGTAGTCCTCCAGCCCGTCCAGTTCCTCTTCCAGTGTGATCTGCTGACGCTTGGTGCGCAGGTTGTGCCGGAACAAACTGCCCAGATGCACGATCATCTGGTCGGTGGTGGAAGCATCCTCCAGCCGCGCCATGCAGGAGATCATGTTCAGGGTGTTGAACAAAAAATGCGGATTCACCTGACTTTTAAGCACCTCCAGCCGGGTGTGTTCCAGATCCTTTTCCAGCGCAAGGTTCCGCACCTCTTCCCGGTGCAAAGCCTGCTGGGTGGTCAGCTGCTGCGCCATGGCGTGCTTCATCTGGTTGAAGGTTCCCGTCAGCCGCCCCACTTCGTCGCTGCTTTTCACCGGTAGGTCCGGCCTGGAAAAATCGCCCTCGGCAATGCTGCGGGAAGCCTGCGCCAGCCGCAGCAGCGGACGCACCACCGCGCGGCTCAGCACCCGGATGAGCAGCAGCATCAGCGCGGCTGCCGTCAGGAACAGCCCCAGATACAACCACGGCAGATGCCGGATGTGAGCCGCCGTGCTGCTGTAAAGGGCGTTTTCCTGTTCCAGCGTGGCCTGCGTCAGCCGCAGCGCATACTCGGCAAGGTAGTCCTGCAGCGCCATCACATGGTACATCTGTTCAATGTAGGTATCTGCCGAGGGGGAAAGCTGCAAAAAAGCATCCCGCTCCTGCCAGTAACCCGCGTACCCCTGCAAAAGATTCCATGTGCGGGCATAGCGCTCCTCGCCGATGCGGGCATAATCGAAGGGCAGGGCCGCAAGGCTCTGCTCGGCAGCAGCGCAGGCAGCGGCATAGGCCTGCTCCGTTTCAGAAGTAGGCTGACGCACATAGCGTGCAAAGGCCTGTGCTTCGTCCTTGAGGGCGTTCTGCACCGTGTAGCAGACGGCGTTGTCGGCCAGCAGCGTATCAAAGGAGCGTACCGTCCACTGACCTGCCATGGTAGCAATGCCAGTGGAAAGCGTGGTGACCAGCAAAATTGCGGCAAGCCATGCCGTGACCTTGCGGCGCAGGGATATACCGCCCTGCGCGGTTTTGTTCCGTGCCATACGCTTTCCCTCCTGTCCTTGCAGCACCCGGCCTTTTTTATAAGTATAATGATCTCCCGGAAAAAGTGCAACTGCAAAAAGCACCGGTTTCCGCAAATAAACCGGTGCTTGCAGGCAATGTGCCAGGCTGTCAACGGGTCAACAGCTCAAAATGGTTCCGTTTGGTGACCAGCAGCCCTTCCTTTTGCAGCTTGGAAAGCTCCACCGACATGGCGGCGCGTTCCACGCAGAGAAAATCCGCCAGCTGCTGACGGTCAAAGGGAATGTCAAAGGAGAGGGAGGATTGCCGGATGGACTCGGCAGACAGGTAGGACAGCAGCTTTTCCCGTGTGGTCCGCTTGCTGACATGGGTGATCTTATCGTTGAAAAGCAGTATTTTGTTTGCCAGAACACTGACCAGATTGCGGATGAGCTTCTGGTGATGGTCGCAGGCGGTAGGGCAGGCGGTGAGCAGCCGCTTGACGTTGAGCAGCAGGATCTCGCAATCCTCCTCTGCCACCACGCTGATGTTCAGGATGGCACCGGGGGTGGCGGCGTAAGGCTCGCCGAAAAAATCTCCGGTGTTGCACTTGGACAGGATGTTGCGGTGTCCCCAAAGGTCCTCCTGTATCACAAGGGTGGAGCCGGACAGCATAAGTCCCATGACCTCTGTGGAATCTCCGGCACGGAAGATATAGGAGCCCCGGGGCCGGGTGATTTTTGTTGCACTGACGCAGTGCAGAATGGACAAGATCTCATCGTCGGTAAGCCCGGTAAAGAAGGGGCAGTTCCGCAGAACAGGAAGATATTTTTGCATAAAAGTTCTCCTTGTTGGAATTCAAACATACAAGATGGCTTTAGTATACTATAATAAGGCTGCAAATGCAAAAACACCCACAACAGGAGAGTATAGATATGATTCGGAAGATCATCCATATTGA
>OJNP01000063.1_pt1 | contig 88175 bp, 75 predicted proteins | sample 1597921 | NCBI WGS metagenome assembly OJNP01 (sample SAMN01915213, study PRJEB22387) | human gut metagenome | isolation source: stool | host: Homo sapiens | place: USA | reverse complement strand
TCACTATGGATTTTTATTTTTTGATTAACTGTTCAAGTTCATTTTACAACTGACCAAAATTAAATTCGGTCTGCTTCTGGCCATATTGGCAGCAGTTTTGGCAGGCGCTGTGTTGTGGGCGCTTTCCATCGGCACGATAAAATTACCGGAAGCCGCCATCTGGCAGAGCATAGTGGACCAGTTGGGAAGTGGGCTGCCTGTCGAAGCGCCGCGGCAAAGCCCTGTACACGACATTGTCTGGCTTTTGAGGCTGCCGCGATTGATTTTGGCGGCTCTCGTCGGTTCAGGCCTGTCCGTGAGCGGCGTCGTCATGCAGGCCCTTGTGAAAAACCCTTTGGCGGATCCCTATATCCTGGGCATTTCTTCAGGAGCATCCCTCGGTGCCACGATGGCGATTTTGCTGGGAATCGGCGTAACCCTTGGCGAGGATTTTGTCGGCATAGCGGCTTTTATCGGGGCTTTTGCCGTATCTTTGGGGGTGCTTTTCATTTCCAACCTTGGCGGCCGGTCGAACTCCGTAAAACTGCTTCTTGCCGGGATGGCCTTGTCTGCCGTGTGCAGCGCTTTTTCAAGCTTTATTGTGTATTTTGCAAATAATAAAGAAGGAATGCAGACCATCGCGTACTGGATGATGGGCAGTTTCGCCGGAGCCAAATGGGACAGCCTGGGCGTCATCGCCCTGGTTGTCCTGGTATCTGCCGCATTTTTCTGGACGCAGAGCCGGATCCTCAACCTGATGTTGTTGGGGGATGAAGCGGCTATCACCATGGGAACAGACTTGCATGCGTACCGGCAGGCTTATCTGCTGATCAGCTCCCTTGTCGTGGGGTTTGCCGTCTATTCTTCCGGTATGATTGGTTTCGTCGGCCTCATCATCCCACACGTGGTGCGTATGGTCGCCGGCCCTGACCATAAGCGGCTCATTCCTGTCAGCGCTTTGACAGGGGCGATCTTCCTGGTCGCAGCTGACGGGTTGTGCCGCATCCTTATTCCGCGGACGGAACTGCCCATTGGGATACTGATTTCCATGCTTGGCGCACCTTGCTTTATCTATCTCATGATCAAACGGACCTATAGTTTTGGCGGAGGGGAGTAAGATGGAACTACTGGCAGAGGCCGTCAAATTATACCTGGGCAAGAAAGAAATACTGAAAGGGATTGATTTGTCGCTTCGTCCGAAGGAGTTTTTGGGCATCATCGGGCCGAATGGAAGCGGCAAGAGCTCTTTCCTCAAATGTGTGTACCGGGTGTTGGAACCAACGGAGGGAGCCATTTGGTTCGATGGACAGCCGTTAGACGAACTGTCGTATCGCGAATCGGCCCTTAGACTGGCTGTTGTAGCACAGCACAATTCGTACAGTTTTGATTTTTCCGTGCTCGATGTCGTCGTGATGGGGCGCTCGCCGCACAAGCGGTTGATGGAACCGGACACGGGGGAAGACTATGCCATGGCGCGCGAGGCCTTAGGCGCCGTCGGATTGGCAGGGTTTGAAAAACGGGAATTTTCCACCTTATCCGGCGGCGAACAGCAACGTGTCATCCTTGCCCGTGCTTTGACACAGGGGTCTGAATGCCTTGTACTTGATGAACCTACGAATCATTTGGATATTAAATACCAACTCCAGATTATGGATATTGTCAAAGAACTGAACCGTACCGTTATTGCCGCTATCCATGACCTGAACATCGCCGCCATGTATTGTGACCGCATTGTGGCTGTCCGCAACGGGGAAGTGGTCGGTGTGGGACCGCCCCGGAAATTACTGACGGCATCTTTCATCAGGAATCTGTATGGCGTTGACTGTAAGGTCGCGACCGAACCGGAAACAGGACAAATGAATATCGTGTATATTCCCAGCCACTTGAAGGATTCCAATACATTACGCCGCATTCCTTCGGCTGAAATTCAATAGTGCGCGTGCTTTTTCAGAGGCTTTCCGTCGACAGGCGGGAGGCCTCTTTCTTGCTATTTGCTCTTGAAAAGAGTATAGTAAAAGCATAATGGAGTTTTCTGTCCATACCCTGTTTCGGACAGCTTTGTTTTCTGTCCTGCAGTTTGTCTTTCATGCACTTTATCAAACAGGAGCGTACATATGCGAATTGTAGTAGTAGGGGTCGGTAAGACCGGGTACAGTATTGCCAAGCTGCTGGCGGACGGCGACTATGATGTCGTCGTCGTCGAACAGGACGAGGAGCGCCGGCAGGTCATCAAGGATTCCCTCGACGTACTGGCCATCCGCGGGAACGGATGCAGTCCCGAGGTACTCTCCCTGCCCGAAGTCCGCAATGCCGATGTCTTCATCGCCATGACGGACAGCGACGAGGTGAACATGGTTGCGTGCCGCCTGGCCAAAGCCTATGGTGCCAGGCACACGGTGGCCCGCATCCGCAACGAGGGGTATACGGCCAAGGACCAGGAACTGCTGAGCAAGGAACTCAAGGTGGACCTGAACCTGAACCCTGAACGCATCACGGCCAATGAAATCAACCATGTCCTCATGACGCCGGCCGCGCTTGACGTCGACGATTTCGCCAATGGCAAAGTACGCATGTTCGGCACGCGCCTGACGGAGTCCTTCCCGTACCTGAACAAGCCGTTGAAGGATGTGAAGCTGCCGGAAGGCATCCTGATCGCCATGCTGTTCCGCAACCACCAGATGATCATTCCCCATGGCGACGACGTCATGCAGGTCGGGGACAACGTCTACTTTATCGGCCATCAGCAGGTCATCCAGGAGTTTGCGGAAATCTTTGAAAAACGGTATGAAAAGCTGGAGCGGGTGCTCCTCATCGGAGCCGGACGTGCCGGTCGCATGCTGGCCAATATGCTCGATAAGGAAGGCATCTTCGTCAAGGTCATCGACCAGGACGAGGAGCGCTGCCGCCAGCTGTCGGAACAGCTCAATAACGGCCTCGTGCTCTGCGGCGACGGGACGGATATCGACCTGTTGATGGAAGAAGGCGTGTCGGAAGCGGACTGCATGATCTGCCTGACCGACGACGACAAGCTGAACCTGCTGCTGGCTTTGCTGGGCAAGCATCTGGGGGCCAAGAAGACCATCGTCCGCGTGGCCCGCAGCGAGTATGTGGACATTATGGAAAAGGTCGGTGTCGACATCGTGCTGTCGTCCCGCCTGCTGAGCGCCGCTGAAGTCATGCGTTTCGTGCGCCGCGGCGGCGTCGTTTCGGTGGCCCTTTTGGAAGGCGCCAAGGCCGAAGCCATGGAACTGAACGTGGAGCCGGGCTGCAAGGTGGCGGGCAAATCCCTGATCAAGGCCGACCTGCCCAGGGACTGCCTGGTCTGCGGCATCGTACACCACGACGTGGCCTTCGTCCCGAACGGCCACAGTGTCATGAACAGCGGTGACAGAGTCATCGTCTTCGCCAAGAGCGAAGTCATGCAGGATGTCATCGACTGCTTCGGCAACAAATAATTCCGGAAGGATTGCAAGGTACTATGCGGGATTATCCTGTTCTGCGTCTGATGGGGATCGTCTTCCTCATCCTTACCGGGGGCCTGTGTCCCTCCCTGATTTACGCGCTGGTGCATGAACCGGGGATGGTGCTTCCTTTCGCCGGTACGGCGCTGGTCGGGCTTTCGTTCAGCGTCTATGCCCTCAAGTCGACGGAATACGCCAGGCGCATGCGCTTGTCCGTACGCGGGGGCATCCTCTTCATGGGGTCGGCCTGGTTCGCCATGAGCCTCCTTTGCTGCCTGCCGTATTGGACATCGGGCCGCTATACGCTCCTGCAGGCGTTGTTTGAGAGCGCTTCGGCCCTGACGACGACCGGCGTCAGCTGTATTCCGGACGATGTGCCGTATCCGGTGAGCCTGTTGATCTGGCATGAAATCATCCAGTGGCTCGGCTCCATGCAGGCCATGGTCCTGTTTTCCGTCATCATGCCCCGTATGGGGGCGACGGCGGCGGCCATTTTTTCGGCCGAAGGGCAGGGGGTATCGGCAGAGCGCACGCTGCCCCAGATTCACGAAATCGTCCGGCTCCTGGTCATGCTCTATGTGGGGCTGACGCTGTCCCAGACGTTCTGCCTCATCCTGACGGGACTCGATCCTTTGACATCGCTGCGTATGGCGGTATGTACAATCTCTTCGAGCGGGTTCATCCGGGATGCGAACTTCCTGGAAGAACACAACAGCATCGCCATGGAGGCCGTCATTGCCTTCTTCATGCTCGTCACGGCCACGAACTATGTGTTGCTGTTCCGCCTCATCCAGGGACGCTTTTCCGTGTTCCGGAACGACAGCGAACGCAAATGGTATACAGCCATCGTGCTGGTCACGGCGGTGGCGGTCATCGCCAACCTGCAGTGGAACCATGTCTATGACAGCTTCTTTCAGACGGTGCGCTACGGCCTGTTCCAGGTCATTTCCATCTTCAGCACGTCGGGCCTGGCTTCGACGGACTATACGGACTGGCCGCCGTTTGTGCACATGCTGCTCTTTTATGCCGCCGTCATCGGCGGCTGCTCGGCTTCGACGGCCGGCGGCATCAAGATTTCCCGCCTGGTCGTGCTGACCAAGATCTGCATCCTCGAAGTCAGGAGGGTGCTCCATCCGAAAATGGTCAGTTCCATCATCATGAGCGGCCAGCCGGTGGCGCAGAACACGATCATCGGCGTCACGCGGTACCTGTTCGTCTATGTGCTGCTCATGCTGATCCTGACGGCCCTGTATTCCCTTACGGGGACGGGGATGATTGAGGCCCTTTCCACCATCGTCGTCTTTTTGAACAATGTCGGGCCGGCCTACACCGTCCTGGGAGAAACTTCCAATTTCCAGAACCTGGGCAGCTTCGGCTACATCGTGCTCTATTTCGCGATGATCGTCGGGCGTATCGAAATCATTTCCTTCGTCATCCTGCTCCATCCGGACTTCTGGAAACAACGCAAGGGCTGGTGATTCGTTTTGAACATTCAGATCGTCCTGTATCTGCTGGGCAAGCTCAGCTGCTTCTTGGGGGCCTTCTACACGGTGCCGCTCCTCGTTTCCCTGTATTACGGGGACGAAGGGAAGGGCATCTTCCCGGCCTGCATCGCACTGTGCGTCCTGCTGGGGCTGCTGTTCACCAGATACGGGCACTACAACCGTTATACGGAGCTCATCTCCAACCGCGACGGAATCCTGGTGACGGTCCTCGTCTGGGTCATGGCGGCCGTGCTGGCGGCCATCCCGTACGCCGTGTCGGGCCGGCTGGATCCGATCAGCGCCTACTTCGAGGCCATGTCGGGGCTGACCACGGTCGGCGCCACGGTCATCGCCGATGTGGAGGCCTGGCCCAGGAGCCTGCTGTTCTGGCGTTTCTGGACCCACTGGCTGGGCGGGCTGGGCATCATCGTCATCTTCCTGGCCGTCCTGCCGAGCATCTCGGGCAGTGCCGTCCACCTGTTCGATGCGGAAAGCACGGGTTTTGAAGAGGGCAAATTGAAGCCAAAACTGAAGAGCACGGCCCAGATCCTGTTTTCCATTTACGTGGGAATCACAGCCCTGACGGCCGTCCTTCTGATGATGGCGGGGCTGGGTCCCTATGATGCCGTCGGCCACGCCATGACCTGTATCGCCACGGGCGGTTTTTCAAACTACAATTCCAGCGTGGCCGTCTTCCACAACCCCTGGGTGGAACTCATCCTGGGGCTGTGCATGTTCACAGCCGGCGGCAACTTCAGCCTGTACTACAACGTGTTCCGCAAGGGACCGAAAATGCTGCTGCAGGATGATGAGTTCCGCACCTACACGGCGTTCATCGTCATCATCGGAACCCTGATTACACTGAACCTGTATGTATCCGGGGTTGACGGAAGCCTCCTGCATTCGTTCCGGGTGGCTTTCTACCAGACCACGTCGTTCACCTCTACGACCGGGACCGTTTCAACGGACTTCGAACAGTGGCCGGCCTTCTCCAAACTGCTGCTGTGCCTGCTCTACATTACGGGCGGCTGCGCCGGGTCGACGGCCGGCGGCGTAAAGATGTGCCGCATCGTCGTCCTGTTCCGCGGCCTGCGCGTGGACGTCCTGCACATGCTGCACCCGAAGACCATCCGCCGCGTTCATTACAACGGCAAGGTCATCCGGGGCAAGACGATGCACATGATCCTGAGCTTTTTCACCATCTACGTGTTCACCATCGGGGTCACGTCGCTGATTGTGGCTGCCACGGGCACAGATGTATTGACGGCGCTGACGGCGTCCGCTTCCTGCATGTCCAGCGCAGGTCCCGGGTTCGGATCCATCATCGGGGCTACGGGGACCTACGCGCCGCTGCCCCAGGCCGCCAAATTCGTCCTTACATGGAACATGGTCATGGGCCGTTTGGAACTGTTCGTCGTGCTGGCGCTCCTGAACCGGAGTTTCTGGCGGGGCAACAGCCGCTGGTAAGGCAGGGGAAAAAACAAGGTACGGAAGAAAAAATAGGGAAACATACGGCGGGAAGCCGTAAATTGATTGCAGGAGGCAACGAGAGTATGAAGACCTACGAATTGGCGTATGGAAAAACCACCATGAAGGTGGATCTGCCGGAAGAAAAAGTCATTTACGACCTGGTGGGCAGACAGGCGACGGTGGAGGAGGATATCCCCGCCGCGGCGCTGGAGGCCTTGCGGCACCCCATTGACAGCAAACCGCTGCAGGAGCTCGTCAAACCCGGCGACCATGTCGTCCTCGTCGTCAGTGACGAAACGCGCCTGTGCTATACGGACCAGTTCCTGCCGGTCATTGTGCAGGAGCTGAACGACGCGGGGATCCCGGACAAGGATATGGACGTCGTCATTGCGACAGGTACGCACCGCGCCCAGACGCCGGAAGAAGACGAACTGGTCCTGGGCAGGGACATGGTGCGCCGCCTGCGCGTGCACCAGCACGACTGCCGCGACAAGGCGTCCCTCAAATACATGGGGACCACATCCCGGGGCAACAGAGTCTGCATCAATAAACTGGTGGCAGAAGCCGACGTGGTCATCGCCACGGGCGCCGTCACCATCCATCCCATGGCCGGGTTCGGCGGCGGCCGCAAGGCCATCGTTCCCGGCGTGGCAGGCCTGGACACGATCAACCACAATCATGTGCTGGCCCTGAATCCCGGCGCCGGCACGGGCTGCAACCCAAATGTGACCTCGGCCAACTTCAAGGACAACCCTTTCCACGAAGACCTTATGGAATGTGTGGAATTCGTCAATCCGGCCTTCCTGTTCGACGTCGTCCTGACGGCGGAAGGCAAACTGCATGAAATCGTGGCGGGCAACTGGAAGACAGCCTTCTTCAAAGGCTGTGAGGACCTGCTGGAGATTTCCGGCGTCCCCATCAAGGAACAGGCCGACGTGGTCATCGCATCCGGCGGCGGCTATCCGAAGGACATCAACCTCTACCAGGGAACCAAGACCCACATGAACGTCGAAAAGGCCGTCAAGGACGGCGGTATCGCCATCATCCTGCTGGAATGTCCGGATATCGTGGAGCCGAAGGTGTTCACGGACTGGCTGCTCAAAGACGATTTGAAAAAGATGGAACAGGAAGTACGGGACAACTTCTACATGGCCGCCTTCGTGGCCTACAAATCCCGCTGCATCATCGACACCCACACGGTCTACCTGGTCACGCGCAAAGAGAATTTTGACTTCGTCCGCAGGACCGGCCAGATTCCGGCGGCTTCCCTGGAGGAAGCATGGGAGATGGCCCGGGCCCGGCTGGCGGAGGAAGGGAAGAAGGATTACACGATCACCATCATGGGCCATGCGCCCGTGACCCTGCCGGTCCTGGAGGAGGAAGGCAAATGAAGTTATACGAAGTTCCTTATGGCAAAGGCCGGCAGCAGGTCCTGCTGCCGGAGGACAAGGTGTCCCAGGTGCTGCTGCCGCCGGTGACGGAGCATCCCCGCACGGTGGAGGAGCTGATGCGGGACGCCCTGGCGCATCCCATCGGTTCGCCGAAACTGGACAAAATCGTCCGGCCCGGCGAAAAGGTGGTCCTCGTCGTAAGCGACATTACGCGCACATGGGCCATGTTCGACAAGTTCGTGCTGCTCCTGGTGGCGGAACTGAACCGGATCGGCGTGCCCGATGACGATATGAGCGTCATCATCGCCACGGGCAAGCACCGCCTCAACACGGCGGCGGAAAAGGAGGAAATCCTGGGCAAGGACCTGTACCGCCGGCTCAAAGTCTACGACCACGACCCGGCGAAGGAGGCCTGCGTCTACTACGGCACGACGAAACGGGGCACGCCCGTGTGGATTGACAAGCGGGCTGCGGCGGCCGACAAGGTGATTTTGACGGGCGGACTGTCCCCGCACATCTATGCCGGATTCGGCGGCGGCCGCAAGAGTGTGCTTCCGGGCATTGCCGCGGCGGAATCCATCAACCATAACCATAACATGGCCCTGACCGACGAAGTGGGGGGCGGTGTCAATCCTGACACGTCCATCATGCGGCACAACGGCAACCGCGTCAGCGAGGACATGTGCGATGTGGCGGCCCTTTTCCGGCCTGACTTCCTGGTCAACGTCATCGTCGACGCGGGCGGGAACTTCTACAAGATCGTCGCCGGCGACTGGTATGAGGCCTGGTACCAGGGCACAAAAGATGTCATGAAGCTGCAGGGCGTGGCAACGAGGCAGAAGAGCGACGTGGTCATCGTGTCCGGTGGCGGCTATCCCCACGACATCAGCCTCTACCAGGGCATGAAGTGCTATGCGCCGGGTGCGGCGGCCTTAAAGCAGGGCGGCATTCTGATTGCCGTCTTGCGCTGCCAGGACATGGAGGAACCGCCGGAATTCTTCGACAGCTTCCGCTATACGGATATGCTGGAGATGGAGAAGGCTGTGCGGGCCGATTTCACGGTTCCCTTCTACGTGGCTTTCTACATGTGCTGTCTGGCCCGGTCCTTCACCATCATCCTGGTGACGGAACCGGAAAACTTTGCGGCGGCGAAAAAGACCGGCGCCATTCCGGCCGCCACGCTGGAAGAAGCCTGGCAACTGGCCCGGCAGAAGCTGGCAGCACAGGGGAAACAGGACTATACCATCAACATCATGCCTTACGGCGGCGACACGCTTCCGGTTTTAGGCTGAAGACAAAAAGACCTCCGTGGGGGAGGCCTTTTTTGTTATAAAGTTAGAAAGAACTAACTTTATGATTGACAAAATTTTTAAGGAATGATAAATTTAGTAAAAAGATAAGTTAGCAAATACTAACTTAGGGGGCGGATGTAAAATCTGTAACTGGATTTCTTTCTGTTTCGAACATATAACATATAAAGATATTAATAGCTTATAATAGTAAAATACTATTGATAATTTATACTGATAGTGATATGATGAATAAAAGTTTCCAAAGACTTTAAAATGTCCTTTCATTGGAATGGATGCATGAACGGGAAAGTGGGGTTCCCGTCCGGATGCAGTTTCAAAAGAGGGAAAGTACATTTTAAATAAAATTTCCAGGAGGAATCCACCATGAAAAAATCTTTAGTGCTGGCCATGGCTATGGCCCTGGGCGTAACGGCTTCCGCTTACGCCGCCAATCCGTTCTCCGATGTGCCTGCCGGCCACTGGGCGTATGACAGCATCGCAAAACTGGCTGCTGCCGGCGTCATCGACGGCTACGGCGACACGACCTTCAAAGGCGACCGCCTGATGACCCGCTACGAAATGGCGCAGATTGTCGCCAAGGCGATGGCAAAGGGCGCCAACGTGGACAAGCTGGCCGCTGAATTTGCGGACGAGCTGGATGCCCTGGGCGTCCGTGTAGCGGCTCTGGAAAAGAAGACGGACAACGTCAAGATCGGCGGTGAAATCCGTGCCCATTATTCTTCTTCCAACAAACGTGACCGCGAAGGCGATTTGAAGCACGAAGCCGGCCTGCGTACCCGTCTGTACTTTACGGGCGCAGTCAACGACAACTGGAACTACGTAGCCCGTCTGGAAAACCAGCAGTGGTTCACTGACAACGACAACTCCGCCTACAAAGGCGAAGACAATGACGTCAACGTCAACGTGGCCATGATGGACGGCCGCCTGGGCGGTGTCAATGTACAGGCCGGCCGTATCGACGACGTGTTTGCCGACGGTTACATTTACGATGGCGAACACGATGCCATCCGTGCCAGCTATGGCGATAAAGTGTATATAGCCGGCGCTTACGGCAAACCGACCGACCTGAACGAGGATTTGGACGAAGCCCTGTTCAAGGAGTTCTGGCAGGTCGAAGTGGGTACCAACACGGGTTCCTTTGTAGACGGCAAAGTCGGCTTCATGTCCTTCAAGGACTCCGACAGCACGGAATTCAAGACGGCTACCGGGGACGACAAGGATAACATCTGGTATGCCGGCCTGAACTTCAACATCGCCAAGGATACGGTCCTGAGCGGCATGTACCTGAAGTCCGACATTGACAAGGTGGGCAGCCACAGCCTGGATGACGACGGTTACGTACTGGGCCTGGCTTACCGGGGCGCCAATCCGTCCAAACCGGGTACCTGGGGCCTGGCGGCCAACTATTACGACCAGGGGGCCGGCACCTACACGGCCCACACGATCGATGGCTATACCGCCAACGATGGCGATAACTGGGGCTTCAAAGGCTGGAGCGTCAACGGCAACCTGACTGTCGCCAAGAACATGGTGGCCAACGTGACCTATTATGACACCAAGGCGAAGGACGGCGAAGACACGGCTAAGCACCATGTCCTGTGGTCGGAACTGAATATTTCGTTCTGATAAGGCTGCCTGCGCATATTGTGTACAATATTCTTGAAGCGGCGTAGTCTGCTTTTGGGGATGTTGTAACGAATGTTACAGTATTGCTTTTGCGTAGAATCCCTGCATGATTTATAATTAAATCCTGTAGGGATTCTTTTTTGCATCCCTTTGTTTCTCTATCATGAAATTGAGAGGGGTTTTGACTATGAAATTATCGAATCGTGTACTGGGACTGACGACTTCCCCCATCCGTAAACTGACGCCTTACGCGAACGCCGCGGTCAAGGCCGGAAAAAAGATCTACCACCTGAACATCGGCCAGCCGGACATCCCGACGAGCCCTAAATTCCTGGAAGCCATCCGTTCCTTTGACACGAAGGTCATTTCCTACGGTCCTTCCCAGGGGTACCCGGAACTGCTGAAAGCCATCGCGAAATATTACCAGGACTGGGGCATGGATTATACGGAAAAGGATATCTATGTCACCAACGGCGGCAGTGAGGCGCTGCAGTTCGCGGCCATGAGCCTCTGCGACCCCGGCGACGAGATCCTGGTCTTTGAACCGTACTATGCCAACTACAGCACCTTCGCCAAACTGGCCAACGCGGTCATCCGTGCCGTTCCCACCCAGGCGGAGGACGGCTACCGTCTGCCGGCGAAGGAAGTGGTGGAGCAATACATCACACCCAAAACCCGTGCCATCCTGCTGACGAACCCGGGCAATCCGACGGGCGTCGTCTATACGAAGGATGAAATGAACAGGATTGCCTCCCTGGTGCTGGAGCACGACATCGCCCTCATTGCCGACGAAGTGTACCGTGAATTCGTGTACGACGGCGAATACACGAGCTTCGGCACATTCCCGGAATTGAAGGACAACCTGGTCATCATCGATTCCGTGTCCAAGCGGTACAGTGCCTGCGGCGCCCGTATCGGCTGCGTCGTGACGAAGAACGCGGAACTGTGCCAGCAGTTCAACAAACTCTGCCAGGGCCGCCTGTGCGCACCGGAACTGGAACAGGTCGGGGCCGCCGCCATTTATGAACATACACCGAAATCCTATCTGGAAGAGGTCAACAAGGAATACAGACACCGCCGCGATACCATCGCTGCCGGCCTGGCTGCAATCCCCGGCCTGATTTCGGCCCAGCCGAAAGGCGCTTTCTATGTCATGGTCAAGCTGCCCGTGGATGACGCGGAGAAGTTCGCCATCTGGATGCTGCAGGACTTCGAAGACAACGGGGAGACCGTCATGATCGCCCCGGGCAACGGGTTCTATGCCACGCCGGGCAAGGGCGTGGACGAAGCCCGTCTGGCCTACGTGCTCAACTGTGACGACCTGAAACGGGCCATGGAACTGTTGGCCAAAGGCCTGCAGGCTTATCCCGGCTATACTTTGAAATGACCGGAACCCATAGTAAGACAGAAGGAGCTGTGCAAAAATGAGAAATCATTTTGCACAACTCTCTTTTTGTCTTTTTTACTTCCTGCTTCAGACTTGGGCTGCGATGCATCCCTGTTCCCTTTCCTGAAAATAGGCCTGGACGGCTGTCATGAACTCCCTTACCCAGGGGCGGTCTTCCCCTTGCTGGAACGCCAGATACAGCCGGTGGAGAGGGGTCCGCTCCTGGAGGGGGAAAGATGTAAAGCCCCTTTCTTCCATGGCGAAAGCCACGGACTCCGGCACCATCATCCAGTCTTCCGCCCCCTGGAAGTATTTTTCTGCAGTGTTGGTGCTGTTGACCCGGATTTTGCTGTCCAGGGCACTCCAGTACTGGTCATGCCAGCTGCGGAACTCTTCCGTGAACATTTGAAAGATTTCCTGCTTTCCATTAAGTTCAGCAATGGAAAGCATTTTTTTGCCCTGAAACCGTCCCGGTTCCTTCATGACCACCAGGAACGGTTCTTCATAGAGCAGCTGGCTGACCAGTCCCTGACGGGAAAAAGGGACCTGTACTATGCCCACATCCTCCAGTCCCTTCAGCAGAAGCTCCCGGATTTCCACACTGTGATGGTCCTCCACGGTGAGACTGCAGCTGGGATGCTGAAAAAGGTAAGTCTGGAGGAAGCCGGACAGGAAATATTCCTGAGCACTGCGTATAGCCCCCAGCCGAATGAAGACCCGTTCCTCATCTTTCTGCAAAGCCAGGCTTTCCTCGTAGAGTTCCAGCATATGGACGGCGATTCCCAAAAAATGTTCTCCTTTGGGAGTCAGTACAGCCTCCTGCCTTCCCTTGCTCCGGAGCAGGAGGGGATACCCCAGTTCTTTTTCCAGATGGGCGATCCGTTTGCTGAGAGTGGATTGGGTCAGATAAAATGTTTGGGCCGTCCGGGTCATATTCCGGGTCCGGCAGAGATCCCGGAACAGATAGAGAGATTCCGTATCCATTGGTTTTCCCTTCCTATAATAGTTATTTTTAGAATATTTTAAAGTAAAACAAGTTGTTTTACAACTGTTTCATGCTGTTTTATACTGAACTCATCCAAAGGAACCGTGATTTTGGAACATAAAAGCAGCGTAACAAAAGAAAGGAGGGATTCCCCTCTCCCTTTTCAGCCAAATCGGCTATCATCACTTTATGACATGCAATTCTTTTTCCCATCATAAAAGGAGGTCCATCATGCTTACTCTTTCTGCCATTTATGAAGCCCAGAAGCGGCTTGCTCCCTATGTTTACCGTACCCCTGTCATCCGAATCCAGGCCCTGGACGAGGTGCTGCACTGCCAGGTCTATGTGAAGGCCGAGAACATGCAGCGGATCCATGCGTTCAAGATTCGGGGGGCTCTCAACAAAGCCCTGCAGCTGAGCCCGGAAACTCTGAAAAACGGTATTGTCACAGCTTCCAGCGGCAATCACGGCCGGGGAGTGGCCTTTGCAGGCAAACTGCTGGGAGTCCCGGTGACGGTGGTTATGCCGGAACACGCGCCGGAAGTCAAAAAGGCCGCCATCCGGGATCTGGGGGCGGAGATCGTCCTGTGTGAAAAATCCCAGCGCTTTGTCATTGCGGACCGGATTACAAAGGAAAAAGGCGCCTGCTTCATCCATCCCTTCGATGATTACGATGTGATGGCCGGCCAGGGCACCGCAGGGCTGGAAATGATGGAACAGCTCCCGGAGGTGGACAAAATCGTGGTCCCGGTGGGAGGCGGCGGCCTCGTCAGCGGCATTGCCACTGCCGTCAAGGGCATCCGGGACAGTGTCCGGGTCTACGGGGCGGAACCGGCCCTTTGTGACCGTTACACGGAAAGCTTCAAAAAAAAGGAACCGGTACTGGTGCCTGTGGGAGACACCATTGCAGACGGTACCATGACGGCCAGGCCCGGTGACAAAAACTTCCCCATTGTCCGGGACAAGGTGGATCGGGTGATTCCCGTGGAGGAACGGTTCATCCATCAAGCAGTGAAACTGCTGCTCCAGGAGGGAAAGATCCTGGCTGAACCCAGCTCCTCCATGACCCTGGGAGCCGTCCTCCAGGGCACGCTGCCTGTAGCGGAGGACGAAAAGGTGATCTTCTTCCTTTCCGGCGGGAACGTGGATCTGTCGATGATCGAAAAAGTTTGTAAGGAGTAATAAAAAAGGGCTGTGAAAAAACTGCCCTCATTGTTTTCGGGTCGCGAGACCTGGCTCGCAGTAATTAAGGGTGTGAAGAAATAAGTTGGTATTTCTTCACACCCTCTTTTTTGCGTTCAGTCGCTATGCTGTTCTTTCAGGGCGGCGACGAGGTCCCGGGGCAGTTCCGTCGTGATTTCGATGCGGCAGCCCGTGACGGGGTGCCGGAAGCCGGTTTTCCAAGCATGGAGACCGTGGCGGGCCTGTTCTCCCGGTGTGCCGTACAGGTGGTCGTGCCAGAGCGGGAAGCCGGCGGCGGCGAAATGGACGCGGATCTGATGGGTCCGGCCAGTGTAGAGGCGGCAGCGGACAAGCGACAGGGGGCCGCAGCGCCGGAGCAGCCAGTATTCCGTACGGCAGGGTTTGCCGGCGGGATTGATTTCCCGTTCGATGATGCTGCCTTCTTTGCGGGCAATGGGGGCGTCGAGGATGCCGTGCGCTTCCGGCGGGGCTCCCACCGTGACGGCCAGGTATTCCTTGAGCAGGTCCTGGCGGGCGAGGGCGGCCTGCATGCGCGGTTCTTTGGCGAACACGACCAGGCCCGATGTGAACCGGTCCAGCCGGGATACGGGGTGGAGCCCCAGGGTCAGGCCGCGGTACGCGTAATAGCGCTTCACGTAGTTCCATAAGGTGCAGCCGTCTTCCCGGGCCGTCGGATGGACCAGCATGCCGGCCGGTTTGTTAAGGACGAGGAAGGACGCGTCCTCGTAGCAGATGGCCGCCGGGTTTCCGGCCAGTTCGGGCCAGCCTGCGATGTAAGGGTTTTCCCCGGTTCCTTTCGGCGTCCCGTCGGGGAAAAAGTGGGTTTCCTGAATCTGTTCCATGTTCTGTTTCCTGATGTTCTTTCGTTGACGTTAACAGTAATTAATGCTATTATGGATTATGGTTCATTTGTAAATCCGGGCGTTCCCATCCCTCCGGGGATGCCTTCATTTTGCCTTCAGTATACCTTGCCACCCAAGGGAACGCAAGGTGTGTGCCGTCATCATCCCGTCATAGAAAGGAAGAATCCTCATGAAGCCCATCCATTATTTGATGATGTTGATCTGCACCTTATTGCTACTGGTTTCCGGCTGTCAGCCGAAGAACGCGGCCACGACCGGCCAGACCGCCACAACGGGGAACAGCTTTGCTGTCCTGACCGATGGAGCGGGCCGCAAGGTCACGCTGTCCCAGAAACCGCAGCGGGTCGTCGTCCTGTCCCCGTCGCTCATGGAAATGATTGACGCCGCCGGCGGTACCGTCGTCGGCCGCCCGGATGCCAAAACGGAACAGGTGCCGGAAGGGATGCGCAAGGTAGCAAGCGTGGGCCACGTGTACAATGTGAACATTGAAAAGGTCGTCTCCCTGAAGCCGGACCTGGTCATCGGCAATGTGAAACAGCATGAAAAGTTCCGAGACATCCTGGAGTCGAACCACATTCCTGTCATCTATCTGCAGCCCAAGACCTATGACGAGGTCAAGGCCTGCTTCGCCGTCATCGGACAGGTCTACGGCACGAAGGACGTCGTGGACAAGAAGATTGCGGCCATGGACCGTTCCATTGATGAAATCCGGTCCAACCTGCCGAAGACGCAGGAAAAGATCGTCATCCTCCATGCCACGCCTTCCAATGTATCCGTGGAACTGGAAAACAGCATCGCCGGCTGCGTGGCCAAGATGCTGGGCTTCACCAACGTGGCTTCGGGCAGCAAGGCCATTGACGGGAAACCGGACAAGACGCCCTACAGCATGGAGGCCCTGGTGGAAAAGGACCCCGATGTCCTGTTCATCACATCCATGGGGGACCATGCGAAAATCGAGGCGCGCCTGAAGAAGGACGTCCAGGGGAATCCGGCCTGGAATTCCCTCCGGGCCGTGAAAAACGGCAAAGTATACGTCCTGCCGGAACGGCTGTTCTTGCTGAACCCCGGCCTGAAATATCCGGAAGCCGTCCGGTTCATGGCGAAAGACATTTTCCCGGAGGCAGTGAAATAACATGGAATCGAAGAAAAAAGGCGGCGGGCTGCCCGATTTGTCCGAAGAAGTGATGCGGTTCGGCATGAAGCGCGGCACCTGGCGGGCCCTCATGCTGCTCGTGTTCGCCTTTCTGGCCCTGACGGGCCTGTTCCTGTCCGTCGCCAAGGGCGCGGCGGACATTTCCCTGGCCCAGGTCTGGCAGATCCTGACGAATCCGCAGGCTGCTCCGGCGGACCAGATCATCTGGAACATCCGCCTGCCCCGTACCATCGTCGGCGCCCTGGTGGGGGTGAACCTGGCTTTGTCGGGCGCCATCCTGCAGGCCATTATGCGCAATCCCCTGGCGGACCCGCACATCATCGGCATCTCGTCCGGCGCGGGGCTGGCCGGCATCACCATCATGATCTTGTTCCCGACGCTGGAATACCTGATTACACCGGTGGCTTTCTGCGGTGCCATGGCGGCCGCTGTGGCCATCTACATCCTGGCCTGGAAGAACGGGATCAAGCCGGTGCGGGTCATCCTTGCCGGCGTGGCCGTGTCCGCTTTCCTGAGCGCCGGCATTTCGGGGCTTTTAATCTTTTACAGTGACCGCGTCAACGGGGCCCTCATGTGGATGGTCGGCGGCCTGGCTGCACGCAGCTGGCCCCATGTCTCCATCATCGTACCTTACGCGGTGTCCGGCCTGATTCTGGCAATCTGCAGTGCCCACTACCTGAACATCCTCGCCCTCGGGGATGAAATGGCAAAAGGACTGGGCGTCAATGTCGAAGTGACCCGCCTCCTCCTGACGGCTGTTGCGGCCCTGCTGGCGGCCAGTGCCGTCAGCGTCGTCGGCCTGCTGGGCTTCGTAGGCCTTGTGGTACCCCATATGGCACGCCTCATCCTGGGCTCCGATTACCGCTTCCTGGTACCCGGCGCGGCCCTGCTCGGCGTGGCCATCGTCACCTTGAGCGATACGTTCGCGCGGATTGTCTTTGCGCCCGTGGAATTACCTGTGGGCATCATTATGGCGTTTATCGGCGCGCCTTTCTTCTTGTTCCTGTTAAGGAGGGAAATCTGATGAACGGCACACCGGAAACCGAAAAACAAAAAGGCACGGCGGAGCCCATGATTGAAGTCCGCGGCCTGTCCGTGGTATTGAATAAAAAGACCATCGTCCACGACATATCCTTTATGGCGGAGAAGGGGAAGATTACCGCCATCATCGGCCCGAACGGCTGCGGCAAGAGCACGACGCTGAAAGCCATCTGCCGGATCAATCCCATTTCCGCCGGAACCATCACCCTGCTGGGCCGGGATGTGCGGGATTACGGGTATAAGGAATTCGCCCGCAAACTGGCCATCCTGACGCAATCCCCGCAGGCGCCGGCGGATCTGACGGTCCGCGACCTGGTCGCCATGGGACGGTTCCCGTACCGGTCCTTCTTCGGGAAAACCACGGGGGAAGACCGGGATTTCATCGACTGGGCCCTGGCGGAAACCAGCCTGGAACCGTACCAGCACCGCATCCTTTCCACGTTGTCCGGCGGGGAGCGGCAGCGCGCCTGGATCGCCATGGCGCTGGCCCAGAATCCGCAGGTACTGCTTCTGGACGAACCGACCACCTATCTGGACATTTCCCATCAGCTGGAAGTCATGAAACTGCTGTTCCGGCTGAACCGGGAACTGGGCCTGACGGTGGTGCTCGTGCTGCATGACCTGAACCAGGCCGTCCAGTTCGCCCACCATGCCGTTGTCCTGCAGGCCGGTACCCTCGTCACGGCCGGCTATCCGCGGGATATCATCAACGTCGGCCTGCTGCGCGACGTGTTCCGCGTCCGGGCCGAGGAGGCCGTGAGCCCCTCCGGCGTCCGCGCCCTGCTGCCGCTGGACCTGTATTGAACTGGTATTGACCGGAAACCTCCATCCACAAGGGTACTCAAGTATGATTAAAGCGTTTTTACACTATTACAAACCATATAGGGTCATGGTGATCCTGGTCATCCTGGGATCCTTCCTGACAAGTGTCCTGGACCTGCTGTTCCCCATGATCGTCCGCAAAATCATCCGCGACGCATTGCCGGCGGGGGATATGCGGCTCCTGCTTTCGCTGTCGGCCCTGCTGCTCGTACTCTACATCGTCAGCTATGCAGTCATGTACTGGATTAATTACCAGGGGCGCGCCATGAGCATCAACATGGAGAACGATATGCGGCGCGACCTGTTCGCCCATCTCCAGGAGATGTCCTTCCGCTTTTTCGACAACGCGAAGACGGGCCAGCTGCTGGCCCGTCTGACCGGCGACATCCAGGAAATCGGGGAACTGGCCTTCCGGCTGCCGCACGATGCCGTCGTCTGCGGGTTCACCATGGCGGGCACCATCTTCATGCTGCTCTACCTGAACCTGCCCCTGGGCCTGTTGATTACGACGCTGCTGGTACTCAAGACCTGGCATGCCGTGTCCATCAACCGCAAAATGAAGGCGGCCTTCCGGGAAAACCGCCGGCGCAACGGCGAACTGACGGCCCAGACTTCGGAAGCGTTGAGCGGCATCCGTATCGTCAAGGCCTTTGCCCAGGAAGATGTCGAACAGGAGCGCTTCATGAAAGGAGCCCGCGACCTGGCCTCCATCCGCAAGAAATCCTACCGGCTCCTGGCGCGCTTTACCAGCTCGGTCAACTTCTTCACGAATATCACGAACCTGGCCGTCCTTGTCTCGGGGGGCTTCATGATTTCCATCGGCCGCATCACGCTGAGCGACTTCATCGCGTATCTGCTGTACGTGAACCTCTTCATGCGTCCCCTGTACCGCCTGACGGTCCTGTTGGAAATGGGACTGCGCGGCATGGCCGGCTTTTCGCGCTTCGAAGAAATGATGGCGCTTCAGCCGGATATCACGGACGCGCCGGATGCCCTGCCGTGTCCGGAATTCAAAGGGGACATCGAATTCCGCCACGTCACGTTCCGTTATACGCCGGGACATCCGGTGCTGGAAGACCTAAATTTCAACGTGCGGCCCGGGGAAACGGTGGCCTTCGTCGGGGAGACCGGGGCGGGGAAGACGACTGTATCGAGCCTGCTCCTGCGCTTTTACGAACCCGCTTCGGGCGCCATCCTGATTGACGGTACGGATATCCGCCGCTTCCGGCAGAAGGAACTGCGCAGCCGCTTCGGCGTGGTGCAGCAGGATGTCTTCCTCTTTTCCGATTCCGTACGGGAAAACATCGCTTACGGGGTGCCGGGCGCCACGGAGGAACAGATCCGGAAAGCCGCGGAACTTGCGGCGGCGGACGAATTCATCGAAGCCCTGCCGGACGGGTACGATACCCAGATCGGGGAACGGGGCGTCAAGCTGTCGGGCGGACAGAAACAGCGCCTGGCCATTGCCCGCGTCTTTTTGAAGAATCCGCCCATCGTCATCTTCGACGAGGCCACATCGGCCCTGGACAACAAGACGGAGGCCATGGTGCAGGAATCCCTGGAGAAACTGGCCCGGAACCGTACGACCCTGGTCATCGCGCACCGCCTTTCCACGGTGCGGAACGCTGACCGGATCATCGTCATGAGCGGCGGCCGCGTGGCCGAGTCCGGCTCCCACGCAGAACTGATGGCGCGCAAAGGGACGTACTACCGGCTTTACACGGCGCAGCGGAACCTCGTCTGAAACAGGCGGGGGCCTTTGTTTGAAGACAGGGCCGTGAAATGGCATTTCCTGTTGTCTGAAACGGGGATGTGTGCTATAATTTTTACGTAAATTTTTACAACTGATAAATCGATGGGTCCGGGTATTCGAAAAATTTGAATGGCAAGGCGGTGCAACCCCGCCACGATCCCGTCACTGTGATAAACGGACGGCACGGCGCGCCGCGCCGCTTCCGTTTTAAGTCAGATACCAGCCCGGATTTGCTGTACCGTAATCCACGAGCGATGGAAATGGCGTAAAGCAGGGCGCAGTGTGACCAATAGGCTGCGGCTTGGACTTTTTATGAAGATTTCTGCGGGTTGCGGCAGAAATCTTTTTTCTTTATGTATGAGGTGATTGCATGGAAGACGAACTGACCGTGTCGCAGGGCCGGCTCATGCGCCGCGGCTACACGACGGGCAGCTGCGCTGCTGCCGCGGCGAAAGCGGCTGCAGCCATGCTTCTGTCCGGGGAAGAGTTCCGCCAGGTGAAGCTTGATACACCCAAAGGGATCCTGCTGACCCTGGACGTGCTCGACATCTGTCGCGCCCCGGGATCCGTGTCGTGCGCCATCCGCAAGGACAGCGGTGATGACCCGGACGACACGCACGGCACCCTGGTCTATGCCACGGTGAGCCGGCCGGACGCGCAGCCGCCGGTAGAGGGATATAGGCAGCCCCTGACAGCTTCGGTGGAGCAGGCCGTTTCCGGCGTTGAAATCTGGGGCGGCCTGGGGGTCGGCAAAGTGACGAAACCCGGCCTGGCGCCCAAACCGGGCGGTCCGGCCATCAACCCCGTCCCGCGCCGCATGATCACCAAGGAGGTGCAGGCCGTCAAAGCCCGGTACGGATACGGCGGACCGCTCCGCGTCGTCATTTCCATCCCGGCGGGGATGGAGATTGCACCGAAAACATTCAACCCGCGCCTTGGCATCATCGGCGGCCTTTCCGTCCTGGGTACGAGCGGCATCGTGGAACCCATGAGCGACCGCGCCCTCATTGAAACGATGTATGCCGAAATGGATTCGCGCAAAGCCAACGGGTACGAAGACCTGCTCGTCTTTTTCGGCAACTACGGCACGGATTTCGCCCGGGACGGGATGCACCTGGACGTGTCCCAGGCGGTCACCTGCAGCAATTTTGTGGGAGAACTGCTGGACTATGCCGTGCTCAAGGAGTTCCGGAGCCTGCTGCTCATCGGCCATTCGGGCAAACTGATCAAGCTGGCCCAGGGGGTCATGAACACCCATTCCAAATACGCGGACTGCCGCGGCGAATTCCTGGCCCTGCAGGCCTTGTTCGCCGGCGCTCCCGTGTCCGTGGGCAGGGAAATCTACGGCTGTAACACGACGGATGAAATGACGAAGATCCTGAAACGGGAAGGGTTGTTCGAGCCCGTTATGGCGAAGGCAACGGAGAAGATCGATTTCTACATGCAGAAGCGCGTCCATGGCCGGCTGCAGACTGCCGCCATCCTCTTTTCGAATGTCTACGGCATCCTGGGGGAGACGGAACAGGCGCAGGAACTGCTGGAACGGCAGCAGGGCCGGGACGCGGCACATTGACGGGATCTGCGCGCGGTCGCTTTCCGGCCGTCGCGTTCCACCGGACATAAAAGCCGGATACAGGCATCCATATGGACCGAAGAAAGGGGAATCATCGAATATGAAAGGTAAATTGTACAGCGTGGGCGTAGGCCCCGGCGATCCGGAACTGATGACGGCGAAGGCCATCCGCCTGATCAAGGAATGCGACGTCCTCGCCATTCCGCAGGGGGACAGCGACGTGCTTGTCGCGAAGAACATCGTGTCCGGCCTGATCGATATCTCGCAGAAGGAACAGCTGATTGTCTACATGCCCATGGTCAAGGACCATGACATCATCTCCAAAGCGCACCGCAAGGGGGCTGATGATATCGAGAAGTACCTGGATGAGGGCAAGGATGTCGTCTTCATCACCCTGGGCTGCCCGACCGTTTATGCGACGTGCATCTACGTGCATAAGCTGGTGGGAAAGGACGGCTACGCGACGGAACTGGTTCCGGGCGTGACGAGCTTCTGCGCCGTGGCGGCGAAGCTGAACACGTCGCTCTGTGAGAAGGCGGAACCCCTGACGATCCTGCCCGGCAGTTATAAGGAATCGGACCGGTTCCTCGACATGCCCGGCAACAAGATCCTTATGAAATCGGCTTCGGAAATCGGCCGTGTCCGTGACGAAGTGCTTCAGCGCGGTCTGTATGCGCAAATGATTGAAAACTGCGGCCTGCCCGGCGAAAAAATCTACAAGGACCTTCGCGACGTCGACGACAAGAGCAGCTATTTCTCGGTGATTCTGGTTAAGGAAAAGGAGTTTGAAGACTGATGATCTACTTTATCGGTGCCGGTCCCGGCGCGGCTGATCTGATTACCGTACGCGGCAAGGAACTGCTGGAAAAGGCGGACCTCATCATTTATGCCGGGTCCCTGGTCAATCCGGCATTGCTGCAATACGCGAAACCGGGCTGCAAAATCATGAACAGCGCCGTCATGACGCTGGAAGAAGTCATTGCCGCCATGGTCCCCGCCGCCCAGCGCGGCGAACTGGTGGTACGCCTGCATACGGGCGACCCCAGTGTCTACGGTGCCCATCGCGAACAGATGGACATGCTGAACAGCTACAATCTGGATTACGAAATCGTGCCGGGCGTGAGTTCCTTCTGCGCGGCAGCCGCTGCCCTGAAAGCGGAGTATACGCTGCCCGATGTCAGCCAGTCCGTCATCATCACCCGCATGGAAGGACGCACGGGCGTACCGCCGAAACAGAAGATCGTCGATTATGCCAAACACCATGCCACCATGGTCATCTTCCTGAGCGCCGGCATGCTGGAGAAGCTGCAGAAGGAACTGATGGCGGGAGGCTATAAGGCCGACGAGCCGGCAGCCATCGTCTACAAGGCATCCTGGCCGGACCAGCGGGTGTTCCGCTGCACCGTCGGCACCATTGCCGAAACGGCAGCCAAAAACAACATCCACAACCTGGCCCTCATCACCGTCGGCGGATTCCTGGGATCGGCATATGAACGGAGCGAACTGTACAATCCGACCTTTGAAACGGGCTTCCGCAAGGCCGACGCCAGCAAACTGCAGGTAAAACCGGAAACGAAGGAAACGGAATAAGTCTTTGCCGGCCCGGCGGCCGGGAGTCAAAAGAAATACAGAGGGATGGTACAATGAACGCACTTATCTTTTCCTTTACGAGGAACGGGGCGAAAATCAGCGTCCGGCTGAAAAAATACCTGGGCACCTGCGGGTTTGAGACGGAAATGTTCACCATGCGCCGTTACGCCGATCCCCAGGCCGGGCTGAAGGCCATCGCGCCGTCCCTGAAGGAATTGTGCGGCATGGCGTTCCAGACCTGCCGGCTCATCGTCTTCATCGGTGCCACGGGGATCGCCATCCGGACCATTGCGCCGTTCATCCGCAGCAAGGTGAAGGACCCGGCCATCGTCTCCATTGACGAACGGGGACACTTCGTCATCCCGCTGCTGTCGGGCCATATCGGTGGTGCCAATGCGCTGGCTGCGGGTATTGCGGAATTCCTCAAGGCTGTCCCCGTCATCACGACGGCGACGGACGTCAACGACCTGTTCGCCGTGGACGAATGGGCGGCCCGCCATAATATGGCCATTTCCAACCTGCCCAGCGCCAAAACCTTCGCATCCTGCCTGGTGGACTGCAAAAAGGTGGGCGTCAAGAGCGATTTCCCCATCCGGGGCCCGCTGCCGAAAGGCCTGGTCCTGGCAGAGGAAGGGCCGGTGGGCATGGCCATTTCCCTGCACAAGTCCGTGCAGCCCTTCGTGGAAACGGTGGTCCTGCGCCCCCGCATCCTGCACCTGGGCATCGGCTGCCGCAAGGGGACGACCATGGACGCCATCGAGGAACTCGTCATCCGGGAGCTGACCCGGCTGCGCGTCACCTTGAGCGTCGTGACGGGGCTGGCCTCCATTGACGTTAAAAAGGAGGAACCGGGCCTTTTGTCCTTTGCCCGGGAGTACGCCCTGCCCATCCATTTCTATTCGGCGGCGGAACTGCAGGCCGCAGAGGGCGATTTTACGCCGTCTTCCTTCGTGGCGCAGACCGTCGGCGTGGACAACGTCTGTGAACGGGCGGCCGTGCTGGACAGTCACGGCGGCACGCTGCTGCTGCGCAAGACCAGCGCCAACGGCGTTACCCTGGCTGTGGCCATGGAAGATTTCACCGTGGATTTCAACAAATGATTTACAGGCAGGGGCCGATGTCCCTTGCAGAAGGAGATAGTGTCATGAGCAAAATTTACGTAGTCAGCCTGGGACCGGGCGGGAAGGAACAGATGACCTGCCGGGCCGTCAAAGCCTTGGAAGCTTGTGATGTCATTACGGGCTACAACGTCTACATCGACCTGATCAAGGATGATTTTCCGGACAAGAAGTTCATCAAGAATGGTATGCGCAAGGAAGTGGACCGCTGCAAAGCCACGCTGGACGAAGCCCTGAAGGGCCAGACCGTCGCCATCGTCAGCAGCGGCGACGCCGGCGTGTACGGCATGGCGGGCATCATGCACGAAGTAGCGGCCGGCCATCCGGAAGTGGAAATCGAAGTCATTCCCGGCATCACGGCGGCCTGCTCCGGTGCGGCCATCCTGGGCGCACCGCTCATCTGCGACTTCTGCCTCATTTCCCTGAGCGACCTGCTGACGCCGTGGGAAAAGATTGAAAAACGTCTGGATTGTGCCGCCCGGGGCGATTTCTGCATCGCCATCTACAACCCGCGCAGCCACAAGCGTGCCGATTACCTGCAGAAGGCCTGCGACATCGTGCTGCGCCACCAGGACGGCGACGTTCCCGCCGGCATTGTGCACAACATCGGCAGGGACGGCGAATGCTGTGAAGTGACGACCTTGAAGGAACTGCGCGACCATACGGAAGGCGTCGACATGTTCAGCACCGTCTTCATCGGCAATTCCCAGAGCAAAGTGATCAACGGCAAGATTGTGACGCCGCGGGGATATCATTTATGAAACGGGTCGTCTGGCTGATTGCGGGAACCAGCGAAGGCCGGAAACTGGCGGAAGCCCTGGCGGACCTGGATATCCGCGTCCTCGTCACGGTGGCGACGGAGTACGGCGCTTCCCTGTATCCTGCGAGGAAGAACGTCGAGGTCTATGCAAAACGCATGACCTATGACGACATGTGTGCGTTTTTGAAGGAAAAGGATCCTGAACTGGTCGTGGATGCGTCGCACCCTTACGCGAAGATTGTGACGGAGACCGTGAGCCGCGCCTGCCGCAACCTGGGGTACGGATACCTGCGCATGCTGCGCCCGGCCACGCCGCATCCGGACTGCATCGACGTCCGCAACTTCGACGAAGCCGTGGAAGTGCTCAGCGATACGGAAGGGCCCGTCTTCCTGACGACGGGGAGCAAGAACCTGGTGGATTTCACGAAGCTCCCGGGCTACAAGGAACGCATCACGTGCCGCATCCTGCCGCTGCGGGACTCCCTGGACAACGCCCTGACCCTGGGCTATCAGCCTTCCCATATCATCTGCATGCAAGGGCCTTTTTCCAAAGAGCTGAACGTGGCCATGTTCCATCAGTGCGGCGCCAGATATGTCGTTTCCAAGGATTCGGGCAAGGCCGGCGGCTTTGAGGATAAACTGGCCGCTGCCGCCGAAGTGGGGGCGAAGCTCGTCCTGATTGACCGCATCCCTGAGACGGGTGACGACCTGGAACGGGTCCTGGAGATTTTACGGCAGCACTTCGGAAAAGGGGCTTAAAAGGAGTTCATTATGCTGAAAGTCAATGTCATCGGCATCGGCCCGGGCAATCCGGACCTGTTGACGGGCGAAGCCCGCAACGCCATCGCGGAAAGTACGATCCTGGCCGGCGATAAACGCATGGTGGCCCAGTTCGGCGCGGGGAAGAAGGTCTATACGACGTTCCGCACGAACGAGCTGGCGGGTATTGCGGCCCAGGCGGACCCCGGCAAGGATGTGCTGGGCATCCTGGTTTCCGGCGACGTCGGATTCTTCAGCCTCGCCCAGACCATAACAGGCAAGCTGCCGGATTGCGATGTCCACCGTTATTGCGGCATCAGCAGCCTCGTCTATTTTGCGGCGAAACTGCAGATGAGCTGGAACGACGCGGCCATCGTCAGCATGCACGGCCGCAATCAGCATCTGGCTGCGGCGGTCTTCGAACACGCGAAGGTCTTTTCCCTGACGGGCGGCGACAACCTGCCCCAGGTCCTGTGCCGCCAGCTGTGTGACACGGGCCTCGGCTATGTGACGGTCTGTGTCGGCTCCAACCTGTCCTACGAAAATGAGCAGATCGTAAAAGGGACGGCGGAAGAGATCGCCCAAGGCGATTTTCCTTCCCTCTCGGTCATGATGATCTTGAATGACAAGGCGGGGCAGCCTCTCCGGCAGGGAGTGCACGGTCTCGACGATACCCTCTTCCTGCGCGGCAAGGCGCCCATGACGAAACAGGAAGTGCGGGCCATATCCATTTCGAAACTGCAGCCCCGGGCGACGGATGTCATTTACGACATCGGCGCCGGCACGGGCTCCTGCTCTGTAGAACTGGCCCTGCAGGCCCCGCTGGGTTCCGTCTATGCCTTCGAACAGAAGGAGGAGGCACTGGCGCTGCTGGCCCGGAATAAGGAAAAGTTCCGCTGTGACAACCTGTACATCGTGGCCGGCGAAGCGTCGGAACACCTGGCGGAAGCCCCCGTCCCCGACTGTGTCTTCGTCGGAGGCAGCGGGGGCAGGATGGGCGGCATGCTGGACGACATTTACGGCCGCAACCCTGCGTGCCGCGTCGTCATCAATGTCATCGCCCTGGAAACGTTGTGCGCCGTCGTGGAATATTACAAAGCAAAACCCGGATACAGTCTGGACATCGTCAATGTTTCCACGGCCTATAACCGCAAACTGGGCCGCTACAACCTGATGATGGCCCAAAATCCGATTTATGTCATTACAGCCGTCCAGACGGCGGAATGACCTGCGCCGGTTCCGGACGTTCCTGTTCCGGTACCGGCCGATGTCTATCAGGAGATGATTGCCATGACAGCTATGCAGATCCTTGCCGTTCCGCGCCTTTTATTGGCGGCGGCACAGAGCGGCAGCGGCAAGACAACCCTGTTCTGCGGCATCCTGCGTGCCCTGTTGGACAAGGGCCTGCGGGCCGCCGCGTTCAAGAGCGGCCCCGACTATATCGACCCCATGTTCCATACGCGCGTCATCGGGGCCCCTTCCCACAATCTGGACATTTTCCTGACGGGGAAGGAGAACGTAAAGCGCCTGCTGGCGAAAAACGCCGCGGACAAGGACATGGCCCTCCTGGAGGGTGCCATGGGTTATTACGACGGCATGGCCGACTCCTGTGACGGCAGCGCCTATGACCTGGCAAGGACCGTGGGCGCGCCGGTGGTGCTCATCGTCAACGGCAAAGGGGCCGCCCTTTCCATGGGGGCCATCGTGAAGGGCTTCAAGGAGTTCCGCCCGGACAGCGGCATCCGCGGCGTCATCCTCAACAATGTGACGGAAATGACGTACCGCTTCTATAAGGACACGCTGGAAAAAGAAACAGGTGTCCGCTTTTACGGGTATTTCCCCCATATGAAGGACTGCAGCCTGGAAAGCCGCCACCTAGGCCTTGTGACGGCCGGGGAGGTGGGGAATCTGGAGACGATTGTGCAGAAACTGGCGGACCAGGCGGCCAAATCCATCGATCTGGACGGCTTGGTGGCCCTGGCCCGTTCCGCGGCACCGCTGCCTTATGCCCCGCTGGACATCCGGCCGCTGGGACGGGTGCGCATCGCCGTAGCCCGCGACAAGGCGTTCTGTTTCTATTATCAGGACGCCCTGGACCTGTTGGCGGAACTGGGGGCGGAAATCGTTCCGTTTTCGCCGTTGACCGACACGGTGCTGCCTGACTGTGACGGCCTCTATATCGGCGGCGGGTATCCGGAACTTTATGCCCGCCAGCTGACGGACAATGCGTCCATGCGCCGCGACATCCGGGAGAAGCTGGCCGGCGGGCTGCCTTGCTACGCCGAGTGCGGCGGCTTCATGTATCTGATGGAGGGGTTCAAGGCGGACGACGGCTTTTATCCCTGGGTCGGCGCCGTGCAGGGCCGGTGCTGGATGACGAAACGCCTTGTACGTTTCGGATACGTAACCCTGACGGCCCACGGGGACAACGTCCTCTGCAAGGCCGGCGGTTCCATTCCGGCCCATGAGTTCCATTATTCCGACAGCGACCAGAACGGCGCGGCCTTTAGGGCCGTGAAGGCCCTGCGCCGGGTATCCTGGCCCTGTGCCCAGGCGACGGAAACCATGTATGCCGGATATCCCCACATCCATCTGTGGGGCAATCCGGAATTCGCTGAAAACTTCGTGCGCGCCTGCGTACGTTACCAAAAGAAGGGTGCTGCCAAATGATGCTTCTGGGTTCGATCATCGGCGGGTTCATCCTGGACCTGCTTATCGGAGATCCCCCTGGCTGGCCGCATCCAATCTGCCTCATCGGCAACCTCATCGGCTGGCTGGAAAAAAGGGTGCGGGCCGCGGCCGGGGAGAATCCCCGGGGCCTGCTTTGCGGCGGGTTCCTCCTCGCCGCGGCGACCTGCCTGTTGTCCTTCGCCGTCCCGTACGTCATCCTGCAGGCGGCGGAACGGTTCCATCCGTGGCTCCGCTTTGTGCTGGAGACCATCATGTGTTATCAGATCTTCTGCACCCGCTCGCTCCGCGATGAGAGCATGAAGGTCTATACGGCGCTGGAGGCGGGCGACCTGCCCCTGGCCCGTAAGATGCTTTCCTGGATCGTGGGCCGCGATACGCAGGACCTGCGTGCGGAAGAGGTCATCAAGGGCGCCGTGGAGACTGTGGCGGAAAACACGGCCGACGGCATCCTGGCCCCCATGCTCTACATGTTCCTCGGCGGCGCGCCCCTGGCGTTCCTGTACAAGGGAATCAACACGATGGATTCCATGATCGGGTACCGGGATCCGAAGTACCTCTGCATCGGCCGGGTGGCGGCCCGCCTGGACGACGTGGCCAACTTCGTGCCGGCCCGCGTGTGTGCCTTCTGTATGCTGGCGGCGAGCTTCTTTACAGGCCTTGACGTGCGGCAGGCCTGGAAGACTTTCGTCCGCGACCGGTACCATCACCTGAGCCCCAATTCGGCCCAGACCGAATCCGTGGCAGCCGGTGCCCTGCACCTTTTGCTGGGCGGGGATCATTATTATTTCGGCAAACTGGTCCATAAACAGACCATCGGCGATGACCTGATGGCACCGGAAGCGCGGCACATCCGGCAGATGAATGTGCTCATGTATTTCACGGCCATCACGGGCCTGCTGGTCTTCAGCCTCATCCGGGCCCTGTGGGTCTTCCACAGCGCAAGCCCTATGTAAGGAGCTGGATTCGATGTATCAATACGTTCACGGCGGTGACATCTATGGAGCGGACGGCCTTCCGCAAGAGAAGGTGCTCCTTGATTTTTCTGCCAACATAAACCCTCTCGGGATTCCCGCCGGCGTGCGCCAGGCAATCCGCGACGCCATCACGGGCTGTGTCAACTATCCCGATCCGTTCTGCCGCCGTCTGCGCGCCAGACTGGCGGAAACGCTCGGCGTGCCCGCGGAACGGATCTACTGCGGAAACGGTGCTTCCGATGTGCTCTTCCGCCTCGCTTTTTCCATCCGTCCCAAACGCACGCTGGTGCCGGCCCCCACGTTCGCCGATTACGAACGGGCGGCTGTGGCGGCAGGCAGTAAGATGGACTATTTCGTCCTGCGCAAAGAGGACGGATTCCGGGTGACGCCGGACATTGTGCAGGCCATTACGAAACGGACAGGGATGGTCGTTCTCTGCAACCCGAACAACCCAACGGGGCAGCTGACGGAGCAACCCCTGCTCCAAACCGTGCTGCAGAAATGTGCGGACCTGGACATTCCCCTCATGATTGACGAATGTTTCCTTGATTTTCTGGAGGACCCTTCCGCCTGGTCCCTGTTGGACCTGACGGGCCGGTATCCCAACCTGGTGATTCTGAAGGCCTTTACGAAGAGTCACGCCATACCCGGGGTCCGGCTCGGTTATTGCGTGACGGGCAATGCGGGCCTGCTCGACAAGCTGTACGCCTGCGGCCCGGACTGGAACGTATCCGGGCTGGCCCAGGCGGCCGGTATCGCAGCCCTGGAAGACCGGGACTACCTGGAGGCGGCGCGGCAGCTGATGGTGCGGGAGCGGAACTATATGGCTGCGCAGCTCCGCCGGCTGGGCCTGACGGTCTACGATGGCGCGGCGGACTACCTGTTCTTTTATGCGCCAAACGATCCGGGCTGGGGTGCCCTCCTGCGCGAGCGGGGCATCCTCATCCGGGACTGCTCCAACTACCACGGCCTCGGCAGAGGATATTACCGCGTGGCCGTGAAACAGCGCCGGCAGAACCGGCAGCTGATCAAGGAAATGAAGGAAATTAAGAAGCATGCGTTCATTACTGATCTTGATTGACGGCCTGGGGGATGACCCCATTCCCGCCTGGAACGGCCAGACGCCGTTCGAGCGGGCCTACCATCCCCACATGGACGGCCTGGCGGCGCGGGGCAGGACAGACGCGGTGAGCATCTGCGGGGCGGATGTCGTACCGGGCAGCCTGGGCTGCATCCTGCGGCTTCTGGGCGTCCCGAAAGAGGATTTTCCCGCCAACCGGGCTTATCTGGAGCTGCTGGCCCAGGGCCGCGATGTCTCGGAGTACGAGATGGTCCTGCGCTGCAATGTGATTTCCGAGGACAGCGCCGGGCGCCTTGTGTCATTCAACGGCATGGGCTTGTCGGGGCGGGAGCTGGAAGAGATTGCCGGGCTGTTCAACAATTTTGCCCACACCATCGAATTCCTGCATCTTTCCGACTATCGCAACCTGCTGATCATGAACCGCAAGGACAGGGTGCTGCAGATTCAGACGGCACCGCCCCACGAAAGCATGGGTATGCCGGTGGACGAGCTGCTGGCCGAACTCAAAGGTGCTTCGCTGGAAATGAAGGTCTTCACGGAGAAGGCGGACCGCCTGCTGGGACGCTACAGCCGCAACGGCCTCACGTACAGGCTGTACCCCTGGGGCGCGTCGTGCCGCACGGACATGCCTTCGTTCCGGTTCCTTCACGGGCTGGACGGAGCCATCGTGGCGCAGACGGAAATCGTGCGGGGGATCGGCAAAGCCCTCCAGATGGAGGTGCCGCCTCTGTCGTACTGCACGGCCGATATCGACACGGACGTGCGGGAAAAACTGGCGGTCACGTGCCGCATGCTGCACCGCTATCCTTTCGTCATGACCCATTTCAACGGGACGGACGAGGCAGCGCACCGCCACGACTACGAAGGCAAGGCCCGGTTCCTTTCGCGGATAGACAAGGAGTTTCTGGGACCGCTGCTGGAACACGTGACGGAACCGTTACGGATCCTGATCTGCGGCGATCATGTCACGAGCAGCGTGACGGGCCGTCACACGCGGGGCAAAGGCCCGGTGCTGGCGGCAATAGCCGGCGGGGTGGGGACGGTGACCCCCATCCGCTCTTATCACGACATCATTGATTTTTTAAGGAAGGCGGTCGATGAAAATGACTAAAGCGATCATGGTGCAAGGGACGATGTCCAATGCAGGGAAGAGCCTGGTCACGGCCGGTTTGTGCCGTATTTTCCATCAGGACGGGTACAAGGTGGCGCCGTTCAAATCCCAGAACATGGCGCTTAACTCGTTCATTACAGCCAAAGGCGCCGAAATGGGCCGGGCCCAGGTCGTGCAGGCCGAAGCGGCGGGTATCGAACCGGATGTGCGCATGAACCCCATCCTGCTGAAACCGACCAGTGACAGCGGTTCCCAGGTCATCGTCAACGGCAAGGCCATCGGGACCATGCCGGCGGCGGAATACTACAAGTACAAGAAGAACCTCGTGCCGGACATCCTGGAAGCGTTCCGTTCCCTGTCTGCGGAAAACGACGTCATCGTCATCGAAGGTGCCGGCAGTCCGGCGGAAATCAACCTGAAGGACCAGGACATCGTCAACATGGGTATGGCCCGCATGGCCAAGGCGCCGGTCCTGCTGGTGGCCGATATCGACCGCGGCGGCGTGTTCGCCTCCATTTACGGAACGCTCCTGCTCCTGGAACCGGAAGAGCGGGCCATGGTCAAAGGCGTCATCATCAACAAGTTCCGCGGCGACGTGAAGATCCTCCAGCCTGGCCTCGACATGCTCGAGGCAAAGACGGGCATCCCTGTCGTTGGCGTGCTGCCCATGCTGCATGTGGACATCGAGGATGAAGACAGCCTCTCGGACCGCCTGACCCGGGAAAAAGGGAAGGGCGCCCTCATCGACATCGCCGTCATCCAGGTGCCCCGCATGTCGAACTATACGGATTTTAACGCCCTCGAACTCCTTGACGGCGTATCCGTCCGCTACGTCCGCTCCGTCGAAGAGCTGGGCGAACCGGACATGATTGTCCTGCCGGGCACGAAGAACACCATCGACGATTTGCAGTGGATGCGCCAGAACGGCCTGGAAGCTTCCATCATCCATAAAGCCGGCAACGGAACGGTCCTTTTCGGTATCTGCGGCGGCTACCAGATGCTGGGCCGGAGCCTGGCGGACCCCTTTGGATTCGATTCGGGCCACAAGGGCAGCGTCACGGCGGGCATGGGCCTGCTGGACACGACGACGGAATTCATCGAGAATAAACGCACCATCCAGATGAAGGGACGTTTCAACGAAGTGAAGGGCATCTTTCACGGCCTCACGGGCAAGGAGTTCTACGGGTACGAGATCCACAGCGGCGTGACCCACCTGGATCCGGCCAAGGCCCTGACGACGGCGGAACCGGTCAATGAAGAGGGCGAAGCCTTTGCCGAAGGCAGCCAGAACGTGCACGACGAAGTCAACATTTACGGCACGTATATGCACGGCCTCTTTGACGCCGAAGGCGTGGCGGCCACGGTCGTGGAAGCCCTGCTGGCGAAAAAGGGCCTGTCCCCGGACGATGTCAAGGTCATCGACTACAAGACGTACAAGGAACACCAGTACGACATCCTGGCGCAGAGCCTCCGGGAAAACCTGGATATGAAGAAGATCAACGCAATCCTGCAGGCAGGGCTGTGACTGCCGGAAGGGGAGAACGACATGACGGAAGCGGAAATGAAGGAAAAACTGGGCCTGGTCCACATCTATACCGGTGATGGGAAGGGCAAGACGACGGCGGCCATGGGGCTCATCCTGCGGGCCAGCGGCCGGGGACTGCGGGTGATTCTGCTGCAGTTCATGAAGGGCCGCGGCACAGGGGAACTGAACACGCTGCGGCTGCTGCCGGGCGTGCAGGTCTTCCGGGCCAAGGAGATGACGAAGTTCTCCTTCCAGATGACCGACGCCGAAAAGGCGGATGTCCGCACCCGCCATGATGCCCTGCTGCAGGACGTGATTGCAAAATGCCGTGCCGAAGGGACGGACCTGCTGGTTCTGGACGAGGCGCTCGGCGCCGCCGGCACGCACCTGCTGGACGAAGAACCCCTGCTCGCCTTCCTGGACACGAAACCGGCCCATCTGGAAGTGGTCCTGACGGGACGCAATCCGTCGCAGGCCCTGTTGGAACGGGCGGATTACGTGACCGAAATGGTGAAACGCAAACATCCTTTTGACAAGGGTATTCCCGCCCGGGACGGCATTGAAAAGTAAACCGGACCGGCGCCGGCAGGACAACCTGCCGAACCGGTCCCGCGGTAGAAAGAGGTAACGATATGAATCTGGAAAACGTACTTCCCATGGATATCGAGAAAAGAAGTTTTGAAATCATCACGGAAGAGCTGGGCCAGCTGAAGCTGGATCCGGAAAAGGAGAGCATCATCAAGCGCGTCATCCATACTTCCGCCGATTTTGACTATGCCCGCAACCTGCGTTTCAGCGGCCACGTCGTCGAAGATACGCTTGCCGTCCTGAAGCAGGGCGGCTTCACCATTGTGACGGACACGAAGATGGCCAACGTGGGCATCAACAAGACGGCCCTGGCCAGGCTGGGCGGTACGGCAGTCTGCTTCATGTCCGACCCCGATGTGGCGGCCCGTGCCAGGGAAGCGCACAGCACCCGGGCGGCAGCCTGCATGGAAAAGGCCTGCACCCTTGAAGGGCCGGTCATTATCGCCGTGGGGAACGCACCGACGGCCCTCGTCCGGCTCGACGAACTGATCCGCGAAGGCCGGATCAAACCGGCCCTGGTCATCGGCGTGCCGGTCGGTTTCGTCAACGTGGTCCAGTCCAAGGAGATCATCATGCAGAGCGGCGTGCCGTACATCGTCGCCGTGGGCCGCAAGGGCGGCAGCAATGTGGCCGCGTCCATCTGCAACGCCCTCCTGTACAAGCTGACGGCGTCACAGGAACAGGTGAACAGGAAGTGAATCCGTTCCGGCCGGACCGGGGCGGCGCAAAGGGGAGCCGGAAGGTTCCTCTTTTTTATTTCCTTTTCCGGCCTGCTGTTATATAATGAAAGCGAAAGCGTGTTTGCTTTACAGCCGGGTACGATGTCCGGCCACGGGGGGTCCGCAAAAAAAGACGAAGGGCAGGTGACGGGTCATGAACGGATACAGGGACGGGGAAGACCTGTTCGCCATCCTGCGCAAGGAGTATGAACCGGAACCCATCCGCCGGCGGCGGCCACGGACGGTGCTGCCGGCCCTCCTGCACAGCCTGCGGGAACTGGAAGCGACCCCGGCGGCCTACGAATCGAGGTCGAAGTTGTTCTATGAACAGGCCCGCCTGGCGGAACAGTACGAAGACGAGGCCACCTTCAAAGGGAAGTGCCACTATTTCGCCCCCACATACGGGGATCTGTCAGACGAGGAACTGCGGGGTTACTTCGGCTGGCGGACGAGGCTGCGCCAGGGCCGCTGGGAGACGGCGCCGGACGCCTTCATCTTCCTCTATGTGTTCGAACTGCTCAACGGTATCGGCACGGTGTCGCCGGAAGACGGATACGGGAAACTGGAAGCCGTGGCGGCCCATTACGGGCCGGAAGATTCCGGTTTACAGCACAGCCTGCGGGCCTGGATGCGGGATTACCGGATTTATTACAACCTGCCTCCGGCTGGCGCGGGACAGGATGCTTTGCCGGAAGGGGAAGACGGGACATCGTCCGATCCATCCTTCCAGGTACTGTTGCATGGCAGGGAAGCGGCCGACGGGGATCTGTTTGACGCGCTGAACCGGTTTTCTTCATACCGCCTCGACAATTCCCGCCTCTACAAAGCCGATCCGGCCTTCTGCACAGCCCTGATGGCGGAGTTCTGCCGCCAGCTGCAGGCGTCGTACGGCACGCTGTGCCCCGGCCGGAATCTGCTGGAGGATTATGTTCTCGAAAAAGACAGCGAGCCGGTACGGCTGTTCCGCAACAGCCGTTTCTGGTTCCGGCCGGACGGCCGCTCCTTCACGGTCCGCCTGGGCCCTTATGACAGGTACGAGGACGACCACGGGCAGTGGTCCCGCATCCGTTACCTGTTTTCGCCGGTGCGGCAGCGGCGCCTGGGCGACCTGCTCAAGTCCGTCGATGCCCTGGCGCGCCGCCAGCGGAACCTGCCGGCCATCCGGCAGCCCCTGGAAGAGCCGTGGCTGGCACCGCTGTTCCAACAGACGCTGGCGGCCTTGTCCCGCAAGGAAACGGAAGCTCGGCGCCGCAGCGTACGCATTGACTTTTCCCGCCTGTCCGGTATCCGCAGCGACGCGGCTGTCACAGGGGAAAAACTGATGACGGACGAGGAACGGTGGCAGGGGGAGCCGGAGGCAGCGGCTGCACCGGAAACGGAGGCAGCTGACGAACCGGAAACCGTCCCGGACGAAGCTGCGCCGCCTGTGAAAGAAGCAGAAGAGCCGTGCGCAGAGACGGCAGCCGGCGAGCTGCCGGCAGGCCTGACGCCGGACGAGTACCGCCTCGTGCAGTGCCTCCTGTATGACCGGGACTGGCACTGGGCGGAGGCGGGCGGCCGCATGGTGTCCCTGCTGGTGGACGCCATCAACGGGAAACTGTATGACGAAATCGGGGACGCAGTCCTGACGGAAGGGGACGGACCGGAACTGGTGCCCGACTATATAGACGATTTGAAAGGACTCATTCAGCCATGAAGATACCGAAACGCATCGCACGGACCGTCATCGGATCCCTGAAAGGGGGCGTCGTGCCGCGCATCGGCCTGCCTTACATCACGGTGGGCCGTAAACGGGAGATCGACGCCCTGCTGCACGACGTGGAAATCATTGCCGACGGAGGTGCCTCGTTCCGTTTCATTGCAGGGCGCTATGGCAGCGGCAAGAGTTTCCTGCTGCAGACCATCCGCAATTATGTGCTGGAACGGAATTTCGTCGTCGTCGATGCGGACCTGTCGCCGGAACGGCGGCTGCAGGGTACCCACGGACAGGGCCTGGCCACATACCGCGAACTGGTGCAGAACATGTCGACGAAGACCAAGCCCGAAGGCGGGGCCCTGACGCTCATCCTGGACCGCTGGATCGCCAAGGTCCAGCAGGATGTGGTGGCGGAAACGGGGCTCGGCGTCCTGGACGCCGGCCTGGAACCGCTGGTGGAGCAGAAGATTTCCGACGTCATCTGCCATTTAAATGAAATGGTCCACGGCTTCGACTTTGCGCGCCTCCTGTCCCTGTATTACCAGGCGTACCGCAATCAGGACGCGGACCTGAAAGCCCGTGTGGCCAAATGGTTCCGCGGCGAGTACCACACGAAGACGGAGGCCCGGCAGGACCTGGGCGTGAATGTCATCATCGGCGACGACGACTGGTACGAGTACCTGAAACTGTTTGCCAGCTTCCTGAACCAGGCGGGCTACAACGGGCTCTTCATCCTGATTGACGAGCTTGTCAACATCTATAAGATACCCAACGCAATTACGCGGCAATACAACTACGAGAAAATCCTGACCATGTTCAATGACACCCTGCAGGGCAAGGCCCGCCACCTGGGTATCGTCATGGGCGGTACGCCGCAGTGCATCGAAGACCCGCGACGCGGCGTCTACAGTTACGAGGCCCTGCGGTCGCGCCTGGCTTCCGGCCGCTTCAGCGACGGGTACAAGGACCTGCTGGCACCGGTCATCTACCTGCAGCCCCTGACACCGGAAGAGATGCTGGTACTGACGGAAAAGCTGCGGGACATCCACAGCGGGCTGTACGGTTACACGAGCACCGTGCGCGACGAAGACCTGGCGGAATTCATCCGCATCGAGTTTGCCCGTGTCGGTGCCGATTCCCATATCACACCGCGTGAAATCATCCGCGACTTCATCGAGCTGCTGGACCTGGTCTACCAGCACCCGGACAAGACCATGGGGGAGTTCATGCAGTCCGGTTCCTTCTCCTACGCCAAGAACGAGGTGGAAGAAGGGAAGGTGGACAAGGGATTCGCAGAGTTCACGCTGTAAGGCGAAACGAGGTTCATGATGGCCATTTTTGATGAATTTGCGCCCTTCGTACAGGACTTCATCTACCGCCACCGCTGGGGGGACCTGCGTCCAATCCAGGTGGCGGCAGGGGACGTAATCCTGCACACGGACGAAAACCTGCTGCTGACGGCGTCGACGGCCTCGGGCAAGACGGAGGCCGCCTTTTTCCCGATTCTGAGCCAGTTTTCCCAGGATCCGCCGCAGTCGGTGGGCTGTCTCTACATCGGACCCTTGAAGGCCCTCATCAATGACCAGTTCCTGCGCCTGCAGGAGCTGTGCGACGAAGGCGGCATCCCGGTGTGGCACTGGCACGGCGACGTGTCGCAGTCCCACAAGGCGAAGCTGATGCGCCATCCTTCGGGCATCCTGCAGATTACGCCGGAATCGCTCGAAGCCATGCTGCTGCACAAGCACATGGCCATCCCGAAACTGTTCGGCGACCTGCGCTACATCGTCATCGACGAGGTGCATTCCCTGCTGCGGGGCGACCGGGGCGGCCAGACCTTGTGCCTTATCGAGCGCCTGGGGCGCCTGGCAGGGGTCAACCCGCGCCGCATCGGCCTGTCTGCGACCATGGGGGACCCGGAAAAGACGGGCGCCTTCCTGTCCCTCGGCACGGGGCGCAAGACCCTCATTCCTCAAGTGAAGGCACCGGGCGTGAAATGGCGCCTTTCCCTGGAACATTTCTATGTAAAGGACACCCAGGCGGGGGATGGCCGGACGGATATCGAGGCCAGCCCCGTGCTGGACGCGAAGACGGACGCTGCCCCGCTCCAGGCTGATCCGGGCCTGGGGTACGTTTTTGAACATACGCGCGGTAAAAAATGCCTCGTCTTCGTCAATTCGCGGGAAGAGTGTGAAGGCGTGACGACGACGCTGCGCCAGTACTGCGAACTGCGGCACGAACCGGACCGCTTCCTGATCCATCACGGCAACCTGTCCGCGTCCTATCGGGAAAGCGCGGAAGAGCTGATGAAGGACGAAGCCCACAACCTGACCGTCGTGACGACGGCCACGCTGGAGCTGGGTATCGACATCGGCCGCCTCGAGCGGGCCTTCCAGATTGACGCCCCCTGGATGGTGTCGTCCTTCCTGCAGCGCCTCGGCCGTACGGGCCGGCGCAACCTGCCGCCGGAAATGTGGTTCGTCATCCGCGAGGACGAACCGGAAATCCGGGCCATGCTGCCGGCGACCATCCCTTGGAAGCTGCTCCAGGCCATCGCCCTGGTCCAGCTCTATCTGGAAGGGCGCTGGGTGGAGCCGCCGCGTCTGGACCGGCTGCCCTACAGCCTGCTGTACCATCAGACCATGAGCATCCTCGGTTCGTGCGGCGAAATGTCGCCCCAGGCCCTGGCGGAGCGCGTCCTGTCCCTGCACTACTTCCACCGTATCACGCAGGACGATTACCGCACCCTGCTGCATCACCTGTTGCAGCAGGACCATCTCCAGCAGACGGAGCGGGGCGGCCTCATCGTGGGGTTGGCGGGCGAACGCATCCTGAACTCGTTCAAGTTCTACGGCGTCTTCCAGGAAAGCGAGGAATACACGGTCCGCAACGAATCCCAGGAACTGGGGACCGTGGTGGCGCCCCCGCCGCCGGGCGAGAAGATTGCCCTGGCCGGCCACGTGTGGCGCGTCCTCGAGGTGGACCGCAAGCGCCACCTGATTTATTGCGAGCTGGTCAAGGGCAAGGTGCCCGCCTATTTCGGCGAATGCCCGGGCGACATCCATACCCGCGTCCTGGAGCGCATGCGCCAGGTCCTGCGGGAAGACCGGTCCTATCCGTATCTGATGAAGAATGCCGTCGCACGCCTGCAGCAGGCCCGGTATACGGCACGGCAATCCGGGGCGGCGGACGATATCCTGCTCTTCCTGGGCGGCAAAATGTGGTGCCTCCTGCCGTGGCTCGGAACCTACGGCTTCCTGGCCATGGAGCGCTTCCTGAACCTGAAGTGTGCCGGCCGCCTGGGCCTGAAGAACCTCGATCCCTTCCGGCCCTTCTTCCTGCAGTTCACCATGGACGCCGATGCAGAAACCTTTTTCCGCGTCCTGGCCGAAGAAGGGGAGAAGCTCACGGATCCCATGGACCTGGTCTATCCCGGCGAAGTGCCGGTGTTCAACAAATACGACGAATACGTGCCGCCCGAACTGGTGCGCAAAGGCTTCGCCTACGGCGTCCTGAATGTAGAAGAAGTCAGACAGCGGGTACGCGGATGGGCTGCGGCAAGTTTGTCATAGGTTTACAGGACAAAATATGGTATAATGATTCAATAACGGTTTAACCCGATGATTAAAAAAAGCCCTGCCGTATGGACGGGGCCATCTTGGAGGTAAGAAAATTGAATCTGATCACGGTGGATAAAAGCAAATGCCTGAAGTGCGGCCTTTGTGTGGCGGACTGTCCTTCATGCATCCTGGACATGGGCCCGGACGGACCGGAGTGCAATGTCGACAGAGGCTGTATGAGCTGTGGTCATTGTGTGGCCATCTGCCCGGTCGGGGCCATGGAAAACAAATATACGCCGCGGGAAGAGATGGTTCCTGTCCCGAAGAAGAAATGGACGGAGCAGGAGGTATACGATTTCCTGCGTTCGCGCCGCAGTATGCGGCAGTTCCGCAAAGAGGCACCCCGTGACGAGGACATCCTGAAGCTGCTCAATGTGTGCCGCTACGCACCGACGGCCGGAAACAGCCAGGGCATGTACTTCACCGTCATCCGCAATCCCGGAACGATTGAAGCCATCCGCAACGCCACGGCGGACTGGATGCAGGCGGAAGTGGACGCCGGTACGGCCAACAAACGGTACTTCAAGGCGGTGCTGCATACGTATCATGAAAAACACGCGGACATCATCACGCGGAACGCACCGGCCCTCGTCTTCCTGTCCGCACGCCGCCTCAACATCACGGGCGTGAGCAACAGCGAGCAGACAGTGGCCTATGCGGAGCTGTTCGCACCTGCCATCGGGCTTGGCACGACCATTGCCGGGTTCGTGCAGGCCTGCGGCATCGCGGGCTACCAGCCGCTGCTCGACCTGGTCGGCGTGCCGCCGAAACAGAAACTCGTCGGCTGCATGATGGTCGGATATCCCCGTGTCAAATACCAGCTGATGCCGGAACGGCAGCACCTGAAGTACGAATTCAAAGACTGATGACTGGACGCGTCCGCGGGGCGCGTCTTTCTTTAAGGAGGAGTATCATGGATTACAACGATGTACTTACGGCCGCACGCGGCAAAGTGGGGCCTGTCTGCAAGGCCTGCGCCATCTGCAACGGCAGGGCCTGTGGCAACCGTATGCCCGGGCCGGGCTGCAAGGGAACGGGGGACACGGCACCCCGCAACTATGACAAGTGGAAGGAAATCCGCCTGAATCTGGATACCCTGACGGAAAAGGCCCCGGTCGACATGTCGACGGAGCTCTTCGGCAAGCGCCTGCGCTATCCCATCCTGGCCGGACCCGTCGGCCTGGTGCAGCTTCATTACAGTGACGCCTATTCGGACCTCACCTATAACGACATCCTTGTGAAGGCCTGCGCCGCAGCGGGTATCGTCGCCATGACGGGCGACGGGGCGGACGACGCGGTCGTGCCGGGCGCCTGTGCGGCCATCAAGGCAGCCGGCGGCATGGGAATTCCCACCATCAAGCCCTGGGGCGGGGAGACACTGCGGAAGAAGTTCCGCTATGTCCATGATTCCGGGGCCTTCGCCTGCGCCATGGATGTCGACGGGGCCGGGCTGCCCTTCCTCAAAAAGCTGCATACGTCGGCCGGTATGAAGTCGACGGAGGAACTGGCGGAAATCATCCGCATGGCCGGCCTGCCCTTTATCGTGAAAGGCATCATGACCGTCCGCGGCGCCCTGAAGGCGAAAGAGGCCGGGGCCGCGGCCATCGTCGTATCCAATCACGGCGGCCGGGTGCTGGATCAGTGCCCCGCCACGGCGGAAGTGCTGCCGGAAATCGTCGACGCGGCAGGGAAGGATATGAAGATCATCGTCGACGGCGGCATCCGCAGCGGTACGGACATCTTCAAAGCCCTGGCTGTCGGAGCCGACTGCGTGGCCATCGCGCGGCCTTTCGTCGTTTCCGTCTACGGCGGCGGGGCAGAAGGCGTGCAGCTGTATGTGGATAAACTGGCGGCCGAACTGGAGGATACGATGGAGATGTGCGGAGCCCACAACTTGTCGGAAATCACCCGTGACATGGTGCGGCTGCCCCGGTAAAGGACACATGGTGCCATGTATCCTGTATATTTTCCTTTTCCCCCTTGAGGATAAGGCAAAAATCCTTCATTCCTGCTATAATGTAGGAAGAAACCCCTTGCAAGAGAAATTCCGCACGGCAGTGCGGGGAGAATAAAGGGAGGAACGGTCCATGCAGAATCAGACGAAACAGGAATTGGAGCTGGTGGAACAGGAAATCCAGGCGTTGTCGGCGGAACTGGACAAGATGGCGAACAGCCTCGAAGTCATCCGTCGCCGCCTGCATAATGCGAAAGTCATCGAAAAAGCGCTCGAAAAAGACGACGAGGCGCCTAAGTCCGGCTGGGTACCGGCCCCGGTGGACATCATCAACTGTGCGCCCTACCTGCATAAGGACGGCACGGTCGTCTTCGAGCGGGGCGGCAAGCTGATCATCGTCCCCTCCGCCGTGGTGCAGAAAGCCATGGCGGCTGCCAGCCTGATTGAATTCTTCAAGGCCTTCGGCCTCGATGTGGAAGACAAGCGTGCCAAGGAAGGCGCTTTGTGGCTGCACGGCAACAAGGAAATGATTTATCCCTTCGTCGAAATGGCGGAAGGGAAATTCGGCATCGAAGGCTGGTATACGAACCGCGGCCTGTCCATCGGCTATCATGATGGCTGGTTCACGAACAGCGACAAATAAAGGCATACCGTCCGAATTCCTGCGTCGGGGCGGACGGGCGGACAGAAAAAGGAGGGCATGACCATTGGAAGCATTGGACTTGATACGTACGAGGCACAGCTGCCGCAAATTCACGGCCAGGCCGGTGGAACCGGAAAAGGTGGAACAGGTGGTGGAGGCCGGGCGCTACGCGCCGAGCGGCGGAAACAACCAGTATACCCATTTCCTCGTCCTCCGCGACCGGGCGGTATTGAGCGAGGTGGCACGCATCGCGCGGGAAGAGTTCGCCAAAATGGAAGTGACTTCGGACACGTACCAGTCCCTTGCCAACAGCATCCGTTTCAGTAAAAAAGGGGACTACATCTTCCACTACAATGCACCGGTCCTGATCCTGACGGCCAACCGTATTGCTTACGGCAACGCCATGGCGGACTGCTGCTGCGCCGTGGAGAACATGCTCCTCATGGCCAATGCCTTGGATTTGGGCAGCTGCTACATCAATCAGATGAAATGGCTGAATGAGGATCCTGTCATGACGGACTATCTGCGCACCTTGGGCCTCCGGGAGGGGGAAAAAGTTTTTGCTTCCCTCGTCCTGGGCTATGCCGACACAAAGGACGGCCTCCCGTTCCGCCGGGTCGTGGCCCGCAAGGGGAATCCTGTCACCTGGATCGGGGAATAAGCACCGTTTCAACTCAAAAGCTCCTGCCGGGACCTTGCAGCGGTTCCGGGCAGGAGCTTTTGTATGCTTTTTTTGGAGATGACGGTTGAGATTCGGGGCAAAGGGTGTTATAATTCAACATAGAAAATTTGCACAAAATTTGCAAATATGCGACAAATTTTTCTAAAATTTTACGTAAATTTTACACAAATTTTACACGGAGGCGAGGAAAGATGATGAAGAAATCCCTGATGATGGCGGCGGGCACGCTGCTTTCCCTGGCTGTGATACTGGGCGGCTGCGGCGGTGGTGACAAAAAGCAGGCTGCCAAGACGGACAGCGGCAAGGAACTGACGGTCTACACGGCCCGGAGCGAAACCCTGAACAACGCCGTCATCCAGAACTTCGAAAAGGATACGGGCATCAAGGTCAACGTCGTGGTAGCCGGCACAGGCGAAGTCGTGAAACGTGTCGCATCGGAAAAGGACAATCCCCTGGGCGACGTACTCTGGGCAGGCAGCGAAGCTATGCTGGCTTCCAAGCAGGACCTCTTTGAAAAGTACGTTTCCAGTGAAAACGACAAGATGATGCCGGAATTCCGGAACACGACAGGGTATTTTACGCCGGCCTTCTCGGATCCGACGGTCTTCATCGTCAACAAGAAACTGAAGGGCGATATGAAGATCGAGGGCTTTGCCGATCTGCTGAACCCTGCCCTGAAAGGCAGGATTTCCTTCGGCGACCCGGTAAATTCTTCGTCCGCCTTCCAGTCCCTGGCCTGCATGCTCTATGATATGGGCAACGGCGATCCGTTCAGCAGCAGTGCCTGGGATTATGTGGACAAATTCCTGAAACAGCTGAACGGCAAAATGGCCAACAGCTCCAGCCAGGTCTTCAAGGGTGTGGCCGGCGGGGAATATGTCGTAGGCCTGACCTGGGAAGATCCTGCGGCGAACCTCGTGAAGAGCGGTGCCGACGTGGAAGTCGTGTTCCCGAAGGAAGGCGCCCTCTACGCACCGCAGTCCGTACAGATCATCAAGAACTGCAAGCATCCGGAAAATGCCAGGAAGTTCATCGACTACATGCTGTCTGAAAAGATCCAGAACCTCGTAGGTACGACGCTTACAGTACGCCCTCTGCGGCAAGGTGCGAAACTGGCTGATTACATGACGCCGGCCAGCAAGATCAAACTGGCTCCGAAGTATGACGAAAAGTGGGTTTCCCAGAACAAGGACAAATTCACGAAGACCTTTACGGAGCATCTGGAAAAGAGCCTTTGATCCGTCAGGATCCCGTATCTGATTTCCTGTAGCGCCAATCCATTTGGCGCTATTTTTTTCGAGTCCTTTAAACTGGCAACCAATCCGGAGGAGTAGCAAGTATGAGTGTTTCAATCGATATAGACAATGTCGTCAAAAAGTACGGGGACAACACCGTCATCAAAGGGCTGTCCCTGCATATCCGTCCTGGCGAGTTCTTTACACTGCTGGGACCGTCCGGCTGCGGGAAGACGACCCTGCTGCGCATGATCATCGGCTTCAATTCCATCGAAGGAGGCACAATCCAGGTGGACGGCACGGTCATCAACGATATCCCCGTCAACAAACGGAATATGGGCATGGTGTTCCAGAACTACGCCATCTTCCCCCACATGTCCGTAGCGCAGAATGTCGCCTTCGGCCTGAAGCAGCGTAACGTTCCCAGGGACAAGGTCGACGGGATGGTCGATGAAATCCTGAAGGTCGTCAAGATCGACCATCTGAAGAAGCGCATGCCGACCCAGCTTTCGGGCGGGCAGCAGCAGCGCGTCGCCCTGGCCCGCGCCATCGTCATCCATCCCCAGGTACTGCTCATGGACGAACCGTTGTCTAACCTGGATGCCAAGCTGCGCGTGGAAATGCGCAACGCCATCAAGCATATCCAGCAGCAGATCGGCATCACGACGGTCTATGTGACCCATGACCAGGAAGAAGCCCTGGCTGTTTCGGACCGCATCGCCGTCATGCACGATGGCGTCATTCAGCAGGTGGGGTCGCCGAAATCCATTTATCAGCGTCCTGCCAACCGCTTTGTTTCCAATTTCATCGGCCTGTCCAACTTCTTTAAGGCAACACTGCGGAACGAAGGTGGCCGGCCGGTTGTGGATTTCGGTTCCTACCGCGAGGCTATGGACAACCTGGACCTGTCCGCCGCCGGGAAGGCTTCCGGTGTGCAAGCGGATGGTTCCGCCGTCACGGTCGCCGTCCGGCCGGAAGAGTTCTTTATCCGCCCGCAGGACGGGAACGGCATGGATGCGGTTGTGGACAGTTCCGTGTTCCTCGGAATTGCCACACATTATTTCATGACCATGGCTGACGGGCAGGAAGTGGAAGTCATCAAGCCGTCCGATACGGAACGCATCATCCCGAACGGCACGGCAGTCAAACTCGGCGTCGACCCGGCCCGTATCAACGTGTTCAATGAAGACGGGACGAAGACGCTGATCCGTACGGAGGGTGGTGAAGCGTAATGAAGCACAGGAAGTTTTCCCTCTGGACCATCTTCACGCTGGCCATTCTGGCGTTCTTTGTGCTCTTCGTGGTCTATCCGCTCTTCCTGATCATGTACCAGAGCGTCATCGATCCGGTCAGCCACCAGCTGACCCTGGATTATTTCGCGAAGTTTTTCGGACGCAAATTCTATTGGATCACCCTGGTGCACAGTTTTGCCGTCACCATCTGCGCGACGCTGGTGGCCGCTTTCCTGGGGCTGCCCATGGCCTATCTGCTGCGGAGTTACAAGGTGCCGTTCAGCAAATACGTGAACATCCTCATCGTCATTTCCTATCTGTCGCCGCCTTTCATCGGCGCCTATGCCTGGATTCAGCTGCTGGGCCGCAATGGGTTCTTCACCAAGGCCGTGAACAGCCTGTTCGACCTGCATTTCGGCGGCATCTATGGTTTTTCCGGTATCGTGCTGGTCTTCTCGCTGCAATCCTTCCCGCTGATCTACATGTACGTTTCCGGGGCCCTCAAGAATCTGGACAATTCCCTGAACGAGGCGGCGGAAAGCCTGGGCTGCAATGCCTTCCAGCGGGTGACGCAGATCATCCTGCCGCTTGTCATGCCGTCCCTGCTGGCGGGTTCCCTGCTCGTGTTCATGCGCGTCTTCTCCGATTTCGGTACGCCCATGCTGATCGGCGAAGGCTACAAGACCTTCCCGGTCCTGATTTACACGCAGTTCATGGGGGAAGTGAGTACGGACGACCACTTTGCCGCCTCCCTGTGCGTCATCGTCGTCGTCATCACCCTGTTCCTGTTCTTCCTGCAACGCATGCTGGCCCGTCATTACTCCTACGCCATGACAGCCCTGAAACCCATGCAGCAGGAGCAGGCAAAGGGCTCGAAGAAGTTCTTCTCCTACCTGTTCGTCTACGGGGTCTGCTTCATCGCCATGCTGCCGCAGCTGACGGTCATCTTCACGTCGTTCCTGGAAACGGTCGGCGGCACGGTCTATACGGGCCGGTTCTCCCTCATGAACTATGAAAACACGCTGCTGTCGAAGGATAACCTGTCCATCTTCAACACCTACGCTTATGGCATCTGCGCCATCATCCTGGTCGTGGTCCTGGGTATCCTCATTTCCTACCTGACGCAGCGCAAACCGTCCGTCCTGACCAACCTTCTCGATACGCTGACCATGTTCCCGTACATCATTCCGGGGTCCGTCCTCGGTATCGCCCTCCTGTCCGGCTTCAATTCCGGCGTGCTCGTCCTGAGCGGTACGGCGCTCATCATCATCATTTCCCTGACGATCCGCCGCATGCCGTACACCATCCGTTCCAGTACGGCCATCATCTCGCAGATCAGCCCGAGCGTGGAAGAGGCGGCCATCAGCCTGGGGGCCAGCGAATTCAAGACCTTCCGCAAAATCATGGTCCCCATGATGCTGCCGGGTGTTATGGCCGGCGCCATCATGAGCTGGATCACCCTGATCAGCGAACTGAGTTCCAGCATCATCCTCTATACGACGCACACCATGACGCTGACCGTCGCGATTTACGCGGAAGTCATCCGCAGCAACTTCGGCAATGCCGCGGCATATTCCACCATTCTGACCCTCACGTCCATCGTGTCGCTCCTGATCTTCTTCCGTGTTACCCACAGCGAAGACATCAGCGTATGATTTTGGCCATACATTGTCGCCTTCATGCGGTATAATGAAATAAACAGGGCAGACAGACCGGGCCGGAGGTGCACGCGCGCCTCCGTACCGGTCGCCGTTGTACCCGGAACCGGCGCGGTATCCGGGGATTGGCAGAAGGGAGTGGGAAAAGATGCATAGCAGGGGAAAAATCGGAAACAGGATGGCGGCGCTCTTTCTGGCCATGGCCGTTGGTGCGGCGGCCGTCAGCGGCGACGCTGCCCCCCGGGAACAGGCACTGCTGCCGCTGGGGCTGAAGGCGGCCCTGCACGGCGGCCAGGTGCTGCCGGAACCGGGCGGGCTGCTCGTACCCAACCGGCAGACCCTGAGTTCGGCCGTATCGGCGTCCGGTTACTACAAGGGAATCCGGCTGGCCGGCAAAGTCCGCGTGGTGGAACACTTCCCGGATATCAAGGTCAAGACCGTCAACAGCTTCCCGGACCTGCGGGTCAAAGTCGTCAACAGTTTTCCCGACGCCATCGGGGAGTGGCAGTTCGTGGAACATTTCGAGGATTTCTCCATCCAGTACGTTAACAGTTTCGAGGATATCCGGATACAGTTCGTCACTTCGTTCCCCGGTGTTCCCTGATTGTCCGGAAACTGGTATAATGAAAGGCATCAGATAACGGCAAGTGTCGGCCGAAATCGGGAGAGGAAGTGGAATCTTTGTATTTGAACGATATCGTGAAGGACCATCCGGCGGAAAAGGCAGCCTTCATCTTTAAGGACCAGGTTACGACGTACGGTCAGTTCCGGCAGAATGTGGAGGCCAAAGCGGTCTTCCTGCAGTCCCGGGGAATCCGCGAGGGAGACCGGGTGGGGCTCATCAGCAAGAACTGCCCGCAGTTCGTTGAAACGTACTTTGCCTGCGCACTGGCAGGGGCCATCGTGGTGCCCATCAACTTCCAGCTTGTCACGGCGGAAATCGCCTATATCTGCCAGGATACGGGCATGAAGGTGCTCATAGCCCAGAAGAAGATCGACCTGGCGGAAGCTCTGGCCGAACTGGGTGTGGAACAGTCGCCGGAACAGTTCGCCTTCGAGGAAATGGTTCCTCCCGCGGAGATGTCGTTCCGGGCAGTGGACCGCAAACCGGAAGAGGCTGTGGCCATCATCTACACGTCGGGCACGACGGGCCGCCCGAAGGGCGCCGTGCTGTCCCAGAGCGGCATCGTGGCCAACACCATCGGCATTTCCGAACGCGTCAACATGCACGAAGAAGACATTTCTTTGTGCGTGCTGCCCATGTACCACTGCTTCGCCTGGGTCACGTCGGTCTGCGGCAACCTGTATTTCGGCGCCACCATCGTCGTGCAGGAGACCTTCCACTATGGCGACGCCATGAAGCTCATCCACCAATACCATATCAATGCCATGTACGGCGTGCCGACCATGTTCCAGCTCTTTGTGAACAGCGCCGACCCGGCGGAACTGGCGCAATTCCGGTATTTCGTCAGCGGCGGGGCCGCACTGCCCCGCGTCCTGTACGACGAATTCGCGAAAAAGTTCGGCCAGCATGTGCAGGAAGGGTACGGCCTGTCCGAGGCCAGCCCTGTCGTGACCTGCTGTCCGACAGGCGGCCCGCGGCAGAGTTCCATCGGGGTGCCCATCTTCAACGTGGAAGTACAGATTCAGGACGAAGGGGGCAGGGAAGTGCCCGCAGGGGAAGTCGGCGAGTTGTGCACCAGAGGCCCGAACGTCATGCTGGGCTACTGGAACCGGCCCAAGGAAACGGCTTACACACTGCGGGGCGGCTGGCTCCATACGGAAGATCTGGCATACCGTGACGAGGACGGATACATCTATATCGTGGACCGCCTCAAGGACATGATCATTTCCAGCGGAGAAAACGTCTATCCCCGGGAAGTCGAAGAAGTGCTGACGGCCCATCCGGACATCCGGGAAGCCGCCGTCATCGGCATTCCGGACAAACTGCGCGGCCAGGCCATCTGCGCCTATGTGGTGCCCGAAGAAGGGGCGAACCTGACGAAACGCATGCTGCGCAAGTACCTGCTGGGGAAGATCGCCCAGTACAAGGTACCCCGCGAATTCATCCTCTGCAACGAACTGCCGCGCAACAATACGGGCAAGGTGCTGAAGAAGGTATTGCGGGAGAAATCCATCGTTGACCTCATACACCGCCTCAAGTAGAGTGGCAAGGCGCAAAAAAAGAGGAGAGCTGAAAAGCTCTCCTTTTTTGTTTCCCTTTCTCTTTCAGGCTGTCGATGTCCTGTCTGTTATTTGATGACCTGTGCGTTTTCGTTGGTGAGCCGTTTCCGTTCGCTCCGGTCCACTACGGAGGCAACGGCTACGTCGCCGGTAATGTTGACGGTCGTACGGAACATGTCCAGGACACGGTCGATGCCGGCAACCAGTGCCAGGCCTTCCAGCGGCAGCTGTACGGACTGGAGCACCATGGCCAGCATAATCAGGCCGGCGCCGGGAACACCGGCGGTACCGATGGAAGCCAGCGTGCCGGTGAAGATGACCATGATGATGTCCGACATGGTCAGATGAACGCCGAAGACGTTCGCGATGAAGAGGGTGCAGACGCCCATGTAGATGGCCGTGCCGTCCATGTTGATCGTAGCGCCCAGGGGCAGTACGAAGGACGTGACTTCACGGGACAGGCCCAGTTTTTCCTGGGCGTTCTTCATGTTGACCGGCAGCGTACCGGAAGAGGAACAGGTTGTGAAAGCCAGCATCATGGCTTCCGACATGCCGCGGAAGAACTTGATCGGCGAAATGCCGCCGCCGAACGAAGCCAGGGAGGAATAGACGAAGACGCAGTGCAGGATGCTGCCGATGGCCGCGCAGGCAATGACGGACAGCAGCGGGAGCAACACCTTGGGGCCGTTCTTGCAGACGACGGGCAGCAGCAGGGCGAACACGCCGAAAGGCGCGAACCGCATGACCATGGTGATGACCTTGTAGCAGACTTCCGCGCAGGCATCAAAGAAGTTCATGAGCAATTTGCCACGTTCGTCGATTTTCGTGATGGCGACGCCGATGAAGAGCGAGAAAATGATGACCGGCAGGATGTCGGCTTTGGCCATGGAGGCGACGGGGTTCGTCGGGACCATGTTGACCAGGACCTGCATGAAGGTCGGGGCGGCCTTTACTTTGGGGGCCGCTTTGCCAACCGCTTCCAGACCGATGCCGGGCTGGATGACGCCGGCTACGGCGAACCCGATGATGATGGCGATGGCCGTGGTGACCAGATACAGGGCGATGGTGCGGGCGCTGATGCGGCCCAGTTTCCTGCTGTCACCGCCGAGGCTCGTGACACCGACGATCAGGGAGCAGAAGACGACGGGTACGATCATCATCTTGATCAAGTTGATGAAGATGGTGCCGACCGGGGCAATCCACTTCGTGATGAAGGGCAGGCTGGCCGGGCCGGCCAAGAGCCCGCACACGACGGACAGAATCAAGGCTGCGAAAATTTGGATGGACAGATTCATACAGATTCCTCTTTCCTTTTTTTCCGCGGGACGGACATGTCCCCGGGGTAATATTTTTATCATTTTAACACTTTTTCACCAAAATTTATCGTTTCAAACGAAAAGTATACATGTATACATGTATACTTTTGGCCTTTTGGCCGGAACAGGCCGTCCGGCGTTCCAGTGTATTTGAAAACAACTTGTGACAATCCGGCCGTTTTTTGGGATTTCTCTACAAAATATGGTATAATTAACTATTCTGAATCCTGTAACAGAACAGACGGAATGGAGAGACGAAATGACCGCAGAACTGAAATATTACCACGTCCTGAACTACGGCTGCCAGATGAACGAAAGCGACTCCGAACACTATGCGGGTCAGCTCGAGGAGATGGGGTACGCGCCGACGGATTCCCCCGCGGCGGCGGACGTGATTGTCGTAAACACGTGCTGTGTCCGGGAGAGTGCGGAACTGCGCATCCTCGGCAAAATCGGCGAACTGAAACGCGTCAAGGCGCAGCATCCGGGGCAGGTCCTCTGCGTCGCCGGCTGCATGGCCCAGAAGGACGGCGAGTCCCTGATGCACAAATATCCCCAGATTGATCTGCTCCTGGGGACTTCCTATGTGAATTCCTTTAAAAAGATGCTGCAGGACTACCTGAACGCTCACAAGAAGGGGGTCTACACCAGTCTGGAAGTACAGAGCAGCGAGTTCGAGGGCACGCGCGTCCGCGAGAGCGGGTTCAGCGCCTGGATCCCCATCATGTACGGCTGCAACAACTTCTGCACGTACTGCATCGTCCCCTATGTCAGGGGCCGGGAACGGAGCCGCAGCATCGCGAACATCCTGGCCGAGGTGCGGGGCGCCGTGGCCAAAGGCTACACGGAAATCACCCTGCTGGGACAGAACGTCGATTCCTACGGGAAGGATTTCCTGCGCGACGGGACGTATGGCCGGCCCGGCGCGGCGGAAGCGTCCCAGGCCCGGGAACCCTTTGCCGCCCTGCTGCGCGCGGTCGACCAGGTGCCCGGCGTCGAACGGGTGCATTTCATGACGAGCCATCCCCGCGACATGTCCGAAGAGGTCATCCGGACCGTGGCGGAAGGGACCCACTTGTGCGAACAGTTCCATGTGGCCCTCCAGTCGGGCAGCAACCGTATTTTGAAAGCCATGAACCGGGGCTACACGCGGGAACGCTTCCTGGAGCTTGTGGCGACCATCCGCCGCTATATTCCCGATGCAGCCATCACAACGGACATCATCGTCGGCTTCCCCGGGGAAACGGACGAGGATTTCGAAGATACGTGCCGCCTTGTGGAGGAGGCCGGTTTCGATTCGGCCTATACGTTCCTCTATTCCCGGCGCAGCGGCACACCGGCAGCCCGTATGAAGGACCAGGTACCGGACGATGTCAAACACGCCCGGCTGCAAAGACTCATGGACGTGCAGAATGCCCGCTCCCTGTGCATCAACCGTGCCTTCCAGGACCGCACGGTCGAAGTCATGGCCGAAGGGCCGACGGAAAAGGACCCGGCGGTCTGGTCCGGCCGCACGCGGACGAACAAACTGGTCCTGTGGCCCCAGAACGGGAACGCCCGGACACCGGAGGGCAGCGGCCTGCCGGTGCGGCCCGGCCAGCTGGTGCACGTAAAGGTCACGGCACCGCAGACCTGGCTGCTGAAGGGGGTCCGCGTGGATTGACTATAGTCCGCAGAGGCGGACGGAGGATATGATATGGCAAATTCACTGACGCCGATGATGCAGCAGTATGTGGAATACAAGGACGAGCATCCGGACGAACTGCTCTTTTACCGCATCGGCGACTTTTTTGAAATGTTCTTTGATGATGCCAGGACGGCATCGCGGGAACTGGGCCTGACCCTGACCGGCCGGGATGGCGGCCTGGACGACCGCATCCCCATGTGCGGCGTGCCGTACCACGCCGTGGACGGCTATATCGCCAAGCTGATCAAAAAGGGTTACCGTGTCGCCGTGTGCGACCAGGTGGAGGATCCGAAGCTGGCGAAAGGCCTCGTGAAACGGGCCATCGTCAAGATTGTGACGCCTGGAACGGCCTTGAACGAATCGTTATTGGAAGACTCGCGGAACCGCTTCCTCGTCCATCTGGAAGAAGACGACGGCGTCCTGTGCCTGGCTCTGGCCGACGTGTCCACCGGCGAGTGCCGTTGGTTCACGGCGAACGGCAGCGAGCGGCTCCTGGCCCTGGAAGAGCAGCTCTTCCGCCTGCAGCCTTCGGAAATCATCTACAAGGCGGGCATCCCCGAATGGGGTGACCTGGAAGACTGGCTGAAGAACAAGCTGCCGGGCTGTGCCTGCGCTTCCTATGAATTGCCGGCTGCTGCGCCGGATTTTGTGAAGCAGCATTTCGGGGACATCGCGCTGGATCCGCTGGTACGGGAAACGGTGCAGGGGCTCCTGGCCTACCTGCACGCCACGGTCATGGCGGACCTGTCCCAGATCAACCGGCTGGAGCGGATATCGGCGGAACAATACATGAACCTCGATGCCACGGCCATCCGCAATCTGGAGCTGATCCGGAACATGCGGGACGGCGGGAAGAAGGGGACGCTGCTCGACGTACTCGATTTCACGTCCACATCCATGGGTTCGCGCTGCCTGCGCAACTGGATTGAGTGCCCCATCCTGGACATCGTCAAGATCCGCGAACGGCAGGATGCGGTGGAAGAGTTGGCGGGCAATCCCGAACTGCGGGACGCCATCCAGGAACACCTGAAGGAAGTGTTCGATCTGGAGCGCATCCTGTCGCGCCTCGAAGTGGGCAGCGCCAATGCCCGCGATCTGGTGAGCCTGCGCGCGTCGCTGAACGCGCTGCCCCCGTTGAAGGAACGCCTTCAGGAAGCGAGGGCGGGACTGCTGCAGAAACTGTCGGCCTCCATCCAGCTGCACCAGAAAATCCGGGACACGCTGGCAGCGGCCATTGTGGACGATCCGCCTTTCACCATCCGCGAGGGCGGCATGATTCGCGACGGGTACGACCTGGAACTGGACGAGCTGCATAACATTGCCCGGAACAATTCGGCCTGGATGGCCGGTTTCGAACAGAAGACCAAGGCCTCCACGGGCATCAAGAACCTGAAGGTGGGGTATAACAAGGTCTTCGGCTACTACATCGAAGTCAGCAAGGGACAAACCAGCCAGGTGCCGCCGGAGTTTGTGCGCAAGCAGACCCTGGTCAACGCCGAACGGTACATCGTGCCGGAACTGAAAGACTTTGAAAACAAGATCCTGAGCGCCAAGGAAAAGATTGAATCCCTGGAATACTACATCTTCAACCAGATCCGCAAGGAAATCCGGGAAGAGATTCCCGAAATCCAGGATACGGCCCGCGCACTGGCCTGGCTCGATGTTTTGGCGTCCCTCGCGACGGCGGCCTGCAAATACGACTACCACCGTCCGGAGCTGAACATACGCGGCGAAATCCGGATCCTGGACGGCCGTCATCCCGTTGTGGAACGGCTGTTGGACAAGGAGATCTTCGTGCCGAACAATGTCACCATGAACGGTACGGACGAGCGCATGGTCATCCTGACGGGACCGAACATGGCCGGCAAGTCCACGTACATGAGGCAGGTGGCCCTGCTGGTGCTCATGACCCAGATGGGCAGCTTCATCCCTGCCCGCAGCGCCGACATCTGCATGGTGGACCGCATCTTTACGCGCGTCGGTGCCAGCGATGACCTGGCGACGGGGCAGAGCACCTTCATGGTGGAGATGAACGAAGTGGCACAGATCCTCAAATACGCCACGCGGAATTCCCTCATCATCCTCGACGAGGTGGGCCGCGGTACCAGCACATACGACGGCATGGCCATCGCCCGCGCCGTCATGGAATACATCCAGGCCCATATCAAAGCCAAGACCTTGTTCGCGACCCATTATCACGAACTCATCGGGATGGAAACTGTGATGGAAGGCATCAAGAACTACTCCGTGGCCATCAAGGAACGGGGCAACGACATCGTCTTCCTGCGTCGCATCGTGCGCGGCGGCACGGACCGCAGTTACGGCGTCCACGTGGCACGCCTGGCGGGCCTGCCGAAAAAGGTCCTGGAACGGGCGGACGAACTGCTCCAGGAATACGACAGCCATAAGGGGGAGGCGGCCGGCGCTGCCGGAAACAGCGGCGCGCCGGTACAGCCGGCCGAAAGCGCCGGTACAGCGTCCCTGTTCGCGTCGTCCCTCACGGACGAACTGCTGGGTCTGGACGTCATGAGCATGACGCCCATCGAAGCCATGAACGCCCTCTTCAGGCTGCAGCAGGAAGCCAAGAAGGAAAAGGGTATGTAAAGAAGAGGTATCGTCATCATGAAGGAAGCAGAAGTTCGCCTTCTGGACACGAACACGTCGAACCAGATTGCGGCCGGCGAGGTGGTGGAAAAGCCGGCCTCCGTCGTCAAGGAGCTGGTGGAAAATTCCCTGGACGCCGGCGCGGACAGCATCGACGTGACGATTTTCGAAGGCGGGACGGAATATATCCGCGTGGCCGATAACGGCTCAGGCATGAGCGAGAGCAATGCCCGGCTGGCCATGAAACGGCACGCGACAAGCAAGATCCGGGCAGCGGAAGACCTGACCCGGCTGCATACGCTGGGGTTCCGCGGCGAAGCGCTGCCCAGTATCGCCTCCGTATCGGAGTTCGAACTGCTGACCCGCACGGCAGGGCAGGATTTGGCGACTTCGCTCCGGGTGAGCGGCGGCAAGGAGGAAGAGTGCCTCCAGACCGGCGCTCCTGTGGGGACGACGGTCATCGTCAAGGACCTGTTCTTCAATGTGCCTGCCCGGCGCAAGTTCCTGAAGACTGTGTCCACGGAAGGCCGCTATATCAGCGAAATCATGACGCGCATCGCCCTCGCGCGGCCCGATGTGCGCTTCAAACTGACGAACAATGACAAGGAAGTGCTGGTCACGCCGGGCAACGGCAGCCTGAAGGACACCATCGCGGCCCTCTACGGCAAAAGCGTAGCCAGGGATCTGCTGCCGGTACACCTGAACGGCAGCGATGTGTCCGTACACGGCTACATCGGCAAACCGACCCTGCTGAAAGGCAACCGGAGCTGGCAGACCCTGCTCGTCAACGGGCGCAGCATCAACAGCCCCATGCTCGGCAAGGCCATCGAGCACGCCTACCAGTCCCAGATTCCGAAGCGGGGCTTCGCCTTCGCGGTCCTCGACATCCGCGTCGCGCCGGACAAGGTGGATGTGAATGTCCATCCGCAAAAGAGCGAGGTCAAGTTCAGCGACGAAGGGACCGTGTACAAGGCGGTCTACAAAGCCCTGGCGGACGCTCTGACGCAGCCTATGCACGCGGACAAGGAAAGCGGGGCGGCGGCAGCCGCCATGCCTTCTCCTGCTGTGCAGCCGGCCGGATTCCCCGGAACGCCGGGTGCCTTTGCGGGCGGAGCGGGGCCTGCCGCTTTCCGGCCGGAAGAGGCGGTGCTGCAGGGCTTCGGCGGGGTTGCGAGAGCGTCGTTCCACGGCGGCAGCGGCCCGCGGCAGGAAGACGGGCGGCCCGGCATCTGGCGGCAGCCCGGTGTGGATTACGGGGAAACGGCTCCCAAGGAACCGGTCTACACCATCAGCGAAACGCGGGACAAACTGTCGGCACAGGAAACCCTGGCTGGCGGCAACGCCATCGCCATGCAGGAGGCGGGCGAGGACGGCGTGCTGGAAACCATCTGGCCCATCGGGCAGGTGGACCGGACCTTCCTCATCGCCCAGTCGGAAGACACGCTGTATTTAATCGACCAGCATGCGGCACATGAGCGTATCCTCTACGACAAGCTGGTCCTTTCACACCAGGATGTCCCGGCGCAGCAGCTCCTGATCCCGTTGTACATCAACCTGCAGGCCGACGAGGTGGACCTGCTGGAGAAGTACCACGACGCCTTCTACAAGCTGGGCGTCGATGTCACACCGGCCGGTGACACGTCGGTCCGGGTGGACAGCCTGCCGGCGGATGTTCCGGAGGAAGAGGCGGAAGGGTTCATCCGGGAAATCGGGCAGTACCTGCAGGAGCATCGTACGCCGGATGCGGCGGAAATGCGCCAGGACGTGCTCCATATGGCGGCGTGCCGCGCGGCCATCAAGGCGGGGCAGCTGCTCAACATGCGGCAGATGCGGCAGCTCATCATCGAGCTCTGCAATACGACGCATCCTTTTACGTGTCCTCACGGCAGACCCTGCATGATTGCCGTATCGTCGGACGAACTTTACAAGATGTTCAAGCGGACAGGCTTTGACCTGCCTTCGCGGAATGCGAAACCGTATGATAAATAATAAGGGGATGGGTACGGTCATGGCGGCTTTCGCCGTCACGACCAGCGCCAAGGAAGAAAACGCGGTCCTGGCCGCCACGGCCCGCCAATGGGCGGAAGAGCTGGGGGTGCGCTATGTGCCCCGCGAGAAAGGGCAGACCCTGCCGGCCATGCTGGTCCGCTACGGTCTGGCGGCACTGCTCATTGCCGCGGAAACGGGCCCCCGGGTCTACACGCCGGAAGGGACGATGTTCTATCATCCCGGCCTGGGAACGGTACGGTGGCAGCGGGTGGTCCTGAAGGGGGAAGGGGACAACTTCCTCCGGGCGCTCGCCGTGCGCCCCGGCCAGAAGGTGCTCGATGCCACTCTGGGACTGGCGGCCGACGCGCTGCTGGCTTCCCACGCGGTGGGGCCGTCGGGCCGGGTGACGGGGCTGGAGGCGTCGCCCCTCCTCTATTTCCTGACGAGCCGCGGCGTACAGAATTACGAAGGAAAGTTCCCGGAACTGACGCAGGATTTGCGCCGCATCGAGGTCGTCCAGGCCGAAGCTTCGGCTTACTTGAAACAGCTGCCGGCGGACAGCTACGACGTGGTCTGTTTCGACCCCATGTTCCGCCACCCCGTCCGGCGTTCCTCGGCCATGCAGCCCTTGCGGCCCCTGGCCTGGCGCCTGCCCCTCTCCACGGAGACGGTGGACGAGGCCCTGCGCGTGGCGCCGCGGGTCGTCATCAAGGAACGGACGGAAGAGGTTCTGCGGGAGTATGGCTGCCGCACGTTTACCGGCACCCGTTACAGCGGCGTGCGGTTCGGCATCCGGACCCGCGGTGAAAAAAACTGACGGGATATCCGGAAGGGACAGGAAGGGAGGGCAAGGCCCGGTGAAGGAAAAACTGGTCGTCATCCTGGGACCGACCGCTACCGGCAAGAGCCATTGCGGCATCGAGCTGGCGAAACGGTTCCGGGGTGAAATCATCTCCGGGGACAGCATGCTCGTCTACCGGCACATGGATATCGGCACGGCGAAACCGACGCCGGAAGAACTGGCCTCCGTACCCCATCATCTGGTGGATATCCTGCCCCCCGACGCGGATTTCAGCGTTGTCGATTTCCGGGAGCGGGCGGCAGCCCTCCTTGCCGACATCACGGCGCGGGGCCGGCTGCCCATCCTCGTCGGCGGAACGGGACTCTACATCAAGGCACTGCTGGAAGACTACCGATTCAGCACAGTGGACAGCGATCCCGCTTTGCGGCACCACTGGGAGACCTATGCGGCGGAACACGGACCGGAGGCGCTGCACGAGGAGCTCCGACGCGTGGATCCGGAAGCGGCGGCCCGGCTCCATCCCCACGATGTACGCCGTGTCGTACGGGCCCTGGAAACGGCGGCGGGCGGCGGCAGCGTTTCGCGGGACCGGGCGCCGGGGCCGGTGTACGATGCCCTGGTCTTCGGGCTGACCATGGACCGGGACTACCTGTACGAGCGGATTGATGCACGGGTGGACGGCATGCTGGCCGCCGGGCTGGAAGATGAAGTGCGCCGCCTGCTGGAGGCGGGCGTGCGCCCTGACTGCCTTTCCATGAAGAGCCTCGGGTACCGCCAGATGGCGGCCTATCTGACGGGACACTGCGGCTATGAGACGGCCGTGGAGGAAATCAAAAAGGGGACGCGCCATTTCGCCAAACGGCAGCTCACGTGGTACAGGCGGATGCCGTACGTGCACTGGCTGCATCTGGACCGGCCGCCAAATTACGAACAATGTGTGACCACCATGGCTGCTCTACTTGTAGAATGGATGGAAAAGAGTTAATATTAAACTGAACACCGGTATTCTGAGAGAAAATTATGAAGAAGCCCCGGTTGTAGTGATTTCTAAATAAATTATGTTGAGAGGGTGGATGATATGAACAATAACGGTACAAAGACGACAATGAACCTGCAGGACAGCTTTCTGAACCACGTGCGCAAGGAAAACCTGCCTGTGGTCATCTATCTGGTGAACGGGTTCCAGATCCGCGGGCTGGTCCGCGGGTTCGACAACTTCACGGTCATCATCGAGAACGACGGCAAGCAGCAGCTGGTATACAAGCACGCTGTTTCCACCATTTCCCCGGTTGCGAACATCACGATCATGCAGCCGGAAAAGAGGGACTGAGTCCCTCGCCAGGGAAGGGACAGTTCCATACGGTACGGACTGAAAGAGAAAACGGCGCCACCGCGTTGTTTTCTCTTTTCCCAATCCTGTGGAAAAATCGGCCGTCGGGCAGGGAGCGTTTATGGATTATCTGGAACTGTTTTTGGAGTATCTCCAGGTCGAACTGGGTCTGTCCGAAAATACCCAGCTTTCCTATCTGCGGGACCTGCGCCTGTTCTGCAAGGCTTTACGGCTGGAGGAAAAGGACCTGTCCAAGGTGGAGCGGCAGCAGATTGTGCGCTATGTGACGGACCTGAAGATGAAAGGCCGCGCCGCGGCGACGATTGCCCGCAAACTGGCGGCGCTGAAGGCTTTCTACCGTTTCATGGTCCAGGAGGACTATATGTCCTCCGATCCTGCGGAAGCTGTGGAAGCGGGCACCAAGGGAACCCATCTGCCGAAGGTGCTGACGGAGGAGGAAGTGGAAGCCCTCCTGTCGGCCCCGGACCTGGCGACGGCCGAAGGGCTGCGGGACCGGGCCCTGTTGGAAATGCTGTACGCGACGGGCATGCGCGTGTCCGAAATCGTAAATTTGAAAGTGGAAAACGTCAATCTGGAGATGAAGTACGTCCTCGTCTTCGGCAAAGGTTCCAAGGAGCGCATCGTACCGCTGGGCAGCGTGGCGGCCGGTTATCTGGAGCGCTACCTGAAGGAGGCGCGCCCGACCTTCTTCGTGAAGGACGAAGAGGATCCGCAGACGGTCTTCCTCGGCCTGGGCGGCCAGGGCCTGACACGGCAGCGCGTCTGGGAGCTGATCGGCCAGTACGGCCGGAACGCGGGCATCCTGAAGCACATTTCCCCCCATATGCTGCGCCATTCCTTCGCCACGCACCTGCTGGACAACGGGGCGGACCTGCGCAGCGTCCAGGAAATGCTGGGACATGCCGACATTTCCACAACCCAGATCTATACACATCTTACGAACAAAAGGCTCCGGGCAGTTTACGATAAGGCGCACCCACGCAAGTAAGGGCGCCGGAACCGGACCGGAAATCTGCATCAAGGAGGTCGGACCATGCCCGATAGAAAGAAGAAGAGCGGCGGACTGGGACCTTTCATCCTGGTCGTCGTCGTCGCGCTGCTGATCGCTGGCGCGGCAGGGATGTTTTATGCATCCCAGAAGAGCAAACCGAAGGATTTGTCCAAGGCCGTCCGGAATGAGGCCTTCGACTTGATGGAGGAATCGAAATCAGCCCACCATGCGCTGGACGAGATCCTCATGAAGCATAAGGATACGTGGCAGCTGCAGGACACGGACCGCAAGGAAAAGACGGAAAAGATGCCTTCCACAGGCGTGGAAGTCCATTACACGCAGCGCGAGGTGGATATCGGCGTGCCGCCCACGACGGAACTGGAGGGCGCCGCTGCCTGGCTGAAACAGCAGCTGCAGGGCAACAAAGTCCTGAACGTTCTGGATGAGCGGAAGGCCAAGTACAACGGATACGAGGCGTACCGCATGGACCTGGGCGTCCGGGTCAAGGCGGGGGAGAACGAGACGAAGACCTTCGTGACCGATACGGTCTACTTTTTCCATAACCGGAACCTGACCAGGAAGGACAAGGACATCCCCAAGGTGACGGGGCAGGCGAAGGTACCGCCGGACGGTGTGAAACACCACGGCAGGATGGCCGTGGTCATCGACGACTGCGGGTACGACAACGCATCGCTGCGCAAACTGCTGGCGACGAACCTGCCGTTCAGTTATGCGGTCATTCCCCATAAAGACGGCAGCAGCGAAGCACTGCGCCTCATCAAGGCGTCAGGGCGTACCGCTATGCTGCATATGCCCATGGAACCGATGAACCGGGGACAGATGTCCGAACCAGGCCGCACCATTACGGTGGATATGCCGGCATCCCAGATACAGCATCTGCTGACGGCCGCCCTGGACAGCCTGCCCGGTGTCGAAGGCGTCAACAATCATCAGGGCTCCCGCGCGACCGGCAATGCGGAAACCATGCGGGTGGTCATGAAGACCTTGAAGAGTCGGGGGCTTTTCTTCGTGGACAGCCGCACGAGTTCCAGCTCCGTCGGGCTGAGCACGGCACGGCAGTACGGGGTGCCGTCCGTCATGAACAGCCTCTTCCTGGACAACCAGGCTTCGGCCAGTGCCATTTACGGCATGATCCGCGAAGCCATGAACCGGGCTGACGCGAACGGCAGCATCGTCGTCATCTGCCATGCCCGTCCGGCGACGGCGGAAGCGTGGACGACGTATCTGGACGACATTCAGGCAACGGGCATCCGCATCGTGCCTGTGAAGAGCCTTTTGCGGTAATGGGGCCGGATATTTTACGCACGTAAGGGAGGAATGTGGCATGACACCGGAAGAAGTCATGACAAAATACGAAAAATACATCAATCCTGCAGCAACGCGCCTGTTCCGCTTTATGGGCCTTTCCAGCGTGGAAGGCAGCGGAGAAGGCTGGACCGTGACGGATACGGAAGGGAACCGCTTTATCGACTGCCTCGGCGGGTACGGCATGTTCGCCCTGGGCCACCGCCACCCGAAAGTGGTGGAGGCGGTGGAGAAGCAGCTTCACAGTATGCCCATGAGCGGCAAGGTCCTGTTCAATGAACCCATGGCCGAACTGGCGGAAAGGCTGGCAGCCGTCACGCCGGGCGGGCTGCAGTACAGTTTCTTCTGCAACAGTGGCGCGGAAGCGGTGGAAGGATGCCTCAAGATGGCACGGCTGGCCACGCACCGGACGGAGATTGTGGCGACGGAGAACGCCTTCCACGGCAAGACCTTCGGAGCCCTGACAGCGACGGGACGCGACCTGTATCGTGATCCTTTCAAGCCCCTGGTACCCGGTTTCCTCCACGTGCCTTTCGGGGACATCCATGCCCTAGAAAAGGTCGTGACGGACAAGACGGCGGCAGTCATCGTGGAGCCCATCCAGGGGGAAGGCGGCATCATCGTGCCGCCCGACGGATACCTGAAGCAGGTGGAAGAACTGTGTCACGGCAAGGGGGCGCTGTTCATCGCCGACGAAGTGCAGACAGGCATCGGCCGTACGGGCCGGTGGTTCGGCTGCGATCATGACGGTGCCCGGCCGGACCTGATGGCTGTTTCCAAAGCCCTGGGCGGCGGCATCATGCCGGTAGGCGCCTTTATCGGGACGGAGCAGGCCTGGGCCGGCTTCATCGAAGCGCCTTTCGTCCACACGTCGACCTTTGGCGGCGGCGAAATGGCCTGTGCGGCCGGCGTGGCGACCCTGCAGGTGATTGAGGAAGAAAACCTGCTGCGGCAGAGCGCGGAAAACGGCGCCTATTTCAAGGCCGGACTGGAAAAGATTGCCGTGGAATTCCCGGACGTGATCCGCGAAGTCCGCGGACGTGGCATGATGATGGGCCTCGAGCTGACGAGGGAGGGAGCCGGCGGCATGCTCATGGCCCTCATGATCGCCCGGCACGTGCTGGTGGCCTATACCCTGAACAATCCGAAAGTCATCCGCATCGAGCCGCCCTTGATCATGCCGCGGGACGTCATCGACAAGGTGCTCGCCATCCTGTATGACGCCGTGAAACAGGTGGACGATGTAGTGGACGAGCTGTAAACAGAGAGAGGGAACAAATATGCCTTTTGTAAAGACGGACATCGTGATCCGCGGCGACAAGCAGGCGATTTACGATGTCATCAAAGATATGGTCTCGTATCCGAAATTCATGAAGAACCTGGTCAGCGTCGAAGTGCTGGAACAGCACGGCGACACGGACGTGACCCACTGGGTTTCCGAGGTGGACGGCCGCAAAATCGTCTGGACGGAGAAGGATTTCTTCTATCCGGCGGAACACCGCATCACGTACAGCCAGACCGAAGGGGACCTGAAGAAGATGGAAGGTGCCTGGGAGATGGACGATGTACCCGGCGGGGTGAAGGTGTCCCTGTCCGTGGACTTCGAGTTCGGCATCCCCATGATTGCCGGCCTGTTGAACCCCATCCTGGTGCGCAAGGTGAAGGAAAACAGCAGCGCCATGCTGGAAGCCGTCAAGTCCCAGATTGAAAAGGTGTGACGGTGCCGCCCCGGCACGGAAAATTGTCAAAAAATGTAAAAGTTGTTATAATGTGTTGAAGACTGCACAATGAATCCGGCAGGACTGCCGGTTACTGAAGGAGATAAGGAGAATGAAGACAGCCTTTTTAATGACCCTGCTGACGGTGCTGCTCGTCCTGGTGGGCGACTACATCGGCGGCGGCCAGGGCATGGTGTTTATGCTCGTCCTCTCTGTCGCCATGAATTTCTTTACCTACTGGTACAGCGACAAGATGGTGCTGGCCCAATACCGGGCCCGTGCCGTGGATGAAAGCAGCGCCCCCGCCCTGTACGGCATCGTGAAGCGCCTGGCGGCCCGCGCCGGCCTGCCCGTGCCGAAAGTCTATATCATCGATGACCCGGTCCCCAACGCTTTTGCGACAGGCCGCAACCCGGAACACGCGGCGGTCGCCGTGACGACGGGCCTCATGAACTATCTGTCCCCAAAGGAGATTGAAGGCGTCCTGGGACACGAAATGACCCATGTCCGCAACCATGACATCCTGATCGGTTCCGTGGCGGCCACCATGGCCGGCCTCATTACGACCATCACACGGTTTGCCTTCTGGTTCGGCGGCGGACGGGACAGCGAAGACCGCAACCCGGTAGCGGCCATCCTGCTGCTGGTCCTGGCGCCCATCGCGGCAGCCATCATCCAGCTGGCCGTATCCCGCAGCCGCGAGTACAAGGCGGATGAAGGCGGCGGCCGCCTGTGCGGCAACCCCGACTACCTGGCCGATGCCCTGGAAAAGATTTCCGGCGTGTCGACGCGCCGTTCCATGGCCCAGGCCACAGAAGCCACGGCCCACATGTTCATTGCGTGCCCCTTCAGCAAACGGGACATGTCGACCCTGTTCAGCACCCATCCCGCCATGTCGGAACGGATCCGGCTGCTGCGTAAGCAGGCGGAGGAGATGCGTTCCTGCGGGGAAATTGACAGCGACACTTGATTTTGGTTCGGCCCCGATGTAAAATTCTGTATCGGGATCTATATCAATTTATTTTAATTTAAAAGGAGACTACAGTATGGATCAGAAATCTTTGGTACTGGTAAAACCGGACGGAGTCCGCAAACACCTGATTGGCGAAATCATCGGCCGCTTTGAACGCCGCGGCCTCAAGATCTGTGCCCTGAAAATGCTGGTTATGACCAAGGCGCAGGCGGAATATCATTATGCAGAACATGTCGGCAAACCGTTCTTCCCTGAACTGGAAGCCTTCATCACCGGCGGTCCGCTGGTTGCCATGGTGGTGGAAGGCCCGAACGCCATCAAGGCTATCCGCACCATGATGGGCGTGACCGACCCGATCGAATCCACACCGGGTTCCATCCGCGGTGACTTCGCCCTGGACAAAGGGGAAAACGTAATTCATGGCAGTGACAGCCCCGAAGCCGCTGAACGTGAAATCAAGAACTTCTTCAAACCCGAAGAGATCTACTAAGAACCACCGGCTCAGACGGCAATGCCGCCTGAGCCTTTTTAAAATATCCTTGAAGGAGGTAAGGAATATGAAGAAAGCTGCAGTCTATACCCGTACGGGTGACAAAGGCATGACAGGCCTCTACACGGGCGAACGCGTCTCCAAGTGCTCCCCCCGCGTCGAAGCCTACGGTACGCTCGACGAGATCACATCGGCCCTGGGCCTGGCCCGTTCCCTCGTCAAACGGACCGATGTGCGGGAAACGATTTTTGAGGTCCAGAAACTGATGATGTCCATGATGGCCGATGTGGCCAGCCTGAACCTGCCGCAGCCCTATATCACGGAAGAGCATGTCAAAAAGTTCGAGGCAACCATCGACAAGTATGACGCCCTGCTTGAGCCGCTGAGCCATTTTCTGATTCCTGGCGCCAATCCCGGTGCCGCAGCCCTCGATATGGCACGTACGACGACGCGCCGCGCCGAACGGCAGTTGCTCCGCCTGAATGAGGAGGAGCCGGTCAATCCGCAGCTGCTGATCTGTGTGAACCGCCTGTCCGACCTGTGCTTCATCCTGTCCCGTGTGGAAACGGAAGCAGGGGCGGAGTAAGGAACGGGGCTCCGATTGTCACAAAGCCGTTTTTATAGTATAATGACCATTGGAAATGTTTTACCAGGTGTGGCCGATGCGTCGGCCGCTTAATAGGGAATACCGGTGTGAATCCGGAGCAGTCCCGCTACTGTAACAGGGAGCCTGCCGCAATCTGCCATTGGGAAACTGAGAAGGCGCGGCCGGGCGGTGAACTGAAGCCAGGAGACCTGCCTGAAAGAGGGAACCATCGTACCTACGGGAGATAGGGAAGTGGCTGTTCAGGCAGATACGCAGGTTGTCTCTTTGTGGGATGACCTGCTTTTTTTCTGCCGGGCAGGAACCCGTCTGCCTGGGAAAGGAGTTGCGACGCATGGGAGCGAAAGCGGAAATCGTATTGGTATTGGGAGGTGCCCGCAGTGGTAAAAGCGAGTTCGCGGAAACGTATGTCCTTCATGCCGGGACCTGCTGCGGCTATGTCGCCACGGCGGAAATCCTGGATGAGGAGATGCGGGAACGGGTGCGCCTTCACCGGGAACGGCGCGGCAAACGCTGGCTGACCTTCGAAGCGCCGTATCACGCGGAAACGGTGCTGCCCGAAGCGGGGCAGCGGACGGATGCCATCCTCTTCGACGATATCACGGTCTATTTGTCCAACCTGCTGTACGGCAAAGAGGCGCTGCAAGGGTCGACGGCGGAGAAGGCGGACCAGGTGGCCCGGCGGATCGGGGCACTGCTCGAGGCGGCGCGTGCGACGGAACGGACGGTCGCTTTCGTCGCCAACGACGTGGGCGCCGGCATCGTGCCGGACAACGCCATGGCCCGGGAGTACCGGGATATGGCGGGCTGGGTGAACCAGCAGATCGGGGCGGCGGCCGACAAGGTCTTCTATGTCATCGCCGGCCAGGCCGTGGACATCAAGCGGCTGGCTTTCCGCTTCGGCGATGCGGGGCAGCCCTGACGTGGATGCCGCGCCGCGCGGATGCATTGTGGAAATCAGATAAGGAAGGAATCAATCATGCTGGATGAATTGCATATTGCAAAACCCGATGACGCCATCCGCCGTCATGTTCTGGCGGAATGGCGGCGGGTCCTGCCGGAGGGCGGGAACCTGGGGGAACTGGAAACCATGACGGCCGATTTCCTGGCCATGACGGACGGCAAGGGCCTGCGCGGAATGCGCCCTGTCATGCTGCTCATGTGCGGGGACCACGGCATCGCCAAATACGGGGTCAGTGCCTTCCCGCAGGAGGTGACCCTGCAGATGATCAACGGGTACGGCCGCGGCACGGCCGGGGCGAACGTTATGGCGCGCCATGCCGGAGCAGATGTCATCGTCGTGGACGCCGGTACCAATTTCGACCTGTCCGCGTACAAACATGTGCGGCAGTGCAAGGTGGCCTGGGGAACGGCCGATTTCACGCAGGGCCCGGCTATGACGGCGGCGCAGGCGGAACAGGCCCTGCGCGTCGGTATGAAGATTGCCGGCGAAGCCATCGACGGCGGCTGCAACATACTGGAAACAGGGGAAATGGGCATTGCCAACACGACCTCGACGGCGGCCATTGCCGCCGCCTTCCTCGGCCTGACGCCGGAAGAGACGACGGGCCGCGGCAGCGGTATCAATGACGAGCGCCTGCGGATCAAGACGGAGGTCGTCCGGAAGGGCCTGGCCGTAAACAAACCCATCCGCGGAGACGGCTTCGACATCCTCTGCAAGGTCGGCGGATACGACCACGCAGGTCTGGCGGGCATGATCCTCGCCGGGGCGGCCCGCCACGTGCCGACCATGGTGGACGGCGTCAATGCCACGGCGGCCGCCCTGCTGGCCTACGGCATCAATCCGGCCTGCGCCGGCTATCTGCTCTGTTCCCATCTGTCTTCCGACCTGAGCCACCGGAAGATGCTCGAAGTGCTGGGGCTCAAACCGGTCTTGGATGCCGGTATGCGCCTGGGTGAAGGAACGGGGGCCAATGTGGCCCTGAGCATCCTGCGCACGGCCCTCAATACGTACCGGACCCTGACGCAGGCTTGAAGGTGGGCTTATGGAAGACGCAACGAAACAGGAACCTGCTACGGAAGACCTGAAGAAGAAGGGTACGGAAGTGGAAGAGGAGACGGGCTGGTCCAGCCGTCTCTGTCTGCACCTGCCGTCCCGGTCCACGGGGCTCTTCCGCTATGTGCGGGACTTTTTTACGTGCCTGGAATTCTTGACGCGCATCCGCATCACCAAGCGCGATGTCTGGTTCCCCGACGATTTTGCCCGGTCCGTCCCCTTTTTCCCTCTGACCGGCCTTGTCATGGGCCTCTTGATGTGGGCGGCCCTGGCCGTCGCGACGCGCCTCCGGTTCAGCGGGCTGCTGCTGGGAATCTTCCTGGTGCTGGCCGAACTGTTCTTCATCGGCACCCTGATGTACGACGGATTCATGGACACGTGCGACGGTATCTTCAGCGCCCGCACGCGGGCCCGCAAACTGGAAATCATGCAGGACAGCCATGTCGGTGCCAATGCGGTCATCGGCGCCGCCGTCCTGATTTTGACGAAGGCGGCCCTGTTCAGTGTGGTACCCTTGCTGGGCGGCGGCCTGACGCTGGTCGTCCTGTATGTGTTTACGCGCACGCTGATGACGGTTTATATACTGGCGTTCCCGAACGCGCGGCCAGGCGGGCTGGGAGAGATGTTCAAGCAGGGCGGCCGGCCCTGGTACATGTGGGCGGCCATCGTGGCGGCCATCCTCCTCATCATGGGCCTCGCCGGACCGTATCATCTCCTGATCTGCGGCATGACTGCCGCCGTCTGCCTGGTGCTGGCTCTGTGGGTCCGCTCCGTGCTGGGCGGCCTGACGGGCGATACGTTCGGTTTCCTGACGGAACTGGGGGACATCCTCTTTTTACTGATCCTGTTCTGCGTGGTACGTGACACGATGCCGTTCTGACGGTATGCATACCGTACTTGGAACAGGGAACGACTGACGGAAAGAAAAGAAGGTTGAACAATGCATATTGAAGAATTGGCGACACAGATCATCCCGTTGAGCCGCGAGCTGGAGGCGGCGGCCCAGAAACGGTTCGACAGCCTCATCAAACCCGTGGGCTCTTTGGCTATGCTGGAAGAGATGACATCGCGTTACGCGGCCATCATCGGTTCGTCGGACAAGCAGCTCGTCGTGGTCCCGGAAGTGCGGCTCCTCATGCTGTGGGGCACGGAAGCCCACAAGGACCGGATTGAATCCATCCTGCTGGGCGAGGCACCCGTCCTGGCCCTGGCCGGACAGGTGCATGCCAAAGTGCTGCCCCAGTTCCTGACCAGCGACAATGCCTATGACCTGGTTGAGGAAGGCGCCATGCTGACCAGTGAATACGTGAACGAGGAAAAGGCGGGCGTCCTCTGCCAGGGAAGCCTTTCCCCGTCGCCGCTGCCGGAACGCTGGCAGCGGCTGCTGGGAGAAGAGGACGGCCTGCGATTTCTGGCAGAGCTGGACTGCCCGGAAATCAGTGCCATGTGCGGATCCATCCTGCAGGCTGCGGGCATGCGCATCCCTGTCATCCTGGACGGTGTGGCGACCTGTGTGGCTGCCGCGGCAGCGTCGAAATTCAATGCCGCCGTGCCGGAGTACTGCTACGCCGGGGCCCAGTCGGAAGAAGCAGGGGCAGCGGAAATCCTCCGTTTCCTCGGTCTCAAGGCGCCCCTCAGGCTGCACTTGAAGGACAGCCGCGGGAACGGCGCCCTGACCTGCCTCAATGTGTTCGATGCCGGCATCAAGGCGTACCGGGAGATGGAAACGTTTCAGGAAGCAGGCGTCCACGAGGAAGAGGAAGCCTATTCCCTGAAGGTGCAGGAAGAGAAGGAGCGGGAGGCGCATCATCATGGCTAAATTGTATCTGATCCGCCACGGAGAGACGGAATACAACACAACGTACCGTTTTCAGGGCCAGTCGGATATTCCGCTGAACAAGAACGGCAAAAGGCAGGCCGGCCGGCTGGCGGCCTTTTTCCGCGGCATTCCGCTGGATGCCATCTACTGCAGCAGCATGGGGCGGGCCCGCGAGACTGCGGAGACCATCGCCAAAGCCAAGGGACTGACGCCGGTCGCCCTGGACGCCTTCCAGGAACTGCGCTTCGGGAAATGGGAAGGCATGACCGGACAGGATATCCAGAAGCAATACGCGAAGGAATGGAAGGACTTTTTCGCCAATCCCGCCAATACAATCGTTCCGGGCGGAGAAAGCATGAACGATGTCCAGCAACGTGCCTATCCGGCCCTGCGCAAGATCCTGGAGAAGTATCCCCAGGGCGATGTGGCCCTCGTGGCCCACGGCGGCATCCTGCGCGTCCTGATCTGCACCATGCTGGGGGTGGACCTGAACCGCACCTGGCACCTGCATGTGGGGAATGCCTCCACGACGTGTTTCTATTACTGGGGGAATTCCTACACGCTGGAATATGCCAACATGACCTATTACCTGGGCGAGCCGTCCCTGGAGCTTGAAATCTGACACGGGTTGTGTTCAATTTTTACGGAATCAGGATGTTTTTCTTCACTGTGTATACCTGTTTCAGAGGAAGATAAAATTTCGTTGACAAAAAGTCTTTTTCTGATATACTCACTTTAGAGTATCTCTAGGCTGGCTTGATAGTGAATCGCCTTTGAAACGTAACATCATGTGAAGTACGGAAGCGGTGCATTGAGAGTTTGCTCCTACGGGGTAACAAGAAAAAGGAGTGTAGAACAAGATGTATGAAGACAAGACCCTGAAATGTGTTGAATGTGGTGAAGAGTTTGTTTTCACTGCTTCCGAACAGGAATTTTACGCGGAAAAAGGCTTCACCAACGAGCCGAAACGCTGCCCGAAATGCAGATCCGCCCGTAAAGCCCGCATGAACGGAGCCCAGCCCCGCCAGATGTACAAAGCCGTCTGCGCCGACTGCGGCAAGGAAACGGAAGTACCGTTCCAGCCTTCCGATGACCGTCCTGTTTACTGCTATGACTGCTTTATCAAACGCAGAAACAGAAGAAGCCACGAAGAATAAAGGATAAGGGACCGGCTGTTCAGCAGCCGGTTTTTTTTGTTTGCCTGCCCGTCGCAGGAATGTTCCTGGTGTGGTATAATGGCAATAAGAATGCCCAAATGGCAAGGCGGCCCGGAGCCGCCCGTCTATCCCCGGGGAGGGATCTTTATTTTACCATTTAAAGATGTGGCCGTGAAAGACCGCGCCATTTTTGAAACGTACCTCAACAAACCGGACCATATGGGGTCCGAATGCGCCTATACGAACCTGTTCATCTGGCGCGATTATTATCATACGTGGTGGACGGAACAGTACGGGTTCCTCGTCATCAAGGTCGAGGCGGAAGGAAAGACCTTCTTCCTGCAGCCCTTCGGCGGCCGGGACGAAGACCTGCCGCTCCTCCTGGAAGCGCTGAAGGACTACGCCGGCGGCCCCTTCGAGTTCCACGGTATCTACGAGAAGTCCGTGGAACGGCTGGGCAAGGCGGTGCCCGACCCGGTGTTCGAGGAAGACCGGGACAGCTGGGACTACGTGTACCTGCAGAAGGACCTGGCCACGCTGGCGGGACGGCGGTACCATGGCCAGAAGAACCACTACAACTCCTTTAAGAAGGAGAATCCCGACTATACGTTTGAATTCATCAATCCGGAAAACTATGCGGAATGTCTCAACTTCGGCGAAGAATGGTGCAAGACCCGCATGGACACGGACCCCAGCATCTATTGGGAATGGCGTGCCCTGCAGGAGGCCTTCGTCAATTTCGAAGCCCTGGGCCTGCGCGGCGGCGCCATCCGTATCGGCGGCCGTATCCAGGCCTTCGGGTTCGGCAAGGCCATCAACGACGTCATCTGCGATGAGAACGTGGAGAAGGCCAATCCGGAAATCCGCGGCCTCTACACGGCCATCCAGAAGGAGTGCGCCGAAAAGGTCTGGCCGGACATGACCTACATCAACCGCGAAGAAGACATGGGCAGCGAAGGGCTGCGCAAAGCGAAGGAGGCCCTGCATCCTGTCTTCATGGTCAAAAAATACAATCTGCTTGTGCGGTAAGGACGGAGCTGCCGTGAAGGAAAGGACAACGATGGAATTTCGTATTGCGGGGGAGCAAGACCTGCCGCAGATCATGGATTTATGGGACTACTGTTTTGAGAAGAAGGGGGATCCCTTCTTCCAATGGTACTTCCGGGAGTACTGCCTGCAGCATAACGTCGTGTTGGGCGGATTCGACGGTGCGGGGCGTCTGTGCAACATGCTGCACCTCAATCCGTACCAGATCCTGCTGCGGGGCCGGGAAGAGACGGCCCCCTATATCGTGGGCGTCGCCACGGATCCGGCCGCAAGGGGACACCATCTGACACGCGGCCTGCTGGCCTCGGCCTTTGCGCTGTTGCGGGGCCGCGGCATCGATTATGTGCTGCTGATGCCCATATACGCCGGCATCTACCAGCCGTACGGGTTTGCCTTCTGTTATGAAAAACACGGCTATGATATGCCGTTGGGGGAACTGTCGTCCCTTCCGGAAGGGAAGGGACGATTCGTCATCCGGCGCTATGACCGGCTGGACAAGGAGTTGTTCGCCAATGTCTACGCCGCCTGTTCCGCCAAATACAACGGACTGGCCATCCGCACGGATTTCCAGTGGGACAAACTGCTGGCGACGCACACCCTTGAGAACGTGCAGGCCGCCGTCGCCTTCGACGGGGAAGGCCGTCCGGACGGCTACATGTTCTACAAGGTGACGGATGACCGGATGTTCTTCGTGCAGGAACTGCTGGCCGGAACGGCAGGGGCACGGCTTGCCCTGCTGCGTTTCGCCGGGGCCCACCGTTCCGCTGCGGAGCGGTTCCGCTGGCTGGCACCGGCCGACGACGCGACGCACCTTTACCTGCCGGACGCTTCCCATGCAGGGACAGTGCGGCCTGCCATGATGGCCCGCTGCCTGGACGTGGTCCATGTGCTCCAGGAGTATGAGGTGCCGGAAAACTGTCCGGACCTGGCCTGCACCATCGCCGTGGAAGACGGCCTGGTGGAAGGGAACAACGTTGCCCTGACCCTGGTTGTGGACGGCGGGGCACTCCATGTGCTGCCGGCAGACACTTCCGTGCCCGGCGCCGCCATGGACATCGGCACGTTCACCCAGCTCCTGTCCGGCGCCTACGGGGCAGCCCGCCTGGAGGACGCCGGCCTGCTGGAAGCCACGGACCCGCGGGTGGTCCGGGCCCTGGATACCCTGTTCCCGCCGTGCGTGAACTACATCAACGAAGATTATTGATTAATGGCGACCCTGTATATATAATGGTCATATACAGCAATGCGCAGTGACCCAAAACTGGTAAATGGAGGCCGACACATGGGAGACATCAAACGTATTTTTGTGGAAAAGAAGGAAGCCTTTGCCGTGGAAGCAAACGGTCTGCTGGCAGACCTGCGTGACAATCTGCGCCTGAGCGGACTGCAACATGTCCGTATCCTGGCCCGGTACGATGTCATGGGCTTGTCGGGCCGGGAATTCGCGGAAGCCAGGAAACTGGTCCTTTCCGAACCCCCCGTGGACACGGTGACGGAAACACTCGTGACGGCGCCGGACGAGAAGGCCTTCGCCATCGAACTGCTGCCCGGTCAGTACGACCAGCGCGAGGATTTCGCGGAGCAGTGCATCCAGTTGATTTCCCAGAACAAGAAGCCCGTGGTGTCGGCCGCCAAGGTCTTCGTCCTCCAGGGATCCCTGACGGATGCGGAATTCACCGCCGTCAAAAAGTATCTGATCAACCCCATCGAGGCCCGGGAAGCGGCCATGGAGAAGCCGGAAACCCTGGAAGATACGTGGGCGGAACCGGCCGATGTAGCCCGTATGGACGGGTTTCCCGACCTGGACAAAGACGCCGTGGCTGCCCTGCGGCAGAAACTGGGCCTGGCCATGAGCGTGGAGGACCTGCTCTGGATACAGACGTATTTTAAAGAAGAAGAAAGACGCGTGCCGACCATTACGGAAATCCGGGTGCTGGATACGTACTGGTCCGACCATTGCCGTCATACGACGTTCATGACCAACCTGGACGACATCGCCATTGAGCCGGGCGTCTACGCCAAACCGGTGGAAGAGGCGTTCCGCGCCTACCTGGCGGCCCGCGACGAAGTGTACGGCAAGGACACGGAGCGGCCCATCACGCTGATGGACATGGCCTGCATCGCGACAAAGAAACTGAAGAAGGAAGGCAAGTTCCCCGACAACGACGACTCCGAAGAAATCAACGCCTGCTCCATCGTCGTGCCCATCGAGGTGGACGGCAAAAAAGAGGAATGGCTCGTCATGTTCAAGAACGAGACCCATAACCACCCGACGGAAATCGAACCGTTTGGCGGCGCGGCCACGTGCCTCGGCGGCGCTATCCGCGATCCCCTGTCGGGCCGTGCCTACGTGTACCAGGCCATGCGCGTCACTGGTGCCGGCGACCCTCGTGTACCTATTGAAAAGACCCTGCCCGGCAAGCTGCCGCAGCGCAAGCTGACCATCGGTGCCGCCGCGGGCTACAGCTCTTACGGCAACCAGATCGGCCTGGCGACCGGCCAGGTGCAGGAATACTACAATGACCGTTTCGTGGCGAAACGCATGGAAATCGGTGCCGTCATGGGGGCCGCGCCGAAAAACGCCGTCCTCCGCAAACGGCCGGAACCGGGCGACCTGATCGTCCTGCTGGGCGGCCGGACGGGCCGTGACGGCATCGGCGGCGCCACGGGCTCTTCAAAGGAACATACGGTGAACTCCCTGGCGGAATGCGGTTCCGAAGTGCAGAAAGGCAACCCGCCGACGGAACGCAAGATCCAGCGCCTCTTCCGGAATCCCGAAGTGGCCCGGCTGATCAAACGCTGCAACGACTTCGGCGCCGGCGGCGTATCCGTCGCTATCGGCGAACTGGCAGACGGCTTGCACATCAACCTGGACAAAGTGACGAAGAAGTACGCCGGTCTGGACGGCACGGAACTGGCCATTTCCGAATCGCAGGAACGCATGGCCGTCTGCATTGCTTCCGGCGACTGGGACAAGTTCTCTGCTTTCGCGGATAAAGAAAACCTGGAAGCGACGGTCGTCGCGACCGTCACGGAAGAACCGCGCCTCGTCATGTCCTGGCGCGGCGACAAGATCGTCGACATTTCCCGCAGATTCCTCGACACGAACGGCGTGGCGCAGCATGCCAAGGCTGTCGTGCAGGCAGTGACGGGGGATTCCGTGTTCGACAAGGTGCCGGACGCCGTTACGGAGGCACCGGACCTGCATGGGGCCTGGCTGGCCAATCTGGGGCGCCTGAACGTGTGCAGCGAAAAGGGCCTGTCGGAACGGTTCGACAGCACCATCGGGCGGGCGACGGTCCAGATGCCTTTCGGCGGCCGGACGCAGCTGACGCCGGCCCAGGGCATGGTGGCCCAGATTCCCGTGCTGCATGGCCATACGGATGCAGCTTCCCTCATGGCCCACGGCTACAATCCCGACGTGGCCTGCTGGAGCCCTTTCCACGGCGCCATGTACGCCGTCACGCAATCCCTGGTCAAGGCCGTGGCCCTGGGTGCCGACCCAGATACGCTGCGCCTGACCTTGCAGGAATATTTCCAGAGCATGAAGGCCCCTTCCGACTGGGGCCTGCCGGTGGCGGCCCTGCTGGGCGCCAACCTGGTGCTCGAAAAGATGGAGGTCCCCGCCGTGGGCGGCAAGGACTCCATGTCCGGTACGTTCAACGACGAACTCAACGTACCGCCCACGCTCGTCTCCTTCGCCGTCAACGTCATTGACGGCCGCAAGACCGTGACTTCGGAATTCAAACAGGCCGGGGACAAGGTCGTCTTCCTGAGCACGCCGCTCCTGGAAGGCGCCATCCTCGACTTCGACGCCCTGCGCCGCAATCTGCGCACGGTCCACCAGCTCATGCTGGACGGCCGTATCCGCGCGGCGGCCGCGGTGGAAGAGGGCGGTATCGCGGCGGACATCACGAAGATGACCCTGGGCAACACCCTGGGCTTCTCCTTCATCAAACCGTTCCCTCACACGGAAAGCCTTTTCAGCCTCCAGCCCGGCGGCCTGTTGCTCGAAGTGGCGGCCAATGCCGACACGGATGCCATGTTCGGCGGCCTGGACCACCTGGTGCTGGGCTATGTGACGGAAAAACCGGAAATCCGCCTGAATGATACGGCCTGGACGAATGCGGAACTGACGGAAGCCTGGACGAAACCGCTGGACAAGGTGTTTCCGGCTAAAGCGCCGGTCGCCGACACGCCGTCCGACCTGCAGGATATGCCCCTGTACCATCAGGAACTGCCGCTGACGGCGCCGTTCTCCCTGGCGGTACCGAAGGTCTTCATTCCGGTCTTTCCGGGCCAGAACTGCGAATACGATTCGGCCCGGGCCTTTGAAAAGGCCGGTGCCGCTACGGATACCTTTGTCGTGCGCAACCTGACGCCGAAAGCCATTGAAGAAACGGTCGAAGCCATGGTGAAAGGCATCCGGGACGCCCAGATCATCATGCTGCCCGGCGGCTTCAGCGCCGGCGACGAACCGGACGGCAGCGGCAAGTTCATTGCCACCATGTTCCGCAACCCGCGCATCGCCGAGGCGGTCAACGACCTGCTGCAGAACCGGGACGGCCTCATGCTGGGCATCTGCAACGGCTTCCAGGCCCTCATCAAACTGGGCCTCGTGCCATACGGCGAAATCCGTCCGCTCGAAGCCGATTCCCCGACACTGACCTTCAACACCATCGGCCGCCATGTGTCGCAGATGGTCTATACCCGCATCGTTTCCAACAAGTCGCCGTGGCTCAGCCTGGTTGAACCCGGTGACGTCCACGCCATTGCCGTATCCCACGGCGAAGGCCGTTTCTACGCACCGGCCGATACGATCCGCGAACTGTTCCGGAACGGGCAGGTGGCGACGCAGTACGTGGACCTGGACGGGAAACCGGCCATGGACAGCCCCTTCAACCCGAACGGCTCCCTGTATGCCGTCGAAGGCATCACCAGCCCCGACGGCCGCGTCCTCGGCAAGATGGGCCACAGCGAACGCTACATTCCCGGCCTGATGCAGAACATTTACGGCGAAAAAGACCAGCACCTCTTCGAAGCCGGCGTGCAGTACTTTAAGTGAACGGCAGGGGAGCGTCTGCTTTTGTGTCCCTGCAGTTCCGTAAAATCATTGAAAATCAGGAGTTTCTTCATCGCCAGACGGTAATCCGTTTGGCGATGTCTTTCTATGCCTGATATGGGGTTTCGGATTTTTCCATAAAAAATAACCTCCAGGTAAGTTACGGATGTCTTACCTGGAGGCAGCATATCAGGAATGTCCCCTGTCTTTCGTCTTTCCGCAGGCGGAGGCAGGGATCCTGCGGCCTGTCACTTGTTGAACTTGAACAAGACGCCGCTCACGGGCCGGCTGCCCTGGTTTTTGGCCAGATCTTTCGCGGTCTGCGTGTCCCTGTATTCCGAAGCACTTTCTTCCTCAATATGGATGCGGCCCCGTTTGCTCTCGAAATCATCGATGACCCATTTCAGGATCTGCTCGATTTCCTTGTTGACGGAGCGACCGTTCATTTCTGCGATGTATTTCATCTTCGCCATGATGAGGGGATGGATGCGGAGCGTAAAGCGGGATTGTTCCATGGCACACATGTTAAAGCCTCCTTTTAAAGCCTCCTTCGGGATGACGCCATTTCAATGTCATATTTCCAACTTCATTATAGTGAATTTGGGCTGAAATGACAAGACACCGGAAAAGGAATCCCTGTTGTCACCGGTCGAATTATGATAAAATAGGGATGTGTGTGAAAAGTCTAGTTACCGAAAAGGAGTTATAACATTGCAGAATCTGAATTTGGAAGCCGCAAAGCAGGCCGCGGCCAAAGGCGGCTTTGAAATTGTCAAGGCACAGTTCGTGCCTGAAGTGAATTCCCGCGTGTATTTGATGAACCACAAGGTCAGCGGGGCCCGTCTCCTGTTCCTTGCCAATGATGACGACAACAAGGTCTTCGATATCGGGTTCCGGACACCGCCGTCCGACGACACGGGCGTGGCGCATATCCTGGAACATTCCACCCTGTGCGGGTCGCGGAAATATCACGTCAAGGAACCCTTCGTCGAACTGGTCAAAGGGTCGCTGAACACGTTCCTCAACGCCATGACCTATCCCGACAAGACGGTCTATCCTGTGGCAAGCCGCAATGCGAAGGATTTCCGCAACCTGATGGACGTCTATCTGGATGCCGTGTTCTATCCGCTGCTGCGGGAAAACAAGTATGCCCTGAAACAGGAAGGCTGGCACTATGAAATGAAGGAGCCGTCGGATCCCCTGGTCTGGAACGGCGTCGTCTACAATGAAATGAAGGGCGTCTATTCCGCACCGGACGCCCTGCTTGAATACTACGGTAAAAAGATGCTGTTCCCCGATTCGCCGTACCGTTTTGAATCAGGCGGCCTGCCGGAAGCCATCCATAACCTGACGCAGGAAGCTTTCGTGAACTTCCACAGCACCTACTACAGCCCGGAAAATTCCTACATCTACTTATATGGCGACATGGATATGGCGGACACGCTGGCATTCCTTGACTCCTACCTGAAGGATTTCCCCAAAACAGGGGAGGTCCATTCGGAAATCCCCTTGCAGAAACCCTTCGACAAAACCGTGGAATACGAGGGAACCTATTCCGTGCCGGCCGGCGAAGCGACGGAAGGGAAGACCTTCCACGAAGTGCAGATCGTCGTATCGGACATGCGGGACCTGAAGACGACCTTCGCCATGAAGATACTTGAATCGGTCCTGCTGGAATCGGAATCGGCACCCCTGCGGCGGGCCCTGCTCGACGCCGGTGTGGCCGCGGATATCACGGGCGGTTTCAGCGGCAGCATGCTCCAGCCGGTCTTCAGCGTGCGCGCTTCCGGCAGTGACAAGAAGAACAAGGAGCCCTTCATCAAGGCCCTGTACCATACCCTGCAGAAGATCAGCCGCGAAGGCATCGACAAAGAGCTGTTGGAATCGGCCCTCAATGCGACGGAATTCAAGCTGCGGGAAGCCGATTTCGGGCCTTACCCGAAGGGACTCATCTTCGGCCTCGACATCATGGACAGCTGGATTTACGACACCGACCCCTTCCAAGCCATGCGGTATGAAAAGACCCTGAAGGAACTGCGGGACGCCATCCCGACCCGGTATTACGAATCCCTGATTGAGACGAACCTGTTGGACAACACGCACCGCGTCATTCTGACCCTGGCCCCGGAGCCGGGCAAGGAGGAACGGGAGCAGGCGGCCCAGGCGGCCGCGCTGGCGGAATACCGGAAGACCCTGAGCGACGCGGAACTGGAAGGGTTCTGCGAGGAATGTGCCGAACTGCACCGCAGACAGGGTGAACCCGACGCACCGGAAGACCTGGAATCCATCCCGCTGCTGAAACGGGCGGATATCCGCCGGAAGGCGGAATGCCTTTGTGTGGAGGAAGAGCAGGCCGGCGGCGGCACGCTGTTGTACCAGGCCCTGCCGACGAACAAGATTACCTACCTGGACTGGTATTTCGATGTGTCCGGCCTGGATCCGGCCCTGCTGCCGTACTGCAGCCTGCTGAGCGATGTGCTGGGCAAGTTCGACACGCAGGAATACAGCTATGCGGACCTGGCCAAATACACGGCCATGTATACGGGCGGCATCGATCTGGACTTCGTGTCCATGGGGGAAACGGGCGACTGCGACAAATATTCCCTGTACTTCGTCATGAAGGCGAAATGCCTGACGGCCAAGCTGCCCGAACTTTTCAGGATCATCCGCGCCTTCAGCGTGCATACCCTGTTCGAGGACAAGGGGCGCCTGAAGGAACTCATCGGCCAGATCAAGACCGACTGGGACAACAACTTCTTCGAACGCGGCCAGTCCGTCGCCCTGACGCGGCTGGGGTCTTATTTCTCCGCCTGCACACGCGTGACGGAACAGGACTATTTTTCCTATTATGAATTCCTGAAACACCTGACGGAAAATCTGGACGCGGAGCTGGACCATGTCCTCGCCGTCCTGAAACGCCTCGTGGGCTGTTTCTTCAACAAGACCCGTTACGTGCTGTCCTACAGTTGCGACGCCTGCGACCGGGCAACGGTGCGCGCGGCGGCCCTGGAGTATGCGGCCGGCCTGCCGGACAGCGATATTGCAGGCAGACCCGTCGTGACCTTTGCGGCACCGGGTCACAACGAAGCCATCGCGACAGCCGGCAAGGTACAGTATGTGACGGCTGGCGGCGACTTCATCCGTCACGGATTCCACTACACGGGCGCCATGCTGGTGCTGTCCACCATGCTGCGCTACGACTATCTGTGGACGAAGATCCGTGTCCAAGGAGGGGCCTATGGAGCCAATGCGACCTTTGAACGCAACGGCGCCATGGTATTGTCCACCTACCGCGACCCCCAGTTGGAAAACAGTCTCCGTACTTTTGCGGAACTGCCGGCCTGGCTGCGGGGCGTGCAGCTTTCGCCGCGGGAGATGACCAAATACGTCATCGGGACCATGAGCGGTGTCGACGTGCCTCTTACGAATTCCCTCAAGGTTTCCCAGGCCGCCATCCGCCGCTTCTGGAAAGTGACGGACGCCATGCGGCAGCAGACCCGCGAGGAGATTCTCGACGTGACGCCGGAAGCAATCCGTGCCCTGGCCGATGTGGCAGAAGCCGTCCTGAAAGACCGCCATATCTGCGTCGTCGGCGGACAGGCCGCCATCGACGGGGCTCGGGGCGAATTCGAAGCCGTCCTGAAGGCATGAGGCCGGAGCCGTCCCTATTCTGATAAATCCCAGTTGACCGGAACTGTTACAAACTTTATAATATATATGTTATGTTATTTTTTAGGCAGTTTCCCATTTTTTTATAGTTGTGCTCTGCACAAAGTTTGTAAAGAAGCAGTGATAGGAGGAAAAAGATGAACAGTTACACAATGGACCTGGGAGGCAGACCGCTTACCCTCGAATTCGGTGAAGTCTGCAAACAGGCGAACGGCGGCCTGCTCGTACGCTATGGCGATACGGTGGTGGTAGTGGCCGCGACGGGTACCAAGACCCCGCGGGAAGGCGTGGATTTCTTCCCCCTGACCGTCGACTTTGAAGAAAAGATGTACGCCGTAGGCAAGATTCCCGGCGGTTTCATTAAACGCGAAGGACGTCCGAGCACGCATGCCATCCTGACGAGCCGCCTCATCGACCGTCCCATCCGCCCCATGTTCCCCGAAGGCTACCATAACGATGTGCAGATTGTCTGCACGGCTGTTTCCGTAGACCCCGACAATGCCCCGGACATTCCCGGCATGATTGGTGCTTCCGCAGCCCTGTGCGTATCCGACATCCCCTTCCTGGGACCCATTGCCGGTGTACGCGTCGGCCTGGTGGACGGCAAATTCATCGTCAACCCGACGGTGGAACAGTTCAAGGTCAGCCGCCTGAACCTGGCCGTTGCCGGCACGAAGGACGCCATCCTGATGGTCGAAGCCGGTGCAAAGGAAATTTCCGAACAGGAAATGCTGGACGCCATCTTCTTCGCCCATGAAAACATCCGGAAAATCTGCGACTTCCTCAGCAAGATCCAGGCCGAAATCGGCAAACCGAAGATGGAATTCACGCCTGTCCAGCCCCGGGAAGAACTGGTGAAGGAAATCGAGGAATACGGTTCCGCCAAACTGAAGGACGCCCTCATGGACGCCAACAAGCTGGAACGCGAAGCAAACGTCGACAAGGCCAAGAAGGAAATTGCCGAAGTATTCCTGGATAAATATCCTGACGAAGGCGCCGATGTCGCTTACGTCATCCAGAAACTGGTCAAGAAGATCGTCCGCCATACCATCGCGGTGGAAAAGGTGCGTCCCGACGGCCGTGCCCTGGACGAAGTCCGCAAAGTGACGTGTCGCGTCGGCGTGCTGCCCCGTGTTCATGGTTCCGCCCTGTTCACCCGCGGCCAGACCCAGATCCTGAATGCCTGCACCCTGGCTCCGCTGCGCGAAGCACAGATTATCGAAGGCCTGGGGCCGGAAGAAACCCAGCGTTACATTCACCAATACAACTTCCCGCCGTATTCCGTAGGCGAAACGAAACCCCTGCGCAGCCCGGGCCGCCGCGAAATCGGCCATGGCGCCCTGGCGGAACGCGCCCTGCTGCCCGTCATCCCGTCGGAAGATGAATTCCCGTACACCCTGCGCCTGGTGTCCGAAGTCCTGGAATCCAACGGTTCTTCCTCCATGGGTTCCGTCTGCGCCAGCACCTTGTCCCTGATGGATGCCGGCGTGCCCATCAAGGCTCCCGTAGCCGGCGTGGCCATGGGCCTCGTCAAAGACGGGGACTTCTTCACTATCCTGACCGATATCCAGGGCCTGGAAGACGCCCTGGGCGACATGGACTTCAAGGTGGCCGGCACGGCCCAGGGCATTACGGCCATGCAGATGGACATGAAGGTGCACGGCATCAACCGTGAAATCTTCGAACAGGCCCTGGCGCAGGCCAAACGGGGCCGCGAGTTCATCATGGGCAAGATGATGGAATGCATCAGCGCGCCGCGCAAGGAACTGTCCAAGTGGGCTCCGAAGATTACGTCCATCATGGTGGACCCGGACAAGATTGCAAAGATCATCGGGCCTGGCGGCAAGACCATCAAGAAGATCTGCGAAACCACCGGTGCCAAGATCGATATCGAGGAAACGGGCAAAGTCTACATCGCTTCTCCCGACACGGACGCCGTGGAAAAAGCCATCCAGGCCATCGACGGCCTGACAGCCGAAGCCGAGGTAGGCAAGATCTACACGGGCAAAGTCACCCGCATCATGAATTTCGGCGCCTTCGTCGAAATCCTGCCGGGGAAGGAAGGCCTGGTCCACATTTCCCAATTGTCCACGGAGCACGTCGACAAGGTGGAAGATGTCGTGTCCGTCGGTGATGAAATCGCTGTCAAGTGCGTGGAAATCGACAACAAGGGCCGCATCAACCTGTCCCGCAAGGCTGTCCTGCAGGGTCGGTAATAGGCAAAACCAGACAGCACAGGAGGGAAGCCCCCTTCCTGTGCTGTTTTTTGTGTCCCCGTTATGCCCTGGTTTATGGTACAATGAGGGCAGGAAAGCATTTTCAGGCGGGAGGTGGAACCATGAACCTGTATATTTGGCGGCACAACAAGACCTATCATTCCCACAGTATGATTGACGAACCGTGCGTCCTCAATGAGTTTTACCTGGATGCCCTGGCCGTTGTGGCGGCCCCGTCGGTGGATGAGGCGCTGCAGATGCTGGCAGCCCGGAACGAAGGCTGGCGGGTGGAAGACCTGCGCAAGCTGGAGCCCCAGGTCATTCCCCTGGATGAGGGCGGCGTCGTGTTCACCCAGGTCCGCGGCGCCATCGACCACCTGTGACAAAAAACGGTAAAGGAGCGTCAATTGATATGAAGTTACGTGGATTTGAAAAGGTCAGCGCCTACAAGGACGCGGACATCGTCATGCCCGTGCGCAAGACGGAAACATCGGCCGGCTACGACATCTGCCTGGCGGAAACGGTGGAGCTGGCACCGGGCCAGTCGGTCATGGCGGCGACGGGCCTCAAGGCCTATATGCAGCCCGACGAGTTCCTGAGCATCCATATCCGTTCGAGCATGGGCATCAAGAAACATCTGCGCCTGTTGAACAGTGTGGGCATCGTCGATTCTGATTATTACGATAATCCGGACAATGAGGGACACATCATGATCGCCCTGGAAAACATGGGAGCGGAGCCGGTACGCATCGCCCGGGGCGAACGCGTGGCCCAGGGCATCTTCCTGCGCTACCTGACGACCGACGGCGATGGGGAAACCGTCAAGGAGAAGCGCAGCGGCGGTTTTGGCAGCACGGGCCGGAAATAGGAGGGAGGACGGCATGGGCAAAGTTCCGGAAGCCGCCTTCTATCTGGGCGACACGGTGGAGCTTGCCCGGCACCTGTTGGGCAAGCTGTTGGTGCATGATACGCCGGAGGGCGTCACGGGCGGCATGATTGTCGAAACGGAAGCTTACGTGGGTTCCCTGGACAAGGCTTGTCACGCCTGGCAAAACCGCAGCGCCCGGACGGAAGTCATGTTCCATGCCGGCGGCGTAGCTTATGTCTACCTGATTTACGGCATGCACCATTGCTTCAACGTCGTCACGGGACCGGAAGGGGAGGGCAATGCCGTCCTCATCCGGGCCCTGGAACCGGTCCTGGGTGTGGATCTGATGAAGCGGCGCCGCGGCACGGCGTCGGAACGGAATCTGTGCAGCGGGCCGGGTAAACTGTGCCAGGCCCTGGCCATCACCAGGGCGGATTACGGCGCGGATCTGCGGCATGGCAGCCTGCGTATCCTGGAGTACCGGAATATCCCGGCATCGGAAATCGCCGTATCGGAGCGGGTGAACGTGGAGTATGCCGAAGAGGCGGCCCGCTTTCCCTGGCGTTTCACGGTGCGGGACAATCCTTTTGTGTCAAAAGTCCCCGGCCACACCTCCAAAAGTAGCGAAAAAAAGAAAAAATACATCAAAAAGGCTGATTTTGTAAATTTCGGTTTGACATCCGGCAGGCGGGGCTTTATAATGAGGGTAAGTCTTTTGATAGAGGCGCGGTGTTTATGAGTATCCCGTGGAGAGGCATCTGGGAAGCGGGCCAAAGGAAACATCGCCGAAGGGACCGGACCGGCGGGTTCAGTCAGCTGGGCCTGCAATGAAGAATTGCAGGACTGTCGTCGTCAGGACATGACGGCGGAGAGCTATCTCAAACTGCGGAAGTGTAAGCCGTTGGGAGGAGCTCTCAACGGCTTTTGTTTTTCTCTTCAGACAGAACAGACCTCCTGCGCGGGGTCAAGGAAAAGGAGTGCGGAAAGATGATCAACGTATTGGTGAATGGTGCCCTGGGGCGTATGGGCAGTGAAGTCGTGAAGGCCGTGTTCCAGGCGGAGGGGCTGGAACTGGTTGGCGGGGTGGATCCCTGCGGGGCCGGCAAAAAGCTGGTCCTGCCTGACGGAACGGAAGGCAGCCTCTTTACGGAGCTGACGCAGGCCCTGGACCAGGCGCGGCCGGATGTCGTCGTCGACTTCACCCGCCCGGCCGTAGTCATGGATTCCCTGCGCATCATCCTGGGCAAAGGCGTCCGCGCTGTCGTCGGCACGACGGGCTTTACGGACGAACGCCTGGCGGAAGTGAAAAATCTGGCGGAGGAGAACCACACGGCGGCCCTCATTGCCCCCAACTTCGCGTTAGGTGCCGTCGTCATGGTGAAGCTGGCGGCGGAAGCGGCCAAGTACTTCCGCGATGTGGAAATCATCGAAAAGCATCATGACCAGAAGCTGGACGCGCCGAGCGGCACGGCCATCCTGACTGCCCAGAAGATTGCCGAAGTGCGCGCAGCGCATAAGCAGGGACATCCTGATGAAAAGGAGACCCTGGCCGGGAGCCGGGGCGGCGATTTCCAGGGCATCCGCATCCACAGCATCCGCCTGCCGGGTTATGTGGCTTCCCAGGAAGTCGTGTTCGGCAGCCAGGGCGAAACACTGAAGATCATCAACGATCCGGTCAACCGGGAATGCTACATGCCCGGCGTCATCCTGGGCTGCCGCAAGATCCTGGAACGGCAGGGACTGGTCTACGGACTGGATCAGATCCTGGATTGAGTAAAGGACAGGGGGAACCATCATGAAAAAATACAATGTGGCTATTTTAGGGGCGACCGGTGCCGTCGGCTCGGAATTCCTGAAACTGATTGAAGAGCGGGACTTTCCCTTCGCGGAACTGCGCCTTCTGGCTTCTGCCCGCAGCGCCGGCACGAAACTGACGGTCTGCGGCAAGGAATACGCCGTGGAAGAGGCTGTGCCGGATTCTTTCAAGGATATAGACATTGCCCTGTTCGCCGGCGGCAGCATCTCCAAGACCTTTGCGCCTTACGCCGTCCAGGCCGGTGCCGTCGTCATTGACAACTCGAGCACCTTCCGCATGGATTCCGAAGTGCCGCTGGTCGTCCCCGAAGTGAATCCTGAGGATATCCTGAAACACAAGGGCATCATCGCCAACCCGAACTGCTCGACCATCATCATGGTCATGGCCTTGAAGCCGCTTTATGACCTGGCGCGCATCAAACGCATCGTCGTATCGACCTATCAGGCTGTCAGCGGTGCCGGCAAGGAAGGCATCGACGAGTTGACGGACGAGACGAAGGCCTATGCCGAAGGGCGCGAAATGGTGCCCCATATCCTGCCGTCGGCCAGCCTGGCCAAGCATTTCCCCATTGCCTTCAACCTGATTCCCCAGATTGACGTGTTCCAGGACAACCTGTACACGAAAGAGGAAATGAAGATGGTGAACGAGACCCATAAGATCCTCCATGACTACGACATAGGCATCACGGCGACGACGGTGCGCGTCCCTGTGTACCGCAGCCATTCCGAATCGGTCAACGTGGAATTCGAAAAGGATTTGGACCTGGAAGCCATGCGCAAGGCCATCGACGCTTTCCCGGGCATCCATATGATGGACGACCCGCAGAACCAGGTCTATCCGATGCCCCTGTATACTTCCGGAGACAACGACTGCTACGTCGGCCGCCTGCGCCGTGATTTCTCGCAGCCTAACACCTTCAACTTCTGGGTGGTGGGCGACCAGATCCGCAAAGGCGCGGCCCTGAACACGCTGCAGATTGCGGAAACGATGATCAAGAACGGCTGGATTAAGTAAAATGAAGATCCTTGTACAGAAATTCGGCGGCACGTCCGTACGGACCCCGGAAGCCCGGGCAGCCGCCGTCAGCAAAGTGAAGAAGGCGGTCGCGGACGGATTTACCGTAGCCGTCGTGGTTTCGGCCATGGGCCGTGAAGGGGAACCCTATGCGACGGATACCCTGATCCGCACGCTGAAGGAATGCAATCCCGGTGTGGCAGGCCACGAACTGGACCTGCTCATGTGCTGCGGGGAAATCATTTCCGCCTGCGTGTTCGCCGCAGAACTCCAGAAAGAAGGTTTCAAGGCCTGCGCCCTGACGGGCGGGCAGGCCGGCATTGAAACCGACGGGACCTACGGGTCCGCGCATATCCTGAATGTGGATCCGCGGCCCCTCATGAAGATCATGGCCCAGGGCATCATCCCCGTCGTCTGCGGGTTCCAGGGCCTGAGCCGTGAAGAACACCAGATGACCACGCTGGGGCGCGGCGGCAGCGACACGTCGGCCGCGGCACTGGGCGTCGGTCTCAAAGCATCGGCCATTGAGATCTACACGGACGTGGACGGCATCATGACGGCCGATCCCCGCATGGTCGACAATGCCCGCATCATGTCGTGCATTTCCTATGGCGCCTGCTGCGAACTGGCGGAGCAGGGGGCCAAGGTCATTCATCAGCGGGCCGTGGAAATCGCCCAGAACGGCAACATTCCGCTCTATGTGAAATGCACCTTCGACGATGAACCGGGTACGCTCATCACGAACGCCGGCACTCTGGCCGAGCGCACGGGGCTGGAATCGCAGAGTTTCGTGAACGGCATCACGTACATCAAGGGCCTTACCCAGTACCGCGTCACCCTGGACGGCGCCCGGGCGGGGCAGGAACTGTTCCAGACCCTGGCTGATGCCGGCATCAGCGTGAGCTGCCTGAACCTGTCCCTGACGGAGTCCATGTTCTCCGTGTACAGCGACAACGCCGCGGCCTGCGCCGCCGTATTGGAGCGGCACGGGTTCAACTACAGGCAGAAGGACCGCTGTGCGAAAGTGTCCGTGGTCGGCATCTCGGTGCGGGGTATGCCGGGCCTGATGGCGTCTTTCGTCAATGCCCTGAACGAGAAGGGCATTGCGATTTTGCAGACCGTCGATTCCAATACATCCATTTCGGCAATCATCGAGGAAACATCCCTCAAGGATGCCGTGGTTTCCCTGCATGAGGCCTACAGGCTGAACCACTGAAGCGCAGGGAACCGGTCAGAAAAAACACGGCCGCAGAGGCCGCGGAAAGAAGGAGAGCAAGATTATGAAGAATCCGTATTTTGGCAGACTGCTGACAGCGATGGTGACCCCTTTTGACGCAACGGGCGTCAACGTGGAGGCCGTGAAGAAGCTGGTGGAATTCTGGCTGTCCCATGGTTCCGACGGCCTCGTCGTGACTGGGTCCACAGGGGAAGCCGCCACCATGACGACGGAAGAGAAGAAGCTGCTCTGGACGACTGTCGTCCAGCAGGTGAATGGCCGCGTCCCCGTTGTGGCGGGCACGGGCAGCAACAACACGGCGAATTCCATTGAGATGACGAAGCTCGCGGAATCCTGCGGCGTGGACGGTGTCCTGCTTGTCGGCCCGTACTACAACAAACCGACCCAGGAAGGCTATTACCGTCATTTCAAGGCCATTGCCGGCAGCACATCGTGCAAGGCCATCCTCTATAACGTGCCGGGCCGTACGGCTGCCAACATCGCGCCGGCGACGGTGGCCCGCGTGGCCAAAGACTGTCCGAACGTGGTGGCCATCAAGGAAGCGGCAGGCAATGTCGCCCAGGTGGCGGAACTGTACCGCCTGCTGCCGGCGGACTTCACAATCTACAGCGGCGATGATGCCCTCATCCTGCCCTTCCTGTCTGTCGGCGCCACGGGCCTTATTTCCGTGTTGAGCAACATCGACGGCGGCATCCTGCAGCAACTGATGCAGGCTTATGAGGACGGGAAGGTGAAGGAAGCTGCCGACCTGAACAAGAAGATGGTGCCCCTGGCCAACGCCATGTTCCTTGAAACGAACCCGATTCCCGTCAAGGCAGCCGTTTCCCTCGTCACGGGCATCGACTGCGGCGACCCGCGCCTGCCTCTGACGCCCATGAGCGAAGGTGCCCTGGAGAAGATGAAGGCCATCCTGAAGGAATACGGCCTGACCCGCTGAAAAGACACCGGAAGACCGGCTGTGGCGCGTGGCAGGGAATGTTTCATAAACAATTTGCAATTTGCGTCAAAATAGCTTATAATTTGTTCAGGTAAATTGCAAGTTGAATTTGAACACTCATAATCAAGAAACACACTCAATAGC